>Ga0307278_10001412_pt1 | contig 11980 bp, 11 predicted proteins | sample ER_DNA_117_FD_194482 | JGI IMG/M metagenome (GOLD analysis project Ga0307278, IMG submission 194482) | Bulk soil microbial communities from the East River watershed near Crested Butte, Colorado, United States - ER_DNA_117 | ecosystem: Environmental > Terrestrial > Soil > Floodplain | place... | reverse complement strand
CTCGAGGTTGGGGCGCGAGAGCTCGGCCACCCACTTCGTGTCGAGATCGGTCGCGAGCACGCTGCCGGTGGGCCCGACGCGGTCGCTCAGCCACGCGGCGATCGAGCCGCCACCTGCGCCGACCTCCAGGCAGCGCCACCCCGGCGCCACCCCGCGCGCCTCGAGCTGGCGGATCGTCCCCGGGTCGAACAGCGTCTCGAGGGTCTCGAGCCGATCGCGCTGGACGGCGAGCGCGTTGTCGAACGCGTATGTCTGCTCGTCCCCCGTCATGCTGCGGAACATGACCAGCATCGCACCGTGGATCGCGGTGGGCAACGCCCAGAATGCGCTCGACTTCTACACGGCGGCCTTCGGCGCGGCCGAACGCGAGCGCCTCGAGGGCGACGACGGCGACGTGGTCGTGGCCGAGCTCGCGATCGGCGAGGCGACGTTCTGGATCCAGGACGAGCCCGGCTCGAGCCCGCCTCCCGGCGGCGGCCCGATCCGCATGATCCTGACGGTCGACGATCCCCGGTCCGTCTTCGCTCAGGCGCTCGCCGCCGGGGCGTCCGAGATCGGGCCGGTCGAGGAAGGCCACGGCTGGCTCATCGGCCGGCTCGCCGATCCCTTCGGACACCACTGGGAGGTCGGCAGGCGGCTCACATGACCTCGGCGGCGATCGTGCGCCAGGCGTCGAGGCGGTCAGTGACGCCCAGCGCGGCGATGTAGTCGGTGTCGACGCGGTCGTCGACGAGGCCGCAGGCGATCGCGACGGCGGCGACGGCGTCGAGGCGTGGCTGGTGGAGCGCTTCGGGGCGGTGGTGGTAGGCGACCGCCTCGACGATCGGGTCGGGCAGGCCCCATCGAGCGAGGAGGTGGGCTCCGAGCTCGGCGTGGGTGACGCCGCGCTCCTCGAGCTCGATCTCGACGAGCGGGCGCCCCGAGGCGCGCGCCCGCGCCAACACGCCCGCCAGGTAGTCGGCGTCGTCGGCCGCGAGCGCGAGCAGGCCGACGTCGTGCAGCAGGGCCGCGGTGAAGGCGTCGTCGCGCTGCTCGCCGGGCGGCAGCAGCCGGCGGGCGACCTGCGCGACATACAGGGAACGGCGCTGCACCGCGTCGAGGTCGAAGCCCTCGATCCGCCGCGCCGGGGCGAGCCCCTCGAAGGCATGCGCCGAGAGCACCAGGCCGCGCAGGGTCGTCAGCCCCAGGTAGACGGCGGCCGAGCGCACGTCGGCCACCCGCCGGCGCAGCCCGAACCACGCCGAGTTGACCAGCGCCAGGACCTTCGCCGACATCGCGACGTCGCGCTCGATGATCGCCGCGGCGTCGGCGGGCGTCGCGCCGCCGTCGCGCAGCAGCGCGGTCAGCTCGGCGTGCAGCCGCGGCGCGGCCGGCAGCCGCGTCGCGCTCGCGGGCAGCGAGCGCAGCGCGCACGAGCGCTCGACCACCCGCGCCAGCTCGTCGACGTCGCACGGCTTGGCCAGGAAGCGATGGGCGACCGCCGCGGCGCGCGTGACGACGTCGCGCTCAGCGGACCCCGAGAGCACGATCCGCACGGCGCCGGGCTGCGACAGCTCGACGAGGCCAAGCAGCGTCGCCCCGTCCATCCCGTGCATGCGCATGTCCGAGACGATCACGTCGTAGACCTCGCGCTCGAGCCGATCGAGCGCGTCCTCGCCGCTCGCCGCGAACGACATCTCCCACTCGTGCCGGCGCGGGCGCAGCGCGTCGCGCAGGCTGTCGAGCACCTGCATCTCGTCGTCGACGAAGAGCACGCGCCTCATGCGGCCACCTCGTCGACAACAACGACCGGCTCGGCCACCGGCAGCCGAACGTGGAACGTCGTCCCCCGCCCGGCGTGCGTCTCGAACTCGATGCTCCCGCCGTGGCGCTCGACCACGATCTGGCGTGCGATCGCCAGGCCCTGGCCGGTCCCGCGCCCGACGTCCTTCGTGGTGAAGAACGGGTCGTAGATGCGGTCCGCCACCTCGGGCGCGATGCCGGTCCCGGTGTCGCTGACGCTGACGCGCACGTGGTCGCCCTCGGCGACCGTGCGCACGCGGATCGTCCCGCGCCTGGCGGTGCCGCGATTGGCGTCGACGATCGCGTGCGCCGCGTTGACCACCAGGTTGAGGAAGACCTGGTTCATGTCGCCGCCGTCGCACATGACCGCCGGCAGCTCGCCGAGCTCGGTCTCGACGTCGGCGACGTATCTGTACTCGTTGGTCGCCACCACGAGCGTGCTGCGCAGCGCCGCGTTGATGTCGACCGGCGCCTTCGCCGCCGCCGGCGGGTGCGCGAACTCGCGCATCGCCCGCACGATCGTCGCCACGCGCTGCACGCCGTCGTCGGCGCGCTCGACCGCGCCGGGCACCCGTTCGCGTAGGTAGTCGAGGTCGGCGCGATCCTCGGCCTCGCGGACGCGGGCGATCAGCGCGCTGGGCACCGGCCCGCGCTCGGCCGCGCCGAGCAGCTCCTCGTAGGCGACGAGCAGATCGATCAGGTCGCCGAACGCGTCGCCCAGGAAGCGCACGGTGTCGCCGACGAACTGCGTCGGCGTGTTGATCTCGTGCGCGATGCCGGCCGCGAGCTGCCCGACCGCCTCGAGCTTCTGGCCCAGGCGCAGGTCGAGCTCCATCCGGTCGCGATCGGCCTCGGCGCGCTTGCCGGCGGTGACGTCGAAGAGCAGCCCCTGCAGCAGCTGCCGATCGCCGTCCTGCACGACCACGGCGCGCGCGTCGCGCAGCCAGACCACCTCGCCGTCGGGCCGCACGCAGCGAAACTCGGTCGTCGCCGGCCGCCCGCGCTCGCGCAGCACGCGGATCGCCTCGACGACGAGCTCGCGGTCGTCGGGGTGCACCAGCGCGAGCATGCCGTCCAGGCCGCGCATCCATTCGTCCACGCTCAGCCCGACGATCTCCTCGATCCGCGGGCTGACGTAGACCGGCCGCGAAGGCTCGTCCCCCTTCCCCAGCTCGATCACGTAGAGCACGCCGGGGATCTGCTCGACCAGCCGCCGGTAGCGCGACTGCGAGCTCTCGAGGGCCAGGGCCATGAGGCGCGCCCTGTGCAGCAGCCGCCGGAATCGCAGCGCCACGAGCGCCACGCCCGAGAGGCACAGCACCGCCAGCGCGATCACCACCGCCCCCTCCCAGGCGGACATCGCGCTCAGTCCTCGATCACGCGCAGCGGCTCGCGCACGTGACCGCGCGGCATGTGCTCGAGGCGCTCGATCAGCGCCGAGGTCACCTTGTAGCCGCGCGCGATCAGCAGACTGCCGTTGCGGTGGCGAACGTCGTCGGCGAGGGTCATCCCCGAGCGCAGGTCGATCAGGCGCACCTCGACGACCTCGTGGGCGATCTCGCTCGGCCCGCGCGCCAGCGCGTAGGCGTCGAGCAGCTGGGGGTCATAGACGCCGCCGCGGCTGCGCATCGTGGCGAGCACGGCGGGGCGCGTCGTGCCGCGCGACTCGAGCTCGTCGTAGTCGGCAACGATCCGCAGCATCCGCCCGCCCTGCGACGGCGGGCGCCCTTCGCTGCGAAACGGCCGCCCGACGTCGGCGAGGATCTGCTGGACGCCCTCCAGGCGAGGGACGTGGCCGAGGATCCGCTGCGTCGCGGAAGGCACCTCGGCGACCATCGCCTGCTCCTCCTCGCTCAGCACGGCTCCGGCGTACAGACGCTCGGCGGTCGCGTCGGGCAGCGTGACCGCCCCGAGCTGGAGCAGCGTGGCGGCGATCTCGACCTCCCAGGCGTCGGCCATGCCGACGCGCTCGGCGAGCAGCTGCACGCCGGACCGCAGGCGCATCGCGCGGCCGAAGGCCGCCGGGTTGGTCAGCGCGAGCACGTCGACCAGCGCCATGATGCTGCCGCGCAGCGTCTGCTCGAGGAGCACGCGCTCGGCGACGAGCAGGCGGTGCTGGCCCAGCGCGGCGGCGCAGGCGCGCAGGAGCTCCTCGCGCGAGCACGGCTTGGTCAGGAAGCGGAAGAGCTGGCCGTCGTTGACCGCGCCGATCGCGGCGTCGAGGTCGGCGTGGCCGGTGAGCAGCAGGCGGACGGCGTTGGGCGCCACGCGGCGGGCCTGGCTGAGGAACGCGGCGCCCGACATGCCCGGCATGCGCATGTCGGAGATGACGACCGCGTAGCCGTCTGGGTCCTGCTCGAGCAGCGCGAGCGCATCGGTTCCGCACTCCGCGACGTGGACGTCGAAGCTGCGGCGCAGGCTGTCGCGCAGGCCCTCGAGGACGTGGGGCTCGTCGTCGACGCACAGCACCCTGGGGGCGTCGGACGGCAGGGCGGGGCGCGCTGGCGCGAAGGCAACGGCGCTCATCGCCCGGGTGATCGACTTGCGCGCGGGCCGCTTGAGGGGCCCTGATCGCTCAGCGGATCGACCGCTTGCTGAGCTCGATCGCCTTGCCCGCGTCGCGCGCGGTGACGAAGTTCGGGCCGGTGGGCAGGAGGTCGCCGCGCGCCGGGAACAGCCCGTAGCGCGCGCGCTGGGTCAGCAGCACGATTGGCAGGTAGCCCTGCAGGTAGGCCTGCTGGTCGACCGCGAACAGCAGCCGATGCTCCTGGACGGCCTTCAGCACGTCGGGCCCGAGGTCGAAGGTGGCCACCTTGACCGCGTCCGGGCGGTCGAGCCGCTGCACGGCCTTCACGGCGAGCATTCCGCCTGTGGAGTTGAGCGCCAGCAGCCCGTCGACGCCACCGCTGCGCACGGCACCGGCGATGCGCAGCGGCGTCGCAGCGCTCTGGTCGTCGATCCCGAGCACCCGCGCGCTGCCGCCGGCGCCGCGCATCGCGCGCGCCAGGCCCCGACAGCGCGCATCGAGCCCCTGGTTGCCGACCTGCTGGTTGACGCACAGCGCGCGATGCACCCCGGCTTCGGCCAGGCGGCGCCCGGCGTCGAGCCCGGCGCGCTCCTCGGGCTGGCCGACGTGGGCGAGCACGCCCAGCTGCCGATAGACGTCGCTGCCCGAGTTGATCGACACCACCGGGATCCCCGCGCGCACCGCGCGACGGATCGCCGGCGCCAGTCCGGGCTCGGGGATCGACACCACCAGCCCGTCGGGCCGGCTGGCCACGGCCTGATCGATCAGCGTCTTCATGCGATCGAGGCTGTAGACGTCGGGGGCGCGGTAGTTGACCACGACGTCCATCTGGCGCGCGGCGGCCTCGACGCCGTTGCGCACGATCGCCCAGAACGGGCTCGAGGCCTGGCCGTGGGTGACCACGGCGATGCGCACGCCGCCCGACGACCGCGCGTGCACGCCGGCCGTGGGAGCGCCGTCGGTGACGGTGACCGTCGGCTGGCGGACCACCGTCGTCCCGCCGCAGCCGGCGAGAACGAGCAGCGCCACGAGCGCGAGCGCGCGCTTCATTCGACCACCGGGATCCGCCCGGTCAGCCGCGTCCCACCGCCGGGCGGGCTGTCGATCTGCATGGTTCCGTCGACCGTCGCCAGGCGGTCCTGCAGCCCGCGCAGCCCGCTGCCCGCGGCCACGTCGACGCCGCCCATGCCATCGTCGGTGACCGTCACCACGAGGTCGTCCCCGTCCATGGCGATGTGCACCCGCGCGCCCGACGCGCGCGCGTAGCGCACGACGTTGGTCAGCGCCTCGGCCACGAGGAAGTACGCCGCCGCCTCGACCGGCGCGGGGAGACGACGCTCGACCGCCATCTCGATCTCCACCGGGAGGGACGCGCGCGCGGCGAGCGCTCCGATCGCGGCGGAGAGCCCGCTCTGGGTGAGGATCGCCGGGTGGATCCCGCGGGCGAGCTCGCGCAGCTCCCCGAGCGCGACGTCGAGGCGCTTGGCGATCCCGTCGACGAGCGGCAGCGCGTCGGTGTCGCCGACGCGCGAGCGCAGCACGCGCAGCTCGAGCGCCACGGCGAGCAGCTCCTGCTGGGCGCCGTCGTGCAGGTCGCGCTCGATGCGCCGCCGAGCGTCGTCGGCGGCCTCGACGATGCGCAGGCGCGAGACGCGCAGCTCCTCCAGGCGCGCGCGCAGGTCGGCCTTCAACCGCTCGTTGTCGATGGCCAGCGACGACGCGGCAGCCGCCGCCTCGACGAGCTCGGGGCTCGTGTCCAGCGCCGCGTCGTGCACGATCGCCGCCACCGGCGCCCCGTCGCGCTCCACGGCCGTCCACGCACGTCCCGAGCCGGGCTCGGGCAGCGCCACCGGGCGCCCGGCCTCGTCGACGAACTCCCCGCGGTCGGGCAGCCAGTAGGCGATCGCCACCGAGCGGTCGCCGAGGCTGACGGCGAGCATCTCGCGCACGGGACCCTCGGGCTGCAGCCGCGTGGCCACCAGCCCGCGACCGATGGAGCACAGCAGCGTGTGCAGCGCCTCGAGCGTCGCGATCACCAGCACCGCCGCGAACGGCGCGAGCAGGCAGAGCATGATGCCGAGCCAGGCGTCCAGGCTCCACGGCCCGAGATAGTCGATCGAGCCCAGGCCGCCGACGCCCTGCACGCCGAGGTTGACGATCTCGGCGAGCAGGACGATCGGCACGAGGCCGACGACCACCAGCAAGGCGATGAGCACCGGCTTGGCGGCGAGGATCGCCACGTTGCGCAGGAGCATGCGGTCCGACAGCACCGCGAGCGAGCGCCGCCACGGGCTGCCGCTCGTGCGCGGCTCGGCGGGCAGCGGCGGGATCTGCATGCCGAGGAAGCGGTTGGCGGCGCGCCGGTCGGCGCGCAGGAGCCAGCGGCACGCGGCCGCGGCGCCGAGCAGCAGCGGCAGCCCGATGCGGATGACGCTGAGCGCGGCGCCGAGCATCACCCCGATCACCGCGAACATCGCGAGGATGGCGATCGGCACGTTGACCGCCAGGTAGGCGACGGCGCCGACGGCGCGCTGCACGCGGCGGTCGAGCTGGAGGACGGCGGTCACCGGCGGCCCTCGACCACGACGTCGCCCGAGCTGCTGAGCGCCTGAATCGAGAACGGCGCCTCGGAGACCGCCGAGACGCCGCTCACGCGCTCGGAGCCGTTGGTGCTCTCGGCCTCGACCTGGTAGCGGCCGGGCGGGACCGACGCGCTCACCGAGCCGGCCGTCGAGCGCAGCACGAGCTCCTGCGGCGCGCAGGCAGCGCTCGTGGCGATGTCGCCGCTCTCGGCGCGCGCCTGCAGCGAGAAGCCGCAGAATCCCTGCACGTCGATATCGCCGGCGCGCGTGGTCACCCGCGCCGAGCCGCGATAGCCGCGCAGGCGGACCGTGCCGCCGGTGGCGCGCACGTCGACCGGGACGTTGTCGGGGACCACGAGGCGATAGCGCGACGAGCACGCGTGCGGCACCACCTTCGGGCAGCGCGAGCGCAGCCGCAGCTCGCCCATCGCGACCGTTCGGCTGACCACCGCATCGTGCCCGAACGCGAGGCGATCGGTGCGCTGGACCTCGACCAGCTCGCGGCGTCCGCCGCCGGCGATCTCGACGTCCGCGTTGCCCACGTCGAGGCTAACGCCGCTCAGCGAGCCGCTCACCGCGAAGCGGACCGCGCGCTCATGGCTGGAGGCGACGGTCGCGATCAGCAGCGCCGCCGCGGCGCCAAGCACGAGCAGGGCGCTGATCGCGACCAGTTCTCCCCACGGCGAGATTCGCCGCGTCGGCGCCGGACCATTCATGGCGGCACTCTACGCGCCACCTAGAGCGCGCGCAGGCCAGCTGTCACGGCGGCGGCGACCACGACACAGCCGACGATCGAGCCGAATCGACACGCGACGAGGCCCCCGGGCGACCCCGGCGGTCTGCGGTCCCACGTGCAGGTGGTGTCCGTGCGCGAGGGCCTGGGTCACCACCGTCGTCCCGCCGCAGCCGGGGTCTCAGTCCGCCCTCGGCCGTCCGCGCGCGTTTCGCGCTCTGCGCGACCAGGGCGGCGAGGGAGGGTAAGCCGCGGGCGCGGGCGCTCGATCCGAGCGGCGCGAGCTGCCACCCGCAGTTCTGCGCGAACGTCCATCGTGTATGGCCCCAGACATACGCCATGGACGTTCGTCTCGCGCTGCACACGGCAACTCCTCATCACCGGCTCATCCAGGCGTGCCAGGATTGGCGCACGTGCGCGTTCTCGTCGTGGAAGACGACCCCAAGATGGCCGCGCTCATCGGCCGCGGCCTGCGTGAGGACGGGGTCGCCGCGGATGTCGCGGGCACCGGCGAGGACGCGCTCTGGATGGCCGGCGCGACGGAGTACGACGCGCTCGTGCTCGACGTGCTGCTTCCCGGGATCGACGGCTTCGAGACCTGCCGCCGGCTGCGCGAGGACGGCGTGTGGGCGCCGGTGCTGCTGCTCACCGCGCGCGACGCGATCGAGGACCGGATCGCCGGGCTCGACGGCGGCGCCGACGACTACCTCACCAAGCCGTTCTCGTTCGGCGAGCTGCACGCCCGGCTGCGCGCGCTCGCCCGCCGCGGCCGCGCGCCGCGGCCCGCGGTCCTGCGCGCCGGCGACCTCAGCCTCGACCCGGCGACCCAGCGCGTGTGGCGCGGCGAGGCCGAGATCGCCCTCTCGCCGCGCGAGCTCGCGCTGCTCGAGGTCTTCATGCGCCGGCCCGGCGAGGTCCTCTCGCGCCTGGCGCTGCTCGAGGGCGCCTGGGACCAGGCCTACGAGAACCGCTCCAACGTGATCGACGTCTACGTCGGCTACCTGCGCGAGAAGATCGACCGGCCGTTCGGGGTGGTGAGCCTGGAGACGGTGCGCGGCCGCGGCTATCGCCTGCGCGAGGACGGCGGCCGGTGAACCGGCTGCCGCTGCGCGTTCGGCTGACGCTGGCCTTCGCGCTCGTCATGGCGGTCGTGCTCGCCCTGACCGGACTGTTCCTGCACTCGCGCTTCCGCTCCGACCTCGACGGCACGATCGACGGGTCGCTGAGCTCGCGCAGCGACGCCGTGACCGTCCTCGTCCGCGAGTCGCGGGGACAGCTCGACCCCGCGCTCGCCGGTGCCGGCGGCGACGACGACGTCGCGCAGGTGCTCACCGCCGACGGCGGGCTCCTGGCGTCGACGCCGCAGGGCCGGGGACACCCGCTGATCGCCGGCACGACGCTGGCCCGGGCGCGCCGGGGACCCACGACGACGGACGTGGCCCACACGCCCGGTTTCGATGGACCGCTGCGACTGCGCGCGCGACCGGTCGATCGCGGCGGCGAGCCGCTGGTGGTGGTCGTCGGAACCGGGTTGGACGACCGCAACGACGAGCTGCGCGCGCTCGCCACCCTGCTCGTGCTGGGAGGCGGGGTCGCGCTCGCGCTGGCCTCGCTCGCCGGCTACGCGGTCGCCGCCGCGGCGTTGCGGCCGGTCGAGTCGATGCGCCGCCGCGCGGCGGCGATCGCGCCCGCGACGACGGGCCAGCGGCTGCCGGTGCCGCCGGCTCGCGACGAGATCGGCCGACTGGGCGAGACGCTCAACGACATGCTCGCGCGCCTTGAGGCGGCGTTCGCGCGCGAGCGCACCTTCGTCGCCGACGCCAGCCATGAGCTGCGCACGCCGCTGAGCATCCTCAAGGCCGAGCTCGAGCTCGCGGTGCGGGAGGGGCGCTCGCCCGAGGAGCTGCGCGCCGCGCTGGAGTCCGCGGCCGAGGAGACCGACCGGCTCGTGCGCCTGGCCGAGGACCTCCTCGTCATCGCGCGCCTGGACCAGGGCCGGGTGCCGCTGCGCCCGGTCGAAACCAACGCGACCGACCTGCTGGCCACGGTCGCCGCGCGCTTCGAGGCGCGCGCCCGCGTGGCGGGGCGCTCGGTGTCGGTGAGCAACCGGGTTGGCGCCGCCGACGAGCGCGCGGTCGTGCATGGGGATCGGGTGCGCCTCGAGCAGGCGCTGGGCAACCTGGTCGACAACGCGCTGCGCCACGGCGCGGGCGACGTGGAGCTCGCCGCGCGCCCGAGCGCCGATGGCGTCGAGCTGCACGTCGTCGATGGCGGTCCCGGCCTCGCGCCCGACTTCATCGACCACGCCTTCGAGCGCTTCGCCCGAGCCGACGGCGGCCGCTCGCGCGGCGGCGCCGGCCTGGGGCTCGCGATCGTCGCCGCGATCGCCTCCTCGCACGGCGGCAGCGCCCGCGCCGCCAACCTTCCGGGCGGCGGCGCGGACGTGTGGATCCACCTGCCGGGGGGCGCTCAGTCGTCGGACGTCGAGGCCACGACATCGCCCGTCGCGGCGTCGACCTTGACGTCCTTGTCGCCGACGTCGACGTTGAACACGAGCCGACCGGAGTAGTGCTCGAGGTCGACCTCGCCGACCTTGCCTGAGGCCGCGGTCTGCGCCGCGGTCACCGCCTGGGCCAGGCTGAGCTTGGCCTGCGGCAGCAGGTCGGTCCCGTCGTCGAGCCTGTTCGGCCCGCCGCCGGAGTTGCCGCTGGCTGCGGCGATCGCGCCGCCGCCCAGCGCGGCGACGGCCAGCACCGCCGCTCCTATTTTCAGGTGTCTGCTCATGGCGCCAACGTTCGCACGGGCCGATGAGGCGGCGATGAGAGCTAAGGCAGCGCTGGCCCCCGCCGACTACACACCCATGGAAAGAGCTTCATGGCTCTTCCCCGACGGGGTCGACCGAGAGCGGATGCTGGAGATGGACAAGGACCTCCAGCCGGTTCGGCGTGCCGTTTTCGGCGTCCTCGGGATCGCGCTGATAGCGAGCGGGCCGTGGCTGGGCTGGTGGACGCTCCTGCCACTGGCGCTCGCGGCGATCGGCTTCCGGATCGCCGACGAGCGCATGGAGCACGCCAAGCACCCCGAGTACGCGCTCCTCGTGAGCTGGATCGCGTCGGAGCTGATCATGGCCGCGAGCGTCGCGCTGAGCGGCGGCCCCCACGTGCCGACGATGTCCTGGATGGCGATTCCGCTGCTCACGCTGGGCGCACGCTTCTCGCAGCGCGGCATCCTCGTCGGATCGGCGCTGAGCATCGTGCTGGTGCTCGCGGTCGGCTTCGGCGTCGACGCCGGGGCGGTCATCGACAACCCGACGCTGGTCGTCGCGCCGGTGGCCCTGATGATCTCGGTGGCGATGTTCCAGACCGTGCTCATGCGCTCGGACATCAAGCACCGCGCCGAGGCCGTGATCGATCCGCTGACCGGGCTACTCAACCGCAAGGCCCTGGCCCAGCGCGCCGAGGAGCTCGCGCAGCAGTCGCAGATCACCCGTCAGCCGGTGGGCCTGATCCTCGGCGACATCGACCACTTCAAGCGCATCAACGACTCGCACGGGCACGCCGCGGGCGACGCCGTCCTCACCGACGTCGCTTACAACCTGCGCAAGGCGCTGCGCGCATTCGACCTCTTCTACCGCGCCGGCGGCGAGGAGTTCCTCGTCCTGCTGCCCGGCGCCGACCTCGCGAGCACGACCGAGCTCGCCGAGGCCCTGCGTCGCGCGGTCGCCGACGTCCCGCAGGGCGGCCACGAGCTGACGATGAGCTTCGGGGCCGCAGCCTCCCCGCCCGACGAGGCGTTCGACTACGCGGCCGTGTTCGCGACGGCCGACGCCGCGCTGTACGAGGCCAAGCACAGCGGCCGCAACCGCGTGTGCCCGCCGGCCGCGGCCGGCGCGGTCATCGCCGCTTGACGCCGTAGCATCCGGCGCCATGCCGGAGGCCCGCGAGCTGCTGGTCGGGGAGTCCCAACGGGCGGCGGTCGCGCTGCTCGAGCTGCGGCCGCGCTTCGAGTCCGTCGAGCGGGTCACCTCGCAGATCGACGCCCAGCGGGCCGCCGGCTACCGGGTCGTCGCCTCGTTCGAGGACGGCGACGAGGACGCCGCCGCAGTGGCCGGCTTCCGCATCGCCGACAACCTCGCGTGGGGCCGCTTCGCCTACGTCGACGACCTCGTCACGCGCGCGGCGCTGCGCGGCCGCGGCCACGCCGATGCGGTCATGGCGTGGGTCGAGCGCGAGGCGCAGCGCCAGGGCTGCGGGGAGCTGCACTTCGACTCCGGCGTCGGCCCGGACCGCGCCGACGCCCATCGCTTCTACTTCCGCCACGGGATGCGCATCGCGTTCTACCACTTCGGCCGCCCGC
>Ga0307278_10001410_pt1 | contig 11989 bp, 13 predicted proteins | sample ER_DNA_117_FD_194482 | JGI IMG/M metagenome (GOLD analysis project Ga0307278, IMG submission 194482) | Bulk soil microbial communities from the East River watershed near Crested Butte, Colorado, United States - ER_DNA_117 | ecosystem: Environmental > Terrestrial > Soil > Floodplain | place... | reverse complement strand
ATGGTCACGACCATCGACCGGATCGAGAACTTCTTCCTCCCGACCGACGTGATGCTTCTCTACCTCCCGCTCGCGCACAACTTCGGTCGCCTGATGCAACTGCTCGGGGCCCATCTCGGGTTCACGATCGCCTTTTGCCCCGACCCGCGGCGGATCGCCGAGATCATGCCGCAGGTGCGCCCGACGGTCCTCCCGACCGTCCCTCGGGTGCTCGAGAAAATGCATACCACCGTTTCGGCCAATTTCGCGGAGGCGACCGGCACCAAGCGGCGCCTGATCGACTGGGCTCTGGCCGTCGGCCGCCGGTCGAGCGCGCTGCAGCAGCAAAAACGGCCGCTGCCGCTCGTGCTGTCCGTCCAGAGGCGGCTAGCCGACCGGCTCGTCTACTCCAAGGTCAAGCAGCGCCTCGGCGGACGCCTGCGCGCCGCGATCTCGGGCGGGGCTCCTCTGGCGAAGGAGATCGCCGAGTTCTTCCACGCCCTCGACCTCCTCGTCCTCGAAGGCTACGGCCAGACGGAATGCACGACGGCTTCGAATGTGAACCGGCCGGATTGGTTCAAGTTCGGAACGGTCGGCCCCGCTCTTCCCGGCGTCGAGGTCAAGACAGCCGAAGACGGCGAGATCCTCATCCGTGGCCGAACCGTGTTCGCCGGCTACTACGAGGACGAGGATGCAACCCGCGCAGTCCTCTCGGACGACGGCTGGCTGCATACCGGCGACGTGGGTGAGATCGACTCAGACGGCTTCCTCCGAGTCACGGACCGGAAGAAGGACATCATCGTGACCGCAGGGGGCAAGAACGTCGCGCCGCAGAACATCGAGAACAGCCTCAAGAGCGCGCGGTGGATCTCGCAGGCGCTCGTCGTCGGCGACCGGCGGCCGTTTCTGATCGCGCTGATCACGCTCGACGAGGACGAAGTGCGGAAGTGGGCGGCGGAGCGCGGTCCGGACCGGGACCTCTCGCAGCGCGAAGATGTGCGCACTCTCATCGAGCAGGCGGTCGGCGACGTCAACGCCGACCTCGCTCATTTCGAGCAGGTGCGCCGGTTCGTGATCCTCGCGCGCGACTTCTCAGCCGACGAGAACGAGATCACGCCGACGCTCAAGCTCAAGCGCCGCATCTGCGAAGAGCACTTCGCCGACGAGATCGAGGCCTTGTATCGGGCCTGATCTCGGGTCAGGTGCGGGGGTGCAGTCCGGCCAGAATGACCTCGATGAGCCGTCGGACCGCGGCCCTGGACGGCAGGCTGCTGGATGCTGTGAGGGCGTGGAGGCAGTAGCTCGTGAGCTCGTCAGGTGGAACATCGTCTCGGAGGTCGCCGGCTTCGACGCCCTCGATCAGCAGGTTTCGGATGAAATCGCTCAGCCGCTGCTGCGCTTGGGCGACATGCTCACCTCCATGTAGGAGTGCCGCGAGCTCGCTGCCGTGGTGCTCATGGGAAATGCTCGCGTAGGACTCGAGTACAGCCTTGAGCCGCTCGCCCGGGTCGCCGGGTTGGTCCCGGACCTCGGCGAGATATTCGAGATGGCTGGTGATCTGACGTTCGTGCCAGGCGACCAGGATCTCTTCCACGTCTGCGAAGTACTTGTAGAGCGTCGCACGACCGATCCCGGTCCGCTCGGCGATTTGCGACATCGTCACGGATCGCAGCCCGTGCTCAGCCACCAGCGCCGCAGTGGTGTCAAGCGTCGCTGCGCGCACCTCGCGGCGATGCGCCTCGATCGTCTCGCTCCACAGCTTCGGCATCGGTCGTAGTATACGCAGCGTCGATATCCAAACATGACGAGTTGACACCGACGTCGTGTCTCGTAAACTGCTCCCACGATCACGACAACCCGCTGAAGAGGAGATGCCAGATGGCCGGCCTGCCCCGCTACCCCCGCTCCAGCGACGACGCCGGTACGGAGACCGGCCGCGGATCGACAACCGGCGCACCTCGTTGGGTAAAGGTGCTCGGGATCATCGCTCTTGTTCTCGTCCTCTTGGTTGTCGTCCTTCTCATCGGCGGTAACCACGGGCCGGGTCGCCATATGTCGTGACGACCTCGCCACCTCGCCTCCGCAAGGCCCTGCTCACGGCGCATGTCACAGCCTCGGTCGGCTGGCTCGGCGCGGTCGCCGGCTTCCTGGCGCTCTCCGTCGCCGGCCTGACCGGCCAGGATCCTCAGACAGTGCGTGCCACGTATCTCGCGATGGAGGCGACCGGCTGGTTTGTCCTTGTCCCGTTCAGCCTCGCCTCGCTGTTGACGGGCGTTGTCCAGTCACTCGATACAAAGTGGGGCTTGTTCCGGCACTACTGGGTCCTTGTGAAGCTCCTGATCAACGTCGTTGCCACCATCATCCTGCTGCTGTACATGCAGACGCTCAGCTCACTGGCGGGCGTAGCGGCAGAGTCGACGCTGGATCTCAGCGGGCTGGGGGACCCGTCCCCCGTGCTCCACGCCGGTGCTGCCCTGCTGCTCTTGCTCGTTGCCACGACGCTGGCGGTCTACAAGCCGCGTGGCATGACCCGGTACGGTCAGCGCAAACAGCACGAGGAGCGCATGACAGCGCAGCCCTAGGTGCTGCTCGACTCAATGCGCGTGGTGCTCATGCACAACGGCGTGACCGCGCCCCCGTGAGATCAGCCAACGGTTCACCGGGAACGCCGCAACCCACGCGACGGCGAGGGCGAACGCGAGGCTTCCCCAGAACAGAGCGTCGGCCAGCCCGGCGTCCATCGCCCCCGGGATCACGATCACGATCGCGTTGTCCGTGATCTCCATGATCGTGATCGAAATCGTGTCGGCGGCGAAGGCGATCGGGAGCACGGCTGCAAGGGCAAGCCCCGAGCGCAGGAGCGGCACTGCGGTGAACGAGTAACCGAAGAAGAACGCGAGCACGATCGCGGCGACAATCGTCGCGAAGTTGCTCCAGCCGAAGGCTGTTCCCACGACGAGGCCCAGGATTTCCCCGATCGCGCAACCGGTCAGGCAGTGAGTGGTCGCGCTCGCCGCAAGACGATTCAGGCTCGTTTCGGCGTGGGCCACTCGGTGGCGAGACTGGGCTACTTCGGGCGCTTCGTCCCGCAGAGCGGGCAGGCGATCGGCATGCGCTTGGTCATCGCAGGGAATCTAGAGACGCCGTGCTCCGACCCAGGTCGAGGAGTACCAGCCGGAGATGCTCGAGATCTTGACTACGTCGCCCGTGTGCGGCGAGTGGATGAACTGCCCGCCTCCGATATAGATTCCGTCATGACCGAGTCCGTTGAAGAAAACGAGGTCGCCGGGCTGGAGCTGGTCGCGCGAGACGGGCATTCCGTAGCCGTACTGGGCCGCTGCGTTGTGCGGCAGCGAGACGCCGACCTGGGCGAAGACATACATGACGAAACCGGAGCAATCGAAGCCGGAGGGGCTTGCGCCTCCCCAGACGTACGGAGTCCCGAGGTACTGCATCGCGATCCCGACGACTCCGCCGTAGCGGCCGGGAGGCGGGGCGTAGGTGGGCTCCGCCGGGGCTGACGCGACCGCGCCGGCGCTCGAGTTCAGGACCTCGGCTCCATTCGTGGAGAGCCGGGCACGAGCCTCCGCTGCGAGCCGCGCCTGCTGGGCTCGCTCGGCCGCCTGGATCTGGCCGATCTGGCTCTTGATCGACGACAGTAGCTGCCGCCGCTGCGAAAGCTGCCCCTCGATCGAGGCTTTCTGCGCCTGGCGCTCGGCGACGAGCCTTGCCTGCTCCACGTGCGCCTTCTGCAGACGTGCTCGGCGCTCACGCACAGCCGCCTGGAAGACCTCGACCTCTTTCACCACCTCGGTGCTCTGATCCGAGACACGGTCGACGGTGTCGAGGCGGGCGATCAGGTCGTCGATCGACTTCGCCCCGATGAGCACCTCGAGACTCGTGTTCTCGCCGCTCGACGTGTAGATCGCCACCAGGCGCGCCGAGAGATTCGCCTGCGCGTGGCGCAGGTTCGTCCGGGCCAGGCGCAGCTCGAGCTTGTTCTCGCGCTGATCACGCTCGATCTGGCCGAGCTTCTGATTGGCGAGGTTGTAAGCGTCGACGGCCCGCTCGAGATTTCCGTCGAGCCCCTGGATCTGCGCCAGGACGTCCCGGGCCTGCGCCTGCTTGGCCGACACCGAGCCGGGGGTCGCGAACCCCGACGGGGAGACCAGGAGAGCCACCGCGAGGAAGAGCGACCACGTGAGCGCCTGTCGCTTGACCATACTGGACGATGCCTGTTTCCGGGCCACGACGGGCGCACCGGAGGGGGGCCGGTACGACACGAGCAGGGGACGCTAACAGCAAGGGCGGACGACCGCAAACCGGTAACCCGAAAAGGCCGGTCCGCCGGGAGACGCGTGCGAGAGCGCACAAACCCTCGCCGGCGCTCTGGTACCGTTCCGCGCCGTGGGAGCGCCAGGTACCGCCCTTCGGGCCGGGCTCGCTGCTGTCTGCGTTGTCGTTCTCGCCGCTTCCCAGCTTCCGGCTGCAAGCGGTGCGGACTCGCCGTCCAGATTGCAGCAGCGCGCCCAAGAATTGCGAGCGCAGAACGGATCCCTGGAGTCGCAGGCGAGAGCGGCGTGGCTCAGCTCCGTATCGCTCGGGACGAGGCTCGAGCAGACACGGGCCGCGCTTGTCGGCTTGCGGGCGCGAACCCGCCTGATCGCAGCCCAGCGCGCCGAGGCGGAGGAGAGCCTGCGGAGCGCGCGCCGGACGCTGGCCGTCTCGCAGCTACGGTTGGCCGATCGCCTGCGCGCCCTCTACGAGCAGGGGGACACGGACCCGATGACGGTCCTCGTCGGAGCGAAGTCGATCGACGAAGCCATCAGCGGTCTCGAGAGCCTGCACCGGATCGCCGGCCAGGATCGACTGGTGATCGACGAGGCGCAGGCCGCGCGGCAGAGGCTCATTGGCGCGACGCGCCGGCTCGCAGCCCGCGAGTCGCAGGCCCGGCAGGCTGAAGACGCGACTGCGGCCAGCGTCACAGCACTCGAGGCGGCGCAACGTGAGCGCGCCGCGATGCTCGCCTCGATCGCCGCTCGCCGGAGCTCCAACTCAGCGGCGATCTCTTCGCTCGAATCGCGTGCCCTGGCGGCCGTTCAGAGCCGGAGCACAGCAGTTCCGCTCACAGCGCCGGCCTCCGGCGGCGGACGGGTCATGGCCGTGACGGCGACCGGCTACTCGCTCACAGGCCATACGGCGACGGGTGTGTCCGTGGGCTACGGAATCGTCGCGGTCGATCCGGGCGTGATCCCGCTCGGCACGCGGATGTCAATCCCCGGGTACGGTGAAGGGGTCGCGGCTGATACCGGCGGATCAGTCGCGGGAGCTCGCATCGACCTCTGGTTCCCGACGCGCCGGGAAGCGCTTGCCTGGGGAACGCGAACCGTCACGATCACCCTCCACTAAGATCGGACGAGAGTGACCGAGAAGGCCAACCCCGACGGCAACGGGCTTCGCGTCCTGCTCGTGGACGACCACGACCTCTTCCGAACGGGCCTGCGCAACCTGCTCGAGGAACAGGGGGTTCAGATCGTCGGCGAGGCCGCGAATGGGAACGACGCGATCCGCAGCGTGCGCGAGGTCGCTCCCGACGTCGTGGTCATGGACCTGAACATGCCGGGCATGAGCGGCGTCGAGGCGACGCGCGAGATCACCTCTTTCGCCCCACTGACGCGAGTCGTCGTGCTGACGATCTCCGATCAGGACGAGGATGTGCTGGACGCGATCGTCGCCGGCGCCTGCGGCTACCTGGTCAAGGACTCCTCGATTCAGGAGCTGATCCGCGGCATCAGGGCGGCGGCCATCGGCGAGTCTCTCATCTCGCCGCCGATCGCCGCCAAGGTGCTGCAGCGCATGCGAGCGGTGACGCTCGACCAGGGCGCCGAGACGATCCGCGCCGAGCTCTCCGACCGCGAGCTCGAGGTACTGAGGCTGATCGCCAACGGGAAGGACAACTCGCAGATCGCCGAGGCGCTCCACATCAGCCCGAAGACGGTCAAGAACCACATCTCGAACATCCTCATGAAGCTGCAGATCGAGAACCGCATCCAGGCCGCCGTGTACGCGGTGCGGAGCGGAATCGTCTAGCCGCTACGCCGCGGCGTACGCGACGAGGCGGCGAAGCGGCACGAGCAGCGCGCGGAGCTCCGTGCTTCGCAGCTCCGTGTCGTTCAGTCGGCGCAGCAGGCCGGAGAGCTTCCCGGTGGGCACCTCGCGGCCGTCTGCGAGCTCCCGTGTGAGCCGATCGATTCGATGCTCGAGGCGCAGGCACTCGGCGTCGAGCTCGAGCGCTCGGGCGTAGCCCTCTGTCAGAGTCGGCTCGACCTCTGCGCGCGGGAGGCCGGCGCCTTCGGCATCGGCATCTAGGAGAGCGCGGATGCGCTCCAGCAGGAGGTCGAGATCATCGGGCACGGTTCGCGTCGATTATCCGCCGCCGGCCGGCCGGACACTATGGGCCGCTCGGCCCATCTTTGTAACTCCCTAGACCTAGATTCGCTTGCGCTGTCCGGGTCGTCTCTTGAGAATGTGCCGGTGCGCCGCCTCCTCGCCGTCCTCGTCGCTGTGGCGTTTCTCGCGCCGCAGCCCGCCGCCGCGGCCGGACAGACGCCGCTCGCGCGACGCCTCGCCCGCGCGCTCGCGGTCCCGCACGTGGCAAAGTCGCGCTCTGCGGCCGTCGCCGTCGATCTCGTCACGGGCAAACAGCTCTACTCCCAGAACCTCAGCCTCCCGCTGATCCCCGCGTCGAACGAGAAGCTCACGGTCACCTACGCCTGCCTGCTCGCGCTGGGCCCGAGCTACCGCTTCGCGACCGACGTGCTCGGCGAGGGCGAGCTCGAGGGCACCGTCTGGCGCGGCGACATCGTCCTCAAGGGCTACGGAGATCCAACGCTCTCGACGCTCGACCTGCTGCAGTTGGCGTCGCAGCTCCAAACGCAAGGCATCCGCCGCGTGACCGGCAACGTCGTCGGGGACGAGTCCTTCTTCGACCGGCGGCGCATGGCTCCCGGCTGGAAGTCGTGGTTCTTCATCAACGAGTCGCCGCCGCTCTCGGCGCTGACCGTCGACCGCGCCCGCTTCCACGGCTACGTGACGCGATACCCGGCCTTGGGGGCGGCAATGTCCTTCCGCGCGGCCCTCCTGCGGGTCGGGATCTCGGTCGCCGGACGCGCGAGGATCGGTCAGGCGGACGCGGCAGCCCTCCCGCTGGCGTCGATCGAGTCCGTCCCGCTCGAGCAGATCCTTCGCTTCATGGATCACGAGAGCGACAACTTCACCGCGGAAATTCTCCTGAAGCAACTCGGCGCCGCGCTTTCGCTCCAGGGCACGACTGCGGCGGGCGCAGCCGTTGTCCGGCAGCTCCTCCAGGAGCAGAGTATTCCGCTCGCGGGCGTGCGCATCGTCGACGGTTCGGGGCTCTCCCGCCTCGACCGGCTGACGACAGCCACGCTCGTCGAAATGCTGCGCGCGAGCTGGCTCGATGAGGATCTGCGGGAAATCCTGCTGGCCTCGCTGCCCCTGGCCGGCCGCAGCGGGACGCTCGAGCGCCGCATGCGAGGCTCGGCCGCGGCGGGGCGCGTGCGGGCGAAGACCGGCACGCTGAACGAAGCCTCGGCGCTCTCCGGCTATGTGAAGCGGCGCTTCGCCTTCTCGGTCATCCAGAACGGCGCGCCGGTCTCGGCTTTCTGGGCGCGCCGAGCGCAGGACCGTTTCGCAGCCGTCCTAGCGGCGCAGTAGAGCGATCAGGGCCTGCTCGTCGAGGATCGGCACGCCGGCGCGCTGAGCCTTCTGCAGCTTGGAGCCAGGCTCCTCGCCGACGATCAGCCCCGCGGTCTTCTTCGAGATCGAGTTCGAGACCTTCGCCCCCTTCGCCTGCAGTGCGGCCGCGGCCTCGTCACGTGAGAAGGACTCCAGCGTGCCGGTGATCACGTAGGTCTGTCCGGAAAGCGGGCCCTCGACCGGTTTCAGCTCGTCGCCCGTTTCGAATTGGAGCCCGAGCGCCCGCAGCTCCGTCACGAGCCCTCGGTTCTCCTCGTCGGAGAACCATTCGGCGATCGCCTCGGCGCGATCGGGCCCGATTCCCTCGACCTCCTGGATGTCCTCCTGGGTCGCGTCCGCCAGCCGGTCGATCGAGCCGAAGTGCGCGGCGAGGTTGCGCGCGGTCACCCACCCGACTTGCGGGATGTTGAGCCCGAAGAGGACGCGGTGGAAGGGCCGCTCCTTGGACTGCTCGATCGCTGCGATGGCTTTGCCGGCCGAGATCTCGCCGTAGCCGTCGAGCTCCATCAGCTGCTCTGCCGTCAACCTGTAGAGGTCCGGCATCGAGGTCACGATTCCCTCGCGCCAGAGCCGGCGGACGAGCTGCTCGCCGACTCCTTCGATGTCCATCGCCGCCTGCACCCAGTGGATGAGCGTCTCGAGCCCGCGCGACTCGCACTTCGGATTCGGACAGCGGTGCATCGCCTCTCCCTCGGGCTTGACGATCTTTGTCCCGCACAGAGGGCATTTCTGAGGCATCCGAAACGGCTTCGTACCCCGCCTGTGCGGGAGCACCGGGCCGACCACCTGCGGGATCACATCGCCGGCGCGCTGGACGATCACGTTGTCGCCCTCGCGGATGTCCTTGCGGTTGATGTCCTCCTCGTTGTGCAGCGTCGCGGTCGAGACGGTGACGCCCCCAACCTCGACGGGCTCGAGCGCGGCCCACGGATTGAGCGCGCCCGTGCGGCCGACACGGATGTGGATCTTGTTCAGCTTCGTCTGCGCGGTCATCGGCGCCCACTTGTAGGCGCGCGCCCAGCGCGGCCGGCCGTGGAGCGCGCTCAGTCGCTCCTGTTGGTCGAACGAGTCCACCTTGACCACGATCCCGTCGATCTCGTAGTCGAGCTCGAGCCGTTTCGTCTCCCAGACCCGGCAGACCTCGCCCACCGAGTCGATGGACTCGTGCCGCTCGGCGAGCGGGCTCGTCCGGAAGCCACGCGCACGGAGCCACTGGAGCGCCTCCCAGTGGCCTTCAGTCGGGAGTCCCTCGTGGTGGCCCATGCCGTGCACCCAGATCGAGAGCGGCCGCGCGGCGGTGATCGCCGAGTTCAGCTGGCGGAGCGAGCCCGCGGCCGCGTTGCGGGGATTCGGAGCGGCCCGCTTGCCTTCGGCAGCCTGCCGCTCGGTGAACTTCAGGAACCCGGAGAGCGGCATGTAGATCTCGCCCCGCACCTCGAGCACCGGCGGCGGCGGCTCGCCGTCCGGGATCTGCATTCGAGGAAGGATCGCCGCGATCGTGCGCAGGTTCTGCGTCACGTCCTCGCCGCGGAGCCCGTCGCCGCGCGTAGTGCCGCGGACGAAGACGCCGTTCTCGTACACGAGCGAGACGGCCGACCCGTCGATCTTCGGCTCCGTGACGTACGCGACAGGCTCGTCGGTTCCGAGCCGCTTGCGGACATCCTCGGCCCACTTCTCCAGGGCCTCGTCGGTCGTGACCTTCTCGAGCGAGCCCATCGGCGACAGGTGCTCGACCTTCTGGAAGCCCTTGGCGGGCTCAGCGCCGACGCGGCGGGTCGGCGAGTCAGCGGTCGCAAGCTCGGGATGCTCGTCCTCGATCGAGCGCAGCTCGTCGTAGAGCCGGTCGTACTCGGCGTCCGAGATCTCCGGCTCGTCGAGCACGTGGTAGCGGTAGAGGTGGTACTCGAGCTGCTTCCTCAGCGCCTCAACACGCGCCTCAAGGGTTTTGGTCGCCATCAAAGTGATGCTAGCGTCGGGCCGTGACCCGGCTCGCTGTGCTGCTCGTCCTCTTCTTCCCGGCATCCGCGGAGGCGTCGGTCGTCTTCTTCCAGACTCCGTCACACAACATCGGCTGCGCGTACTCGAGCTCGCCGTCGACCCTCCGTTGCGACATCCGGAGCGGCCTCCGCCCGCGGCCGCCGCGGCCCGGCAACTGCGACGTCGACTGGGGAGACAGCTACGGACTGGGCGCGACCGGGCGCGCGACGATCACGTGTCACGGAGACACGGCAATCGACCCGCGTTCGCGCGTTCTTCGCTACGGATCGACCTGGCGGAGCGGCCCCTTCACCTGCAGGTCGAAAACCACGGGGCTGCGTTGCCGCAACCGCAGCGGCCACGGCTTCTTCATGAGCCGACAGCGCTCTTACCGCTTCTAGACGCCTCCCCGGGGTCTTGCCCCGCTGAAAAGTGTCACAACTCTCGTCGGGGGTCTGACCCCAATCGGGGTTGTCACGGTTCAGTACTCGACTCGTTCCAGGTACAGGCCCCACGGAGGGGCTGTCGTTCCGGCCTCCTCCCGCGGGGCGCCTTCGAGGAGGCGTGCGAGGGCCTTCGGTGACTGCTCGAGCATCGTCCCGACGAGGGTGCGCACCATGTGCCGGAGGAAGCCGTTCGCAGTGATCTCGAGCTCGAGGGCGTCACCGCGTGCGAACCACGCGGCCTCGCGCACCTCCCGCGCGAACGTCCCGTGCTGCGTCTCGGTCGGCGTGAACGCACGGAAATCGTGCTTCCCGACAAGGAGATCGGCGCAGTCCGCGAGCGTCTCGTGGTCGAGGGGCCGGGGATACCAGTAGCTTCGCCGGAGCTCGAATGGCGACGGAGTCCGCCGCCGCCAGATCCGGTAGCGGTAGCTTCGCGCACTGGCCGAGTGCCGGGCGTGAAAGTCCGACGCCGCCTCCTCGGCCGCGGTTACCGAGACGTCGTCGGGCAAGGCCGTGTTCAGCGCCTCGGGAGCACGCTCGACGGGAATGCCGCCCTCGATGTCGACGCTCAGAACCTGGCCCAGAGCATGCACACCCGTATCTGTTCTCCCTGCAACCGTGAGGTTTTCGTACGAGCCGTACACCCAGCCCAGCGCTTCGCGCACGACGCCCTCGACCGTGCGCAGGTTCGGCTGGACCGCCCAGCCGCGGAATCTCGTCCCGTCGTATTCCAGCGTTAAGCGGAGACGCACGGCGCGTATCATCCCGCCCCGTGTACGAGGACGAGTGGCGCGTCGAGATCGACCTCGACGACGAGGAGCACGGCTACGGGCTCGGCGAGCGGCTGCGCGCTCAAGATCTCGACGATGAGGCGCGCGAGCGGCTCGGGCGGAGAGCGGTCGTCACCCGCGACGGCCCACGAGTGTTCATCTACACGGGCAGCGAGCGCGAGGCTCGAGAAGCCGAGCGGGTGGCCCGCGAGCTCGTCGCCGCGGACGACCTGACCGCCGAAGTCAGGATCATGCGGTGGCATCCCGTGGAGGAGGCCTGGAAGGACGCGTCGATTCCACTTCCGCGCACACCGGTGGAGGAGCAGGAGGAAGCCAGCCGCAAAGAGGAGGCCGAGTGGCAAGAAGCCCAACAGGAGGGCTCCTTCGACTGGCTGGTGAAGGTCGCGCTGCCCGGGCGCAGCGAAGCCGCCGAGCTCGAGGAGCGCCTAAGCGGGGAAGGGTTTCCCGTGCACCGCCGCTGGCGCTACGTGACCGTGGACGTAGTCACCGAGGAACGCGCAAACGAGATCGGGAGCCGGCTTCGCGAAGAACTGCCGGAGGCCGAGGTCTGGGTCGAGGCGAACCGGGACGACATCCCGAGCCCCGCCTTCGTCTTGCTCGAGTCCCGGCTCTAGGTCGTCACGCCCGGCGCGGCGGCGGGCTCTTCTTCGAGCTCCTCCGGAGCGCGCTCGCGCGGCACCCGTGCTCTCGGAGCAGGCGGCACGTAGTCCACGAGCTCGAGATACACCATCTCGGCCGAGTCTCCCCAGCGGGGGCCGAGCCTGACGATCCGGGAGTAGCCACCCGGCCGGTCGGTGAAGCGCGGCGCGACTTCCGAGAAGAGCATCGTGACGACGTCGTTCGAGCGCAGATAGGCGAGCGCCTGTCGGCGCGCGGCGAGGTCGCCCCGACGGCCGAGCGTGATCATCTGCTCGGCAATGGGCTTGACGGCCTTCGCCTTGGCGAGCGTCGTCTTGATGCGCCCATGCTCGATGAGCGCGCCCGCGAGGTTCGAGTAGAGCGCCTTGCGGTGCGCCG
>Ga0307278_10001409_pt1 | contig 11990 bp, 12 predicted proteins | sample ER_DNA_117_FD_194482 | JGI IMG/M metagenome (GOLD analysis project Ga0307278, IMG submission 194482) | Bulk soil microbial communities from the East River watershed near Crested Butte, Colorado, United States - ER_DNA_117 | ecosystem: Environmental > Terrestrial > Soil > Floodplain | place... | reverse complement strand
CCCAGCTCGCACACCTCATCGAACAGGGTCGTGGCCCACAGATGCGGGTCGCCCTCCAACCGCAGCCGGCAGTAGTCGGCGAACGGCTCGAAGCTGTCCGGCTTGTGGCGGGCCCGCACCCCAGGGGTGCGCTCCCCGCGCAGATAGGACCGGATCGTCTTGCGGTCACGCCCCAGATGCTTGGCGATCGCCGAGATCGACCAGCCCTGCCGGCGCAGCGCATGTGCTTGCACGTCTTCCTCCCACAAGAGCATCCAGTGGGCTCCTCGACTCGAGTCCGACCACGACCCGAGGAGCCTTCCTCACCAGGTGCTCAGGTGGGGACATTCGATGAGCAGGACCGGGGAACCTACGTGATCACCAACAGGTCTCCCCCTGCTGGCGCAGCAGCCGGTACATCGTCGAGACCGAAGCCAGGTAGACCCCCTCGTCCAGCAGGGTCGCCCACACGCTGGCCGGCGCCATGTCGCAGAAGCGCTCGTGGTGGAGCACGTCCAGGACCTGCTGGCGCTCGGCGGCTTGGAGCGCCCGTGGTTGCGGTGCGGGCACCGGGCGCCGCGGGCGCGGCGGTGGCGGCGGGGACTGCCGGTGGCGGCGATACCAGCTGGCGCGAGGTTGGCCGACCGCCCGGCAGGCCCGAACCGTCCCCACCGCCGGCGCCAAGGTGGCCACGGCCTGATCCAGGGTGTCCATCAGCGCTGCGGCTCGCTGCCCGCCGGGCTGGCCCCGGCCTGCTCGTCGCTGCTGGTCGCGAGCCTGCCAAGCAGCGCGGAGAGTTCCCCCTGGACCTCGATCACCTTGGCCTGGCGGGCGACCTGATCGCGCAACCGGGCGTTCTCGCGCTCCAGCCGCGCCAGCTCGCGGTCACGCGGGTCGACCGGCGGCCGCCCACGCGGCTGCTGCAACGCCTGTAGCGCCCCCTTGTCGCGCTGCTTGCGCCACTCGGAGATCAGCGAGGTGTACAGGCCCTCGCGGCGCAGCAGCGCGCCCTTGCCGGCCTTGTCGAGCTGCTCATACTCGCCAAGGATCCGCAGCTTGTAGGCGGCCGGGTAGCTCCTGGGTGGCCGCGGCCGCTGGGGCACCTCGGGGTCGGGTACCTGGTCCATACGCCCAGTGTGCGTCCGCACCTGGGCGGCGGTCATCGTGGTCATCGGCTCTGGTGGTCCTTTCTCGCCCTACAGCTCACCGGTTTCTACCAGGAAGCTGCCTCACCAGAGGCTGACAGGGAGGGTACGGGCCACAAGCGGTTCGGGTGCCGACCCGATCGCGTGAGCGGCCAAGGCGCCGCCCGTCTCAGCCCGCCCCCGGCCTCGCGGCGGGTCAGGCCACCCAGGTGGTCTCGCACGGCCGGCACCACCACAACCGCTTGATCGTCGTGAGCCAGCCCTGGTCCAGCGGCTTGAACGCCCGCGCCGGCTCACCGCAGAACAGGCACTGTGGTCCGCCGCCCACGCGGGCCTCGATCCACCCCGTGGTGCTGGCGGTGGCGGCGTGCATCCCGTCCAACCTGAGCGTGCCGTTCACCCTCGTGCTCCATGATCGTCTTGTGCCAAACAGATGCTCGAACTGATGTTCAACAGATGAGTATCGAACAGAAGTTCGACCAGGTCAACCCGTATCCAGGCGGGCCGGGACCTACCCGATCCGGTCCCAGCTCGACTCGACGCCCATGGCATATCCCGACCCGAACGGGAGGGATCAGTTCGGCTGCTCTGCACCCTGAACGATGCAGGGATCGAGGCGTCAGCGCAGTGCCCGGCGACACCTGGCCGACGTGTTCTTCGTCACGTGGCCAGCTCTGCTTGCATGACCAAGTCGACCTCGACACTCTGACCGCCGAGCTGCTCGCAGTCGTCCACCAGACCGTGGAACCCACGGCGTCTTGCTCTGGCTGCGGCCGCCGGTCGCCCCGCCCGGACGCGCAGCCTTGGCCCGACAGCGAAAACCGGCATGGTCGCGCTCGGGTCAGCCTGCTTCTTGACCCCTTCGGCCGCGGGATGTCTAACCCGGCTCACTTACCACCGGGATCGCCGGCAGGGTGGTGGTGTAGGTGGGGTAGCGATGCCCGGCCGCTCAAGTCGGAGCGCCGGCCGCCGCACTATCCTCGGAGTTGCGTACAAGCCGGGGAGCGCCGGCAACGCTCCGGCTTGACGGCCAGCTCGGGGTCACGGCGGCCACCCCATAACTGCGCCACCTACGGTGCCATGCGACCTGGGAAAGCGCTGGGTTGCATGGCGGTGGGCCGGGGATACATGGTAAGGATGGGGTCGCCGGTTCGATTCCGGCGGGGAGCTCCACATAGGCTCTGACCAGCGCAAACGCTGGTCGATTGCTGCGTTCGGAGCCGGTTGGACGGCTGGAGAGCACATCCCTTGTTGGGAAGCGTGCAAACGACCGGTCGTCCATCGGTGATTGTCGACGGTCCTGACCGGGGTCGTTGCTTGAGCTCAAGGCCTTCTGCATCTGGGTCACTCGGCTCCACAGCGGTCAAGAACGCATACCTGGACGCAGGACTGGAATGTGAGGGCTCTATCCAGTTGAGGTGGCTAGCCGTGAGCCTGGCTGGGAGCGCGAGGGCCGACCGGCCGCGCCCAGACCGTGCTGGCAATCCACGCTCCGCTGATGATCAGCAGCACCGCACCAACCGGCTGGGCCACCCCGACTGCCAGCCCGACGATGGAGATCAGGGGGACCGCGACCGCGTACAGAGGGCCCGCCCAGCGTGGCAGCGTGCCTGCCCGCCAGAGCGCGATGCCCAACAGCACCGCCCCCGCCGAGTACAGCAGCCCGCCGGTCACGCCCACGACCACGGCCGGGGCGCCGTAGAGGTCGCTGTTGATGGCGACCGCGGCCTGCTGGCCGGCCAGGTAGGCCCTGCCGATGGCGGGCTGGGCGAAGGCCGCGGCGCCGAATAGGGTCATGATGAATGCCATCCCGGCGACGCTCAGGACCAGGCCTTGCAGCGCCAGGCGGCGTTCGCCGGTGGTGGCCAGGACGGCACCCAGCGCCAGCACCCCGAAGATGCCGATGGTGGTGCCGAGGATGCTGCCGACCAGGTGGCTAACCAGGAAGCTCGTGGTCGTGACGTACTCGGCGTAGGCGTGAAAGTCGGTGCGGTAGTCGGGCTGGTGCGACAGGGTGCTGAGGAACACCAGCAGCCCGTACACGGGGAGGGCAACCACACCGAGGCGGGTCGAGTTGTCATGCATGAGGCCTCCTCAGATCGCTGGCTCGTAGCCCGAGGTCCCGTGCCTCAGGGGACGTACTGCTCCTGGACCCGGGTGACGAGGCCGTTGTCGTTGTACCTGAGATGGAACGGGGTGGCCGCGGCCTGGGGGCCGCCGTTGTGGACGAAGGTGAGCAGGGCCTTGAGGCTGCTGGGGTTGGGGCCCGGGCTGCCGGTGAGCTGCTGGCTGCCGATCACGGTGGCCTGGTCAACGATGGCCACCTCGCGGAGGCGTGGGTTGTCGTTTTGGATGTAGAGGTCGTTGGGGACCGGGGACTCGCCGCCGTGAGTGGCCGAGGCGGTGTCGGCGGCCTTGCCGGTGAGCAGCACGGCCCGGTCGAAGCGCAGGTAGAAGGTGCCGGTCTTGGCGTACCAGCTGCGGATGAAGCCGAAGTCGGTGCCCGGCGTCGCCGTGGTGGGGCTCGGGGCGGGACGGCTCGCGGGCTGGGCCGGAGTGGGCTTCGGGGGGGCTGTGACCGAGGGGGCAGCTGGTGCCGGCTGCGCCGGGTTGGGCTGGGGGTCGTCCGTCTGGGAGCTTCCCCCGCAGGCGGTGAGCGTGACCGCCGTGAGGATGGCAAGCGACGCCAGTGCCAGGCGGTGGGTTCGCCGTGTCATTGTCCTGCTCCTCTCTTGCTTTGTGCGGCTTGAATCGGTGGCGCTCTCCAGTCAGTCCAGGCAGTACAGGACGGCGGCGGCATGCCCATGGGGGCGTGGCCGAACGAGCACCCCCTCGGCGAACGCCCGGGCGTCCCGTTCGGTGCCGAAGTAGACGGCCACCCTCGAGGTGATGGTGGCCGGGACCCCCAGCCACCGACGAGCGCCGCGATCGCAGTCCAGCTCGCCGCTGGAGGGCGGGTAGCCCAGCGCCTGCAGCCGGCGCTCCACCGGCGACAGGTCCGCCAGCGACACCGCCACCCAGTACACCCCGAACAGGTGGTCTCCCTGGCGGACCTCGCGGATCGGCTGCGGAAGCGCGACCGGGGCGGCCGTGGACCTGCTCGGCGCGGTCGTGGGCGGCGGCGCCGCAGTGGGCGGCATCGTGGGGGTCGGGACGGCGGGAGTTGGCGAGGCGGCAGGCGCCGTGGCGTCATCTGACCGGCCCGAGCATGCTGCGACCGTCGCCAACAGGACGAGCAGCGCCAGCAGCAGCCCAGTGGGGCGGCCGGCCCAGCGCCGAGTTGGCAGGCGGTGGTTCGGCCTCGTCATGGTCGGTCTCCTCTCGTGTTCCGGCTGATCTCCTCGGCAGCATGCGAGCAGGCACTTGGCGTCTGCTGAGCACCGTCTTGGCGAGAGCCGCCAAGTCGCCGCCAAGCGGCTGGCAGGCTCCGCTCGGCGGCTGAGCACGAGGCGGCCCACAGGCTGCTGGCCGATGGCGGTGGCCTCCAGGAACGGTGCGGATGCCTGGCGAGACCGTGCTGTTTGGGCTGTGGGACCTCGCCGCTCCGAACGGGGAAGGGCTGGTTGCGGTGGGGGTCACACAACGGCTTGATGACGCCGGGTCGGTGGAGCTGTGCGGCATCCTGGTCGGCGACGACCTCGACGCCAGGCCAGGTCGACGTCACGTTCGTCGGTGAGCCGTCGGTTCACGGCCGCCACCGACGCGCAACTGGACGAGTTGATGAGCCGCGACCTCTCCGAGCTCGACCTGGCCGCTCAGCTCGAGGCGCGCTGGCCCGATGCGGCGGCGAGCCTGCGCGAAGGCCTCGAGGACATGTTCACCGTCCGGCGGCTCGGTGTCGGCGGCCGGCTCGCCGCGAGCCTCACGAACCCAACTGCATCGAGAGCATGATCTCGATCGCGCGCGACACGACCAAGAACGTGAAGCGGTGGCGCGACGGCAAGATGATCAAACGCTGGTGTGACGCCGGGATGCTCAACGCGGAACGCAGCTTCCGCCGGGTCAAGGGCTACCGGCAGATGCCGACGTTCGTCGCTGCGCTCGCCCGTCACGTCGAAGCTGTTCCACCGGCATGCGATGCTGCACGAGTCGCATGAGCGGACCAACGGACGCCCACCGCCCAGTGGTCGCGACTCGAAGCTGGACGCTCAGACGACCTCGGCCCCAAGTCTTGAGAGGAGTCCGCATGAAGACCCCCCCGATCGTGTCGCCCCAGGAGTGGGAAGCTGCGCGCCAGGAACTGCTCGTGAAGGAAAAGGAGTTGACCCGCGCCCGTGACGCGCTCGCCGCCGAGCGTCGGCGGATGCCATGGCTGGCCGTGGACAAGGCGTACGAGTTCGACGGGCCCGACGGCATGGCGAGCCTGCTCGACCTCTTCGATGGCCGCCGTCAGTTGATCGTCTACCGCGCCTTCTACGGGCCCGAGGTCACCACCTACGCGGAGGGCGGCTCGTATCCGGAGCGGGCGTGCGTGGGCTGCTCGTTCGTCGCCGACCAGGTCGCGGACCCCGCCCACCTGAACGCGCGGAACACGACGCTCGCGTTCGCCTCGCGCGCCCCCCAGGCCGAGATCCAGGGCCTGAAGGAGCGCCACGGATGGGAGCACATCCCCTGGTACACGATCACGGACGACTTCGACAAGGACTTCGACGTCGACGAGTGGCACGGCACCAACGCGTTCATCCGCGAGGACGACCGGATCTTCCGCACCTACCTCATCAACGCCCGCGGCGACGAGCAGATGGGGAGCGCGTGGAACTACCTCGACATCACCGCGCTCGGCCGCCAGGAGGAATGGGAGGACTCGCCGGAGGGTTACCCGCAAACCCCGCCGTACCAGTGGTGGAACTACCACGACGCCTACAGCCAGGGCAGGTGATCACCCCGTCTCGGGAGTGTCGGTGGAGGAACTTCTGCGCTCACCGGCGCGGAAGGGCTCGACCCGCACTGCAACAGCGACATCCCTCGTCGTCCTCCTCGCTATGACGCAATGAACAAAGACCGTCACCAAACCTCAACAACGTTCGGGACATCCTCGGGATGGAGGTCGGCTGGCGTTACCCTGCGCTTTGAGCCCGCTGGGCGGCCCGGAGGCGGTCCAGGCTGGTGGTCGCGCGATCCTCCAGCAGCTTGGCGCCCTGCCGCCGGGCCACCGCGATCGCGGTGGCAAAGACGGCCTCGGCCTGGGCGGCTTGTGGCGGCGAGGCGGCGAGGCGGCGAGCAGGCTACGGATCTGGCGGTTGGGGGTTCGAATCCCTCGCGACGCGCCGAAACTGCAGGTCAAAGGCTATGAGGCAAGGAAGCCGAGAGTGCTAGCAAGGCAAGAACTCGTCTAGCTCAGGCGCCCGGCCTCCCAGCTTTGGCCGGGGGAACCTCGAAGTGACGTGCGGCCGCGGCCGCCTGCCGGCGTGAGCCGACGCCGAGCTTGGCGAGCAGCGCGGAGACATGATGCTCCACGGTCTTGGCCGACAGCGACAGCCGCGCGGCAATCTCGGCGTTGCTGAGCCCGTCGGCCAACAACCCGAGCACCTCGGCCTGCCGGTCGGTGAGGCCAGCCCGGTTGGCGGTTGTCTCCCTGGTCGGTCCGCGGGGGACGCGCAGGTTGCCGCGCCGAAGGAGCTGGCGGCGGAGCCGCTGGGCCGTCTGCCGGGCACCCAGGCCATCCAGCAGCGCCAAGGCCTCCAGCAGGGCCTCGTCCTGGTCGCCGCACGCCAGGGCCAGGGCCTGATGGTAGGGGCAGCCGAGCGCCTGCCAGGCGTCGGCGGCGGCGCGCCAGTCGCCGGCCAGCAGCAGCCGGTACTGCTCGGCCATCACCGCCGGCTCCGGCACCGGCGCGCCGGCCAGCCGCAACCAGAGGGCCAGCTCCCCGGCGAACCACGGGTGCGCGGCTTGTACGGCGAGCTCGAGCACGCTGGCGGCCTCCTCGGCGACCCGGTGGTCGTCGCCAGCCAGCCAGGCGTGCTCGGCTCGGGCCGCGGCCACCGGCGCGATCCACTGCAGCTCGGTGGCGAAGGCGCGCTCGGCGGCCTCCTGGAGGGTGGCCGCGGCGTCGGGGTCGCCGCGGCGGGCCTGGAGCAGACCCAGCGGCACCAGGGCATCCACCACCCTGGGCCCACCCTCCACCGGCTCGTCCAGTGACGCCCGGGCGTCCTGCTCCGCGCCAGCCCAGTCCCCCTGGTCCAGCCGCACACGAGCGCGGTATCCCAGGAGGTGCTGAGCGTATCCGGCCAGCTCGTGCGCCTGGACGAAGGCGAGCGCCCGGTCAAGGTCCTGGCGGGCGTGACGGTAGTCCAGCACCTCCGCGGTGGTGGTGGCGAGGTTGATCAGTGCCCGGGCGGCGTGGTCCTCCAGCCCGGCGGCGGCCGCCACCTCGAACCCCCGCTCCAGGTCGGCCCGGCCGCCCGGGTCGCCGCGGTAGAGCCGGGCCGAGCCGATGCTGGTCAGGGCATGGGTGAGGGTCTCCTGGTCGTCCAGCCGCCGGGCCAGCTCGATCGCCCGCTGAGCCCAGCCGATCGCCGCCTCGGTGCGGTAGGCCAGTATGTCGAGCTGGCCCTGGTTGCTGTAGGCCATGGCCAGCTGGCGGCCCGGCGGCAGGGTCTCCAGCACGGCGATGGCACGGGCCGCGGCCGCCTCCGCCTCCCGCCGGTTGCCGTCCCACCAGTGCAGCCGCGACAGCCACCGCAGACCCTCCCCGACCCGCTCCCGGTCGCCGGCGGCCTCCCGCAGCTCCATGGCGGCCCGGCGGGCCGAGACCGCCTCGGGGGAGAGCCCCGAGAGGTAGGCCTCAACGGAGTAGCTCTCCAGCAGCTCGGCCCGCACCGGCGGGGAGAGCCGGTCGGCATGCCGCAGCGCCGCCCGGTAGTGCCCGACGGCCTCCCGGTGGGCGGCGACCGCGGCTGCCTGGCGGGCGGCCTCTGGCGCGTAGCGCAGCACGGCGTCGGCGTCGTCGGCCTGCCGGGCGTGGTGTACCAGCCGGGCGATATCTACCCCTCGTCCCTGGGCGTCCGACAGCACCTGCAGGACCCGGCGGTGCAGGTCCCTGCGGCCCAGGGCCGAGACCGAACCCTCGACCGCCTGCCGGAGCAGCTCGTGGCGGAACCCGACCGCCTCCTCTTCTATGATCAGCAATCCGGCCTCGGCGCAGCGCTCCACTGCCGTCGGCTCCGGTCCCAGGGCCTCCTCCAGCAGCCACAGCTCGGTCCGTGTCGGGACCACGGCCACCAACCACACGACCTTCTTGGCGTCCGCTGCCAGGCCGGTAAGGCGGGCGAGCACCAGGTCCCGGACCGTGGCCGGCACGCCGGGCTCGCCCGCCGCGAGCACCTCGGCGACCAGCAGCGGGTTCCCCCCGGTCAGCGAGCGCAGCCCGGCGACAGGGCGGCCGGCCCGCCGCGCCAGCTCCGCCACCGCCGCCTCGGACAGTGGCAGCAACCGCAGGTGCCGTACCGTCTCCGGAGCCAGCCGGCCGACGACCGCACGGAGCGGATGGTCGACCGCCAGCTCATCGTCCCGGTAGCTGACGATCAACAGCGCCCTCGTCCGCTCCATCCGCCGCCCCAGGAACACCAGCAGATCCAGGGTCGCCTCGTCCGCCCACTGGGCGTCCTCGATCACCACAACCTGCGGGCGCGCCGGCTGGTCCAGCTCATCCAGGAGCGCGGCGAACAGCTGCTCCCGTGGCCCTCCCGAGGCGAGCAACTCGGCCAGCCTGCCGCCCGCCTGCCGGGCGATGTCGTGCAGCGGGCCAAGCGCCCGGGGCGTGAGCAGCGGATCACACGCACCCAAGAGGAACCGAGCATCCGCCGCATGCCGCTCGGTGAACCGCTTGACCAATGCCGACTTGCCGATGCCGGCCTCGCCCGCCACTAGGGCGACAAGGCCGCCGGCCGCCGTCCCGGCGAGTACGCCATCCAGCGCCGCGTCAAGGCCAGCCAGCTCAGCCTCCCGGCCAACAAACGCCGCCGCCGAGGGCCGTGAGAGCACAACACGAAGCTGCGCCTCCCGCCCCACCAGCTCACCCTCGTCTGCCGGCGGCGGCAAGGGCCTGGCCGATGCGGACACCGCCGGGCCGGCCGCCTCCACCTGCGGCTGGCCCACCCCTCCAGCCGGCATCGTCCAGTCCAGCCCGGGCGCCTGCCGCAAGATGTCGCCTTCCAACTGCCGCAGCCATCGGCTCGGGTCGATCCCCAGCTCCTCACCCAGCATCCGACGCGCCGACTGGAACACCCCGAGCGCCTCGGCCTGCCGGCCGGCCCGGTACAGGGCCAGCATCAGCAGCCCGTGCAGGCGCTCCCGGAACGGATGGAGGCCGACCAGCTCCCCGAGCTCGGCGGCGGCTGCGGCATGCCGGCCAAGGGCCAGTTCGGCGGCCAGCCGGTCCTCCAGAACCACCAGGCGAAGTTCCTCCAGCCGCTGCCGCTCGGCCTGGGCGAAGGCCTCGTCGGCCACGTCGGCCAGGGCCGGCCCGCGCCACAGCCCAAGCGCCTCCCGCAACACCTGGACGGCCGGCCCGGGCTGGTCGTCCTCCAACAGCCGATGGCCCTCCTCGGCCAGCGTCACAAAACGAGCGGCATCCAGATCCTCAGCAGCCACCACCAGCCGGTATCCAGGCGGTTGGGTGACCAGCACTCTCGGCGGCGTCCGGGCCCGACGACCCGGCTCCAGCGCCCGGCGCAGGTTGGAGACGTAGGCCTGCAGCGAGGTGGTCGCCTGCGCCGGTGGCTGCTGGGCCCACAGCTCCTCGATCAGCCGGTCCAGCGCGACTACCTGGTTGGCGTGCACCAGCAACACCGCCAGAAGAGCGCGCTGCTTGGGTCGTCCCAGCTCCACCAGATGCTGGTCGTCCAGGACCTCCAACGGTCCAAGGATCCGGAACTGCACCGTCCCCTGCCACCTCTCGGACCTTCCGAGCTGTCGAGCCGACCTGCCAACCAACAGGACCTCGGGCATATCATCGCGTCCGGTCCACCGACACACCAGCCTCGACCGACCGACGAGCCGGGGACCGGCCGAGCCTTGTAAACTCCGGCGCCGAATATGACCTGCTCAATGACGATCAGTCCCAGGCATGAGAACGCATAACATGGCCGGAAGAGAACCGTTAACTTCGGCCCTTACGGTCGGGCGCGACCTGGGGAAACGGCGGTCCGCACAGCGGTTCCCGGTGGTTCCATGGTAAGGATTGGGTCGCCGGTTCGATTCCGCCGGGGGGCTCCACGTAGGCTCTGACCAGCGGAAACGCTGGTCGTTGTGGCATTCGATGAGGCATCTGCCGGTCCAGAGAGCACATCCCATGTTGGGATGCGGTCAGGCTGGGCGGGTTGTCCTCCGATCCTGTTGATACCTTTGACCAGCGTCGTTGCTTGGCTCCCTAGGTTGTTTCCATCGGGTCACGGCTGCATGGCGGTCCAAGACCACATCCCTGGACGACGAGCAAGGGTCGAATGTCTGGCCCCGAGCCGCCTACCCTGAGATGCCTCTTGTGAGGGCGTGCGGGATGGACGGCGCACTACCTGGTCGGCGAAAGCGATGCATGAAGCGAGCCCGAGCGGCCGCTGTAGGAAGCCTGGTTGCTGCCCGGGCGAAGTCGGGCTATTCTCACCGACCACCCGGCGTATCACAGGACCAGTAGTCACCAGGCTCGCGCCGTAACACTCGCAAAGCCCGCATCGTTCATAGAGGTGGCCACCCTGGGACGAACGTGTGGTGAGCGCCCGGTCATGAACAGCAGCCGGGCAGTCTCCGGTTAAGCGCCGGTGTTGTCGTGCTCCAGCACCGTCCGCCGCTGGTGACACCGCATACCACACAGAAGGCGGACCCCATGCCCACTGGCGATCCAGCCCCTGAGCTGGACTCGGAAGCCTTGGCCGCCGTGATCACCGAGTTCTTGGGCCAGTTCACCGACGACCAGCTGGAGGTGGCGGAGGAGGCCGGCATCAAGCTCAATCGCCTGCTACTCGGCTTCCTGGAGGCCGAGGTCCTGCCCCAAGCGATGCGAGCAGCCGAGCTCGGCGTTGACCCAACGCCCATCTTTGCCGTCGTCACGGGAGTGCTGCGAATCTACGCTGACGCCCTGGAGCGGCCCGACGCTCACTGATCTGCCATCCCCGGGGCTCTGGTGGGCCGCTGAGCACCTCATCGGGTCGCGCGCGATCGGAGGGGCGGCCGGTCAACGACGAACGGCAGCGCACGCCCAGCCCTGGGCCGGTGCCGAGCGATCGGCCCAGCTCCCACGGTCGGCCATTTCGCACTTCCATGCAACAGATCACGTGGAGCTCAGCTCGGGCTCGCGCTCGGTCCGTGTCCCCGCGACCGAGCACGGGCTTCGGGAGGTCACCAACAGTCGCCCCACGGTTCAGGGAACAGCAGGCAGTTGCCCCTGCCGCAGCTTGGAAGAGGCCAGGGAGCGAATCAGATGGTTCCAAGGGTCGGAGTTCGCCCTGCAAAGTACCGCGGTGGGTCGGTGCCGAGGGCGCCAATGGCAAGGCCGATCGCGGCCAGGGTGCCGAGCCGGAGCACCACCCCGCCGCTTTCGGCCATGGGTCGGTGAGGCAACCTGATCGAGCCTGGGGTTCAGCCGGGTGAGACGGCTACCGGTCGGTGGGCGTGGACCCGGGGAGCAGGCGGAGGTGGCGCGCGTGGGCGACCGCCTCGGCTCGGCTCGTGACCTCGAGCTTGCGGTAGATGGCCCGGACCTGGCTCCTGACGGTGTTGACCGAGACGTACAGCTCGCGGCCGATCTCCCGGTTCGACAGCCGGGTGGGAAGCAGCCGCAGGACGGCACGCTCCCGCTTGGTGAGGGGCGTAGCCGCCTCGACCTGCCGGCGGGACGCCGAACCAAGGTTTCGGTTGGCCTGCTCCACTAGC
>Ga0307278_10001408_pt1 | contig 11994 bp, 4 predicted proteins | sample ER_DNA_117_FD_194482 | JGI IMG/M metagenome (GOLD analysis project Ga0307278, IMG submission 194482) | Bulk soil microbial communities from the East River watershed near Crested Butte, Colorado, United States - ER_DNA_117 | ecosystem: Environmental > Terrestrial > Soil > Floodplain | place: USA... | reverse complement strand
CGGCCAAGTGCGAAAGTCGAGACCGAACCATCCGCCGTACTTTGCTTTATGCGCGCCCGGACGAAGCCTTCCCAGTCGCAGTTGAGATGGACGCCGGGCTGATCCTTGGACGTGACCTTCTAGCTCCACGATCCGCTCTTGCGCCGAGAATCCTGACACCCTCGACCTGATGCGGGGCATCGAGGTGTTCCTGAACTGCCCACCCGGAGCGTCGCTGGTGGCCATGCGGCGCGGCTTCCGCTCCATCGGTGTCACCTCCCCGCAGGTCATCGCCCACAGCGACCCCGGAGCGAACTCCAAGGCCTGTTCCTGACCCGAACTCCGAGACCACCTACGGCACGACCATGCTGGATCTGCGGGCCGGGGGGCCCACGCTTGGGTCACCGACCAACGGAGCACATAGGGATCATTGCCCGCACTCGGCTCGCATGCCATGATCCGGCGCGAGATGTGCTTGGGTTGAAGCCGTTGGGGGCAGCTCTTGGCAGCTCCGCCGCTGACCTGGAAACCGGACGAGGGCACCGACGTCCACCTGCTCCGCGGTGGCCCGGAATCGAAGCGGCTCATCGACACCCTGGACCTGGACGCCGGGCAGGCGGCGTCCGTCACCTTCGTTCCCAACATCCTCGGGAGCAGCACCGAGCACGGGTTGGAAGTGGACGTCGCCGCCGGGATCGTCAAGGCCGGGCCGCACCCCAAGAACCCGGACCCCAACAAGCCGGACTTCCCGAGAGTGCGCAACTTCCTCCTGACGGCGGTGTTCGACGACGGCGCGGGCCACAGTTCCCAGACCGAGATCAGGATCCACGTGCACGACTCGGTGCAGGAGATCTGGCTGACACCGTCCAAGCTCTCCATCCACCAGGGGGCCGATGAGTGCCGGTTCACGGTCCTGGCCCGGTTCGACGACGAATGTGTCGGCGACATCACCGACTGGCCGGGGCTGAGCTTCCAGAGCGCCGACGGGAGCGTCGTCAAGGTGCTCGGCGACGGCCGCCTCCAAGCGGTCGTCCCCGACGACAGCGCGCCGGTCACGGCCAGGCTGATCCTGCCGTCGCCGCCCACCGACAAGACCAGCGGGCCGGCCACGGTCGAGGCCATGCCCGGCTGGGCCCAGGTGGCCGCGGGGGCGAGGGTCGACTTCGTGGCCGGCCGGGTCGTCCCCGACCGCGCCAAGCCCGACAGCGTCAAGTCCGTGGTCGAGGGCGCCAAGAACGTCCTGTTCATCGCCGAAGGGTTCATGGACGACCAGCGGTTCGACTACCGGAACATCGTCAACACTATCGCCCGCGTGGTGCGCGGCGAGGAGGCGGCCTTCGCGCCCGCCTTCCAGCCGCTGAATCTGCTCAAGGGCGCCGTCAACTTCTGGACGGTGTTCCTCCCTTCCCGGCAGAACGGCATCACCGTGCTGGGGGAGTACTTCAGGGCCACGGTGTCGCGGGCCACGGGGCCGCGTCTGGTCGGCGCGTTGCTCGGGCCGCAACCACCGCCGGCCGCGGACGCGGCGGCCTGGGACTACCTTGGCGTCATCCACGAGGTGGGCCTGCCCATCCAGAAGGACGCCACCCGCACGCTGGCGGAGCTCGTGGCCGACTGGCAGCAGCTGTTCGGCCCCCACGTCACCGGGGACCGCGTCGGACCCGTCTTCCGGGAAGCATGGAAGGTCCTGGCCACCCACGCTCCGCTGAACGATCGTGACACGGCATTCGGGATGGCCCGCGGCCACCGCCAGCTGGCGTCGGTGATGGACGGCGACCTGATGGATGTCCTGCTCAGCCCGCGACGGACGAGGCGGGCCAGCCTGCAGGAGTTCATCGGCAACCTGACCATCGCCGGGTTCCCGATCGGCGCCAGGTGGACGGACGGCGGAGCCGATGCCGGTCTGGTGTGCATGATCTGCCTGTCCGATCACCTGGCCGGCGTGGACAGCCCCGATGCCGGGGCCTTCTCCGCGACGACCGGCGCAACGACCCTTGGGCCGGTCAACCTGACCAAGGCGCCGGACCCGGGGTTCGACATCGAGACGGGCCCGGTCAAGACCACCCGACGCCATCTCTTCGCCTCGGTCGTCGCGCACGAGCTCGGGCACGCCCTTGGGCTCGGCGACGAGTACGGCGACGGCGACGGGACCGGCCTGCCGGACGGCTCGGCCACCAACCCGGTACAGCCCAACTTGCAGGCGAAGGTCGTCATCGCCCCACCCGTGGTCGGTCCGGCCCCGCCGTACGACACGACCAAGATCCGCTGGCTGTGGCCGCGGATCACCCGTGCCGGCGTGCTGCCGGCGCCGCTGGACGCGTCGAACGTCTCCGCCGCCGACATCCGCGTCCCCCTCCGCGCGGGACACAGCAGGCACTTTGGCGTCGACGACATCGTGCGCTTCAAGGAGTGGCCGTTCCCGCTGGATGCCAGGCTGGACGTGTTCACCGACCTGCTGTTCCGCGTGAAGATCGTCGAGGACGACGCCGTCCGGATCGTCCCGGTGAAGGCGACCGCCGGGTCGAACGCCACCACCGACATCCCGATGGGCGGCTTCGACAGCAACGGCCTCCTCCTGCCCATGTTCGAGGCCGGCAAGCGGTACTGCCTCATCCGGCCGCGGCGGGTGGTGGGTAAGGAGCGCACGCTGGTGGCCGAGCCGGTCCTGCAGCAGATCAGGACGAGCAGGGGACCGCTCAACGCACCGCACGGCACCGTCGGCGCCGTCTGCGTGGCCTCGCCCGAGACCGGCTCGATCATGACCCCGACCAACCTCCCGGCGCTGGCCCGAACGCCGCGGACCAAGGCCGACATCGTGGGCATCTATGAAGGCGGCCTGGTCCACGACTGCGGCGTGTTCCGGCCGGCGGGACGCTGCCGGATGCGGAACCAGGACGTCATCACCACGCCGTTCTGCCACGTCTGCCGCTACATCCTGGTGGACACCCTCGACCCCAGCCGGCACGGGCAGCTCGACCTGCTCTATCCCGAAGTCGGCGACTAGTGGCGGCCAGCACGCCGTCCGGGACCCTCCACGCGCTGGCGCGTCACCTGGTGCTGGCCATGCAGCCGTTGAGCGAGGCCGTGGCCGACCTGCCGGCGTTCCGGACCCTGCTGTACCGGCTCGGCTGGGACGTCACGTCGCTGCCGCCGGAGTACGGCGCGCTCGCAACCGAGGTGGACGCGGCGGTGACGGCGCTCGACGGCCTCGGGGACAGCCCCCAGCCTGCCGAGGTCCTCGACCTGCTGGACCAGGCCAAGGCGATCTACGAGGCCATCAGCGGTCTCGGCACGGCCCCCGACGGCGTGGATCCGGCCGAGTTCCTCGCCGAGATCGGCCAGCGGCTGTTCGAGCTGCTGCTGGTCGACTACCTGACCAGCGAGCTGCCCGGCGTCTACTCTGTGCTGCTGTCGCTGGGCATCGTCACCCAGGAGAACGTCCACGAGACCCCCAGCCGGCCTGGGTTCCTGCTCAGCCGCGTGCACTGGGAGCAGGTCCCGGCGGTCCTCACCGACCCCGGGTCGATCCCCGAGCGCATCTACGGCTGGGGCACCGACGACCTCGACTTCCACCGGATCAGCGGCGACCTGCTCGGGATCTTCCTGGCGCTGGGGTGGCCGGCCCACATCGGCCCGCTCGACGAGGACCGGGGCCATGGGTTCATGGAGCGGCCCGAGGACATCTTCGCCGGCGGCGAATGGGAGCTGCGGGTCCCGGTCCTGCTGGACAACGTCGGCGGCAAGCAGATCGAGCTCGGCTTGGCCCTGCTGGAGCTCCCCGGCCAGGACGGCAGACCCGCCGGCCTGGTCCTCCAGCCCCTGGTCCCCTCCGAGCTCGGCTCGAGCTATGCCGTCTCGGACACGCTGCGGCTGGAGCTGCGGGCGGGCAGCGACGTGGCCAGGACCTTCGGGTTGGTCCTGCGGCCGGGGGAGGCGGCCGTCCGGTTCCCCTTCGACCGGGGCGCGGCCCTGCCCGAGGCGGGCTTCGGGGCGACCCTGCGCCGCGTCCCCGCCGGGCCGGAGCTGCTGCTGGGCGACCCCTCCGGCACCCGGCTGACGATGCAGGGCGCGGCGGCGTCGCTGGAGCTCGATACCGACCAGGACGGGCTGGAGGTCCAGGGCGGCCTGGAGCTGCACGACCTCACGCTGGTCCTCGCCGCCCAGGACGAGGACGGCTTCCTCGGCGAGGTGGTCGGCGACCGCGACGCCAGCTTCGCCCTGCCACTCGCGATCCGGTGGTCCAGCCGATCCGGGCTGTCGCTGGCCGCCGGCGGGGGCCTGGCCCTCACCGAGACCACCGCCCGCCACCTGGGCCCGGTCACCGTCCAGGCGCTGCACCTGGCGGTGCGCGGCACCACCGAGGCGGGCCGCCCACCCGGGCTGGTCGTCGAGGCGGGCGCCTCCCTCGGGACCGGCATCGGTCCGGTCTCGGCCTCGATCGCCAACACCGGGCTCCGGCTGACGGTCACCTTCCAGGACGGCAACGCCGGCCCCTTCGACGTCGCGGTCGGGTTCATGCCACCGTCGGGCATCGGCCTGTCGATCGACGCCCACGCCCTCACCGGCGGCGGGTTCCTGTTCCACGACCCCGCGCAGGGTGCCTACGCCGGGGTCATGCAGCTGTCGTTCCACGACGAGCTCACCCTGACCGCCTACGGGATCATCGCCACCCGGATGCCCGACGGCGGCCGCGGCTACTCGCTGCTGATCTTCATCACCGCCGAGGGGTTCAAGCCGGTCCCCCTCGGGTTCGGCTTCCAGCTGGAGGCGATCGGCGGCCTGGTGGGGGTGCACCGGACCTTCGACCAGGAGGTTCTCAAGGCCGGGCTCAAGAACGACACCCTGGCCACGCTGCTGTTCCCCCGCGACCCGGTGGCCAACGCCCCGGCCCTGATCCAGGCGCTGGCGGCGGCGTTCCCGGCCCGGCAGGGGAGCTACCTGCTCGGGCTGCTGGCCAGGATCACCTGGTTCACCCCGACGCTGGTGCGCCTCGACCTGGCCCTGGTCCTGGAGCTGGGCGCCCGCACCCGGCTGCTCGCCCTTGGACGGGTGAGCGCGCTGCTGCCCTCGCCCGACAACGACCAGATCCGGCTCAACCTGGACGCGATCGGGGTGCTGGACTTCGACGCGGGCACCCTGGCCTGCGACGCGAGCCTGGTCGACTCGCGACTGGCCCACCAGTTCCCGATCACCGGGTCGGCCGCGCTGCGGGCGGCCTGGCCGAGCGGCGGCGGGTCGCCCACCGGGGCCGGCTTCGTGCTGGCCGTGGGCGGGCTGAACCCGCGGTTCGCGGCCCCGGCGGCCTTCCCGCCGCTGGAGCGGGTGACGATCGCGCTCTGCTCGGGCGACAACCCCCGCCTGGTCTGCGACGCCTACCTGGCCGTCACCGCCAACACGGTCCAGTTCGGCGCCCGGACCTCGCTGTACGCCGAGGCGCTCGGGTTCAGCGTCGCCGGCGACCTCGGCTTCGACGCCCTGGTGGAGCTCCTGCCGCCCCACTTCATCGTCGACTTCCACGCCTCCGTCCAGCTCAAGCGGGGCTCGCACAACCTGTTCAAGGTCACCCTCGACGGCACCCTGGAGGGGCCGCTGCCGCTGCGGCTGGCGGCAAAGGCCACCTTCGAGCTGCTCTGGATGAGCTTCTCGGTCCACTTCGACTTCACCCTCAGCCCGGGCGACCTGGCCGAGGCGGCCCTGCCGGCGGTGGCGCTGGCCGCCGAGCTGACCAGGGCGCTGGCCGACCCGGGCAGCTGGAGCACCCGCCGGCCGCCCGGGCTCGGCCACGGGGTCGCCCTGCGGGGCCTGCCCCCGGGCCCGGGCCTGGTCCTGGACCCGCTCGGCCAGCTGGTGGTCCGCCAGCAGGTCGCGCCCCTGAACGCCGGCCGCGACGTCGACACCTACGGCGGCAGCCCGGTCGCCGGGGCCCGCCGCTTCCACCTGGCCGCGAGCCTGCAGGGAAAGGCGGCCGCGGCCGTGCCGGGCGCGTTCGCGCCAGCGCGCTACTTCACCATGAGCGACGACGAGAAGCTGGCCGCGCCGTCGTTCGAGGCGATGGGGGCCGGCCTGGTCCTGGGCGACGGCGGGGCGAGCTTCGACCCGGCCACGGTGGTCGCGGCGCCCCTGACCTATGAGTCGATCGTGCTCGGCCCGGCGGGCGCGCCCGACCCGGCCCCGGCGGGGCCGGGTCGCTACGACCTCCCGGCGGTCGCGCTCGGCGCCCAGCGCGGGACCGGGGCGGCGGCGCGGGCGCCGGCGCGGCAGGCCGGGGCGGCCCGGTTCCGGAACGCCGCCGCTCCGGCGGCCACGCTGGCCGCCCCCAGCTGGCGGCTCGTCCACGCCAGCGACGGCGCCGTCGCCCCCGACGACCCCACCCTGACCACCTGGAGCGAGCACCGGGCCGCGCTCGCCGCCCTGAACCGCGGCGGCGCGCGCTGGCTGATGGTCCCCGCCCACGAGCTCCAACCCTCCTCGTGATGCCCGCCACCCTGCGGTTCCTGCCCTGGGTGCGCCAGGGTGCCGCCGCCGCCATCGCCACCGTGGACAGCCTCGGGCCTGGCCAGCCGGCGGTGGCCGAGGTCGCGGCGGCGCTCACCCTCAACGACGCCCCCGTGCCCGGGGTCGCGGTGCGGCTGCGCGGCCCGGCGGACGTGGTCGGGATCGACCCGAACCAGGTCGTGCGCACCGACCCGCGGCCGGGCACGGTCGACTTCGAGCCCAACTGCTTCCCAGCGGTCGAGTTCGACCGGCCCGACTTCCCCTGGCTGTTCACCCCGGCCCGGGCGACCACGGCTGGGCGGCTGCGGCCCTGGCTGTGCCTGGTCGTGGTCCGCAGGCAGCCCGGTGTCACCGTGGCCAGCACCCCCGACGCCCCCCTGCCCACCCTGCGGATCGCCGACCCGGCCGTCCCGGCGGCCGAGCTGCCCGACCCGACCGAGTGCTGGGCCTGGGCGCACGCCCAGGTGGCCGCCGACGGCGGCGGCCAGGCACAGATCGCGGCGGCGCTGGCCGGCCGGCCCGAGCTGTCGCTCTCCCGGCTGGTGTGCCCGCGCATCCTCGACCCGGAGACCGAGTATGTCGCCTGCGTGGTCCCGACCTTCGAGCTGGGCCTCCGAGCCGGGCTGGGGGAGCCCGTCGCCGACGCCGACCTCACCGCGGCCGGGGCGCTCGCCCCGGCCTGGGAGCTCGCGCCCCCGCCGGCCGAGGTGCGGCTGCCCGTCCTCTACCACTGGGAGTTCCGCACCGGCCAGCGCGGCGACTTCGAGTCGCTGGCCCGCCGCCTGACCCCGGCCACGGCCCAGGGACTCGGCACCCGCCCGGTCGACGTCAGCCGGCCCGGCTTCCCGGCCGGGGGCGCCACCACCGTCGACCTGGAGGGCGCCTTGGCGCCGATCCCCCCGGCCGGGAGCCCACCGCCGACCCCCGAGCCCCTCCCCGCGCCGTTCCAGGCGACCCTGGCCGGGATCGTCAACGAGCCCAGCCGCGTCCAGGCGGCCGACCCCGACGCCGACCCGCTGCTCGCGCCGCCCCTCTACGGCCGCTGGCACGCCGGGCGGGCCTCGGTGGCCCCGGACGGCCCGACCTGGCTGGACCAGCTCAACCTGGACCCGCGCTGGCGGGTCGTGGCCGGGTTCGGGACCCGGGTGGTCCAGCAGCACCAGGAGGCCCTGATGGCCTCCGCCTGGGAGCAGGCGGCCGAGCTGGAGGCCGCCAACCAGCGGCTGCGCCAGCTCCAGCTCAGCATGGCCGTGGGGGAGTGCCTGCACGAGCGGCACCTGGCCGCCCTGGACGAGGAGATGGTCCTGCGGGTCGCCGCCCCCGCCTTCGGCCGCCTGCAACAGGAGCCGGGGCGCTCGTTGCTGGCCGCCCAGGAACGCTCGCCGCTGCCGGTGGCGGCGACCCGGTCGGCGATGCGCCGCATCGGCCGCCAGCGGGGGCCACTGACCCGGCGCCTGACCGCCAAGGGGCTCACTCGGTCCGCAACCGACACCTGGGTGGTCCGGCTCAACACCGTGGGCGGTCTGGCCCTCCCGGCCGTGGCGCCGGCGCTGGACTTCAGCCCGATCCCGGCGCTGCCCACCGAGCGCCTGGCCGGCGACTCCTGGTTCGGGGCGTTCCCGGTCGCGCCCGAGGGGGCGCCGGTGGCCATGCCCGGCGAGCCGGTCCTGGTCCGCCAGCGCACCGAGGTCCCCGGGTTCTTCCGGGCCGCCGCCATCGACCATCTCGCCCGCGCCTTGGCGCCGCACCCGCCGCCGCCGGCCGAGCCGGTGGCCGCCTTCACCGCCGTCAAGCCGCTGGTGGTCGCCCAGACCCACCCCCGGGTGGCGCTGCCGCCCCTGGTCGCGGCCATCGTGTCGCTGGGCGACAACGTCCTCGCCTCGACCGCGCCCGGGGTCGCCCCGGTGGGGGTGGAGACGGTCATGGTGGCGCCGTCGTTCCCCCAGCCCATGTACGAGGCCCTGCGCGAGCTTTCCCAGGAGCTGCTGCTGCCCGGGCTGGACAGGGTCGAGCCGGACACGGTCATCGGCCTGCGGACCAACCGGCGCTTCGTCGAGGCCTACCTGGTCGGCCTCAACCACGAGCTGGGCCGGGAGCTGCTGTGGCGCGGGTTCCCGACCGACCAGCGCGGCACCTGGTTCCGGCACTTCTGGGGCCTGGGCGTGCCCAACGCCGCTCCCCCGGACATCGACGACCTGACCGGCTGGGACGGGCGGGCCCTTGGCGACCCGGTGGGCGCGCCGGTCGCCGAGGAGCTCGTGATGCTGCTCCGCAGCGGCCTGCTGCGGCGGTACCCCAACGCGGTGATCTACCTGACCCCGGCGGTCCGGGCCGGGGGGCCGCCCGACCCGCAGGCTGTGGTCCCCGACGAGGACCCGGCCCACGAGCTGGCGCCCGCCTTCGGCGGGTCGCTGCCGCCCGAGGTGTCCTTCTTCGGCTTCGCGGTCTCGACCCAGGCGGCGACCGGCGCCGACGGCGGCCTCGGCCACTACCTGGTCATCCAGGAGCACCCGACCGAGCCGCGCTTCGGGCTCGACGTCGGCGTCTCGCCCGGCCGGGCCGGCCACCTGGGCATCGCCGCCGGCCCGCCGGCGGGGGTGCCCCTGGACGGGCACACCTGGGGCCGGAACGCGGCCGAGATGGCCGCCATCACCCGCCGGCTGCCGGTCCGCGTCGCCATCCACGCCTCCCGGCTGGTCGCCCCCGGCTGAGCCCCGAGCCAAGGCAGGTCCCTCCGATGCCCACCGCCAGCTTCGACCTTCCCGCGGCCAACCCGGCCCTCGCCGCCCAGCCGCTGTGCCCGAGCGACGTGCCGCTGGTGCTGCTGCCGGTGCGGCTGGAGACCCGCTTCTTCAGCCTCCCCGGTGCGGTGACCGAGCTGCGGGTCCGCGTCTACCCCGACACCCTGCACGTCGACAGCCACCAGCCGGAGCTGACCAGCGACGAGCGCGGCTGGGGCCGGAGCTACTGGGAGCGGGACTGGGTCGCGGGCGACGACGCCGGCGCCCGCGCCGAGGCCTGGCGCACCCTGGCCAGCCGGTTCGGCGCCGCCCGGGCCGCCTGGATCGCCCGGGTGCTACGGCCGACCAACCTCGCCCAGCGTCCGGCCGCGCCGGTCCCGGCCGGCCAGCCGCCGCCGGTCCGGCCCCAGTTCCCGGTCCTGCCCCCGGTCGGTCCCGGGGGCGAGAGCGCCTGGCGGCACGCCCCCCGGGCCCGGCTGCTGCCCGACCGCTGGGTCGCCGTGGTCCACTCGGCCGGGCAGGTGGCGCTGTCGGTCACCGGCAACGCCATCCCCCGCCCCCTCGCCGTCGGGCCCGACCCGGCCGCGCCCGCGCCCGACCCGGCGACCGAGGCGGCCATCCGGGCCGGGGAGCGGCTGGCCGTGGACCCGGGCATGGCCTGGATGGTCGATTTCGGGGCGGCCGAGGCCGCCGGGATGGCCCTGCGGATCACCATCCCCCCGGAGGTGCTGGCCGCCGGGCTGGACAGCCTGGTCGTGTTCGGGGTCGCGGCCTCCCTCGACCCGGCCGCCACCGCCGCCCAGCTGGCCGACCTGCTGGACGGGCACCACTACACCGACGGGTTGGAGTTCCTGCGCCTGGGGACGCCGACCAACAACACCGACGACCGGCGGGCCGGCTACAGCTCCGAGGACGCCGGCCATGCCCGCAGCTTCGCCGGCGAGGTCGCGGCCGACCCGGGCGCCGCCCCCAACGCGGCCCGGGTGGGCGCCGCCCTGGGGCTGCCCCCGGACCGGGTGGCGGCCACGCTGGGCCGCATCGGCCAGGCCGGCCTGGACCACGACCTCGACCTGCGCGCCATGAACGCGGCGCTGTGGCAGGTCGGCTGGGGCTACTTCCTCACCAACATGGCCGGGACCGAGACCGGCCTCACCATCGAGTCGGTCGACTGGGCCCGCGGCCACTTCCTCGACTACGTCCGCTGGGGCGGCCCGTTCCCGGGGCTGCGCTGCGGCGCCCAGCCGTACGGGATCCTGCCGGTCACCTCCCTTGACCGGTGGGCGCCCGGGGCCGGGGAGGCCGTCGCCCCCCAGGAGGCCTGGCTCAAGGGCCTCCTGCTCGGCCTGCGCGACCGGGTGTGGCGGCCGGTCGCCGACGGCGTGGCCCGGGTCGGGCGCCGGCAGGTCCCGCCCGACCCCGACGCCGACCTGGCCGAGGTCATGCGGACCGAGGCCGTCTCCCACCGGGTGGCCACCCGGACGGTGCTCGGCCGGCACTACCTGGAGCACCTCTACATCCTGGACGCCCAGGACTTCGCCGGGATCGCCCAGGCCCAGCGGTCGGTCGCGGCCCGCCTGCTCCAGCTCCTGGACCTGCCGACCCAGCCGGAGCGGCTCCCGCACCTGGCCCGGGCCTTCTTCGCCACCGAGACCTGGCCGGTGACCGCCCCCCTGGTCCAGGCGGGCGAGGTCTCGCCCTGGCGGATGCTGGAGCCCGACTACATCGGGGCCCTGCTGGCCGCGCCGGGGGTGGACGCGCTGCTGGCCGCCCGCCCCGACCCGGCCGCGCCCGGCGGGGCCAGCCTGCTCCAGGCGCTGCTGCGCCACGCCATGCTGCGCGAGCTCGCCAACGCGGCCGCCCGCCTCGCCGCCACCGTCGGAGGCCCCGAGCCCGCCCGGCTCCTGCGCGACCCGGAGCTGGTCGACCTCGTCGACGTGGCCCCGGTCGACTTCACCGTGCAGCCGCCCCCGCCCACCCCGCACTGGCGGCGCCAGCTCGACCGCAAGGTCCCGGCCGTCACCGGCGACCGCACCATCGGCCAGTTCCTGGGCGGGCTCACCAGCTTCACCGCCCCCGGGGTGGCCGCGCTCGGCGAGTTCCGGGCCAGCCTGGCCCACCTGCGGGGGCTGGACAGCGAGACCCTGCAGCACCTGCTGCTAGGGACCCTGGACCTGTCGGCGCACCGGCTGGACGCCTGGGTGACCTCGTTCGCGACCAAGCGGCTGGCCCTGATGTGTGCCGCCGGGCCGCCCGGCCGCCGCGTCGGCGGCTACGGCTGGGTCGAGCACCTCACCCCGGCGCCGCCGGCCACGCCGGTCCCGGCGGCGTCCCTGCCCCCGGGTGAGGAGGCGCCGCTGTTCACCCCGGCCGGCGACAGCGGCTTCATCCACGCCCCGTCGCCGACGCACGCCCAGGCGGCGGCGCTGCTGCGCAACGCCCAGCTCGGCCCCACCGGCATCCCCCGCGGCGACGGCCCGTTCGCCGTCGACCTGTCGTCGCGGCGCGCCCGCCAGGCGTCGCGGCTGCTCCAGGGCGTCCGCCAGGGCCAGCCGCTGGGGGCGCTGCTCGGCTACCGGTTCGAGCGCCGCCTGCACGAGCTGGCGCTCGACCGGTTCATCGCGCGGTTCCGCGGCGTCGCGCCCCTGGCCGTCCGCGAGCGCGAGCCCACCACCGCCCCGGTCGAGGCCCTGGCCGCCGACAACGTGGTCGACGGCCTGGTGCTCCTGCGGCGCTGGCAGGACGGCGCCGACACCGCGGTCGCGGCGGTGCTGGCGAGCGC
>Ga0307278_10001406_pt1 | contig 12009 bp, 8 predicted proteins | sample ER_DNA_117_FD_194482 | JGI IMG/M metagenome (GOLD analysis project Ga0307278, IMG submission 194482) | Bulk soil microbial communities from the East River watershed near Crested Butte, Colorado, United States - ER_DNA_117 | ecosystem: Environmental > Terrestrial > Soil > Floodplain | place: USA... | reverse complement strand
TGGACGGCGCCGTCACCATCGCCGGCTGCGACAAGAGCCTCCCCGGGATGGTCATGGCCGCGGCCCACCTGAACGTGCCCACGGTGTTCCTGTACGGAGGAACGATCATGCCCGGCCGGTTCCGGGACCGGGACGTCACCGTCCAGGACGTCTTCGAAGCGGTGGGGGCCGTGGCCACGGGCCGCATGAGCGAGGACGACCTCTCGGAGCTCGAACACGTAGCCTGCCCCGGCGCGGGGTCGTGCGCCGGCATGTACACGGCCAACACCACGGCCGCCGTGGAGGCGCTCGGGATGTCGCTGCCGGGAACGGCATCCATCCCCGCGATCGACCCCCGGCGGGACGAGGCGGCCCGGGCCTCGGGGGCGGCCGTGGTTCGCCTCCTGGAGACCGGCCTTCGGCCCCGGGACATCCTGACCCGAGAGGCGCTGGAGAACGCCATCACGGTGTCCATGTCGCTGGGAGGCTCCACCAATGCCGTGTTGCACCTGCTGGCCATGGCCCGGGAGGCAGGGGTCGACCTGGCGCTGGACGACTTCGACCGGATCAGCCGGCGGGTGCCTCACCTGGCCGACCTCCGGCCGGCGGGGCGGTTCGTGATGGCCGACCTGGACCGGGTGGGGGGAGTGCCCACGATCATGCGGGCCCTGCTGGAGGACGGGTTGCTTCACGGGTCGGCGAAGACGGTGTCCGGGAGGACGGTCGCGGAGAACCTGGAGGGTGCTCCGGCTCCGGACGGCACCGTGGTCCGTCACCGGGAGCATCCCATCCATCCCTGGGGCGGCACGGCCATCCTCCGAGGGTCCCTCGCTCCCGAGGGAGCGGTGGTGAAGGCGGTGGGGATGGAGGGGTCGGTGTTCCGGGGGCCGGCGCGGCCGTTCGACTCGGAGGAGGACGCGTTCCGTGCCGTAACGGAGGGAGGGATCCACCCCGGGGACGTGATCGTGGTGCGATACGAGGGCCCCCGGGGCGGCCCGGGGATGCGGGAGATGCTGGCGGTGACGGCGGCCGTGGTCGGGACCGGCCGGGGTGGCGACGTCGCCCTGGTGACCGACGGGCGGTTCAGCCGGGCCACGCACGGGTTCGCCGTGGGCCATGTGGCCCCGGAGCCCGTGGTCGGTGGGCCCATCGCGCTGGTCCGGGAGGGCGACCCCATCGTCCTGGACGTGGAGGCGCGCCGGCTGGACCTCGACGTCGACCCCGCCGAGCTGGATCGTCGCCGCGCGGCCTGGAAGCCGCCTGCACCGCGGTACTCGGCGGGCGCCCTGGCCAAGTACGCGCGCCTGGTCGGTTCCGCCTCCGAGGGGGTGGTGACGGGATGACCTCGCGCGATCCCGGGCCCGACCCGCCGCCTGGCGGCGAGGTGCACAAGTGGTGGACCCTCGGGCTGGTCTGCGCCGCTCTGTTCATGCTCCTGCTCGACATCACGGTGGTGAACGTGGCCCTGCCCCAGATCGAGCACGACCTCCGGGCCAGCTTCACCGACCTCCAGTGGGTGATCGACGCGTACGCGCTGGCCCTGGCGGTGCTGGTCCTGAACGCCGGCGCGCTGTCGGACATCCTGGGGCGCAAGCGGATCTTCATTCTGGGGCTGGGGCTGTTCTCACTGTCCTCGCTGGCCTGCGGGCTCGCGCCCTCCTCGGAGGCGTTGATCGTGTTCCGGGGCCTCCAGGGGATCGGCGGAGCCATCATGTTCGCCACCTCCCTGGCGCTGATCAACCACGCGTTCCCGCCCAAGGAGCGCGGCACCGCGTTCGGGGTGTGGGGTGCCACGGTGGGGCTGGCCGTGGCGATCGGTCCTCTGGTGGGCGGGGCCCTGACCACCTCGGCCGGGTGGCGGTGGATCTTCTTGATCAACGTCCCCATCGGGGCGGCGGCGGCTCTGCTGTCCGTGCCCCGGCTGACGGAGTCCAGGGACCCACGGAACAGGCGGATCGACTGGCCCGGGCTGTTCACCCTGTCGGGGGGCCTGGGCCTGCTCGTCTACGCGCTGCTGCGCGGGAACGCCAAGGGGTGGGGCAGCCCCCTCATCCTGGGACTCTTCGTCGGCGCGGCCGTCCTGCTGGGGATCTTCCTCCTGGTCCAGGCCAGGAGCCCTCGCTCCATGGTCGACCTCAAGCTGTTTCGGATCCCCGCCTTCACCGGGGCGCAGCTGGTGGCGTTCTCCATCTCCGCGTCGATGTTCTCGATGTTCCTGTACCTCACCCTGTATCTCCAGAACGTGCTGGGGTTCTCCGCCCTGGGCGCCGGGCTTCGCCTCCTGCCGGTGTCCCTCCTGATCTTCGTGTTCGCCCCGATCGCCGGCCGGCTGTCCTCGGTGCTGCCGGTCCGCCTGCTGATGGGATCGGGCCTGGTGCTGATCGGGGTGGGCCTGCTCCTGATGAGCGGCCTGTCACCCCAATCGAGCTGGACGGCGCTCCTGGCCGGGTTCGCGGTGTCGGGGGCTGGGGTCGGTCTCACCAACGCCCCGCTGGCCTCGACCGCGGTGGCGGTGGCTCCAGGCCGGCAGGCCGGGATGGCCTCGGGGGTGAACAACACGTTCCGGCAGGTGGGGATCGCCACGGGCATCGCCGCGCTCGGCGCGATCTTCCAGGGACACGTCCAGTCCTCGATCACCGCCGGCCTGGCCGGCACCCCGGCGGCCTCGCGGGCCCCGGCCATCGCCCAGGCCGTCTCCTCCGGGTCGATCAGGCAGGTGCTCGCCCAGGTGCCCGGCCCGTTTAGGGCGAGGTTCGCAGAGCTGGCCCGTTCGGCCTTCGTGGGCGGCCTCAACGACATCTTCGTGGTCGCGGCGATCGTGGCGTTCACCGGGGCCGTGGTGTCGGTGGTCATGGTCCGGGGCAAGGACTTCCACCGGCAGGAGGCGCCGGCCGGCGAGCCCGCGTCTGCGGTGGCCTGAGCGCGTCCGCGGAGGACCTCCGGGTGGCCGAGGTGATGGGGGCCATGTCCCGGCCGGCTGAGCCCGAGGCCGGGTCCCGTCCACTCCCCCAAAGACCACACCCGTTGCTATCCTCCGCGCAGCCGTGAGGTTCGCTCCCTTCATGTCCGGGGGAGCACGGAGTTCGGAGGGGGGTCCGCGTCATGTGGCGTCGGGTTGGCCTGTTCCCGCTGATCGCGCTCTTGGTGGCCGGCGTCGTGGTGGGGGTCCGGCCGGGGGGTGGATCCTCTCCGCGATCCTCCGCCCTCAGCCCGACTCGCCAGGGCCGGGCGCTCGGCCTCCGGTCCGGTGGTGACCTCTCGACCTCGGACGGTTCGAGCCTCCTGGCCCACTTGCCGGTGACGTTCGTCCAGAACCGCGGGGAGGTGGATTCCCGGGTCGGCTACTACGCCCTGGGCGGAAGCGTCTTCTTCACCCCGGGCGGGGTCACCCTGGCTCAGACGGGAACGTCCGGCCGGTGGGCGGTGAAGGTCGACTTCCTGGGGGCCGCCCGGGTGTCCCCGCAGGGCATCGACCGGGCGCCGGGGGTGATCAGCTACTTCCACGGACCCCGGCCGGCCTGGCGGACCGGGCTCCCGACGTTCGGGGGTGTGCGATATCGCAACGTGTGGCCCGGGATCGACCTGGTGTACCGGGGCGGAATTGGATCCCTCGAGTACTCGTTCCTCGTCCACCCCGGCGCCGATCCGAGGCAGATCCGGCTGGGGTATCGAGGGATCACCGACTCGAGCGTGGGCCCCGGAGGCAACCTCCATCTGTCCACACCCGTGGACAGCATGCTCGACCGGGCGCCCCGAACCTTCCAGCGCATCGGAGGGCGCCGGGACCTCGTCCGGTCCGCGTTCCGCATGGTCGGGAGCTCGGCGGCACCGGTGGCGGGATTCTCACTGGGCTCCTACGACCGCGCTCGGCCTCTCGTCATCGACCCCTATCTCGTGTACTCCGGCTTCATCGGCGGCGTGAACTCCGACCTCGCGTTCGGTGTCGACGTGGACGCCCAGGGCAACGCGTATGTGGCCGGGTTCACCAACTCCCCCCAGAAGACCTTTCCGGAGACGGTGGGACCGGACCTCACGTACAACGACACTGGCACCACGTCATTCGATGCCTTCGTGGCCAAGGTGAACGGAAACGGAACGAAGCTCCTGTACTGCGGCTACATCGGCGGCGCCAACGAGGACCAGGCCTTCGGCGTGGCCGTGGACAGCTCGGGAGCGGCCTACGTGACCGGCACGACGCTGTCCTCCGCGGCCACGTTCCCGGTGACGATCGGTCCGGACCTCGTCAAGGGCGCGGGCAGCGAGACCGACGCCCGGGACGGCTTCATCGCCAAGGTCGATCCCACCGGGACGAAGCTGGACTACGCCGGCTATATCGGCGGGAACGACTACGAATCGGGCAAGGCGGTGGCGGTCGATTCGTCGGGCGCTGCCTACGTCCTGGGGGTCACCGAATCGGACACCAAGGCAGGGGGCTTCCCGGCCACGGTGGGCCCGGACCTCACCTACAACGGCAACACCGACGTGTACGTGGGGAAGGTCCAGAAGGATGGGACGGGGTTCGACTACCTGGGCTACCTGGGCGGCACCGACCTCGATTCGTCCGGAGGGATCGCCGTGGACGGCTCCGGCGGCGCCTACGCCGTCGGGTTCACATGGTCGGACGCGAGCGAGGCATTCCCGTTGGTGGGGGGAGGGGACAGCACCCTCGCCGGGTTCCAGGACGCGTACATCTCGAAAGTCGATCCGACCGGGGCCAGCTTCGTGTACTCCGCGTACATCGGCGGGGTGGGGGCCGGGCTCGAAGACTCCGCATCCTCCGTGGCTGTGGACGGGCATGGAGACGCCTTCGTGACCGGCCGGACCGACGCCGACCAGTCCACGTTCCCCGTGGTAGCGGGCCCCGACCACCACCTACAACGGCGGGCTGGACGCCTTGGTGTCGGAGGTGAACCCCTCGGGGAACGGGTTCGTCTATTCCGGGTACATCGGTGGCGCCAATGATGACGAGGCCAACGGGATCGCCCTCGACTCGGCCGGGAATGCCTACGTGGCCGGCGATACCACCTCCACGGAGACCACCTTCCCGGTCAAGCTCCTGCCCGACCTCACGTTCAACGGGAGCGACGACGCCTTCGTGACGGAGGTGGCGCCGGGTGGCGGCAGCCTCGTGTATTCCGGGTACGTCGGTGGAAGCGGGTACGACATCGCGCTGGACAACGGGGTCGCTCCCGTGGGGGGCCGCCAGGTCATCGCGGGCCGCACCAATGGCGGGACGTTCCCGAAGGTGAACGGCCCGGACCTCACCTTCAATGGCAACGGAGGCCCACTCGGCTTCGATGCGTTCGTGACCAAGCTGTTCGCGTCGACGGACGCAACTTCGACTACACCCTCACGGTGACGAACCTCGGTCCGGCGTCGGCCCCGATGGTCAAGGTGAGCGACGTCCTCCCCACTCAGGTGACGTTCCTCTCCGCCACCCCCACCCAGGGAAGCTGCTCCCTAGTCAGCACGTCGAAGGTGGTGTGCGGGCTGGGCACCATGACCAACGGCCAGGTCGTGACCATCGACATCAAGGTCAACGCCGCCACCGGGGGGACCGCCGTGAACACCGGGGGGGTGACCTCGAAGGCGGTCGATCCCTTTGGCGGGAACAACGCGTCGCAGGTGACGACGAGCATCACGAGCTAGGGGCGGTCACGAGCTAGGGGCGGTCACCCCTGGAGGATCTTGCGGACCGACGTTTCGGTGACCCGGTCGGGCGTGATGGCGCTGAGTGGCTTGACGAGCCGGGCGTCCGTCCCCACCAGGTAGCGAAGCCTGTGCCGCCCGGCCGTGGCGACCGCACGAACCTTCCGGGCCACCCTCCGGGGGTCCGCCTTCCGGCGCCGCTCCACCGTCTTCATGGCGAAGCGCTCCATGCGCCGGCTATCCTCGTGGTGCGGCGAGCCGGGGTCCTGCATCCCGGACGCATACCGGGCGTTGCCGAAGAAGATGTCGGTGGCGTAGGTGCCCGGTTCGATCAGGGTCACGAACACGCCGTCGTGGACGGTCCAAGCGAAGCGCCTGCCCGAACGCCTCCAGCGCAGCCTTGGTGGCGTTGTACGCCGAAAGGCTGGGGACGGGGTTGAACGCGCCGATGCTCGACATCAGGATGATGCGGCCGGACCGACGCTCCCGCATCCCGGGCAGCACGGCCTTCACCACCCGGACGCCGCCGAAGAAGTTCGTCTCGAACTGTTCCCGGAACTCCTCCACGGTGGTGTCCTCGACGAACCCCCCGACGCCGTACCCGGCGTTGCTGACCAGGACGTCGACCCGTCCCGCCTCCCGATGGATCCGGTCGAACGCCGATGTCACGGATCGTCGCTGGTCACGTCCAGGGGGAGGACTTCCACGGAGACTCCGGCCCCGGCCACGGACGCGTCGAGCTTGTCGCGCTTGGCGGGATTCCGCATGGTCGCGTAGACACGGAAGCCGGCGGCGGCCAGCTCCACCGCCGAGAGCAGCCCAAAGCCGCTGGAGCAGCCGGTGAGGACGGCGACGCCCCGGTCCGTGGACACGGCCGATTCTAGGCCGCCAGCTCGGGTCCCGCGGAATCCGCCGGATCGATCTCCCCGGCCACCAGGTCGACGACGGCGGCCTCCACGGTCGCCTGGAGGTTGGGCTCCGCGAACGGCTCCGCTCCCACGGCCTCCATGACCGCCGCGATGGTGACGCCCGCCCGGTACCGGTCGAACACCCGGGGGTCGATGTAGGAGGCCCGGCACACGGCGGGCGTGTTGCCCAGGGAGCGCGCGGTCTCCTTCACCGCCCAGCACTCCGCCCGCTTGCGCGCCGTCTTCGACCGGGCCGCCGGCGCGGACACCGCGAGCCCGATGGCGGTGAGCACCGTACCGTGCCAGGTCCGAAAGTCCTTCGCCGAGTAGTCCTCCCCGGCCGCTTCCTTCATGTACTCGTTGATGTCGTCCGAGCGGACGTCGACCCACGCGCGGCCGCGTCGGTAGGCCAGCAGGTCGTCGTCCCCGCCCCGGCGTCGCTTCAGCACGCGGACGACCTCCAGCACGTCGGGATCGGTCACCAGCTGGGTGACCGGCTTGCCGCCCTTGGCCGGGAAGTCGAACACCACGGTGTGGCCATCGATCCGAGCGTGGTCCCTGCGGAGCGTGGCCACGCCCACGGTGCCGTTGTCCTCGGCGTAAGCCTCCGAGCCGATCCGGAAGAAGCCCCGATCGATCAGCCGGACGGCGCACGCCAACACGCGTTCGCGCGTCATCCCCTCTGCCCGGATGTCCCGGGCCACGACTTTGCGGAGCCGAGGGAGCGTCCGGGCGAACCGGATGACCCGGTCGAACTTCTCCTGGTCCCGGCGCTCCCGCCACCGCAGGTGGTACAGGTACTGGCGGCGGCCCGCCGAGTCCGTCCCCACCGCCTGGAGGTGTCCCACGGGCTGGACGCAGATCCACACATCCGTCCAGGCCGGCGGGATGGCCAGGGCCCGGATCCGCTCCAACACCTCCGGGTCGGTGATGCGGGCTCCCTCGGGGTCGAGGTACACGAAGCCCCGTCCGTTCCGGCGCCGGAGGATCCCCGGCGCCGCTGGGTCGGACCGCCTGAGTCTGGGCATCGAAGCTCTCCTTCCCCAAATCGGCCGGATGCGAACCCGCGGCGGTCGCAGCGCCGCCGGGCCGCGGCGGTCGGGCCGGCTGGCATAGCCTGGACGGCATCGAGCACACGCTGTCGAACGCCGACCTGGCCGAGCTCCTGGCCAGAGCCGCGGACGAGGAGGCCGGCCACCGTCGCCGGGCCCTGCACGGGGCAGGACGGGCCGCCATGTTCGCCTGGCCGGAGCAGGCCTCGGCGGTGCTGGAGCGGGGGGAAGCGCTGCGGGACCTGTGGCGGGTGGGGCCGTGGGTGGCCCGGATGCTGGAGGAATGGCTGGCCGATCCGCCCGAGGTGCCCGAGCCGCCGCCCCTCCGCCGAGGGTTCCTGACCCGGGCCGACGCGGTCGCCACGCTTGGGGGGCACGAGGACTGGCGGCGCGAGATCCGGGGCGATCTCCAGATGCACACGACGCACAGCGACGGCACGGTCACGGTGCGGGAGATGGCCGAATCGTCGGCCGTGCTGGGCTATGAGTTCGTAGGGATCACCGACCACTCCAAGGGATTGCCCATCGCGAACGGGATGGACGAAGAGCGACTGGCCGGGCAGGGCGAGGAGATCGCCATGCTCAACCGGGAGCTGGCCGCGGCGGGTCGGCGGCCCCGGGTCCTGCACTCCATCGAGATGAACCTGTCGCCGGAGGGGTTGGGGGACATGGACCCGGACGCGCTGGCTCGGCTGGACCTAGTGCTGGGAGCGTTCCACTCTCGCCTGCGCCTGACCGAGGACCAGACCGAGCGATATGTGGCGGCCGTGCGCAACCCGACGGTCCACGTACTGGCCCATCCGCGGTGCCGGATGTTCGACCGTCGGGTGGGGTTGTGGGCCGACTGGGACCGGGTGTTCGAGGCGGCCGCAGATGCGGACACGGCCGTGGAGATCGACGCGAGCCCGTATCGCCAGGACCTCGACGTCGAGCTCTTGCAGGTGGCACGCGAGGCCGGCGTGCGGGTCTCCATCGGCACCGACGCCCACAGCGTCCGGGAGCTCGGCTACATGGAGTTCGGGCTGGCCGCGGCGATCCGTGCCGGCATCCCCCGGGAGCGGATCCTGAACTTCCGTCCGGTCGAGGAGGTCCTGGCCTGGGCCGCAGCCTAGACTGCCCATCCGTGGCGACATGCCCGAGCTGTTCGGAGGAGAACCCCGACCGCGCCAAGTTCTGCCTGAACTGCGGAACCGCCCTGGCGGCGACCCCCGCCCCGCGCGAGGAGCGCAAGGTCGTGACCGTGCTGTTCTGCGACCTGGTGGGGTTCACCTCCCGGTCGGATCGGGCCGACCCCGAGGACGTCAAGGCCACGCTGCGCCCCTTCCACGCCCAGCTCAAGCGGGAGATCGAGGCGTTCGGCGGGACCCTGGACAAGTTCATCGGCGACGCGGCGCTGGGCGTGTTCGGCTCGCCCGCCGCCCACGAGGACGACCCCGAGCGAGCCGTCCGGGCCGGCCTCGCCATCCTGGGGGCCATCGAGGAGCTCAACGAAACACACCCCGATCTGAACCTGGCCGTGCGCATCGGCATCAACACCGGCGAGGCGGTGGTGGCGTATGGCTCCGGACCACAGATCGGCGAGGCCGTGACGGGAGACGTGGTCAACACTGCCTCGCGGCTGCAATCGGTGGCCCCGGTGAACGGCATCCTGGTCGGAGCGCAAACGCATCGGGCCACGGAGGCGGTCTTCCTGTTCGATGCCCTGAAGCCGGTGACGGTGAAGGGGAAGGCACAACCGCTGGCGGTGTGGCGGGTGCGGGAGGCCCGGTCGCGGCTCGGCGTCGAGGTGACCCGGACCCACACCACGCCGCACGTGGGCCGGGACCAGGAGCTCCAGGTGCTCCGGGGAGCCCTGGACCGGGCGATCCGGGATCGGACCGTGCACCTGGTCTCGGTGGTGGGCGAGCCCGGGGTGGGGAAGAGCCGGCTGGTGGCGGAGCTGGGACGCCACGTCGACGATCGCCCGCAGATGGTGGTGTGGCGCCAGGGGCGGTGCCTGCCCTACGGGGAGGGCATCACGTTCTGGGCCCTCGGCGAGATCGTGAAGGCGCACGCCGGCATCCTTGAGTCGGACACGGCCGAGGATGCGGCGGCCAAGCTGGACGCGGCCATCCCGACGGAGGAGCGGGACCGGGAGTGGCTCCGGCAACGCCTCGCGCCGCTGGTCGGCCTGGAAGCCGACTCCCCGGCGGAACGCGACGAGTCCTTCACGGCCTGGCGGCGGTTCCTGGAGGGGCTCGCCACCGATCCGGCCGTCCTGGTGTTCGAGGACCTCCACTGGGCGGACCCAGCCATGCTGGAGTTCCTGGAGCACGTCGTGGAATGGGCTCACGGCCTGGCCCTGGTGCTGGTGTGCACGGCCCGGCCCGAGCTGTACGAGCGCCATCCGACCTGGGTGGGCGGCCGTCGCAACGCCACCACCGTGAACCTGGCTCCCCTCTCCACCGAGGAGACCTCCCAGCTGGTGGCGGCCCTGCTCGGGCACGCGGCGCTCCCGGCCGAGGTCAACGCCCTGGTGTTGGAGCGGGCCGGCGGCAACCCGCTGTACGCGGAGGAGTTCGTGCGCATGCTCCGGGATCGTGACCTCCTGGTGGAGCGGGGCGGGACGCTGGCCCTGGCCGGGGGCGCCGAGATCCCGTTCCCGGAGTCGATCCAGGCGCTCATCGCGGCGCGCCTGGACACGGTGTCGCCGGACCGGAAGGCCTTGCTCCAGGACGCCGCGGTGATGGGGAAGGTCTTCTGGTCCGGAGCGCTGGTGGCCATGGGAGGACGCGACGAGCGGGAGGTAGAGGAGGCGCTCCACGAGCTCTCGCGGAGCGAGCTCATCCGCCCGTCCAGAACGACTTCCATGGAGGGGGAACAGGAGTATGCGTTCTGGCATGTCCTGATCCGCGACGTTGCCTACGCGCAGATCCCCCGGGCGGCGCGGGCGGTCAAACACCGAGGGGTGGCCGCCTGGATCGAGGACGTCGCGGGAGGCCGCGGCGAGGACCACGCGGAGATCCTGGCCCACCACTACACGCGGGCCCTGGGGCTGGCCCGGGCCTGTGGGGAGGCGGAGCTCGCCGCCGAGCTGGAGGCTCCGTCGTTGCGGTTCCTGATGGCGGCGGGGGAACGAGCGCTGAGCCTGGACGTGGCCGGCGCCGGGGTGCACTTCTCCAGGGCGCTGGACCTGGCGCCGCCCGGGGACCACCGGCGGCCGCAGGTGCTGTTCCTGTGGGCCGACGCCGCCCGCCAGGCCGGCCGGTTCTCGGAGGCGGTCACCGCGCTCGAGGAGGCCATCGACGCCTTCCGCGAGCGAGGGGGCCGAGCCGCCGCCGCACGGGCCCTGGGCACCCTGTCGAGCGTGCTGGTCAACCTGGGTGAGGGGCGGCAGGAAGAGGTGGCGGCGGAGGCAGTGGCGCTGCTGGAGGCGGAGCCACCGGGGCCGGACCTCGTCGCCGCCTACGCGAGGATGTCCGGGGTCAACCTGGTCCTGGGGCGCCACCGGGCCACCATCGAATGGGCCGACCGGGCCATGGGGCTCGCCGCCGAGCTGGGCCTGGACGTCCCTCCTCGGACCCTGGGCTTCCGCGGATACGCCCGGGCCTCGCTGGGCGATGCGGAGGGGCTCCGGGACATGCGTAAGGCGCTGGCCCTCGCGGTGGAGCGGGGCGACGGCCGCGACGCCGCGATCATCCACAACAACCTTGCCGTGGCGGTGATGCCGATCGAGGGTCCGTCCAGCGCGGCGGCCATCCTCCGCGAAGGGATCGAGTTCGCGGAGCGCCGAGGCATCACCGAGATGGCCGACGCGATGCGGGCCGCCTCGCTCGACTCGCTGATCGACATGGGCGAGTGGGACCGGGCCCTGGAGCTGGCGGGGACGCTCGGCGAGCGGGCCGAGGCCGTCGGCGACGCCGCCGACCTGATCCAGGTCCGCTGGGTCCAGGCCCGCATCCTGGCCAGGAGAGGGGAGTTCGCCCGGGCCATGGACCTCGCCGACTGGCTGGGTCAGGCGGCCCGAGAGTCCGGCGCGACCGAAGACGTCGTCGCGGGGTTCACGGCGGCGGCCTTGTCGTACGCCGGAGGCGGCAGGGCGGACCGGGCCCGGGAGCTGCTGGTCGAGCTGGAAGGAACACCGAACTCGCGCGATACCCCCGTCTATTCGGGGTACCTCCCGGACCTCGCCCGCATCGCGGTCGGGCTGGGCGACGCCGGCCTCGCCGCGCGGCTCGCTGACGATGTGGGCACCGTGTATCCCTACGCCGAGCACGCCGTGCACACCGTGCGGGCCCTCTTGACGGAGGCCCGCGGCGAGATGAGGGAAGCAGCCCGCCTGTATGCAGAGGCCGAGGAGCGCTGGGAGCGCTTCGGCGTGATCCCGGAGCACGCTCAGGCGATCCTGGGCCGGGGCCGCTGCTTCGTGGCTCTGGGCCGAA
>Ga0307278_10001405_pt1 | contig 12011 bp, 10 predicted proteins | sample ER_DNA_117_FD_194482 | JGI IMG/M metagenome (GOLD analysis project Ga0307278, IMG submission 194482) | Bulk soil microbial communities from the East River watershed near Crested Butte, Colorado, United States - ER_DNA_117 | ecosystem: Environmental > Terrestrial > Soil > Floodplain | place... | reverse complement strand
TGATTTCGGCTAACGAATGGCTTCTGCGAGGCGGCAAGAACGAAATGCAGATTGTTTCGGCGATGCTGCACGAGTCGTATTATGCGAGGCACCACGGAATGATCGGGCATTCCGGTTTGCTGAATCTCGGTGAACGATTTGTGTGGTGGCTCTTTCAGCTGACCAAGCGGGACATGGCCATGCTCGTTTTTCTCGTGCTCGCGTTACTCGGCCTGGCTGACTGGATCCTTCACCTTTGGACGATTGTTGCCGCCGGAAGCCTGATTCTCAGCACGATAGCGACGATCAGGTCCAGCGTGACCGACGCCGATGTCATTACGCGCGGGCCGCGGTCCTAATTCCCGGCTGTCGACCGGAATGACGCCCCGTCTTATTTAACTATGCGTGACGAGCGCTTAGTCATTTCTTCTTCGGCATGCTCGAACATTTTTGGAGTATCGATGTCTTGCCACCAGCCCTGGCCGATATCTATGGCACGGACTTTGTTATCGGCTGCCATTAATCGAACTCCATCAGCGAGGCTGCAATCACTCCAGCGGCTGTCGGATTTCGCTCGTTCGAGATAGTCGAAGATTTCTAGCGGACAAACGAGCAAGCCGGTATCAACCGCATCATAATCCCGCAAATCTTTACCGATGCCGATCACTCTGTTTCCCCGGGTTTGGACTTTCATCGCATCTTCCAAATCGAAAATAGATTCGAGTTTTCCATCCACTGCGACGTTTAGGAAATTGGAATCAGAAGAATTGAGAAGATGATCAACGATCACATCATCGAAAATGTGATCGCTCATTGTCAGGAGAAATGGTCCCTCGACGTGATCAGCCGCCGCGAGCAGAGAAATGCCATTCTGTTTTCGCCAATGGCGATTTTCGATGAAGGAGGCGCTGACGCCTGAAGGAATCAACTGCTGGACTTCCGCGATCATCCGCTCCATTTCATAGCCGACGACGAGGTGGACTGTCTCGATCCCGGCGCAGACTAAGGCGTCCAGAGTGTACGAAATCAAGGGTCGACCAAGCAGCGGAACAACGGGCTTCAGGAAAATCTTATCCAAATCGCGCAGTCGCGAGCCCTGGCCAGCCATCAAGATCACTGCTTCAGAGATAGCCATCATATTTCGTAATATCTTCTCAGGCCCCAGAGCCGGACCCGTTGTGGCAGAAATCTGAAGATCAGCGGTGCAATTTTGGATTGAAACGCATCGCCAACCGTTATCCGCGGCGGGGGCCGCACAGCGTTGACTAGTCTGAGAACATGCCGAGCCACAAGATCCGGACTGGGCGCCTTTTTTATGTTGCGCTCGACTATTTCCCAAGTCTTGGCGATCTTTTCATCGTGGTGCTGGTCTACGTTATCTTTGATCACACTCTGGTTGAATTCCGTGGAGATGTCGGCTGGTTGAAGATCGACAATGTGAACTCGGGAATCAGTCAACTCGAGCTGGATCGACATGGTGAAGGCTGCCAGGGCTGCTTTTGCGGCGTTGTAAGCCGCCATGAACGGCACTGGAAGCCGGGAAGCTAGCGAAGTGACGTTAATGATCAAACCGTCTCCACGCTCTTGCATGTGTCGAAGTGCAAGCTGCATCAATTGGATTTGGCCGAAGACGAGAATTTGAAACTGGCTTGCAATCGTTTCCATGGGAAGGAGCTCAGCGGACCCGAAGTGGCCAGCCCCGGCGTTGTTGATCAAAACGTCAAAGTAACCCGCTTCGGTGAGCGCGGCGTTGAATGCTGCCTCGACGGAAAGCGGATCGGCCAAATCGACGCGGACCGCATGCAATCGCGGCGTTTTTGGGATGCGTTCCAAATTGCGGGATGTACCCCAAACCTCATGACCCTGCGCAACCAGCGATTTTGCAATCGCCAAACCGATCCCGGAGCTCGCGCCGGTGATAAAAATGCGTTTCATGAAGTGTGGCGCCTTTCGACAAGGTAAAGTCGGACACGGCGATGTTGAGGGAAAATCAACATTGAGCGCTTAAATTCCGCCAGCTCTATCAAATAATAATCTTTCTGCTTTAGGGATGCATCTTCGGTATAGATCGCTGTCGCGTTACGCAGCATTTCTTCGTCCTCTGCGGAGGCGGGGAGATGGTCCAAGACTTTGAATTGTGGCGCGTACCACTGAGCGGAGCGGCGCGTAGTGGGCAGGACCAGGAGCACGTCGCCGCGCTTTGAAGGCGGATAAAGCTTTTCCAAAAAGCGCACCAACCTGACTGGCGGCGATTCGTCGCGGTGGTTTTCTATCGCCAATGGAACCACGATATAGAGGAGCAATGCTGGAACGCAAATCGCCGAGAGGTTCCACAGCCTTGGTAATCGTAAAAGACCGCGAAGCATCACGATAAGGAGCGGCGGAAAGACCATGAGATAGTATCTTTGATCGCCGGGAAGACTAACGAAAATAATCGCAATAAGGACGATCAGCCAGGGGCTATGAAATTTCCAAAACTGCTGGTCTCTCGCATCGCGTCCGTGCCAAATGTAAGCGACGATCGCACACGTTGTAAGAACGATACCGGCTGCGAACACGCGGGGCGATTGGTTAAAACCGAACCCCTTCGAAAACCACCCCAGAATGTGTGAGGCGAACCGCACTCCGAGATAGTGAGGACTCCAATCGCCCGCCCCGATGTAAATGGAAGGTCTATTTAAGCGCCAGCGCCATTGGCCGTACACGAGCTCGGGATACACAGACCAGAATGGCTCACTCGGCCGGAGTTGAGACTGTGTGTGCCACATTGGCAAAAGCCAAGTTAGACAGCCCGCGGCCAGCAACGCATAGGAAAACCACCATGTTCTGGCGTTCACGGAGCCTTTCTTGAGCGGAATACCGAGAATCACTGCGACAACTGGAAACAATTGCGGTCGTGTCCCAGCGGCAGCGGCCCCCATGAGAGCAGCCCAGACAATTAGGCCGCTCTTCTTCTGTCTTAAGAAGCAAACCGCAGCAAGTAATTCCGCGCTCATGAAACCGGCTGCCAACATGTCTGTCAGCGCCTTCGTAGCGGTCATCCAAACAACCGGCGTGATCAGCAAGGAAGTTGCGACCCACCATGCGAGCCGCTCGGAAAACTGGGCGCGAATAATCGAGAACCAAGCCGCGACGAAAAGTCCACCGCCAAATGCCGAAGCGCAGTAAAGCGACGATTCCGTTCCGGCGTGAAAAAGTTTCGTCCCGAGCCAGCCTAAAAAGATGAAAAGCGGATAGCCGGGTGGATGCGGCTGGTGTTGCCAGAGGTCGAACGACCGCACGCCCATCGCAAATTGCACAGCATCGATTTCATCGAGCGCCGGCGTATGTGTGAAAAAGTAAAGTGTGAAGGCGGCAAAAAAAAGCAGCACAGCTTTGGTCACGGATTGTTGGCTCGAATCGCGTTGTTCCATCTCAGTCGTTGTGACCAGCGCATTCTTTGTTGTTCGGCCATTGATTGCTATTTTTATCTGTTAGCCTGCCGCAAAAGAGTCCCGTGAGTAAGTGTAATTGTTATCCCTGTCGTCTCGAAAAATCTTCTGACGAAACTATGTCGAGCTTGTTCCCATGTTTCCGCTAATTGGCGCAGTCCTTGTTATTTTCATTGGGCTGTGCCTTAAGCGGCTGCTGCCGGGTGCGAGAAAGCAGCGTCGACAGGTCCGTTTTATTCAGGAGACGCTGGCCGCCAATCGCACGTCCGATACTCGCCGTGTAATCGCGTCACTATCGACCGTGCCCGACCGAATCAACAATTTGAGGCCGACTATTGCGTCCCTTTTGAAACAAACACGCCCACCGGATGAAATCGTCCTGGCCATTCCGGAATTTTCCATTCGCGAGAAGCGGCCTTATGTCGTTCCCGAATATCTTTTGCGATTGCCGCGCGTGCGGATCTTGCATTGCGTCAAGGATTGGGGACCGGCGACCAAGTTTATCCCGGCGGTTCAAGAGGAGCTGGTAGCCGGGAGAGGAAGTAGTTTGATCATGGTGGTGGATGACGACCGTATTTACCCGCGCAACGCGCTCGAAACTTATCTTTACTACAGCAAGCAATTATCTGATGCGGCGCTTTGTTTTCGCGGTGCAGCAATGCCGCGAAGTCTCGACTGGCGTGATGCCAAAATGATTCGTGCAAGCGAGCTTCGCGAACCGGAGCCTGCGGCGGTTATTACAGGGTGCGGGAGTTACTTAATTCAGCCAAGGTTCTTTGACGAATCGCTTTGGGATTACTCTAAGGCTCCCAGTGGAGCGTTTTACATGGACGACATCTGGATCAGTGGCTGGCTCAGTCGTTTCGGCGTGAAAAGATATGTTGTCCCAGCATCGGCCATGATGCGCAGCGTGTTGCGACAACGGCGGACCTTATCGCTGCACGATGTGCCGGAGGGGCGGCAATACCACAACAACGAAACGATCGCATTCTTCGGCGACACTTGGGACATCTTCGCTTCGGACTAAGGGCGTTCGTCCTTGCGATGGATATGGTGTCGCCACCACTGGCCACCGAAGACTGCCAGAAACACCGCAGCGCTAGTGACCTGTCCGACAATTCCGCTCAGCAACATGCGGCAAAGGATGGCGGGAACCATCGCGATTCCTGCGGCGACCAGTGGTGGACGAATGTCGCTCCACGAATCCTTCCAATGAAAGACCCATCGCAGTGTCACGTAGCGCAGCGTTCCCTGCACTAGGTAGGGCAAAAGAATACCAAATGCCGCACCCAATGCACCGAACCGCGGAATCAACCAGAGAAGTCCAGCAACAGCGACGACACAGGTGATTGATGAATGCAGTAGATTCAAACGCGGCCGCTGCACCATGATTACCGTCTCACCCAATGCGACGAACGCATTAATTGCACTCGCCAAAGCGACGATGCCGAGCCAGACGCCGCCTTGTCGAAACGCTGGACCGTAGATGAGCAGAATCGTGCCGCCGGCGAGGGACAAAACCGCTACAAGCGGCAATAGGATCCATAGCATCCACTGAGCAAGTCGAGCATAGGTCGCCGCCGCAGTTTCATGATCGCCCGTCGCAGTCATACCGGCCACAACCGGCGCGAAAATCGGGTTAAAGGCCTGATTAACTTTTCGCAGGCCGTTCGCTGTGCCGATCACTGCACTGTAAACACCAACCGTTGCAAGCGTCACACCGGGGGCGCGCCCAACGAAGTAGCCGAGCATGAGAAGGTCCAACCGGGAAATGAACGCGTTAATCAGCTGATAAATGCTGATGGGAGCCGAATATCCGACCAAAGAGCGTGCTTCGCGAAAGGGTGATACAACATCCGCCTGCGCGGGAACATGGCGAAACAACGTTGAGGCGAGCGCGAGTGCGATGAGTCCCGAGGCTGCCGCCCCAACGATTGCAGCCACCTCCGGCGAGGACTCCTTGAACCCGACGGCGACTGCTAGCAGGAACCCGAGTGTGGTCACAATCGGCTCGGTCATCCCGCGCGAGTAGATGTCGTGCTGCATCACCTTCATCCCGCGCGAGACGGCGGTACTGATCCGGTACAGAGCCAGACCCGGCATCGCGCAGAGAACCAGTGCAAGCGCGGAAACCATCTGTGGTTGTACGTGAAGACGATTGTTAAAAAACCGGAGCGCTACTATGACGATGGCAGCGGTCACAATAGACTGCGCGACCCCCAATACTACAGCGACTCGAAAAAGCGCCCGGCTCCGCGCCCGGTTGCCGACAGCTTCCGAGCGCGCGATGAATGTGGTAATCGCATTGTCGAGGCCAAGAACACCGATCTTGCTGATGATGTCAGTGGTGGACCAGGCAACGGAGAATATACCGAGGGCCGCCGGCCCAAGCATTCGCGCAACGAGAAATGTGAATATCCCGCGAAAATTCGACGCCAACATCGCGATCGTGTTCAAGAAGGCGCCGCGTTTTAGCTCCACCCCGGTTCGGTCTACACGCGCGGGTGCATCCACAACTGGCGGCGCGACATCGAGCGCAACATCCCTCGGGCTCACTGACTCGTCGCGAACCCGGTCACTGGCCTGGGCTATTTCAACGTTATGTGTCATGAGGGAAACTTTTATTTCGTCGAGATGAGATTCTCGTGTAACCCGAAAAGGGGCGAAAGAAACCGCGTATTTTCTAGCACAAAACCTGAAAAAGACCATCTTTCGTCCGAGCGGAAGAGTTTTCGCAAATATCCACCACCTTAGGAAGGGACGGGAATGGATTTCCCTGTAGGTATTTCAACTTTACAACGCACCGATTGCTGGATTTGTGCGCCACCTTGCGTCATTCCAGTATGCGAATCTTAATTACAGGAGGCGCCGGTTTCATCGGCCGGCATATCTGCCAATACTTCCGGGATCGAGCGGAGGTGCGCGTCCTTGATAACCTGCGCACCGGTTTTAAGAGCAATTTGTCTGGCTTGGAATGCCAACTCATCGTCGGCTCAATTCTCGATCGCGATCTCGTGAGAGAAGCTATGAAAGACGTGGACCTTGTCTTTCATCTCGCGGCCATGGTGAGCGCGCAGGAATCTGTGCAGAAGCCGAATGAATGCGCCGAGATCAATGCTTGGGGCACAGCGATTGTTTTGGAAGAGGCGGCGCGGGCGCAAGTGAAAAAGCTGATCTTCAGCAGCTCCGCTGCAATTTACGGCGACAATCCAACCGTTCCAAAAATTGAAAGCATGCCGGCCGAGCCGAAAAGTCCCTATGCCACAGGCAAGTATGAAGCCGAACGACATTGCCGCTCCTTCGCGGATGAAGGGCGACTTCCCACTGTTTCCCTTCGCTATTTTAACGTCTTTGGTCCCTACCAAGATACGAGAAGTGAATACACCGCGGCCATTCCTGCTTTTATTGAGAAAGCAATCAGAAACGAGCCGATCACGATTTTCGGAGACGGCCGGCAGACGCGAGACTTCATTTATGTAAGGGATGTAGTCGCGGCTAATCCGTTCTTCGCGTTAGAATCGCAGGCAACCGGGGTCTTCAACGTCGCTTGCGGGAGGCAGATCACAATAACCGATCTGGCCCTAACGATTGGCAACCTTGCCAAATCTAGCTCCACGATTGAATACAGCGCAGAGCGGCCGGGCGACGTGAAACATTCAGTCGCAGGCGTGGGTAAGGCCCAAAAGGCGGGCTTTAGGCCGGTTTGCGATCTAGCCGGAGGACTGCGTGCAACAATCGAATTTTTCAGGAAAGACATGGCGGGCATTGAGCAGAGCCGTCACTTATGACGCGATGTCAAAACCGCTGTGTCAACGCGGTCATCATCGCCCTGGTTCTCATCCTGCGTGCGCCCACGCTCTTGCCATCGATGTGCACGACCGATGAGGGCTATTACGGTACGATCGCAAACGATATCTTGGACGGTGGCGCGGTCTACCAGACGGCGGTGGATACGAAGCCGCCGGGCATGTATTACATTTACGCTGGCGTTTTCTGGCTAGCTGGGAGGAACAACCTCTTTGCAGTCCACCTTCTCGCCATTTTTGTCGTCGCGGCCACCGCGCTCGTCTTGCGGCGAATCGGTGCGCGAGTGGCGGATGACTGGGCAGGAGCGTGGAGTGGAATTGGCTATGTCGTGTTCCTCCATGCCTACTGGCCAGGTGACACGCTCGGCGCGAACAGCGAGATTTTCGCCTCTCTTCCGCTCGCGTTGAGTGTCCTTGCCTTCCTCCAATGGCAAAAAAAGCCGGCTTTGGGTTTGATGTTTCTCAGCGGCGCGCTGGTCGGGGTAGCAACATTGATCAGGCAGCCTTCGGCCGTGAACTTGGGTGTAATGCTGGCGTGTCTCGCTTATGGCTGGCTGATTCGCCGCACCCATTCGTTCGCAGGTGTTTTGGCAGCAGGCAGCGGTGTCGTGATTGGATTCATCGCGGTGATTGCCGCACTGGCCTGGTATTACCAGTTGCAGGGAAATCTACATGACGCGTATCTGTGGGCATGGGCGTTTGCGATTCGCTACGTCGAGTCCGAAACGACTTTCGCTTATGTTCTCAAACGTCTCGTTACCGTCCACCTCGCTTTGATTCTTCTCTCGGGTTTGCTGTGGTATTTTGGCATCTGGCAGGTGGTTGAAACGCTGAGGTCTTTTTGGCGGAGGAAGGCTGTGTCCTCTGAGGCAATCCTGCTTATTTTGTGGTTCGGCCTCACCTATCTTGCGATCTTTGTTGGATGGCGATTTCCGGGACATTATCATCTGGCGGTGCTTCCGCCGCTGTCGGTTCTCGCGGGCCAGGCGTTCTCGCGCTTTGTCGCGGGACAGCGACGTTCTCCTCAGCCGCGCTGGCGATGGATTCGAACAGGCATTATCGGTGCGGCCGCCCTGCCTGCGATAGGTTTTCTCATCGCGGCCTTTATAGTGCGAACGCAGACGCTGGATTTTCTCCCGGTTGTTCAGCAGATAGTCAAGGAGACGAGCGCCAACGATCGTATCTTTGTTTGGGGAAGTACCCCACAACTCTACAGTTTCTCCGGCCGACGGATGGCGACGCGTTTCGTGAGCTGCACACACCTGGTTGGCGCCTACGCCAGCCGGCCTCGCGACGTGAGAGATAAAGCGGAGAGCGTGATTCCGGAAAGTTGGAAGATGTTCCAGGCGGACTGGGAAGCGCATCCCCCGGTGCTCATCATCGACATGTCAACGGTGGACCCGTTCTGGGCAGCTCATCCCATGACGCGATATCCCGTGCTTCGCGCCTACCTTTCCGAATACCGTGTGGAGCGCGTGATCCACGGGGAAACAATCTATCGTCGGCTTTAACGACGGACCCGAAACAGTGCGTATGACGACGTGGAGGCCAAGCGTCTCGGTTGTTTATCCAATGTTCAATGAAGAAGAGAACATCGAGCGCGCGGTCCAATTCGCGGAGGCCGTCCTGACCGACATGACATCTGATTATGAAATCCTCATTGTCAATGACGCCAGCACGGACCGATCAGGAGAAATCGCCGAAGCATTGGTCCGATCAAACCCTTGTGTGAAAGTGTTCCATCACGAACGGAATTTGAAACTGGGAGGCGCGCTTCGCACTGGCTTTAGCAAGGCGACGAAAGAGCTGGTCTTCTACTGTGACTCGGATTTGCCGGTCGATCTCACGGAGTTGAACCGGGCGGTGCGCATCATGGAGCTTACAAGATCCGACATCATTTCGGCCTTTCGGTTTGATCGCACTGCCGAAGGACCTATCCGCACCGTGTATTCGGTGGGTTACAATTTGCTTATCCGTTTCCTTTTTCCGTTGCGGGTGAAGGACATCAATTTCTCCTTCAAATTGTTCAAGCGAGAGGTCTTGGATAAGGTTGCGTTAGAGGCTGAGGGTTCGTTCATCGACGCGGAACTGCTAATCAAGGGCAAGTTGCACGGATTTAAGATCGTGCAATTCGGCGTAGATTATTTTCCCAGAAATCGAGGCACCTCCACTCTGGCCAGTCCGGACGTGATCTTCAAGATGATTCGGGAGCTGGTTGCATTTCGGATGAAGATGCGACACGAAATCCGGGCGGCCCGAGTCTCCGTGCCTTGAAACAGCTGATTGTTAACGCGGATGACCTCGGACTGACACAGGGAGTCAACCGAGGGATCCTGCGGGCGTTTCAAGACGGAATCGTAACGAGTGCCTCGTTGCTTGTGACGGGGAGTGCATTCGAGGAGGCTGTCGCGTTGGCTCGGCAGAACCCGGAACTGGATGTTGGCCTGCATCTGACGCTCGTGGAAGAGCGAGCCGTCCTGGGGCGCGAGGTCTTACCGACGCTGGTTGATGAAACGGGACGGTTTCCCCGCACGAGTGGTGAATTTTTCAGACGCGTCGTTCTCGGACGCATCAACTGGGATGAGGTCGAGTGTGAGATCGCGGCGCAGATCGCGCGTTTTCAGAAGACAGGACTGCGACTTTCCCACCTTAATAGCCACCAACATCTCCACATGTTCCCACCTGTCTTCAAAATCGTTAGGCGGCTTATCCGCGGGATGGATAATGTGTGGATTCGCAACGCTGCTGGACCCTGGCGCAAATCGCCGGGCGTCCGAACGGCGCGGTGGGTACAGCGGCTTGGTTTGAATCTGACCTGTCTGTCAGCGCGAGGTTTGCACGGCCCGCACCAGCCGCAAATGCCGGATGGTATTTACGGATTCGAAGTCAGCGGGTGTTTAACTCGCTGTGCGCTCGAACAAGTACTTCGGACAATTCCCGACGGCCTGTATGAATTGATTTGCCATCCCGGCGAAGATGATGCTGGTACGCGGACGCGATACAGTCATTGGGGCTATCGGTGGGCTGAGGAACTGGAGGCTCTGACCGCGCCCGAAACGCGGGTGGTCCTAGAGGAACAGGGAATTGCACTGACGTCGTTTGGGCGGGCTTTTGGACGTGGAAGCAACTTGAGCTCCTAATAAATTGCGTCTCGGGTAACTAGCCCCTAAGCTGAATGTTTCTGATTAGTCGCATGAAGCTCTTGGACAAAATCGGCCGTGAATTTTCCGGCTATAACATTTTGGAATCGGGTAAGCGTCTCCTCGACCGTAGGCCGCTACAGTGCAGCCTTTACGTTACGGATCGTTGCAATCTCGATTGCTCGTATTGCACAGAGTACGATAACAGCCGACCCCATCCGAGCCTCGACGATCTGAAAAAATGGGTACGGAAGATTCGCGATCTTGGAACCATGCGCATCGCTCTTGTAGGCGGCGAGCCGCTTATGCATCCGAATATTGTCGAGATCGTTCGCTACTGCCGCGAGCTTGGCTTTGCCACCAGTCTGACCACCAACGGCTTCCTCCTTACGCGTGAACTCGTCGCGCAACTGGAAGATGCCGGCTTGCAGGTCATGCAGATCAGCGTTGATCGAATGACGCCGAGCCCAGTTACGAAAAAATCGTTCAAGACGGTCTTGCCAAAGCTCGATTATTTTCGGGATTCAAAAATCAGCCTGCATATCACCGGAGTGATTTGCGCCGATACCTTGCCCGAATCGGAGGCAGTGCTTGAGACCGGTTTGTCGCGCGGAATTCCAACTGAAGTTCGCCTCGTTCATGCGGACCCATTGCAGCGGTTTCGTGTCGATCGTGGCCGGCGTGAAGAACTCGAAAGCTTCATCGATTCGATGATCGAACGAAAACGCCGCGGGGAAAAGATTCACACGAGTGAGGCAATCCTTAATTACCAGCGTAGTCTCCTCCGGGGCGAGCACGTTGAGTGGACGTGTATGGCCGGTTACAAATTATTCTTCGTCTCCGCCCAGGGAAAATTTTGGATTTGCAGCATGGTGCACACAGACAAGCAAATCATGGACGTCACGCTGGACGATCTATACTCGAACTACCGCAAGAAGTCGTGCCAGGAAGGTTGTGGTGTTTATTGCGCAGTGAGTGCTTCGCTTCTCGTGGAAAAGCCCGTTCAGGTTCTCGGCAAGGAAATTATCGCGCGCGCCAAGCGCGTGCCTTCGATGTTGTCTCCTTCTTCACGCCCGCGAATCAATAATCTGCCGTTCGCGGACACTACAAATCCAGATGGAACGCACAAGATGAACGGCAGCACTAAGAGCGGCCCATCCGCAGATGATCGCGTAGCTTTGCGCAAAAGCGCCTAACAAGAAACCACACGCCAGAATCCAAACGTAAACGTTCCTTCGAGCGGCGATCAGCCGGAAAGCACGGTCGAATGGCGTAAGGTCGTCCAGCAGGCGGCCTTTCACTACCTTGACCCGGCGTTTCGCAAATTCATCCAATAAGTGCGATCCGATGAGCAACGCAAAAAAATAAAATACGTTTGGAAATTGGCCGCTTCGCCACAATTGAAAGGCGATAGTCGCCCACCACGAATTCTCGATCAGGTAATCGAGATGATGCTCCCACTTGCCACGCTCGGTGGTTTCAATCTTGACGCGCGACTGCTTTCCATCCAGTCCATCGACGATGCCAAAAATGAGAGCGGCGAGGATTCCAAGCCCGGTATAGCCAAGTAGGAATGCCGCGGTCGCGCTGCATCCGATGATGAGACCCGCAATCGTAATTTGGTTCGGCGTGATTCGGGTCTTGCAAAGAAGTGA
>Ga0307278_10001403_pt1 | contig 12018 bp, 9 predicted proteins | sample ER_DNA_117_FD_194482 | JGI IMG/M metagenome (GOLD analysis project Ga0307278, IMG submission 194482) | Bulk soil microbial communities from the East River watershed near Crested Butte, Colorado, United States - ER_DNA_117 | ecosystem: Environmental > Terrestrial > Soil > Floodplain | place: USA... | reverse complement strand
CCGGCTGGCCCCCGGCGGCGCCGCACCGGAGGTCGTGCGGGGCATGGCCCGCTCCTGCACCGAGGCCGCCGACCGGCTCCTCGCCGTGGCCGCCGGGCACGCCGAGCGCTTCCGCCTGGCCGAGGAGGCCCTGCTCAACCAGGCGCGGGAGGTGGCTCATGGCTAGGCGGGTCCGCCACGACGAACTCGAGCTCCGGCTGCCCGCGCAGGGTGTTGGAGACGTAGCAGAACGGCATGGCCCGCTCCACCAGCCGGGTCAGCTCCGCCCGGGGATGGCTGGAGCTGACCTCGACGCGGAGCTTGCCGAAACGCAGCCCGTCGTAGTCGCCGACGGCCCGCACCGACAGGTCGGGCAGCTCGATCCCGCGCTTGCCGGCGGCGTGGGCGACGGCCAGGGTGAAGCACGACGCCAGCGACGACAGGAACAGCTCGGTCGGCTGGAAGCCGGTGTCGCCGCCGCGGGGCGGCGGCTCGTCCACCCGCAGCTCGAAGTGGCGCACCGACACCCGGCACCGGTACGCCCCTTCCCAGCGGGCCGTCACCTCCATCACCGTGAACGCTAACCCCCCGCCCCGGCGCGATCCAGTCCTGCTCCCCGGCGAGGTGCGGGTCGTCAACCTCGGCCTGCCGGTGTTCGGCGACGCGGTCCGGGCCCAGGGGGCGGCCGCGGTCGACGTCGACTGGCGCATCCCCGCCGGCGGCCACCCGGAGCTGGTCGCCGCCCTGGAGCGGCTCTGCGGGCCCCTCTCGGGCCGGGTGGAGACGGCCAACCGCGAGGTGGTCCGCCGGCTCGACGAGGGGACGCCGGCCCTGACCGGGATCGCCCCGGCCGCCGAGGTGGTCCCGGGGGTGGACGCCCGGACCGTCCTGCACTGCGGCCCTCCCCTGGACTGGGAGGACTTCTGCGACCCGCTGCGCCGCTCGGTCCGGGCCTCGGTGCTGGCCGAGGGATGGGCGTCCTCGCCGGAGGATGCCGAGCGGCTGGTGGCCACGGGACGCGTGCGGCTCGAGCCGGCCAACCATCACGCCGCGGTCGTGCCGATGGCGACCACCCTCGGCCCCTCCGCTCCCGTGTTCGTGGTCGAGAACCACCAGGGCGGGAACCGCGCGTTCTCCGGGCTCAACCAGGGGCCGGGCGCGACGGCCTGGTTCGGGATGGACGCTCCAGCGGCGGTCGAGCGGCTGGTCTGGCTGCGCGACGTCGCCGCCCCGGTGCTGGGCGCCACGATCGCCGGGACCGGGCCGGTCGAGCTGTTCCCGCTGGTCGCCCAGGGCCTGCAGATGGGCGACGACGTCCACATGCGGACGCAGGCGACCACGAACCTGCTCCTGCGCCACCTGCTCCCGCAGCTCGTGGCGGTCGACTCCCCGCTCCTGGTCGAGGTGGCCCGGTTCCTGTCAGGCAACCACCTGTTCTTCCTGAACCTGGCCATGGCCGCGGCCAAGGCGGTCGCCGACTGGGCCGGCCAGGTCGCGGACTCGAGCGTGGTGGTGGGGATGGCCCGCAACGGCACCACGTTCGGCATCCGGCTGGCCGGCACCGACGGCGACGCCTGGTTCGTCGCCCCCGCCCCGCCGGTCGGCCGGGCGCTCTACTACCCGGGGTTCGGCCCGGAGGTGAGCGCGCCCGACATCGGCGACAGCGCGGTCCTCGAGCTGGTCGGGCTGGGCGGGCCGGCGGCGGCCGCGTCCCCGGCGGTGGCCGCCTTCCTGGGCGGGACGATGGCCGACGCGGCGGCGGCCACCGAGGCTGCGGACCATGTCTGCGCCGGCCGGAGCAGCCGCTTCAAGCTCCCGCTGCTCGACTTCCGTGGCGCCCCGATCGGCGTGGACGTGCGCAAGGCGGTGGAGCTCGAGATCACCCCGTCGATCAACACCGGCATCCTCCACGCCACCGCAGGGATCGGCCAGGTCGGCGCCGGGATCGCGGAGGCGCCGATCGAGTGCTTCCGCCGGGCGCTGCTCGCCCTCGACGAGCGGCTGCGGTGACCAGGGCGGGCGCACCGGGAGCCCTGGCCCGGTTGGTGGGCGCGCCAGGCCGCACCGCGGGCGCACGGCCGGGGCGGTCAGGGCCGGGAGCCCTGGCCCGGCTGGTGGGCGCGCCAGGCCGCACCGCAGGCGCACCGGGAGCCGCACCTGGGAGGGAGGTGCGCCGCTGCGCAGGCTGGGCGTACCAGGAGCCGCACGTGGGGAGGCGGGTGCGCCGGTGAGGGCCCTCCTGGCCGGCGCGGCGGCGGCCCGCGCCCTGGCTCCCCGGGGGGACGGGGTGGTCGTGGCCTGGTTCCCGAAGGCGACCTACGTCCGGATGCCGGGAGGGCTCCTGGCCCTGACCGCCCCGGCCGTTCCCCCAGGACCGCTGCACATGGTCCTCGACGCGCCGCTGGCGGCACGGCCGGGAGCGCCGGTGACCCGGTCGGGGAACCGGCTCCTGGTGGGCCCGGCCTGCGTCGAGCTGCACGGCGTCCGGACGTGGGCCGGGCCGCTGCCAAGCCCCGTTGAGGTGCGCCGCAGCGCCGGGCTGGTGATCGAGGCGGCGTCGGGGACGGCGGCCGGTTCGGCCCTGCTCGCCCACCCGTACCGGGAGCCGGCCCTGCACGCGCTCGAGCGCCTGCGCGCGGAAGACCTGGCCGGGGCGGTCGGGCTGCTTGCCGGCCTCGGGCCCGGGCTCACCCCGGCGGGCGACGACGCCCTGGCCGGCATGCTGCTGGCCCGGCGGGCGCTCGACGGCCCTGGCGCCGAGGCCCGGCTCCGGTCGGCGCTCAGGGCCGCCAGGACCAGCGCGTTGAGCCTGGCGTTCCTTGGCTGCGCCGCCGCCGGGCAGTCCATCGACCCGGTGCACCAGCTCCTCGGGGCCGCCGCGCGGCGGGACCCCGGGACGGCGGTGACGGCGGCCAGGGCCCTCGCAGAAGTCGGCGCCTCGTCGGGCGCCGACTTCTGCTTCGGGCTGCTGGCCGTCCTGCCGGCCGGCGCTGGGTAGGCTCAGACCGTCCAGGTGTTGAGCTGGAAGGCCCCGGCCCGCCAGGCGGCCAGCGCCGAGTCCAGCACGTCGAGCGGGTTGAACGCCTTCACCCCTTCGATCAGGTCGTCCTCCCGGAACCCGTACAGGGCTCCCATGGCGAAGCGGCAGGCGTAGACGTGGGCGCCCTCCTTGAGGAGGGTCTTGATCTGGTTGTTGATGGCCAGGTTGCCGGGGAAGCCTTCCTTGCCCACCGACGGGTAGCCACGGGTGGCCGACGCCATCAGGACGCCCGGCCCGTAGAGGACGACGTGGACGTCGAAGCCCTTGCGGACCAGGCGGGTGGCGGTGAGGAGGTTCACCAGGCCGACCGAGCCCTCGTAGGGAACGGTGTGCATGAACACGAAGGCCTTCTCGCCCGGGTTCGCCTGGATGTCCTCGAACACCTTCTCCTCGGTGTTGTAGAGGTAGGCCCCCTCCTCGGCCCGTGGCGTGTCGACGGTCTTTGGCATGGTGTCCGCTCCTCCTGCTCGGGGTCGGGATGCTCTGGCTAGGCGGTGGGCTGGCGGCGGACCGGCCGCCGGGCCACCCCGCCTGAAGCGCGCGAGGCCTGCCAGCGGCGACGATGGCTGCCGGGGAGTACCTGGATGACGGACCGCCGCAGCCCCCATGGAAGGCGCCGGTAGACGGGTACGAACACGCGCCGCCAGAAGAAGGGGCCCAGACCCGCTTCCTGCACCGGCCCCGGGCGGTCCAGGTACCGCCGGGCCAGGTCGGCCTGCGCGCGCTCGAGCAGGTAGCGCTCGGCGTTGGCGCGCAGCCACTGCGAGAAGCTCACCCATCACCTCCTGATTGACGCCAGGCCGTTCTGGGCGGCCAGGGCGATCGGCTCGTTCAGCGCCCCGATGGGCGGCGAGTAGACGTTCTCCATCCAGGCCAGGTCCTCGAGGGTCACCCCGGTCTTGATGGCCATGGCCAGGAAGTCGGCCCGCTCCTTGATCCCCTCCTGGCCGACCAGCTGGGCGCCGATCAGCCGCAGGCTGCCCGGCGAGGCCAGCAGCTTCACCCGGAGCTTCTTCACCCCCGGGTAGTAGCGGGCCCGGGAGATGCCCTCGGCCACGCCCATGACGAACGGGATGCCGAGCGCGGTCGCGGTCGTCTCCCCGAACGAGGCGCCGCCGATCATCCACTTGCCGGCCACCATCCCCCAGGGCACGTAGACGGGCTGGTAGGTGCGGGTCCCACCGGCGGCGCCGGACCCGGCCACCTTGCCCTGGGCGTACGCGTGGCTGCCGGACAGCCCCTGGATCGGGATGTTGGTGATCCCGTGGGGCAGCTCCACGCAGTCGCCGGCGGCGAACACGCCCTCCACCGACGTGGCCATGCGCTCGTCGACCACGACCCCACCGGTGGAGCCGATCTGGACGCCGGCCCGGCGGGCGAGGGTGTTGTTGGGCTGCTTGTGGGTGCACACCACCACGACCTCGGCTGGCAGCTCGCCCTCGGAGGTGGCCACCGCGCGCACCCTCCGGTCGCCCACGAACGCCGTCACCCGGGTGTTGAAGTGCGTCTTCGCGCCGAGCTCGGCCCACGACTCCTCGACCGGCCGCATGATGTCGGGGTCGGCCGCCTCGGCCAGCGGCCACGGACGCGGGTCGACCAGGTGGGTCTCGATGCCGCGGTGGGCCAGAGCGGTGACCATCTCGAGGCCGAGCGGCGACGCCTCGACCACGACCGCGACCCGCACGTCGTCGAGGACCCGGTCCCATTCCATGGCCTGGCGGATGTTCTTGACGTAGTACAGGCCCTCGAGGTCCGACCCTGGGACGCCCGGGTCGGCGTAGTCGAAGCCGGTGGCCAGCACCAGGCGATCGAAGGGGACGTCGCCCTCGCCCTCGACGGCGACCCGTCTCTGCTCGAGGGCGAGGGCGGTCACCCGGGTCTCGTAGTGGATGTCGATGCCGGCCCGCTCGTAGGCCTCCTTGCCCTGCAGGAACAGGGACTCGAAGTCGGCGATCTCGCGGCCGTGGACGTAGGGGATGCCGCAGGGGCTGTAGGCGGCGTCCTCGTACTCGGTGTAGACGGTCACCCGCGCGTCCGGGTCGACCTGCTTGGCGCTGCCGGCAGCTCCGATGCCCGCGGCGCCGCCCCCCACGATGACGATCTGCGGCGCCATCCTCGCCCCCAGGGGTCACCATTTCGGCAGCTGGTACATTCGACAGTTGGTACATGTGCGACAGTTGGCACACGTGCGACAGCTAATTCACCATGATGAACGCAGCATCGCCTATACTACTCGGTGCATCCAGAGCGTCAAGGAGCGAGGTAGCCTTGGGTGGAGAAGACGTGCGGGTGAGCGCCGACGGAGCAGCCGCCTCGCCGAAGCCGGGCCGGGCCCGTGGAGCCGCGCGGGCCGTCAGGGCGCGCAGGTCGGCGTCGGCCGGGCGGGACGACCAGCTCGGCCAGATCATCGAGTCGATCGGGCCGAAGGTCCGCCATCTCCGCCAGCTCAAGGGCCTGTCGCTCCAGCAGCTCGGCGAGCGGTCCGACATCTCCGCCGCCGCCATCCACAAGATCGAGCGCAACGGGATGGTCCCGACCATCACGACGCTCATGAAGCTCGCCGTCGCCCTCAACCGGCCCCTGTCGTACTTCGTGGAGGAGGACACGACCGCCGACGGCCCGGTGGTCTTCATTCCCGCCGGCGAGCGCAAGCCGGTCTTCACCTCCAAGGCAGGGCTCGAGCTGCGCAGCATCACCGGCCCGTACGGCCGGTTCTTCATGGCCGGGGCCGCGGCCAGGGTCCAGCCCCTGGCCGACAGCGGCGAGAAGCCGATGGAGCACCCCGGCGAGGAGCTCGTCTTCCTGCTCGAGGGTGCGCTCGAGCTCGAGGTCGACGGCGAGACCTACCGGCTCTCCGCGGGCGACTCCCTGCACTTTCGCACCGACCGCCCGCACCGCTGGCGCAACCCGCGGCAGCAGGAGGCCCGCGCCGTCTGGATGGCGCTGCGCCCCATGTAGCCACGGCGGTGAGACGGCGCCCGCCAGACCATGACCGCCCACTCGTGGCGGCCCGCCCGGCTCCCTTGTCGCACATGACGCCTGATGCGATGGTAGGCGCGCGATGAGCCACCACCTCGACGTATCGCTCAGGGAGCTGATCGAGGCCGAGGCATGCGACGGGAACGACGCCAAGTCGTCAGGGAGCTGATCGAGGCCGAGGCATGCAACGGGAACGAGGCGCGTCAACGGGAACGAGGCCAGGTCGTCTTGGAGTTGCCGACCAGGGAAATGACCCCCGAGCATGACAAGGGAACGGCCGGGGGGACGTGGGCTCCCGATCGCATCGCGCTGCGGTCGCCCATCGCGGCGACCGCCATCGTCGTCTTCCTGCTCGGCCAGATGGCGCTTGCCATGTCGCTGTCCAGCCGGGGCGACACGGCGACCTATGACGAGCCTGCGGGCCTCGCGGCCGGTATCGCGTACACGAACCAGCACGACCTGCGGCTGAACTACGAGCATCCGCCCCTGGCCAAGATCCTCGCCGCCCTGCCGGTCGCCCACAGCGGCGTGAGGCTGCCGTCGACCGCGGAGTTCGGCGCCGGGGACCAGTGGGAGCTCGGGCGGCGGGTCCTGTTCGACAACGGCGCCGGCCCCGGCGGGGTGCTATGGCTCGCGCGCCTGCCCATGATGCTGCTCACGCTCGCCTTCGCGCTGGTGGTGTACGCGTTCGCACGCGACCTGTTTGGCGCGTGGGCGGCGCTGGTCCCGTTGGCGGTGGTGACACTCGACCCCAACCTGGTGGCCCACGGGCGGCTGGTGACGACCGACGTCCCGGTCGCCGGCTTCCTGCTCCTCACCCTTTGGCTCTTGGCGAGGGCCTCGCGAGCGCCGTCGCCGTGGGGGCTGCTGGTGGCGGGCGGCGCAGCCTACGGCCTGGCGCTCGCGTCCAAGTACTCGGCGCTGGTGCTCGCGCCGGTCGTGGTGCTGCTCGCTTTCCTCGTCGGCACCCGCGCATCGCGGCCCTGGCTACGGCGGCTGGCGCGTGGTGCGCTCGCGGCCGCCCTTGTGGTCGCGGCTGGCCTCGCGATCGTCTGGGGCGTGTACCTGGCCGTGGACCCGGGCCTGCGCTTCTCCGTCGAGCAGCCGCAGGCCCCCGGGGTCCTGGCGTCCACCGCCCGGCTGCTCCCCGTCCCCAAGCCGTACCGGGCGGGCGTCGAGTTCCAGATCATCGCCGACAAGAGCAGGCGCCCCGCGTTCCTGTTCGGCCGGCACTACGACGGCGGGCTGCCCGTCTACTACCCCGCGCTCCTCGCAGTCAAGAACCCGCTCGGTACGCTCGCGCTCTGGGCGCTCAGCGCACTCGTGGCGCTACGCTCGCCCCGGCGCCGGGACCTGGTGCTGTTCGTGCTCCTCCCAGCCGCGTGGGTCCTGGGGGTCGGCATGCAGTCGAACACCAACATCGGCTACCGCCACATCCTGCTCGTCCCGCTGGTCCTCGCGGTCGCGACGGGGACGGTGGCGGCCACCGGACGCAGGGCCTGGACGATGGCCGTGCTCGTGCTCCTGCTCGCCACAGCCGTGAGCACCTGGCGTGCCCACCCGTTCTACCTGTCCTATGTCAACGAGGTGTTCGGGGGACCGGCGCACGCCCACGCCCTGTTGAGCGACTCGAACGTCGACTGGGGCCAGGACGCCGCGCGGCTGGGCCGCTACCTGCGGGAGCACCACCTGGACGGCCGGGTCTCGCTGCTCTGGTCCAGCAGCGTCCCACCCGCCGAGTACGGCATCCGGGCGCGTGACCTGTGCACGATCCCACCGGACGAAGTCCGCGGGGTGGTGGTCGCGTCGGTCACGGCGCTGAACAGCATCTACGGGGCGAAGTTCGACTTCCTCCGGCTCGGCTACCGGCCCGTCGCCGAGGTCGGGCGCTCGATCCTCGTCTACGACGTCGACGGGTCTGGCCCGCCGCGCGGCGACCTCGCCCCGCCGAGATGCCCCGTCCACGACCTCATGTGGCCGGCCCACCAGGGGCGGCGGCCGTGACCGCCGCGTCGCCACGGCCCGGCGACCCTTCGCGGGTCGGCCCGTACGTCGTGCTCGAACGGCTCGGCCACGGCACGAAGGGCACCGTCTACCTTGGCCAGGCGGAGGACGGTAGGCTCGTCGCCCTCAGGACGATCCGCCCCGACTGGGCGCGGGACGACGAGTTTCGCGCCTGGTTGCGCCTTGCGGCCCACGCCGCCCGCCAGGTGGGGCGGCTCTGTACCGCCCCGGTCCTGGAGATCCAGCTCGACGCCGACCCTCCCTACCTTGTCACCGAGTACGTGGACGGCCCCAGCCTGCAGGCCTTCGTCGACGAGAACGGGCCGCTCGCCACCACGGCCCTCGACGGGCTCGCGGTTGCCACAGCCGCGGCGCTGATGGCGATGCACGCCGCTGACGTGGTGCACCACGACCTCAAGCCTACGAACGTGCTGCTCTCCCCGCAGGGTCCCTGGGTTGTCGACGTCGCGATCGCCAAGGCGTTCCAGTCCGCAGTCGCCCTCGGCCGCACCGAGCTGGCCGCCACGCCCGGCTTCCTCGCCCCTGAGCAGGTGCTTGGGAGGCAGGTGACGGCCGCCGCCGACGTCTTCGCCTGGGGCGGGGTCATCGCCTTCGCCGCGACGGGACGGCCGCCCTTCGGCTCAGGCCCGCTGGGGGACGTGTCGCACCGGGTCGTCCACGAGGAGCCCCGGCTCGACAGCATGCCCGGCCCCCTGCGCGAGCTGGTCGCGGCCGCGATGCGGAAGGAGCCGAAGGCCCGCCCGGTGGCCCGGGACCTGTTCGAAGCCCTGACCGGCGGTACCGCCGCTGGCGACCCGCGCGCGGTCGTCCGGCAGGTGCTGGAGCACACCTGGAGCGAGGTCGGTCGCAGTGCCGCCGCGACGGCCAGCCCGAGCGCGGCACCGCAGCGGCCGGCTCCGCGCACGCCTGTCGGCCCCCCGCCCGCACCCGCCGCGGCCGACCCCGTGCGCGCACCCGCCGCACCCGCGTCCTCCGCGGCCGACCCCGCGCGCGCACCCGCCGCACCCGCGTCCTCCGCGGCCAGCCCCGCGCGCGCACCCGCCGCACCCGCGGCCAGCGCGGCTGACCCCGCGCGCGCACCCGCAGCGGCCGCGTCCGCGCCCGCGGCCGGCGACGCGGCGAACCAGGCGACCCCCCCGGCTGCGACTGCCGCCCCGGCCGGCGCGGACCGGGAGCGGGGCGCGGACCGGGAGCGGGTGGAGTGGACCCAGCCACAATGGACGCCGCGCCTGGGGCGAAGACATCGTGGGTGGCCGCGGAGGCTGCTCGCGTTCGTCGCCGGCCTCGCGGTGGTCCTGGCGGCGCTCGTCGTCCCGGGCTGGCGAGACATCGTGGGCAGGGTGACGGCACCCCGGTGGCACCGGCTCGCCGACTTGCCCATCCCCGTGGCGGCCGCCGGGGTCACCGCCTTCCAGGGGCGGCTGTGGGTCGCCGGCGGCATCACCACGCGCGACAACCAGCCGCAACCGGTACGTGACGTGCAGGTGTACGACCCGAAGGCCAGGCGCTGGAGCGCCGGCCCCAGCCTGCCGCGGCCGACGAGCTTCGCCCCGCTCGTGTCCACCGGGACGGCGCTGCTCCTGGTCGGTGGCCTGGTGTCGGACGGCTCCACCGCGACAGTCCTCCGCCTCGACGCGGCTGGCGGCAGGTGGGTCGAGGACACGCCGTTGCCCTCGCCGCGAGGCGCTGGCGCCGCTGCCTGGGACGGGTCCCAGCTCGTGTTCGGGGGCGGCGTGCGGCGTGACCACAAGGCCGCTGACGACGTGTGGGCCATGAGGGAAGGGACCTGGAGGCCGATCGGCAGGCTGCAACGGCCTCGCGAGCAGCTCGCTGCCGGCACAGACGGCCGCGGCAACGTCTGGTTCCTGGCTGGCCGCGACCCCAGCCTTGCCGGCCACCAGAACCTTGGCACGGTCGACGTCGTGAAGAGCGGCCGCGTGCACCCGGCCCCGCAGCAGGTGACCCCCGTGCATGGCCCGAGCGCCGTGTGGTGGCCGGGCACGGGCGTCTGCCTTCTCGGTGGACAGCTCGCGAGCGGGTACTCCGGGCGGGTGGAATGCCTCGGCCGGCAGGATCGCGAAGGGCAGCTGCCGCCGTTGCCGGCGCCCCGGGCTGGGCTCGGCGCCGCCGTGATCGGCGACGTGGTCTACGTGGTCGGGGGCTACGGACTCGGCTTCTGGGGCAGCCCGCGGACCGAGTCGTTCCGGTGACCGCCCACCGGGAGGTCCTGATGGGCATTGACACCCCCGTCAGCTCACCGTCAACAGCGGCGATACCATCGGCGTGAGGACGGAAAGCCCGCGGCGTGAGGAACGGAGAGCCCGTCGAGATCCGGGTCCCGGCGGTGGTGGCGCACTGGCCTCACGAGCGCAACGACCGGGGGTGGCGGACTGGCCTCACGAGCGCAACGACCGGGGGTGGCGGACTGGCCCTACGAGCGCAACGACCGGGTGGTGGCGCACTGACCCCCTACGGGAGGAACGACCAGGTGGTGACGGTCATGGCGTACCAAGGTGCGATCTTCGACGTCGACGGCGTCCTGGTCGACTCGCCACACGAGCTGGCCTGGCGCGAGGCGCTCAGGCAGCTGATGGACGGCGACTGGCGCGACATCCGCGACCAGACGGCCTACACCCCTGAACGCTTCACCCCCACGGTGTACCAGCAGGTGATGGCCGGCATGCCCCGGATGGCCGGCGCCCGCGCCGCCCTGGAGTACTTCGGGGTGCCCGACGTCGACCGCCGGGCCGAGCAGTACGCGGCCGGCAAGCAGGAGCGCGTGGTCGAGCTGATCGAGGCAGGCGAGTTCGTGGCGTTCGCCGACGCGCTCCGGTTCATCCTGGCCGTCAAGGACCTCGGAATCGCGACCGCAGCCGCGTCGTCGTCCAAGAACGCCAACCTGTTCCTGCAAAGGATCCGCCTGGACACCTTCGCCGCCGAGCAGCGGCTGGACTACCAGTTCATCCGGCCCGGGCTCACCCTGCTCGACCTGTTCGACGCCGACATCTCCGGACGCGACTTCCCGCGCGGCAAGCCGGACCCGACGATCTTCTTGACCGCGGCCGAGGAGCTGGGCGTCCGCCCGAGCACCTGTTTCGTGGTCGAGGATGCATCCAGCGGGATCCAGGCGGCCAAGGCGGCCACGATGGCGGCCCTCGGCGTGGCCCGCCTCGGCGACGAGGAGCTGCTGGCCAAGGCCGGCGCGGACCTGGTCGTGACCACGCTCGACGACGTCTCCCTGGACGCCCTGGCCGAAGGCCGGCTCGAGGAGCGGCGGGCGGCCGGGGAGCGCCGGCGGCGGCATACCGAGCGGCCGCCGAGCGTCTGGTCCCTCGTCTACGACGGCTTCGACCCGGAGTGTCAGGGGCTGCGCGAGACGCTGTGCGCCCTGGGCAACGGATTCTTCGTGACCCGCGGCGCCCTGCCCGAGGCCCAAGCGGACGGGGTCAACTATCCGGGCACCTACGTGGCCGGCCTGTACAACCGGCTCAAGACCAAGATCGCCGGCCGCACGGTCGAGAACGAGGACCTCGTCAACGTCCCGAACTGGCTGCCTCTCAGGTTCCGGGCCGCCGACGGGCCGTGGTTCGACGTCCGCAGCGCCGACGTCCTGGACCACAGCCTCGAGCTCGACCTGCGCGAGGGGACGCTCACCAGGCACCTGCGCTGGCAGGACCCGGATGGCCGCCGCACGGGCATGGTGCAGCGCCGGCTCGTCAGCATGAAGGACGAGCACCTGGCCGGCCTGGAGACCACCTTCACGGCCGAGAACTGGTCGGGGACGCTGGAGGTCCTCTCGGGACTGGACGGCCGGGTCGTGAACGCCGGGGTGAAGCGCTACCGCGACCTGAACGGCCGCCACCTGGACGTGCTCCACGCGGGCGAGGTGGACCCCGACACGGTCGAGCTGCAGGTGGAGACCAACAAGTCCCACATCCGGGTGGCGCTCACGGCCCGCACCAGGCTCCTGCTGGACGGCCGGCGCGCAGCCGACC
>Ga0307278_10001402_pt1 | contig 12026 bp, 12 predicted proteins | sample ER_DNA_117_FD_194482 | JGI IMG/M metagenome (GOLD analysis project Ga0307278, IMG submission 194482) | Bulk soil microbial communities from the East River watershed near Crested Butte, Colorado, United States - ER_DNA_117 | ecosystem: Environmental > Terrestrial > Soil > Floodplain | place... | reverse complement strand
AACGGCTCGACGGTGACGCCGGCTGGCCACGCCAGCTGGCTCGGCGACGGCGATTGCCCGAACTCGAGGGTCGGCGACGTCGAAGGCGGCGTGGTCCACGAGATGGGCATTCCCGGTCTCCTCTGAGCCGGCGTGGCCGCCCGGTTCGCGCACGTCCCGTTCGGCTTCTAGGATGGGTGCATGACCCTGTCCGCGCGCCGCCCGCGCACCGCCCCGCCCGGCAAGCAATGAGCGACCAGAGCGGGGACGAGCTGGAAGCATCCACCGGCGCCCCCGGCGGCAGGGGGACGCCACCCGCACGGTCCGCTCGGGCCCCTGGGGTTGCCAGCCCCACCGGCGGCAGGGGGACGCCGCCGGCGAGGGCCGCTCGGGCTGCCGGGATGGCCGGCCCGCCGCCGTCCACCCGGCTCCACAGCCGGGTCGTGCGCCTCCGACGCCCGCTCGACCTGCTCGACGCGGCCGGTGAGACCGGTTTCGTGTGGCGTTCCGACGCCTGCGAGCTGGTCGGCACCGGGGAGGCGGCCCGCGTCCCGCTCGGCGAGGGGCGCGAGCGCCTCGGGCAGGCCGCCGACCGGGTCGCCGAGCTGCTCGGCGCCGCCCAGGTCGACGACCCGGAGGGAAGCGGGCTCGGCCCGGTCGCGGTCGCCGCGGTCCCCTTCGACGACCGCGCCGCCGGCCAACTCACCGTGCCCGCCGTGCTGCTGCGGCGCGACCCCGGCGGCTCGTGCTGGGCGGTCGCCACCGCCGCGGGGCGAGCGCCCCGCCCGCCCGACCCGGAGGCCCTGGCAGGCGCCGCCGCCGGCGACGATCCCTGGCCGCGGATCCAGGCCGTGCGCGCTCCGCTCGGGCAGCAGCGGGCCGACTGGGACGCGGCGGTCACCGCCGCCCTGCGGGCGATCGCCGGCGGGCGGCTCGACAAGGTGGTGCTGGCCCGCCAGCTCGAGGTCGACACCGACCGGCCCTTCCGCCGCGCCGCGGTCCTGCGCCGCCTGCGCGACCGGGCCAGCGGGGGCTACCTGTACGCCAGCGACGCCTTCTTCGGGGCCAGCCCGGAGCTGCTGGTGGCACGGCGCGGCGGGGTGGCCACCTCGCAGCCCATGGCCGGGACGGTGGCGAGCGGCGGGTCGCCCGCCGCCGTGGCCGACCGGCTGGCCTGGCTGCGGACCTCCGACAAGACCGTCGCCGAGCACGGCGTCGTGGTCGACGCGGTGGCCGAGATCCTCGGCAAGGTGGCCGACGGCGTCGACGTCGCCCCGGCCGAGGTGGTGCGGCTGCCGACCGTGGCCCACCTCGCCACCCGGGTCACCGCCAGGCTCACCGAGCCGCTGCCGTCGGCGCTGGAGCTGGCCGGCATGCTGCACCCCACGCCGGCCGTCGGCGGCGTGCCCCGCGACCTCGCCCTCGCCCTGCTCGCCGAGCTGGAGCCGTTCGCGCGCGGCCCCTACGCCGGGCCGGTCGGCTGGGTCGACGCCCGCGGCGACGGCGAATGGGCGGTCGCCATCCGCTGCGCCACCCTCACCGCCGGCGGCGCCCGCCTGGTCACCGGGAACGGCATCGTCGCAGGCTCCGACCCGGAGGCCGAGTGGGCCGAGACCGAGTGGAAGCTGGCCGCCGTCCTGGACGTGCTCACCGGCGGGTAGCGAGCCAGCCGCGGCAAGGCCCGCGGCCGCCGGCTCCCTCCTTGAACTGGTCCGTCAGGCCTCCGCCCGCAGCGCGGCGGCCACCGCGTCCAGCGCCTCGCGGTGGCGGGCCGCGTTGCGCGGCCGCTCGCCGGGCACCAGCAGCACGCTGCTCCGCCCGGCGGCCAGCGCCTTGTCCAGGGCGGGGACCAGCTCCCCGGCCCTGGTCACGCGCTGCGCATCGAGACCGGCCACGGCGGCGAGGCCGGCCAGGTCGAGGCCGTGCGGCGTGCCGAACAGCTCCTCGAAGCGGTCGGCGGGCAGGCCGGCCTGCGGCAGGAACGAGAAGATCCCGCCGCCGTCGTTGTCGCAGACCACGAAGACCACCGCCTGCGGCCGCCGGCCCGCCCCCAGCACGCTGGTCGCGTCGTGCAGGAACGTCAGGTCGCCGCAGAGGGCCGCCACCGGCCCGCCGGCCACCGCCGCCACCCCGAGCGCGGTCGCCACGAACCCGTCGATGCCGCTCGCGCCCCGGTTGGCCACGAACGCCAGGCCGTCGCGCGGGCGCGCGAACGCGTCCACGTCGCGCACCGGCATGCTCGACCCGACCACCAGCGTGGCCCCGTCCGGCAGGCCGGCCACCAGGTCGCGGGCGACGCGGCCCTCGAACGGCTCGTCCCAGCCGTCGACCAGCCGGTCGACGGCCTGGCGGGCGAGCCCCTCCGCGCGCGCCCACGCGTCCAGCCAGGCCGGGTCGCCGCCGGAGGAGGTGAGCGCCTTGGCGGCGGCGGCGAGCAGGGCCGACGGGTCGACCACCAGGCGCACGGCGGCCGCCCGGCCCGGATCGGGCCAGGCGCCGTCCGGGTCGACCAGCACCTGCGGCACGGTCGCGTCGAGCCAGCCGGCCAGGGCCTTCGACGTCGGCGCGGCACCGACCCGGAGCACCAGGTCGGGCCGGTGGGCGTCGGCGAAGCCCGGGGCGCGCAGCAGGGCGTCGTAGGTGGAGACGGCGTGCGGCCCGCGCCTGGCACCCGACAGCGGGTCGGCGAGCACCGGCCAGCCGCTGGCCGCCGCGAACGCGTCCAGCGCCGCCGGCGCCGGCGGCGCACCCCACCCGGCCACCAGCAACCCGCGCGGCGCGTCCCGGACCCGCGCGGCCAGCCCGGCGACCTCGGCCTCCTCCGGCGGGCGGGGGAGCGTCACCGAGGCCGTCCAGGGCGCCCCACCGGGCCGGCCGGGCGCGGCCGCGGCCGGCTCGCCGGGCACCAGCGGCTCGGTGAAGGCGACGTTGAGGTGGACCGGCCCGGCCGGCGGCCCGGCCGCGGCGGCCAGCGCGCGGGCGCCGAGCGAGCGCCAGTAGGCACCGGAGGCCCCGCCGCCGACGGGCAGCCCGACCTCGCAGAACCAGCGCACCGCCGCGCCGTACAGCTTGAGCTGGTCGACGGTCTGGTTGGCGCCGGTGTCGCGCAGCTCCGGCGGCCGGTCGGCGGTCAGGACCAGCAGCGGGGCGCGGCCGTGGTGGGCCTCGAGCACGGCCGGGTGGAAGTTGGCGGCCGCGGTGCCCGAGGTGCACAGCACCGCCACCGGCCGGCCGGAGCGCTTGGCCGCGCCGACCGCGAAGAACGCGGCCGCGCGCTCGTCCAGGTGGACATGCAGGCGCACCCGGGGATGCTCGGCGAAGGCGAGCGCGAGCGGGGTGGAACGCGACCCGGGCGCCAGGCAGGCGTCCCGCAGCCCGCCCCTGGCCAGCTCGTCGACCAGGGTGAGGGCGAACTCCCGCCCCGGGTCGCTCATGCAACAATCCCCCCGTGCTGCACACCGTGGTGGAGGGGTCGGGTTTCCGTTAAGTGCCTGCTAGTCACGGGCATATCGCCTGTTACGTCGCCATTGCTCTGATAGCTGTAGTTGCCTCTTCCGACCACTTACAGACACTTCGGAACCGCTCTAGCGTCCGCTCGTAGAGAGCTATATCGCGATCGTCGCGTATGACCATCTCTGCCGTGTAGGTCTCGACCGTCACCAAGCGCTCGGCCGAGCTTTCGAACATGACGAAGGGATGGAGGTAGGCGTCTGGCGCCTCGATGTCTTGCGGAATGACGCCAAGCTTGACGTTTGGCAGGCTGGCGACTGAGGCGAGATGGCTGAGCTGTGAGCGCATCAGCTCCGGTGGCCCGGGACGCCAGCGGAGTGCCGACTCAGTGACGACAAACTCGAACTGCTTGTGCGGGTCATAAAGGATTGTCTGTCGCCTGATGCGCGCCGCGACAGCTTCGGCTATATCAGGCTGATCACTCGGATTGCCCTGCAACATCACCCGGCGGGCGTAGTCGGCGATCTGTAGGAGCCCTGGCACCATCACCGGCTGAAATACCCGAACCGCCAGAGCAGCAGCCTCGATTCGGCCAATCTCGTCTTGCCGAACCTTCAGGCCTGCCCGGTGGAGTAGCCGCCAGGTCGTTCCCTCAAGGCTCAGGTTTTCTGCTTGAGTCAGGAGCTGGGCGACCTGTTCGTCACTAGCAGCACAGGCCCTAGCCCAGCGCTCGACCAGGTCGGACGATGGAGTGGTCTTGGCGTTCTCGACTCGTGAGATGGTGGACTGAGCTACCCCGAGACGGTCAGCCAGTTGCGGACCCGTCAGGTTGGCAGCGGTTCTGAGACTCCTCAGGTCATCTGCGAGCTGTTGTCTGATAGTCACGCAGGGGTTCGCCTAGGGTAAGGGCAAGGTCGCGCAGAGCGCAGTACGGCGCTACTTCACGCGTCTGCTCGGTCCCAATGAACCGTCCTTGGTCATCGTAATGCACGACGACCACCACTTGATCATCGAACAGCCAGAAGTCGGTATCTGCGCGGTCAAGCTCCGGGTGAGTGCCACGCTCGACGATGTGGATCTGCTCGCCGGCAGCCACGCTCGAAACCTGCAACGCCAGCTCAAACTGCACGTATTGACTCGGTGGCCGGCGAACGATGTGTACCCGGGTCATGCCCGCTCCGGCCGCCGTCTTGTCGGCCACCAGCCGAAGCCAAGAGTCGTTCTCAGGGGTCAGCTCTGGCAACGGCTCCCCGCGGCAGAAGCCCTCGAACCACTGTCGCTCCTGCTCAACTTGGTAGAGGTCGCGCGTCTCTAGCCGGAAGGCGCTGGTGCGGAAGCTGGCCAGGAGCGTGCCAAGGTCAGGCATGAGTCTTCACTTCTGCTCACGCTGCAAGGCTGACACGGCTTGCGCCAAGAGTTCGGCCGGTACCTCGACCACCGCCTCACCAGGGCCGGAAGCGACATCAGGCTCTTCTACCACGTACCCCTGCACAACGACCGTCCTGTCGTCCTTGCGATAGATCGTCGGGCAGGTGCCGTCACGGCAAGTTTCGGCCAGGACTACGAGCTTCAAGGCCCACCTCCTGCATATCCAGCGACGGCGCATACAGTGAGGGTTGGCCGCCCTCAGGTCAAGACTCCAACTCTTGACACGGCTGTATCCAGAATGTTCAGATATCCATCTTCTCTGGATACAACCTCTGCCCAGGAGGCGGCGATGCGGCTGTTGATCCTGCTCGGATCGACGGGCGGGGTGATCGGCACGCTGCTCTTGCTGTGGGTGTCTTACCTGATCATCCGCTCGATCGACCGCTCGAGCTCTCGCCATCTATCCGACGACTGAGCCAAGAACGCCGCTCCCTGCTCGTAGCAGGGAGGTACAGCGAAGGCGCAGTCGTCAACCGTGAAGGAAGGAGGTGAGATGAACGCGCTCGTGTTGGTCGGATCGACCGGGATGGTGTTCGGCATGCTGCTGACCTTCCTCGCGCTGCACCTGATTGCACATGCGATCAAGTCGGACGTGGACCGCTGGTTCGGCAGCGAGCCGCCCGACCAAAGCCAGATCGACACCAAGCCGCTCTAGACCGGCCGCTGGGCCGGTGTGGTTTCCACGCCGTCACACCGGCCCGCGGCCCCCGGGGGTCGTTCCGCCCGCTTGCACGGGAGGCGCGGGCGGTCCGGCCCCCTCCAACCACAGAGGGAGGTGAGAGCCTGTTGACGGAAGTGCAGAACGGTCTGCGCGTCACAGTCGTCGACGAAGCGGAGCTAGCCTGGCTGCTGGACTTCTTCGGCGTCAACGAACTCGCTGGCATTGAAGGTGCCGAAGAGCGCACGGTCACGCTTTCCGAGCGGTCGGATGTCGTCTGTCCTGCACACGGACGGTCCCTGAAGCCCGATGCTTGTCGGTCGTGCGCGTTCCTAGCCGGCGACATCTCGACCAAGCTGTAGCCAGAAGCCCTATCCCTTGCGTCGGGGAAGTCGCAGGGCCAGAAACGGGGCGGGGTCAGTCGGGGGAAGCCGGCTGGCCCCGACCCATCATCTGAAGGTGAATTCATGACACTGCATCGCTGCTTGAACGGTGGCCGCAAGCTGCCTGACAACTATTCGTGTGGCCCGCTGTGCCCTGCATTCCCCTCGTGTCTGCCGCCGCCATCGCCGGAGCTGATGAGCCAGCTCGTGCGGCTCCGGTCAGTGGGGGAGTCCGAGCACCGGGCTGCCGCTGCAACGGTGGACATGCTTGAACTCCTACGCGCTGCCATCAAAGAAGGGCTCGCTGGAAGCGGCGAATAGCAAGCCTCACTGCGATGATGCTGGTGGTGCCGCGGCAGGGGCCTGACTCGCTACACCACCGGCTGGATGCCTTGATCAAGATCCGTCGGTTCCAGCCGCGGGCACCATGCTGGTCGTCGTGGCGGCACGGTGGGTCCTGACCCGAAGTCTCACCGGCTCGGCTGGTTGCCTTGTGACTGATCTGTCGGTCCTGGCGTGCCCGCCGCGATGCCGTCGTGGCGGTCGTGGTGCGGGTCTGACCCGAGTTTTCACTGGCCCTGATGCCTGTGGCGCGATCTGTCGGCCTGGCGTCACGGCCGCCACCAGCAGCACCGACCGGGAAGGCGTGACCTGATAGGAGCCTGTTGCCGCAGACTCGTCGCAGTGCTGTCCGCCCGCCCGGCCGGTGCGCCACCCGTCGGTCGCGTCCAAAGGATGGCACCACCACCATGACACACCCGCACCGCCGCAAGCCCCCCAGGTCACCGTCGGGGTCGACACCCACAAGGACCTCCACGTCGCCGCCGCCCGTGACCAGCTCGGCCGCCGGTTGGGCACTACCCAGATCCCCACCACCAGCGCCGGCTACGGCGACCTGCTGGCCTGGGCCCACGGCCTGGGGGAGGTCCGGGCGTGGGGCGTGGAAGGCACCGGCAGCTACGGCGCCGGGCTGGCCCGCTTCCTGGCCGCCCACGCCCAGCACGTCGTGGAGGTCAACCGACCCGACCGCGCCAGCAGGCGGCGGCGCGGCAAGAGCGACCCGGTCGACGCCGATGCCGCGGCCCGCGCGGTCCAGGCCGGTGAGGCGACCGGCATCCCCAAGACCGCCGACGGGACGGTCGAGATGCTCCGGGCGCTGCGCGCCGCCCGGCAGACCGCCGTCAAGGCCCGCACCCAGGCGATCAACGCCTTCAAGGCCCTGCTGGTCACCGCCCCTGCCGAGCTGCGCGAGTCCCTCACCGGGCTGCCAACCCGCCGGCTGATTGGCACCACCGCCGCCCTGACCCCGGGCGCGTTGACCACCCCGACGGCGGCCACCATGCTGGCCATGCGCAGCCTCGCCGAGCGTTACCAGTACCTGGACACCGAGATCGGCCAGCTCACCGAGCAGCTGGAGATGCTCACCACCCGCCATGCCCCCCTGCTGCGCGCCCGGCTGGGCGTCGGCCCCGACAGCGCCGCCGCGCTGCTGATCGCCGCCGGCGACAACCCCACCCGGCTGACCAGCGAGGCCGCGTTCGCGGCGCTGTGTGGCGCCTGCCCGGTCGAGGCGTCCTCCGGCAAGACCGTCCGGCATCGGCTCAACCGCGGCGGTGACCGGCAAGCCAACGCCGCGCTGTACCGGATCGTGCTGGTGCGGCTGCGCTGGCACCAGCCCACCCGCGACTACGCCGCCCGCCGCACCGCCCAGGGCAGGACCAGCAGGGAGATCATGCGATGTCTCAAGCGCTACATCGCCCGCGAGGTCTTCGCCCTGCTCCGCGAGCCCGGCAACCAGCAGTCACAGCACCCAACCGCCGCTTGACGTCTATAGGAGCGTCAGTCGCCTGTGGGGGCCTGGACCGGTAACACTGCTCAGCAGTCCGCGCCGCGCGGTCGCAGCCCGCCACCGAGGAGCGCGACCCCGCGCAGCGGCTGCTCGACCTACGCCAGCTACCACGAGGAGCTGGCACCGCCCAGGGAGGAGGATCGGAGTCCGGTGGCGGTCATCGCCGTGCCCTACTACGAGCCGGTCGTCCTCGCCCGCTGGGCGTTCCGGGCGCTGCTCGAGCGGCTCGCCGCCGCCGTCGAGCTTGAGGCCGACCGGTACGCCGTTCGCGAGGCGATCGCCCTGGACGGCCTGCACTTCGGCTGCTGGACGGCGACCAGGCGGCCAGGCTCGCCGAGCGGCTGGGCAAGGTCGCCGACCAGCTGCGCTTCGAGCTGCAGCGTACCCCCAGCGGTGAAGAGCGCGACCTTGAGTTCGCCGAGGTCCTCGCCGGGCTCGAGATGCGGCTCCACGACCTCTACGAGTAGCCGCCACCCAACCAGCCTGGCCGGCGATGGCACCAGCAGCCCGGGGGATGGCGCCCCGGCAGGCTCCGGCACCGGCCCACCCTCCACGCCGTCGCCAAGCAGGCTGCCGTCACGGCCGCAGTGGCGGCGTCGGCACGTCGAGGGGCACGACCACGGCGTACAGCGGCAACGGGTGGTCGGGGCGGACCAGGGCGGCCTGGTAGTGCGACCAATGTCAACCCGGCGCTGGCCCGCCATCCCGCCTTCCAGCGCAGCATCGAGCAGCTCCGCCATTGGGGTATCCGTGTACGCTACGAGCGCTCAGCGCCGCCGCCGCTCTGGATGGCGACCTGGGAGCGGATCTTGGAGGAAATCCCAACTCAGCCGTAAAGGAATATAGTAGCAAAGCAAGCAGAGCCGGAGTCCTTTGTAATCCTTTCGCGCGGCCCTCCCAGTGGCTCTTTGACCTTCTGCACGAGGTCGACCACGCAGCCGACGCTCCCGACGAGGCCGAACGAACGATTATCGACATCGATGACAACGACACCACCGACCCTGAGGCGCGCGCCAACGAGTTTGCTGCCGACCTAGTCCTCAGTGGACGTGCAGAAGCGCTTGCCATGGCCTGCGCCGAAGCCGCTCACGGCAGTGTGGAGTCCCTCAAGCGAGCGGTTTCACGGGTCGCACGGGACGCTGGCGTCGATGTTGGCGTGCTGGCCCAACTATCTCGCCTACCGGCTCTCCTTCCAGGCAGAGCGTGAGGGCTCGCCCCGTCGGATTAACTGGTGGCCAACCGCGACGAACCTTCAGCCGGCAGGACCGGACCCGTGGGCGATGGCACGGGACCATCTCCTTGCTGCTACCGATCTTGGCGCGCTCAGTCCCATTGACCGCAGTCTACTCAACCAGGCCCTGACCGACTGAGGAGTTACATGGCTAGCCTATCTTCCCAGGCAACCGGTACGCCGACCGCTTTGCCAATTCGATGCACCAGCTCAGACTGCGACGCCGGCCTGCACTGCTTCAGGGCCACTCAGCAACTACGCAAACAAGGCCGCGAGGGGGCATGCCGCTCGTGCGGCGAGCAAGTCATCAACTGGGATCGCATCCACAGCCGCCGTCTTGATGACGTCGACTTCACCTTTGCACAGCTTCGGCTGGAACTGATCAGACACCACTTTTGGCACCTCGACTTCGACGAAAAGGCAGTCGCCCACGCCCTGCGGAAGGGCCGCGTGCATCTTCGGGCTGCCGCACGCCGACGACTTCAAAGTGCTGTCGCACGCGCGGCAAACCCTTGGGATGGCCGACAAACACCTTGGCGAGGCAACACGATCTACTACGCCCAGCACGCTGTCGCCGCCTGCTGTCGCACCTGCATCGCATACTGGCATGCGATCCCCAAAGACCACGATCTGACCGAGGCAGAGCTCAACTATTTGACCGGACTAGTCCTGCGCTACCTCGACGAGCGCCTCCCCGGCCTGCCCGACGAGCCGCAGCAGGTTCCCCGTTTCCGCAAGAGCACACAACGGTGAGGCCAGGAAGCATGATCGACACCTCGGCAGGCGTGACCTTGGTCGCGCCAATCGCCCGCTGGAAGAACCAGCGAGCCGCCGTCGTATCCCGCCGTGGGACGCAAACACGTCGATGACCTGCCCGAACTGGTCGATTGCTCGGTACACGGAGCGCCAACGACCCGCGACCTTCACCTACGTCTCGTCCACCTGCCAGCGATCTCCTACGCGGTGCCGGCATGGCCGGGCGGCGTCGGCGAGCAGCGGCGTGTAGCGGAGCACCCACCGGTAGATGGTGACGTGGTCGGCCTGGATGCCGCGCTCGGCGAGGAGCACTTCGACGTCGCGGTAGGACAGGCCCAAGCGCAGGTACCGGCGGACCGCCAGCACGATCATGGCGGACGGGAAGCGGAAGCCGGCGAAGGCGGAGCGGGCGATGGGAGCCGGGCGGTGGCGACGAGTTCTCATGCCGGCAGGCTCGCTGCTGGACGACGGTCTCCGCGAACGCAACGGCGCCGCGCGCCGTGGTGCTCGCCCACCCGAGCGAGCATCCCGGGTGTCGTTCACGCCGGGTGCGCCTGGCGTCGGCCTGCTCGGAATTGCCAGATCACACCCAGGCAAGCTCAGGAGCGGTCGGCGTCGGTAGGAGCGTGGCGCAGGTCGAACACTGGCCGTTCCGAGGTGACCGGGGGCAGCCAGTGGAAGTTGTGCGCCGGCGGGGGGGAGGTGGTGGCCCATTCCAGGCTGTTGGCCTGCCAGGGGTCGTCCCCGGCGGGCTCGCCGCGGCGCAGCGAGACGGCCAGGTTCCAGGCGAACAGCACGCCGGCCGCTCCCAGGATGTAGGAGCCGAGCGTCGACAGCTCGTTCAGGCTGGTCCAGGCGTGCGGCGCGTACAGCGCGTAGTCGACGACGCGCCGTGGCATGCCGTCCAGACCGAGCTGGAATTGGGGGAGGAACGTGGTCCAGAAGCCGACGAACCACAGCCAGAAGTGCCAGCGGCCGAGCCGGTCTGACAGCATCTTGCCGGTCACTTTGGGAAACCAGAAGTAGATGCCGGCGAACAACGCGAACTGCAGCGCGGCCAGCATGGTGTAGTGGAAATGGGCCACGACGTAGTAGGTGTCGTGTACCTGGAAGTCGATCGGGGGTGAGGCCAGGAAGATTCCGGTGATGCCGCCGATCAGGAACGTGAACATGAAGCCGACGCAGAACAGCATCGGGGTCGGGAAGCGCAGCTTGCCGCGCCACATCGTGGCGATCCAGTTGAAGTACTTGATCCCGGTGGGCACGCCGATCAGGAACGACATCACCATGAACCAGAGCACGTTCACCGCCTGGGTGGTGAACATGTGGTGCGCCCACACTGCGAACGACAGCGAGGCGATCGCGAAGAAGGCGAACACCAGCGCGCGGTAGCCGAAGATCGGCTTGCGGGAGAAGACCTGCACGAGCTCGGAGATGATCCCGAACGCGGGCATGATCACGATGTAGACCTCGGGGTGGCCGAAAAACCAGAACATGTGCTGCCACAGCACCGGGTTGCCGCCGAGGTCCGGGTTGAAGTACGGCGCGCCGAGGCGCCGTTCGATGAACAGCAGCGCGAGCCCGGCGGTGAGCACTGGGAAGGCCAGCAGGATCATCAGCTGGGTGACCAAGATGCCCCAGGTGAACAGCGGCAGGCGGAACATGCTCATGCCTGGCATCCGCAGGTTGAGGATGGTGGCGATCAGGTTGACTGCGCCGACCACGCTGCCGACCCCGCTCACCGCGAGCCCCAGCACCCACAGGTCGCCGCCCGTGCCGCTGGAGTAGGGGTTGAGCGACAGCGGCGGGTAGGCCGTCCAGGAGAAGGCGGCCGGGCCGCCGGCGACCGCCCAGCTCGACAGCACCATCAGGCCGCCGAGCAGGAACAGCCAGTAGGACATGGCGTTCAGGCGTGGGAAGGCGACGTCGGCCGCGCCGATCTGCAGCGGCACCAGGTAGTTGCCCAGCCCCGTGAAGATCGGTACCGAGAACAGGTAGACCATCAAGGTGCCGTGCATGGTGAACAGCTGGTTGTAGGTGTTGGCGGTCATGAGCTGCAGCTCGGGGCGGGCCAGCTCGGTGCGCATGACCAGCGCGAGCCCGCCGCCGACGGCGAAGAAGCCGAGCGCGGTGACCACGTACAGCAGGCCGACCCGCTTGTGGTCCACGGTGATGATCCAGTCGACCAGACCTGACCCGGCCGGCTGGCCAGCCGGCCGGGTCAGGTCGGTGGTGGTCACTGGTCCACCCTCCTGTTGACGAGGGCTGGCATGGTCTTCGTCGGAAGGGCTC
>Ga0307278_10001401_pt1 | contig 12027 bp, 10 predicted proteins | sample ER_DNA_117_FD_194482 | JGI IMG/M metagenome (GOLD analysis project Ga0307278, IMG submission 194482) | Bulk soil microbial communities from the East River watershed near Crested Butte, Colorado, United States - ER_DNA_117 | ecosystem: Environmental > Terrestrial > Soil > Floodplain | place... | reverse complement strand
GGGTCGTTGGCGATCATCGGCCTGCCCGAGGTGCTCTTGCGCCCGCTCACCCCCCACTCGTTGGAGCCGACGCCCTCGCCCTTGCCGGCGAGGGCGGAGCGCAGCGCCGGCACCTTGGCGGCCTTGGCCAGGTAGGCCCGTCCCAGCTCGGCGACCGCGTCGAGGCGCCCGGCAGCGGCGGCCCTACCCGCCGCGCCGGCCTTGCCGGCGGCGCTGGCCCGCGCCGCGCCGCGCAGCGGCGCGGTGCCGTCCGCGTCGGGCACGGTGCTGGCCGGGGTGAACGGCTGCGAGCGGAACAGGTCCTCGAAGAACAGCTTGTCGGCGTCGAAGCCCGCCTTCGGGCCGGTGATGCGGTAGGCGAGCAGGGTGAGGGTGAGGTCGATGTCGGACAGGTCGAAGGAGAGGCCGAAGGCGAGCAGCTTGGCCACGGCGACGCTGTCGAGCGGGGTCCAGGGCTCGAACCGGGTCAGCTCGAGGGCGGCGTACTCCGGCGGCAGGGGGTGGCCGGCGACCCAGGCGTTGACGCCGTCGGCGTAGGCGGCCAGGCCGTCGCGCGCCGGCTGGGAGAGCTCGGGCAGCGAGCGGGCCGCGGCGCGCCGCAGGCCGATGGTGCGCAGCTGCACGTCGCTGGGGAGCGCGGCCGGGCCGAGCAGCTCGGCCAAGGTGCCGCTGGCCTGGCGGCGGCGCGTGTCCATCTGGAACAGGCGGTCGCCGGCGTGCACCCAGCCCTGGGTGAACCACAGGTCGTCATGGTTGCGCGCGCTGATGTGGGCGATGCCCTGGGCGTCCCTGGTGACGCGGGCGCCGGGCGGCAGTCCCTTCGCGGCCGCGCCGGCGCGGCCGGGAGCGGCCGCCCCCACCCCCGCGGGCAGCGTGAGCAGCAGGGCGAGGACGACGAGCAGGCAGCGCCGCATCTGGGCAACCCCTCTGGGACCGGCGCCCGGGGTCCTCCGTCCTTGGATGGCCGTCGTCCGGGTCCGGCCGGAGCCTACCGTCCGGTAGCTTGAAGGGGAATACTCCGGGTCAAACTGGGCACCGCTGCCGTCGCGTCAGCCGCGGGACGCGGCCGTGGCGGGCTTGGGGGAGCGCAGGATGAGGAGGCTCAGGGGCGGTCGTCGAGGTCCAGCGGGGAGGGGTCGCAGGTGCACTCGGTCAGGGAGTCGCACCCGGACGCCAGCACCGTCCGCAGGGCCGAGCGGACGGCCTGCAGGTCGGCGAGCCTGCGCTCGACCTCCTCCAGCTTCGCGCCGGCGCGGGCGCGCAGCTCGCCGCCGCGGTGGTGGGAGGTGACCCGCAGCAGCTCGGCGATCTCGGCCAGGGTGAAGCCGAGCCGCTGCGCGGCCTTGATCGTGCGCAGGCGCCGTACCGTGTCCTCCGGGTAGGCGCGCTGGCCGGACGGCCGCCGCGGCGGCCTTGCCAGCAGCCCGCGGCGCTCGTAGTAGCGCAGCGTCTGGGTGTTCACCCCGGCCCGCTCGGCGAGCTGCCCGGTGCGCAGGCCCTCGCTCACCGCGCCGCCGCGGGCGCGGCCCACCAGGCGATGCCGGCCATGCCGTCCAGGCCCGGCGCCGCCTCCTCGGGCACCTCGAGGTCCGCGAGCAGCTCCCCGCCGCCGGTGCGGACGGTGACCTCGAGGAAGGCGCAGCACTGCTGCTCCCGCGCGAGCAGGTCGCGGACCGCCCGCTCGCCGGCCTCCTCGGCGAGGACCAGCCGCAGCCGGGTCGGCGCGGGCCGCTCCAGGCGGACGAGGTGGCCGGCGAACAGGGCGTGGAACTCCGCCAGGCGGGCGTCGGCCTGGTCGGGGGAGAGGGTGCAGGCGATCGGGACGCTTGGCTCCGGCATGACGACCTCCACTCGGGCGCGATCCGCTGCGGCCGCCAACTGTGAAGGGCCGCGCCCGGACCATAGACCTGTACCCAGGTACCGGAGTCAAGCGTCTCCCCGGCGGGTCTACAGCTGCGAGGCGAAGTCGGCGACCGCCGAGGTGCCGCGCTCGCCGCGGGTGAGGCGGCGGTAGACGAGCACGCCGAGCGCGACCGCCACCAGGGACGACACCAGCATGACGGTGGCCAGGGCGTTGAGCGCGGGCGTCGGCGCCGAGCGGGCGCCGGCGTAGATCTTCACCGACATCGGCTCGGTGGCCGCGTCCGAGGACAGGTAGCGGACGATCACGAAGTCGTCGATCACGTCGGCGAACACCAGCACCGCGCTGGCGAACACGGCCGGCCACAGCAGCGGCAGCAGCACGCGCCGGAGGGCGCCGGCCGGGGAGGCGCCGAGGTCCATGGCGGCCTCCTCGTACTCCGGGCCGATCGACAGCAGCCGCGCGCGCACGATCACCGCCGGGTAGGAGAGCTGGTAGGTCACCAGCCCCAGGATCTGCGCGCCGGCGCCCAGGTGGACGAAGCGGAACAGGTTGGAGACCAGGAACAGCAGCGCGACGCCGAGGACCAGCTCCGGCACCACGAAGGAGAGCAGCATCTGGAAGCTCGCGCCCCTGGCCAGGCGGCCGCGCCAGCGGTCGACCCCGATCGCGAACGCGACCCCGATCGGCACCGCCACCAGCGTGGTGATCGTGGCCAGGCGCAGGCTGTGCACCAGGGCGTCGTGCAGCTCCGGGTCGTGCCACACCGACAGGCTGGGGTCCTGCCAGTACCAGCGCAGCGAGAACCCCTGCCAGCTCGAGCGCGAGCGGCCGGAGTTGAAGGAGAACAGTGCCGCGACGCCGACCGGCAGCAGCGACCAGGCCAGGTACAGCACGGTGAAGGCTTCCAGGAAGCGGGGCTTGCGCCAGGGGCTGGTGAGCCACGGGCCGAGCGGCGCCGGCAGCGCCACCGGGCGCCGCCGGGCCGCGGGCTCCTGGGAGGTCCGCGGCAGCGCCTCCTGCGAGCGCGCGGCCTGCTCGCTCACCGTGCCCCCTCACGGTTGCTGGCGCGGACGTACCACAGCATCGGCAGCAGCAGGATCACCAGCAGGAGCACCACCAGCACGGCGCCCTGGATCGCCTGGCCGGGGGTGCCGATGGCGTCGTTGATCAGGTTGCCGATCATCGACGTGCTGGGCGAGCCGGACAGCAGGTCGTTGGTGAAGTAGTCGCCGAACATCGGCAGGGCGGTGATCACCAGCCCGGCGAGGATCGGCTGGCGCGACAGCGGCAGGGTCACGCGCCAGAACGTCCGCGCCCTGCTGGCGCCCAGGTCGCGGGCGGCCTCGAGCAGGTTCGCGTCGATCCGGTCGAGCCCGGCGAACAGCGGCAGGGCCATGTAGGGGACGTAGCCGTAGGTGAGCCCGAGCACCACCGTCACCGGCCGCCCGTCCAGCCAGTTGACCGGGGAGCCGATCAGCCCGGCACCGACCAGGACGCGGTCGAGCAGCCCGTCGGTGGACAGCAGGTTCACCCAGGCGAGCAGCCGCATCATGTAGCTGATCCAGAACGGCGCGATCAACAGCAACAGGTAGAAGACCTTGCGGCGGCCGGCGTAGCGGGCCACGAAGTAGGACACCGGGTAGGCGAGCGCCAGGCACAGGGCCGAGGCGCAGGCGACGTAGACGAAGGTGCGGACGAACGCCGGGCCCAGGTAGGCGCCCGGACCGAAGATGTTGTCGAGCACCACGCGCAGCTGGGTGGTGTCCCACCAGGCCGGGTACCAGGTCGGCACCGGGGTGCGGAACAGCGGGTCGATGGTGCCGAAGGCGATCGCCAGCACCACGTAGACCGGGAGCACGAACAGCAGGGCGAGCCAGAGCATCCCCGGTGCGGCGAACAGCGGCCAGAACCAGCGCGGGTAACGGATGCCGCTGGTGCTACGCCGACGCCGCCCTTGCTTCTGGGGGGGCGTCGGGGGGAGCGGGCTCCCCCCCACATGGGTCGAGCTCGCCACCCGCTACCCGCCCCGCGCTAGGCGCCGGCCTTGAACTGCTGCCAGGCGGCGTTCCACAAGTTGTCGGCCTCCGGTGGCAACTCGAGCTGCCTGAACCCCTTGTCGAAGTCTTGCGGCAGCACCACCGTCGTGGCAAGGGTCTTGGGGATGTACTCGTCGCCGACCATCTGGTCGGGCGTCGCCTTGGTCAGCGGCGGCTGGTAGCCGTTCCAGCCCATGTTCTCCATCGCCACGTCGAAGTCGAGCATGTAGTTGAGGAAGTGGTGGGCGAGCACCGGGTTCTTGCCGGAGCGCAGCACGGCGACCAGGTCGTTGCCGACCGAGCCGCGGCCGTCGGCCGGGAACCAGTAGCGGATCACCGAGGCGTCCTGGCCCTTCGGCATGTAGTACTGGGCGTTGTTCATGTCGCCCGACCACGCCTGGGTGATCCAGGTGCGCCCCTCGGGCAGGTCCACGTAGTCCTTCACGTTGACCAGCGGCTTGACGGCCTTGGCCAGGCGCAGCAGGTCCTGCTTGGCGACGTCGACCTGCTTGGGGTCGCCGGTGTTGAGGTTGGTGATGCCGTTCTTCAGCAGGGCCATGCTGATGGCCTCGCGGTAGTCGTCGAGCAGGCCGACGCGCCCGCGGTACCGCTCGTGCCACAGGGCCTCGTAGGGGTTGGCCAGCTTGGCGACGTCCTCGTGGACCTTGTCGACGCGCCAGGCGACGCCGGTGGTGTAGATCGTGTACGGCACCGAGTAGCGCCACTGCTGGTCGTAGAAGGGGTTCTTGAACACCGGCCAGGCCTGCTCGATGTTGGGGATGTAGCTGTGGTTGAGCGGCCGCAGCAGGCCGGCCTGGATGATCTTGCCGAGCCGGTCGTAGGTGGGGAAGAACAGGTCGAAGTCCACCTGCCCGGTGCGCAGCTTGGCGATCGCCTCGTCCATCGTGTTGAACGAGGAGATCTGCACCTTGACCCCGTACTTCTTGTATTTCTTCTGGAAGTCGTCGACCGCGACCTTCTTGTAGATGTAGTCGGTCCAGTTGTAGATCTTCAGGACGGCGTCGCGCTCCGGCTCGAGGCCGTCGGCGATCGGCTGGTTGTCGCCCGCGATCGGCCAGGTGACCGGGTGCTCCGGGCTGGCGAGCTGCGGCCCCGCGGCGCTCGGGCGGGACGGCTCCGGCTTGCCGCACGCGGCGAGCAGGGTGCCGGCTCCCGAGACGGCCAGGGCGGCCCCGGCCGAGCGGGCCAGGAACACCCGCCGGCTCAGCGGTCGCGCGGACCCGGACGGCTCGTAAGGATCCCGCGCCATCATCCCCTCCTTCGGCCCCACCAGCGCGGCGGCCATCCGCGCTTCCCACCCTGCCCCGTGGTCCGTGACGAGCACGTGGAGACCGCCGCTCGGGGCGATCCGGCCGGTGAGCGGCGGCTTGCGAGGCGGCTGCACCGTACAATAGACTGAATGTTCAGTCAATAAACTCCCGTCCGCGATCAGCCCGCCCTCAGCCGTCCCCTTTGACCAGGAGGCGCGCGTTGCACGCAGGCCATGCGCTGTCCGAGGCCGACCGCGAGATCCAGGCGACCGCCCGCGCCTTCGTCGACGAGCTGATCCCCTGGGAGGGCGAGGCCGAGCTGCACGGCGGCGAGCTGCCCGCCCACGTGGTCAAGCAGCAACGCGAGCGCGTCCGCGAGCTCGGCTTCGAGGCCGTCAACATGCCCAGGGAGCTGGGCGGGGGCGGCTTCACCATGCTGCAGCAGGTGCTCGTCTCCGAGCAGCTCGGGCGCGCCACCAACGCGCTCGGCTGGGTGGTGCACACCCCGGCCGCCTGGCTCCCGGCGGTGGCCACCCCCGAGCAGCTGGAGCGCTGGGTGCTGCCGGCGATCCGCGGCGAGCGCCGCGAGTGCTACGCGATCACCGAGGAGGGCGCCGGCTCCGACCTCGACGCCATCCAGGCCACCGCGCACGCCGACGACGGCGGCTACCGCCTCAACGGCGTGAAGTGGCACGTCACCTCGATCAACCACGCCGACCACGTGTTCTTCCAGGCCAAGCTCGCCGACGGGGCGAACGCGGGCGCGCACGCCATGTTCGTCCTGGACCTGGACACCCCCGGCATCCGCACGGTGCGCGTCCCGGCCTACAGCCACACCATCTCCCACCACCACGCCATCGTGGCCTTCGAGGACGTCCGCGTCCCCGCCGGCCAGCTCGTCGGGCGCGAGGGCGACGGCATGAGCTTCGCCCACGAATGGTTCCGCTACGAGCGGCTGATGATCGCCGCCCGCTCCCTCGGCGCCGCCGAGCGGCTGATCGAGGAGGCCACCGCGTTCGCCAAGCAGCGCCACGCCGGCGGCGGGCCGATCATCGACCACCAGGCGATCCAGTTCATGCTGGCGGACTCCCTCACGGAGCTTTGGGCGGCGCGGCTGATGACCTACGAGACCGCCCGCGGCATCGACGCGGGCGTCGACGTCAAGGTGCAGCACGCCCACTGCTCCATGGCCAAGCTGTACGCCTCGGAGATGGCCGGGCGCGTGGCCGACCGCGCCGTGCAGGTCTTCGGCGGCCGCGGCTACATGCGCGAGAACGTCGCCGAGCGGCTCTACCGCGAGGTGCGGGTCGACCGCATCTGGGAGGGCACCAGCGAGATCCAGCGCATCATCATCGCCGGCCAGCTCGCCAAGCGCGGCGTCGGCGGGCTCATCGGGTAGGGTCGGGCACGCGCCGTCGCGCGCGGCCGGGCGCCGGGCGACCACGGGCAAGGAGGCTTGCATGGCGGTCGATGCGCAGGTGGAGGGCAGCCCTCCGGAGGAGCCCGACCTGGTCGGGGCGCGGCTCGACGAGCTGATCGCCCGCGAGGAGCGGCGTTTCCTGGAGCGGCAGCCGCGCTCGGGCGAGCTGCTGAAGCGCGCCCACGGCGCGCTCGCCGGCGGGGTCACCTCGAGCTGGCAGATCGCCAGGCCCCAGGCGGTGTGGCTGAGCCACGGCAGCGGCTCGAAGGTCTGGGACGTCGACGGCAACGAGTACGTCGACCTGCACGGCGGCTACGGGGTGATGGCGGTCGGCCACGCCCACCCCGCGGTGGTCGCCGCCGTCTCCGCGCGGGTCGCCCGCGGCACCCACTTCGCCCAGCCGACCGAGGACGCCCTGGCGGTGGCGGAGGAGCTGGTCACCCGCTTCGGCCTGCCGCTGTGGCGCTTCGCCAACTCCGGCACCGAGGCGACCATGGACGCCGTCCACCTGATGCGCGCGATCACCGGCAGGCCGCTGATCGTCAAGCTCGAAGGCGGCTACCACGGCCACCACGACTCGGTGCAGGTCTCGGTGTACGAGCCGCTCGACCAGCTCGGCCCGGCGACGCGCCCGGCAAGCGTCCCGTCCTCGAGCGGCATCCCCGACGAGATGGTCGCGCTCACCCGGGTGGTGCCGTTCAACGACCTGGCCACCACCGAGCGGGTGCTCGACGAGCTGTCCGGCCGCGTCGCCGGCATGATCGTCGAGCCGATCATGATGAACGCCGGCATCATCCCGCCCGCGCCCGGCTACCTGGAGGGCCTGCGCGAGCTGACCAGGCGCCACGGCATCCTGCTCGCCTTCGACGAGGTCAAGACCGGCATGACCGTGAGCCCGGGCGGCGCCACCAGGCTGCTCGGCGTCACGCCGGACATCATCTGCCTGGCCAAGGCGCTCGGCGGCGGGCTGGCGACCGCCGCCATCGGCGGCAGCGCCGAGGTCATGGGCCACATCGTCGACGGCACCTACGACCAGGTCGGCACCTTCAACGGCAACCCGCTGGCGATGGCCGGCGCCAAGGCGGCGCTCACGGAGGTGCTGACCGCCGAGGCGTACCGCCGCTTCGACGCGCTGCGGGCGCGCATGACCACCGGCTGCCAGGAGGTGATCGCGCGCACCGGCCTGCCGGCCCACGTGGTCGCGGTCGGGGCGAAGGGCTGCGTCACCTTCTCCACCACGCCGGTGCGCGACTACCGCGACTTCCTCGCCATCGACGGCCGCTGGAGTCACTGCCACTGGCTGTTCCAGCACAACGGCGGCGTGTTCCTGCCCCCCTGGGGCAAGGCCGAGCAGTGGCTGGTCTCGGCCCAGCACGGCGAGGAGGACGTCGACCGCTTCCTGGCCAACTTCGCCGCCTTCGCCGAGGCGGTCACGTCGTGACGCGGCGCTGACGATGGCCGGGGGACGGGTCCAGCTCGCCGGACTGGTCAAGCGGTTCGACGACGTCGTCGCGGTGGACGGCATCGACCTCGACGTGCCAGGCGGCGAGTTCTTCTGCCTGCTCGGGCCGTCGGGCTGCGGCAAGACCACCACCCTGCGGCTGGTGGCCGGCTTCGAGCAGCCCGACGAGGGCCGCATCCTATTGGACGGCGCCGACATGGCGCGCACGCCGCCGCACCGGCGCAACGTCAACACGGTGTTCCAGAGCTACGCGCTGTTCCCGTTCATGTCGGTGCACGACAACGTCGCCTTCGGCCTGCGCTACAAGGACACCTCGCGGGCCGAGACCCGCCGGCGGGTGCTCGACGCGCTCTCCCTGGTGCAGCTCGCCCACCTCGCCTCCCGCCGCCCGGCGCAGCTCTCCGGCGGCCAGCAGCAGCGCGTCGCCCTCGCCCGCGCGCTCGTGCTGGAGCCGTCGGTGCTGCTGCTGGACGAGCCCCTCGGCGCGCTCGACGCCAAGCTGCGCAAGGCGCTGCAGCTCGAGCTGAAGTCCCTGCAGGAGACGATCGGCATCACCTTCCTGCACGTCACCCACGACCAGGAGGAGGCGCTGGCCCTCTCCGACCGGCTGGCGGTGATGCGCGGCGGCCGGGTCGAGCAGGTCGGCAGCCCGGCCGAGGTCTACCAGGAGCCGGCCAGCACCTACGTGGCCGACTTCCTCGGCGTCGCCAACCTGATGGCGGCCCACGCCGACGGCCCGGCGGGGGAGGGGCGCTGCCGCGTCCGCCTCGGCGAGTTCGCCTTCGACGCCGGCCAGGGCGAGACCGGCGCCCGCGGCGAGGTCAAGGTGGTCATCCGCCCGGAGCGGGTGCGGCTCGAGCCGCACGGCAGCGGCGGCGCCAACCGCATGCCCGCCATGGTCGAGCGGCTCGTCTACCTCGGCCCGGTCACGCAGCTGATCGTCCGCCTCGCCCACGGCGAGGCGGTCCAGGCGGTGGTGCAGAACGGCGGCGAGCCGCTGCCCTGGCAGCAGGGCAGCGCGGTCGCCGCCCACCTGCCCGCCGACGCCCTCCGGGTGCTGCGCGCCGACGGCCTGGAGGCCGGCGGTCCTGAGCCCGTGGACCCCGAAGCCGAAGGCTGACTCTCCGCGCTCGCCGCCGGGACGGCTCCGGCGTCGCGGCTGCCCGGTCGGCCGCGGCCCGCCGTCGTCAGGCGACCGCCGGGGCCTCCGCCGGCGCCTCGAGCGTTCGGCCGCGCGTGGGAGGCAGCAGGAAGACCAGCAGGAAGCAGGTCAGGAACACCGCGACCTCGAACAGCAGGGTGCGCTGCAGCGCGTCGGAGAAGTTCTGCCTGCGGGCGCTGTCGGCCGTGGCCGCGACCACCCGGCCGACCTGGGGCTGGCTCCCGCTCTGGGCCTGGGCCCGCTGGCAGCTCGCCGGGACGGCCGACGGGTCCTTGGCGCTGGAGCGGTCCTCGAAGCAGGTCTCGAAGCCGGCGACCACCTGCCGGCTCACCGCGGCCGGCACGCCGGAGCTCTCGAGGCTGTGCTCCAGGCCCGGGGCGAGGTCGGCGCCGACCGCGCCGGCGTGGCTGCCGAGCAGTCCGAAGAAGATCACCCCGATCAGCGCCACGCCCACCGCGCCGCCGAGCTGCTGCACGGTGGTGAGCACGCCGGAGGCGGAGCCGGCGTCCTGCCCGCGGATGCCGGCGAGCACGACGTTGACCAGCGGCGCGATCACGCTGCCGAGGCCGAGGCCGCAGACGGCCAGCGCCGGGATGAGCTGCCAGGAGTGGGTGGCGCCGCCGTAGCGGTCGACCGTGGCGATCACCCCCGCCATGCCGATGGTGATCAGCAGCGTGCCGAGGCTGAGGATGCGCCGGCCGAGGCGCGGCGCCAGCCGCACCGACGCGGTCGAGGCCAGCGCCGAGCCGACCGCGAACGGGATCGCGGTGAGCCCCGCGTGCAGCGCGGTGAAGCCGAGCCCGATCTGCAGCCAGAGCGTGAAGGTGAGGAAGAAGGCCGGGATGCCCATGAAGAAGATCCCGGCGACCAGCAACCCGGCGACGAAGGCGCGCTGGCGGAACAGGCCGAGGTCGACCAGGGGCGAGCCGTCGGCGGCCGTCTTGCGCCGCTCCCAGGCGGCGAACACGGCCAGGACCGGCACCGCCGCGGCCATGGTGAGGAAGGTCCACAGCGGCCAGTCGAGCTCCCGCCCCTGGACCAGCGGGTAGACGAGCAGCAGCAGGCCGGCGCTGACGATGCCGACGCCGACCAGGTCGGTGCGGATGGCGTCGGGCGCCCTGGACTCCTGCAGCAGGCGCGCGGCCGCGACCAGGGCGATGACGCCGATGGGGACGTTCACCAGGAAGATCGGCCGCCACTCCAGCCCGAGCAGGTCGCCGTTGATGAGCAGGCCGCCGACCAGCGGCCCGGTGATCGTCGCCAGCCCGATGGTCGCCCCGAACATGCCGAAGGCGGTGCCGCGCTCGCGTGGCGGGAAGGTGACCTGGATCACCGAGAGCGTCTGGGGGAACATGATCGCGCCCATCAGGCCCTGGAGGACCCGCGAGCCGATCAGCATGCCCGGGCTCTGCGCCAGGCCGCACAGGGCGGAGGCGATCGTGAAGCCGGCCATGCCGATCATGAACAGGCGCTTGCGGCCGAAGATGTCGCCGAGCCGCCCGCCGGTGATCAGCGTCACCGCGAAGGCGAGCTGGTAGCCGGCCAGCACCCACTGGATCTGCGAGTAGGTGGCGTCGAGGTCGCGCTGGATCGACGGGATCGCCACGTTGACGATGCTGATGTCGACCAGCTGCATGAACGCGGCGATCAGCACGACGGCGAGGGCGACCCAGCGGCGCGGGTCGGCGTCCTGGGGGCCGGGGACCCCGGCGGACGGAGTCGCGGTAGGCGTGGTCACAGGCGCCGAGGGTACGGACTCGCGGATCGTTCCCGCAATCGCGTGCGGCTAGTCGCGGCCGTCGACGGCCGCGGCGATCGCCTCGCGGATATGGGCGGCGGCGTAGCCGGGGAACTCGGGGGCGCGGCGCCAGTCGAACTGCTCCACCGCCCGCTCGAGCCCGGTGTTGCCCGCCTCGACGATCTTGGCGAAGGGCAGGCCGCGGTCGCGGTAGTCGTCGGCGACGGAGACCACGAGCCGCAGGTTGCCCTCGATCAGCCGCTTGCGCGCCGCCTTGCCGCGGGCCGCCACCGCGTGCGCCGGACCCTCGCCATCGGCCACCGCCCCGTTGGCGACCAGGTCGCTCGCCCACCTACCGCGCCACATGGTCTCGCCCAGCACGGCGGCCTCCCGCTCGTCCACCGGCTGCTGCCGCTGAACGGCCTTCACGGCCTCCAGATAGGCGCGCGCCTCGTCGTCCTGGCTCATGCCCGGAGTGTACGTGACGAGCACGCAGAACGCCCCACGCCGGCCGGCCCGGCCGCCTGGTCACGGAGGCGTCAGAGCAGCGGCGGGACCGGGGTGCCCTCGAGGTAGCCGGCGGCGACCATGGTGAGGAAGTGGCGGGCGGAGCCCTCCTGTGCGGCCAGCGGGCCCTGGCGGTAGCCGTGGGAGGCGGTGCCGCGCTGGACCGACTCGCAGGCGGCGAAGTCCTGGCGGTTGGTGACGTCCCAGAAGTCGACCGCGAAGGCGGGGTCGAAGCCGTCGGCGGCGACCGCCTCCGAGGGGAACAGCCACTCGCACACGACCTGGGTCCGGTCGGGGGCGACGGGCTCGAGGCGGTGGGTGAGCACGTAGTCGGGGTGCGCGCTGACCAGCAGGTTGGGGAACAGGCCGAGGTACAGGACCTGACGGCGGGCACGCTCCGGGAGCCACGGCAGGGGATGGCCGCCGCCGCGGCCGTCCAGCGACATCGTCTCGGCATGGGCGCGCAGGTCCATGGAGCCGCCGGCCCACATGCCCTGGGGCTCGAAGTCCTCGCCGCTGTCGCTGGGCGACACGCGGCACAGCTCGGGGTGGATTCTGGGGCAGTGG
>Ga0307278_10001400_pt1 | contig 12028 bp, 11 predicted proteins | sample ER_DNA_117_FD_194482 | JGI IMG/M metagenome (GOLD analysis project Ga0307278, IMG submission 194482) | Bulk soil microbial communities from the East River watershed near Crested Butte, Colorado, United States - ER_DNA_117 | ecosystem: Environmental > Terrestrial > Soil > Floodplain | place... | reverse complement strand
CACCCCGCGATAGGGTTCGTAGGTGAGCGTCGAGGTGGTCCGCTTCGAGCCCGGCCGTCCCGGTCGGGTGCCAGGCCGGCCCGCGCGACCGGCTCGCCAAGCTGGTTCGGCAGTTCGGGCTGGCACCTGACCCCGCACACCTGGGCGATCACCTGCTTCCTGGTGCATCCCGCCAGCCGCGGCGGCGGCGTGGCCGCCGCGCTGCTCGCCACCGTCCTCGCCGACCTGCCACGGCGTGGCGCGCGCCGCATGGAGGCGTTCCCCAAACGCGGCGAGGGGCTCGACCCCGGCGACCTGTGGAACGGCCCCGAGGCGCTGCTGCGCCGCGCCGGCTTCACCGTTGCCCGCGACGACCCGGTCCGCCCGGTGCTCGCCATGGACCTCTGAGGCCGCGTGCCTCAGGCGGTCGCCGGCAGCAGGTCTGGGGTCGCCAGCATGACGGCACGCAGGTTGAGGAGGCGCATTGGCTCCCTCTCGCTGGGCTGCTCGGCCGCCTGGAGGGTAGGCCACGGCCCCGACAGCGCCGGGGCCGTGTCGGCGGCTTCGGCTACGGTGAGCCGGCAAGGCGATCGGACCTGGATCGGGGTGGGCACGTGAGCGCGACGCGGACGGCACCGCTGCAGAACCGCGTCACGCCCACCGGGGAGATCGTCTCCGATCCAGGGCGTGGCCTGCTGATGGGGAACCGCGGGTGCCTGCACGGACCGGACCGCCGGCTGGGCGCCGCACGCTGGCGGTCGAAGGCCTGGATCTGCTGCGTGCTGGCCTGGAAGGAGGTCCGGCGCGACCCGATGCCGCCCGGCCGCTGGACGGCGCTGTTCTTCCTCGACGAGGCGACCGCGCTGGCGGCCGGGCACCGGCCGTGCGCGTACTGCCGCCGCGCGGACTTCGCCGCCTTCGCCGAGGCGTGGCGCGCCGCGCACGGGACTCCGGAGCGGCCGCGTGCCCCCGAGATCGACGCCGTGCTGCACGCCGAGCGGGTCGACCCGCGCTCGCGCCGCCAGCGCACCCACCCGGCGGTCGCCGGCGAGCTGCCCGACGGCGTCATCGTCCGCCACGGCGACACCCTCGGGCTGCTGCTCGGCGGGCGCCTGCTGCCGTGGTCGTCGAGCGGCTACGGCACCCCGGTCGAGTCGCGGCCGGCCACCCCGGTCGAGCTGCTCACGCCTCCGGCGACGGCCGCGGCCGTCGCCGCCGGCTACCGGCCGCTGCTCCACCCGAGCGCCCCGGCCGCCCCCGCCCTGCGGCGCCTGCGGCCGTGAGCCGGGCGGCGGGATTCCGTCAGGGCTTCTGCCCGACCCCGGCCCAGACCCATGGGTGGCCTCCGGGGATCTCCGGGACGACCCCGTCGGGTCGCCAGCGCGACACCTGGACCAGCCCAGGGTCGACGAGCTCGAGCCCGTCGAAGAAGCGGAGGATCTCCTCGCGGCCGCGCATCGTCATTGGTGCGGTGGCCTTGTCGTAGGCGCGGACGCCACGCGCCGCCGCCTCGGGGTTGAAATCGGGGGTCGTGTGCGAGACGACCAGGTAGCTGCCGGACGGGATCGCCGCCTTGAGCCGGTCGACGATCCGGTGCGGCTCCTCGGCGTCGGTGAGGAACATCAGGATCGCCACGAGGAGGACCGCCACCGGCCGGTCGAAATCGATCGCTCGCAGCACCTCGGGGTCGGTCAGGATGGCGTCGGGCTGGCGCAGGTCCGCGCGGGCGACGGTGACCCTTTCCCGGCTGTGCGCGGCCAGCAGGGCGCGGGCGTGCGCGATCACGATCGGGTCGTTGTCGACGTACGCCACGCGGGCGTCGGGGACGACCTCCTGGGCGGCCTCGTGGGTGTTGCCCTGGGTCGGGATGCCGGTGCCGATGTCGAGGAACTGGCCGATCCCGGCGCCGGCCAGCCATCGCACCGCACGTCCCAGGAAGGCGCGATTCTGGCGCGCGCCGTCCCGCACCCCCGGCGAGGCGGCGAGCATCTTCTCGGCCGCGTCGCGGTCGACCGGGAAGTTGTTCTTCCCGCCGAGGTAGTAGTCGTACATCCGCGCCGGGTGCGCCACGCGGGTGTTGATCTCCGGCGGCACCTGGGCCAGGTCGCTCCAACCGGGGTTCGGCGTCGACGAGCTCGCGGTCATGCCCCTGCCACTCCCTGAGGGGTCCGTGCGAGCGCCAATGCTATGCGGTCGGGTCCTGGTCGGCCATCGGGGGCGATCTATTCCGAATCACCGGCAACGATGCCGACCTGAGCGGGGGCAGGCACAATCGCGTCGCCCACCCGCGACCCGGGGCGGGGCGCACACAGCCGAGCCAGACGAGGGGTGCGACGTGAGCGACCGGGTGCGGATCACCCATCCGGACAAGGTGCTGTTCCCGGACGACGGCATCACCAAGGCCGACCTGGCCGCCTACTACGAGACCGTCGCCGCCCTCATGCTGCCGCTGGTCAGCGGGCGGCCGGTGACCATGCAGCGGTTCCCCAACGGCATCGGCCGCGGCGGCTTCCTGCAGAAGCAGGCCGCCGACTACTTCCCGGACTGGATCGAGCGGGTCACCGCTCCCAACCGCCGCACCCGCAGCGCGACCACCCGCGAGCAGGTCACCTACATGGTCTGCCGCGCCCCCGACGACCTCGTCTACCTGGCCAACCACGCCTGCATCACGCCGCACGTCTGGCTCAGCCGCGCGCCCGACATCTACCAGCCGGACCAGATGGTCTTCGACCTCGACCCGGCCTCGGCCGACCCGCACGTGCTGCGGCTGGCGGCGTCGGCACTCCACGAGCTGCTCGACGAGCTCGGCCTGCCCGCGTTCCTCAAGTCCAGCGGGTCGAAGGGCCTGCACGTGGTGGTGCCCCTGGTGCCGGACGCCGAGACCGACGACGTGAAGGTGTTCAGCATCGCCGTCGCCGAGGCCCTGGCCGCACGCCACCCCGACGACCTCACCACCGAGGCCCGCATCGCCGACCGCCACGGCCGCCTGTACCTGGACATCGGACGCAACGGCTACGCGCAGACGATGGCGGCGCCGTACGCCGTCCGGGCGCTGCCGGGCGCGCCCGTCTCGGTCCCGCTCGACTGGTCGGAGCTGGACGAGTTCGACCCGAGGCGGCACACGCTGCGCAACATCGGCGAGCGGCTGGCCCGGCCCGACCCGTGGGCCGGCATCGACCAGGCCGCCACCGAGCTCGACGGAGCCCGCGCCAGGCTGGCCGAGCTCGGCGGGCCCGCCCCGGCCTGAGCGGCGCCTTCATGACCGCCGGCATGCTGGTGCTGCCAGTCCAACCGGCCGGAGACCAGGGGTCAGCCGGGGCCGTCGCGGAGGTAGGTCGCGAGGGCGCTCAGGTCGTGGTCGCCGAGGCCGGCGGCGACGGCGGCGCCGACCACGCGGCGGTTGGTGGCCGCCTGCTCCATGGTCGCGCCGGCCTGCGCCGCCAGGTCGAGGGCCAGGTCCAGGTCCTTGGCGGCCAGGTCGAGGCTGAAGGCGACCGGCGTCTCCTCGGGGTGCTCGAAGGCGGCGCGCTTGTAGAGCACGTACGGGGCGGCGACCGCGCTCGCGGCGAACACCTCGTAGGCGGCGCCGCGGTCCACCCCCGCCTTCTCGGCCAGCACCAGCGCCTCGGAGAGGGCCAGGTTGAGCCCGTGGAGGACGTCGTTGACCGCCAGCTTCATGGTGGCGCCCGTGCCCAGGCCGCCGGTGTGGAAGACCCTGGCGGCGAGCTGGTCGAGCACGGGCCGCGCCCGCTCCAGTGCGGCGGCGTCGCCGCCGGCCATCACCGTCAGCTCGCCCCGCTCGACCAGCTGGACGCTGCCGGAGACCGGCGTGTCGAGCAGGGACGCCCCACGCTCGGCGACCAGCGGGCCGACCACCTCGAGGGTGCGCGGGTGGATCGTGCTGGTCTCGCAGACCACGGCCCCGCGCCCGAGCCCGGCGGCGAGGCCGTCCGGCCCCGCGTAGGCGGCCTCGACGGCGGCGTCGTCGGGGAGCGAGCAGATCACCACATGGGCACCCCTGACCGCCTCGCGGGCGCTGCCGGCGAGTGTGGAGCCGGTGCGCCGCGCCACCTCGTCGGCCTTGGCTCGGGTGCGGTTGAAGACCACCACCTCGGTGCCGGCCCGCCGCAGCGTGCCCACCATGGTCCCGCCCATGCGCCCGGTCCCGACCACCGCGACCCTCGGCTCGTCCTGCATAGCCCGCGTCCTCCCGTGGTCGCCGCGCTCGCGCGTCCCCTGATCTGGCTCGCCCGGCCGGCACCCCTCCTGGCCGGCGACGGTACGGTTCGCCGGAGCGTACCGAGCCCGGCGCCGGCCGGGCGAACCCGCTTGGCTACAGCAGCAGCCAGCCACCGTCGACCGGCAGGTCGACGCCGTTCACCGCGCGGTTGGTGAGCAGGAAGTCGACCGCCCCGGCCACCTCCCGCATGGTCGCGAGCCGCCCCGTCGGGGTGCGGTCCCTACGCGACTTGAGCGCCGCCTCGCCCCTCGCGCTCCAGAGCGGGCTGTCGCCGACGAACCCGGGGTGCACGGCGTTGACGCGGATCGGCCCGAGCTCGACGGCGAGCGCCCGAACCAGACCGCTGACGCCGCCGTTCACCGTGGTCACCGTCATCGAGCCCGGGTAGGGGCGCAGCATCGCCAGCCCACCGAACAGCACGATCGAGCTGTCGTCGTGCATCCGCGGCAGCAGCGTGTGCACCACCTCGGTGTAGCCGAGCAGCTTGAGCGTGACCAGGTAGGTCGCGCGCTTCAGGTCGTAGTCGCGCACCGTGTTCTCGTCGCGGTCGATGGCGGCGAGCACCAGGTGGTCGACCCGCCCGACGCCGGCGAGCGCCGCGGCGATCTCCTCCGGCCGGGCCAGCTCCAGGGCGATCCCGGTGGTGCGGCCGCCGATCTCGGCGGCGACCGCCTGGGCGCGCGCGGCGTCCCTGCCGGAGAGCACCACCTCGTGGCCCTGGTCGGCGTAGAAGCGCGCGACCTCGCGGCCGATCCCGGAGGTCCCTCCGACGACCACGACGCTCACCGGGTCCGGCATCCGTCGTCACTCCTTCCTAGGACAGTGCCTCGCGCAGGTAGTCCCAGTCGCGGGTGAAGCGGTAGGAGTGCCGCGACGGCGGCTGCGGCGCCTGCGTCTCCAGCCAGCGGACGGGGACGTCGGCCGGGTTCGAGAACCCGTGCACGCAGCCGGCGCCAGCCCAGGCGAGGTCGCCGGCGCCGAGGCGGAGGCGCTCGCCGTCGAAGCTCGCCTCGACCTCCCCTTCCAGGACCAGGTAGGTCTCCTCGAACGGGTGGTCGTGCGTGCCGGCGACCCCGCGCGGCTCGTACTGGACCATGAACATGGTCGACAGCACCGCTCCGAGATCCGGGTCCACCATCATCTTCACGGTGATCCCGCTGTAGACCAGCAGCGCCGTGCGCATGCTCGCCGAGACGGCGAGCTGCTCCTGGGTCTGCCCGCGCGGGTCCATGTTGGACGGCTCGATGTGCCCGAACGAGCGCGTCCTCGGGTCGCGCACGTCGACGGCCAGCGGCGTCCCCGCCTTCAGCTCCGACACCTCGAAGGTGTCGTCGCCGAAGCGGGCGCGTGGCTGCGGCGCCAGCATGTCGGCCCAGCGGGCGGTGCCGGAGGAGGGGTTGCTCCAGGCGTGCGGCACGCCGACCGGCAGCAGCCCGTAGTCGCCGGCGCGGACCAGGAAGGCCCCCTCGGCGCTGGCCACCACCGCCTCGCCTTCGAGCAGGTAGAAGCTCTCCTCGAAGGAGTGGACGTGGGCGGCCACCGAGCCACCGGGTGCCAGCTCGCAGATGCCGAAGCCGGTGTGCACCGCGCCCGCCGCCTCGTCCACCAGGGAGCTGCGGCGGAACCCGGTCCCTTGGGCGCCCTTCCCGCTCGCGGCCTGCGCCGGGCCGGCCACGGCCTGGCTGGATGGCTGAAGCGCGCCAGCCCCGGCCCGGCGCACGATGTGCCGCGAGGTCATGCCTGCTGCAGCTTCTTCTGCTCGACCTGCCTGACCAGGTGCTCGCTGGACTCCTCGACCAGCCGGCGGGCCCTGTCCACGTCGGCGACGAGCTTGCCGTCGCGCTTGCGGACCTTGCCGCCGATGATCACGGTGTCGACGTTGGAGACGTCGGCGCAGAGGGTGACCGCCGCGGTCGCGTCGATCACCGGCGCGACGTTGATCGCGGTCGCGTCGATCAGCACCACGTCGGCCTGCTTGCCGGGGGTGAGTGAGCCGGTGCGGTCCTCGAGGCCGGCGACGTGGGCGCCGTTGATGGTGGCCATCTCCAGCATCTGGCGCGCCTTGAGCATGTTCTCGGGGACCTCGGTGTTGGCCTCCCAGGCGACCGCGTTGACCCTGGCCCGCTCGGTGCCGAAGGCGGAGCGCATCTGGGTGAACATGTCGCCGGGCGCGGTGGTGACCACGTCGATCGAGAGGCTCGGGCGCAGCCCGTACTCGATCGCCTTCATGACCGGTGGCCAGCCGTGCCCCATCTGCACCTCGATCTGCGGCGCGATCGAGATGGTGCCGCCGGAGTCCGCCACCAGCCGCCACTCCTCGTCGGAGAAGTAGCAGCAGTGGATGTAGGTGGTGTCCGGGCCGAGCAGGCCGAGCTCGTTGAGCTTGGCGATCATGCCGAAGCGACCGGCCAGGCGGCCCATGGCGACGTGGACGGTGATCGGGATGCCGAGCTCGCGAGCCATCCCCCACTCGGCCCGCACCACGTCGTCGACGCAGAAGCCGGTGCCGCGGGTCGCCAGCGCCATGGTCAGCAGGCCGTCGTCGGAGGAGAAGTAGGCCCCGCGTACGCGGCGGACGTCGTCGGCGGGGATCACCAACTTGGACTCGAACCAGTAGTCGGCCAGCGAGGTGTTGGCGCTGCCGTAGGCGTACTGCGCGCGGATGCCGGTCTCCCGCAGCGCGTTGACGGCCGCGTCGGGGTGCTCCGGGGTGTTGTTGATGTGCGACCAGTCGACCAGGGTGGTGATGCCGGCGTTGATGCACTCGAGCGAGCCGGCGAGGTTCGAGGCGTAGACGTCGTCCGGCCGGTACAGCGGCGCGAAGGTGTCCAGCACCTCGACGAAGTAGTCGTCGAGCGTGGCGTTGGGGGCGCAGCCGCGGATGGCCGCCTCCCAGGTGTGCCGGTGGGTGTCCACGAAGCCGGGGATGACGATCTTGCCGGTCGCGTCGATCACCTCGGCGTCGGCGTCCACCTGGGGCGCCACGGTCGCGATCGTCTCGCCGTCGATCAGCACGTCACCCTTTGGTAGGTCACCGAGTTCCGGGTCGACGGTCAGCACATGCCCACCACGGAGCAGCAGTCGGTCCCCCATGGCCATCCCTCCGCTGAAAGGAGCCCGCCAATGTCGACCAGGAGAATACGCTTGTCCATCTGAAGTGAACAGTGGGCCGATTCCGTCGTTCTCCCCTGTACACTGCTGCTCATGAAGGCGAGCGAGCAGGGGGACGCGGCCGTCGCGACCGGCGGCTTCCCGGCGCTGGACCTGGGCGGCCGGCTGCGCGCGGAGCGGCTGCGCCAGGGCATGTCGCTGCGCGAGATGGCGCGGCGCCTCGGCATCAGCGCCAGCGCGCTGTCGCAGATCGAGACCGGCAAGGCGCAGCCGTCGGTGAGCAAGCTGTTCGACATCGTCAACCTGCTGAACACCTCGCTGGACGGGCTGCTCGCCGGGGCGCCGGCGCAACGGCCCGCCGCCGGCCACGCCGCGGCGCCAGACGACGGCGAGGGCCCGGTGGTGGTGACCCGCGGGCGCGAGACCGAGGGGTTCTTCTCCTTCCAGCGCACCGGGGAGCACGAGGCGCTGGAGCTCGAGTCCGGGGTGCAATGGCGCCGCCTGACCGCGGGCTCCTTCCCCGGCGTGGAGTTCCTGCACGTCACCTACGCCCCGGGTGGCTGCTCCTCGCGCGAGGGCGCGTTCATGCGCCACGCCGGCCAGGAGTTCGGCGTGGTGCTGTCCGGCCGGCTCGTGGTCGACATCGGCTTCGACACCTACGAGCTGGTCGCGGACGACTCCATCAGCTTCCCGGCGACCACCCCGCACCGGCTCGGCAACCCGGGGTCCGAGCCCGCCACCGCGATCTGGTGCGTGATCGGCCGCCATTCCCACTGAACTCTTTGTTTTGCGTTACTTGACGGCCTTTGCCGGCCGTTCATAAGCTTGACTGAACAGCTCTGTCGGGCGTACTCCTGGCCGCAGCGAGGAACGATCGTCGCGGGGATGGTGGCCATGGGCATCCGCACGTACGGACCGAACGCCGTCGACTGGGAGCAGCGGATCGACGTCGACCGGCTGCGCCGCGAGCGGCTGGCAAAGCTGAAGCGGACGCTGGAGCAGTCCGAGCTGGGCGCGCTGCTGACCTTCGACTTCCACAACATGCGCTACATGACGTCCACGCACATCGGCACGTGGGCGATGGACAAGCTGATCCGCTTCGCGTTGCTGCCGCGCGGCGGCGAGCCGGTCGCCTGGGACTTCGGCTCGGCCGCCCGGCACCACCAGATCTACAACCCCTGGCTCGACGGCCGCACCGACGAGCCCGAGCTGGGGCGCGCCCGCGCCGGCATCTCGACCCTGCGCGGCGCCTTCAACCCGAACGCCGGCATCGCCGAGGAGGTCGCCCGCAAGATCCGCCGGGTGCTCGACGAGCACGGCCTCGCCGGCGAGCCGCTCGGCGTCGACCTGGTCGAGCTGCCGATCCTCGCCGCGCTGCAGGCCGCCGGCATCACCGTGGTCGACGGCCAGCAGGTCTTCCTGGAGGCGCGGCGGCTCAAGACCCCTGACGAGATCGGCCTGCTCACCCAGGCCGCCTCGATGGTGGACGCGGCCTACGACGAGCTCTACCGCTTCCTGCGCCCCGGGGTGCGCGAGAACGAGTGCGTCGGCCTGGTCGCCAAGGTCCTCTACGACCTCGGCTCCGAGCACGTCGAGGGCGTCAACGCCATCTCCGGCGAGCGCTGCGCGCCGCACCCGCACGTCTACTCCGACCGCATCCTGCGGCCGGGCGACCCCGCCTTCTTCGACATCCTGCACAGCTACAACGGCTACCGCACCTGCTACTACCGCTGCTTCGCGGTGGGCAGCGCCTCGCCGGCGATGCGCGACGCCTACCGCCGCTGCCGCGACTACATGGACGAGGCGATCGCGCTGGTCAAGCCCGGTGCGACCACGGCGGACATCGTCTCGGTCTGGCCGCGGGCCGAGGAGTTCGGCTTCCCCGACGAGGAGGCCGCCTTCGCCCTGCAGTACGGCCACGGCGTCGGCCTGTCCATCTGGGAGAAGCCGATCTTCAGCCGCCTGGTCTCCCTCGACCACCCGGAGGTGCTCGAAGAGGGCATGCTGTTCGCGCTCGAGACCTACTGGCCGGCCGCGGACGGCTGGTCGGCGGCGCGGATCGAGGAAGAGGTCGTGGTGACCGCCGACGGCTGCGAGATCGTCACCAAGTTCCCCGCCGAGGAGCTGCTGATCGCCGGGCAGCGCTACTGGACGGTCGGAGGGCCGCTGCCCGCCGTGCGCGAGGCCGAGTCCCACCGCAACCGGCCGGCGGCGGCCGGCGCGACGGACGGCCAGGCGGCGCCGGTGCGGCCATGAGCGCCGCCCCCGACGCGGCCACGGCGCACGGCGGGCAGGTTCCCGAGGAGCCGCCGGTCGAGCGGCTGCTCGAGCTGTTCGAGCAGATGGCGGTGATCCGCGCCACCGAGAAGGCCGCCTACGACCTGTTCATGAGCGGCCTGGTCAAGGGCACCACCCACCTCGCGTCGGGTCAGGAGGCCGTGGCCGTCGGCGCCAGCGCGGCCCTGCGCCCCGACGACTACGTGTTCGCGACCTACCGGGGCCACCACCACGCCATCGCCCGCGGCGCTAGCCCCGAGGCGTGCCTCGCCGAGCTGATGAGCCGGGCGACCGGCCTCAACGGCGCCAAGGGCGGCTCGATGCACCTCACCCTGGCATCGGCCAACATGCTCGGCTCCTACGCGATCGTCGGCTCGCACCTCCCGATCGCGTGCGGGGCCGCATGGTCGGCCAAGCTGCGTGGCACCGACCAGGTCGCGGTCGCCTTCTTCGGCGACGGCGCCACCAACATCGGCGCCTTCCATGAAGCCCTCAACCTTGCCGCCGTGTGGAAGCTGCCGGTGCTGTTCATCTGTGAGAACAACCTCTATATGGAATACACCCCGATCAAGTCCGTCACGGCGGTCAGCCAGCCTGCCGCAGGCCGGGCGCCCGCCTACGACCTGCCCGCCGAGGTGGTCGACGGCAACGACGTGGTCGCCGTGCTGCAGGCGGTCGCGCCGGCGGCCGAGCGCGCCCGCGGCGGCGACGGGCCCACCGTGATCGAGGCGCTCACCTACCGGCAGTACGGCCACTCCCGCGCCGACCCGGCCAAGTACCGGCCCCAGGAAGAAGTCGACGCCTGGCTCAAGCACGACCCGCTCACCGTGCTGGCTGACAGGCTCAAGAATGAGGGTGTCTCCGAGCAGGCGATCGAGGAGCGCCGTACCCGCGCGCAGGAACTGGTCGCTGCCGCCGTCGAGGCGGCCAAGGCGGCGCCGCCCGCCGACGAGAAGACCGCCCTTACTGACGTTTGGGCGGACGGAGGTGCGCAGTGGCGCACCTGAGCGCCACCCGTCTGCCAAGGTACTAACATACGACGCCGCGTTCGGCCTAGGACGCAGCCGTGCTGCTCACTGCCGCCAAACTGCCATGGGCGTCGGGTCCCCCGGTCGGCGCGCAGCTGCCTCGGTGGACACTTGGTCGGTGCGGCGATGGTGTCGTGCTACCACACGCAGCTGCAGGGACGTGGCCGGCTCTCCGGCGTGCACTGGCGTTCGCGGCAGGAATGTGGGTGGATACCCGGACGATCGCCGCACGCTACGGAGGAGCTCGTGATCCTGGTCACCGGTGCCACCGGCAACACGGGCTCGGAGCTGGTGCGGCTGCTCGCTGAGGCGGGCGCGCCCGCCCGGGCCCTGGTCCGCTCGCCCGGGCAGGCAGCCTTGATCGAGCGCCTGGGCCTGGAGACCGCCCTGGGCGACTTCGAGCGGCCCGACACTCTGGACGCCGCCATGGCCGGCTGCGACCACCTGTTTTTGCTGTCGCCGCCGAGCCCCCACCAGCCCGAGCAGGAGCACGACGCCATCGACGCGGCCAAGCGGGCCGGGGTCGGGCACGTGGTCGCGCTGTCGGTGCTTGGTTCCAGCCCGGACGCCTCGGTGCCGTTCGGCCGCTGGCACGGCGAGATCGACCGGCACCTGGTCGAGTCGGGCCTGCCGTACACCCTGCTGCTCCCGAGCGGGTTCATGCAGAACTTTCTTGCGTCGGCCCAGACCGTCGCCGAGCAGGGCGCCCTGTACGGCATGACCGGCGACAGCCGGACCAGCTACATCGACGTCGGCGACGTCGCCGCGGTGGCCGCCCGGGTGCTCACCAGCCCCAGCCACGAGGGCAAGGCGTACGCGCTGACCGGGCCTGAGGCCCTGTCCGGTGCTGAGGTGGCCGAGCGGCTGTCGGCGGCTACCGGCCGCCAGGTCCGCTACATCGACGTCCCGCCCGACGCCTACCGTCGGGCGCTGGCCGACGCTGGCCTGCCCGGCTGGCTGGTCGACCGCCTGATCGAGCTCAACACGATGATGGCGGCCGGCCACGCCGCCGGGGTGACTGACGAGGTGGCCACGCTGACCGGACGCCAGCCGCGGACGTTCGAGCAGTTCGCTGCCGATCACCGGGCCGCCTTCGGCGGCTCGCAGTAGGAGCTGCCGGCGGCGTCGCTGTTGCCGCCTGGCATCGGTCGTGGCCGACTACTGGACGAGCTGAGGTGGCGGCGGTGATGGTGATGTGGTCTCTCCACCTGCTCGACCAGGTCACCGGGCCGGACCAGGCGCTACGGCTGGCTCGAGGCGGCGGTCAGCTGCTGCGTTCGATGAGCAGGAGGGCGACGTCGTCGTGGAGGTGCCCGGCGACGTGGCGTTGCAGCTCGGCCCACAGTGACTCCAGCCCGGCCTCCAAGTCGGCGCTGACCAGCGCGAACGCCGC
>Ga0307278_10001399_pt1 | contig 12031 bp, 9 predicted proteins | sample ER_DNA_117_FD_194482 | JGI IMG/M metagenome (GOLD analysis project Ga0307278, IMG submission 194482) | Bulk soil microbial communities from the East River watershed near Crested Butte, Colorado, United States - ER_DNA_117 | ecosystem: Environmental > Terrestrial > Soil > Floodplain | place: USA... | reverse complement strand
GTCATGGCGATCTACCTCGGCGATGAGCTCGGGCTCTATCGCGCCCTCGATCGGCACGGCCCCATGACTCCGACGGAACTCGCGCGCGACACGGGGCTGTATCGGCGACCGGTCAGGGAGTGGCTCGAGCACGGTGCCGCCGGCGGTCTCATCGCGCTGAGCAAGGATGCGGACGACCCCAACGAGCGCCGGTATGCGCTACCCGCCACCCATGCCGCCGGCCTCGCGAAACCCGAGTCTGCCGACTACTGGCCGCCAACGGCGCGCCAAATTGTCGCGACGCTGGGCACGGCGTCGCTCGTCGTCGGGGCGTTCAGGAGCGGGAAGGGATTCACGCTCGGCGAGACGAGCGACGAGATGCGGACCGGCGAAGCCAACGCCAACAAGCCCATCTACCTCGGGCAGCTGGGCGCGGTCTGGCTGCCATTGATCGAAGGGCTCGACGCGCGCCTCAGGGCCGATCCGCCCGCCCGAATCGCCGACGTTGGCTGCGGCCTGGGTTGGTCGAGCATCGCCATGGCCCGGACCTATCCGAAGGTCCTCATCGACGGACTCGACCTCGACGGCCCGTCGATCCAGGCGGCACGTGTCAACGCCGCCCAATCAGGCGTGGACGACCGTGTCACGTTTGCCGTCCGAAGCGCCGACGATCCCGGGCTGTCCGGTCAGTACGACCTCGTCACCGTCCTCGAGGCGTTCCACGATATGGCTCGGCCGGTCGCGGTGCTGCGCGCACTGCGCGGGCTCCTCGCACCCGGCGGATCCATCCTCATCGCCGACACGAAGGCCGGCGACACGTTCCAACCCCCGACCAGCGATCGCGAGCGCCTGCAATACGGTTGGAGCCTCGCCCATTGCCTCTATTCATCGTTCGGTGGGCCGGAAGACGAACAGACGGGAACGATGCTCAGGCCACCCACGTTGCGCCGGTATGGATCCGCATCAGGCCTGACGGTCGAGGTATTGCCGATCGAGCACGACTCCTGGCAGTTCTACCTGCTCCGACCTGGCGCCTAGCTCCCTGCCTACCGGGCGGCGGCCGTGGCGAGACCCTCGGGCAGCGGTCGATGGACCTCGGCCGGCCGGACGAACCGTTCGACCGCCGCGCGCGTGCCGTTCACTCGCAGCTCGGTGCACAGGAACGTCACCTTGCGCCGCTGCGCGGCCAGGATCTCGTCCTTGGTCGGGAGCTCCCACAGCTCGCGCTTGAACGGCCCGATCGCCTTCTTGCGGGTCGTGTAGACAAACTGCTCGTCGGTCTGATCTGGCTTGCGCTCGTCAAGCGCGTTCTCGTAGCACCAGCGCTCGATCCGCTGGTGGAGCTCCTTCGGAAAGGCCGGGTGATCGTAGAGCTCGTTCTGGAAACCCGTGGCGAGGTGGATCTCGGCCGTCTCGACCGCCGGGAAATGATGGAACAGCTCATCCGGCAAGGTCGATGCGCCGTGCTGGACGGCGCCCGCGAGCCCGTACCCTCGCGCGACTTCGCCGAGCCGGCGGATGACGTCGAAATCGAGCTTGACCGCGGCAACCCCGCCGTCGGGCAGCGGAACGCCACCGTGTGACGTGCCCGTCTGGACGCTGACCTTCGACAGGCCGATGGCCCCCGGCGCCCGGGCGTCGAGCTCCCGACGATACCCGTCGAGGTAGGCACGCAACTCGTCCTCGGTCGAGTTCTTCTTGCCGACCTCGCCGATCTCGCCGCCGACGCTGATCGTCACGCCGTCGGCCTCGACCGTTCGGATGAGCGCGGTCAGCTCCGCGGCGCGGGTGTAGTTCTCGCGCTGCTGCTCGTCCAGCGTCGGCTTCGACAGGTCGACGAGCGTCGACGAGTCGATGTCGATGTTCCGATAGCCGGCCTCGACCGCCATCCGGCAGGCGCGCCGGATCTCCTCGGTCATCTGTTCGCGGTCCTGACCGTACTTCTTCGCGTTGAACTGGTAGTGGTCGCCCTGGATGAAGAGCGGACCTCGCCAGCCCGCCGCGATCGCGCCGGCGAGCACACTCGTCGCGTATTCGATCGGGCGCTGGTAGGTGTACGTCTGCTCGCTCCGGGCGAGCTCGAAGATGAGCGCGCCGACGTCGGCGTCAGCGGCGGCCTCGCAGATCGATCGCGCCATGTCGAATGTCTGCGCCCGGATGTTGATGGCGGGGACGGTGAAGCCGCCGACCTCGCCACGCGCGCGGGCCATGTAGAGCTCGTGGATGCTGGCGCTTCGCGCGCCCAACGCCTGGGCAGCCTCCCAGACAATCCACCGTGCTGCCTCCATCGCGGCTTCATCGTCAGAGAAGACGGCAGTCCAGGCGAGGTCGCGCACCCCCGCGTCTCGGAGGCGGCCCGCGTCGACAACCTCGAGCCGGTCGCCATCGATCCGGGCGATCCCATTCAGTTGCGACAGCAGGTCGGACACCGACGTGGCCACGTGGGGCATGCGCATCTCCAGTTCGGTCCCTCGAACGGTGTCGATGGTAGCCCGGCGCCGTGGACCGCGCGGTTTCAACCCTGGCGGCGCGCTAGAAGGTGGGTTTCACGACCATGAGAAAGATGATGCTGACAAGCAGAACGGTCATGAGCATTCCACCACGTTGGACGTTCGCAGCCAGCTCCAAGAGTGCCGGTGGCGGCCCGGAGGCGCCGGCTGGCGGCGGAGCAGAGGTCATCTCGATGATTTGGTCCACCTTCGGATGCTGGACCAGATACGAGAACCCGAAGTTGATGACGAAGATCACGATCGCGATGTCGAGCCACCAGAAAGTGCGGCTCGTCAGGTCGAACCCGGCGACGAGAATCATCGCGACGCCCGTGACGACCTGCACAGCCGCGGCCGGATATACGAAACGGTTCGTCAGCTCATTCGAGATTCGCGTCGCGAAATTGGCATGCTGTGGCTCCCGACCGCCCATCATCCCGATCACCGAGAACGCAAACGTTGGCCCGAAACCGGCGATCGCCGCAAGCACATGAATCAACAGGAGCCACGGAAGCAGCCAGGCCATTGATCACCCTCCGATCCCGGTACCACAGTCAGCGTCCGGCCAGCAGGTGCGACGATATCAAGTCCGCATCCGGCGCACGTGCCTGGCGCACACCGCCCAGAGGGCGAGCAGGCCGTAGAAGGCAGCCGACTGGATGAGCGTGACGAAGACCGCGTTCTTCCCGTCGAGGACCTGCGGCTCCTCCCACAGGTAGGTCTGGACCACCGCGCCGAGCAGCCAGCCCGCGAGCAGCCACCGATCGAGTCGGTCGAGTCGTGATAGGCGGAGGTCCGGCATCAGGACTGCTACCAACAGGCCGACACCTACCAGCACGAGGACCTCGTTCCAGATGGCGTTCTTCGGCGCGGCGGCGACGGCCGCCACGGTCACGAGAGCCATCGCCAGGCTCAGCCCGCGCCGAGTGGCGAGCTCGCTCCGAGCCACCCACAGCAACCACAGCGTGGCCAGACCGAAGGCCGCCGCGAGGGCGAGGCTGACGACGAGCGGATCGAAGGCACCCGGAAACAGCGCCCGCGTCCGGTCCGAATCACGGATTAGGCGCGACACGAAGCCATTGATCGACTGATTGGTGAAGTACGCATCCGGGCCGACCAGATCGGCGAGCCCGCCGCTGCCCGAGGCGGCAAACGGCACAACGAGACTCGCCAGGACGACGCTGCCGGCGAACCCCAGAACGACGCCTGCGGCCGCGACCCAGCGCCGGCCAATCGCCACCGGCAGTGCCACGACTGCCGGCACCAGCTTGATCACACCGGCCAGGCCGACGGCCACTCCGCCAAGCATGGAGCGCGTCCTTCCCCCGGTCAGTATGGCCGCCACGCCGAGGGCGAACGGCGCCAAAACGACGAGGTTCGCCTGCCCGTTGGCGATGGTGCCGTAGACGGGCGGATACGCGCCCGCGACGACGGCAAGCGCGGCGGTGCGCATACCGTCGGCATCCGCGTGTGCCCACCGGATCCAGCCCGCCACCGTCAGGCCGAAAAGCACGAGCGACAGAGCGTTGAACGACAGCACTGCGGCATCGAACTGCAGCAGGGCGAACGGGATGATGAAGATCGCGAACGGTGGAAGGTACGAATAGCCGGTGCCGAGCACAAACACTCGACCTTCGGCCTCGCCGAGTGCCTTGAGGGCGTCCAGGTCGTACGGGGAATGGCCCTGGAGCACGAGCTTCGATGCCAGCCAGTAGTCGTGGAAGTCGTTGAACCCCTGGCCGTGCCCGTTCACGGTCCGGTAGATCCAGTACGCCAGTGGCGGCGCGATGGCCAGCACGGCGAGGACGATGAAGCTCAGCCAGCGTGGCACGGCGGCAAGTGTCGGGGGCGAGCCGGCGGCCGCGCAACCTGGCTGGTTCGACCGAGCCCAGATCGTGGCATTCCCGGCGGGTGGGAGCGAGTCAACGAGGGGAGTGGCCCGAACACGCAGCAACGGCCGAATCTGGGGCGTGTGGGAATCTGCCGGCGCTTTCGGGACGAGTTCGCTCCGCTTGGGAATCCGCCGATCCAGTCATTGACGTGCTCCCACCACCCGGGATTGTGGTGGGGCAGCTGGCCCCTACGACACTTTCTTCGTTCGGCGAGACACGAAGTCGACGAGCACGTACTCACCCAGCCGCTCCGGCGTCGCATAGAACGCCCGGCCGCGGTTGAGCCTGGTGACCAGCGCGACGAACTCGGCGAGCGACCGTGAGCGCTCGAGCATGAACGTGTTGATCGTGATCCCCTCCTTCGTGCAGCGCTGCACCTCGCGGAGGGTCTGTTGGATCGTCCGGCGCGTCGGCGGGTAGCTGAACTCCACCTGGCCGTCCTCGAAATGTGCGGTCGGTTCGCCGTCCGTGATCACCACGACCTCACGATTGGCTGCGTGATGCCTCGCAAGGATGCGGCGCGCGACCATCAGGCCGTGCTGGAGGTTCGTCCCGTATTCGTAGCCGTGCCAGGTAAGCTCGGCCAGAGACTCCGGGCGGATCTCGCGGGCGTAATAGGCGAACCCGACGACGGCCAGGTGGTCCCGGGGAAACTGGGTTCGGATCAGGGTGTTCAGCGCTACGGCGACCTTTTTCGCGGCGAGGAAGCAGCCGCGCAGCAGCATCGAACGGCTCATATCCACCAGTAGCACCGTCGACGTCTGCGTCAGCTGCTCGGTCCGGAAGACCTCGAAATCGGCGGGATCGAGCGCGACCGCCCGGCCTGGTCGACGGCCCGGGGCGTTCTCCTCGCGGGTGATGGCGTTCGCCAACGTTCGATTGAGGTCGAGATGGAACGGGTCGCCGAACTCGTACGGCTTGGTGATCTCCTCGCGCTCGCCACCCCGGCCGCCACGATCCACGCGGTGACCGCCGAACGCGTCGCGGCGCAACCGCGCGAACAGGTCGTCGAGGACCTTCTGCCCGATCCGCCGGCTCCCGCGCGGGGTCAGCTCGAGGCGCTCGCCCTGCCTCGTCAGGTAGCCGGCCCGCTCGAGCCGATTGGCGAGCTTGTCGAGGGCTTCGAGATCGCGAACGGACTCCTCGCCGAGGAGCTCGCCCACGCGCCCCCGATCGAGGTCGGCAATGTCGGTTGGTGTGTCGGCATCGGTGATCGCGTCCTCGAGCGAGTCGAGGGCCTGGAGTCGCCCGATCTGCTCGAGCGCACCCTCGAGACCGAGCGGCTCGTCGCCCGCGAACCGGAAGCGATCACCCAGCCCACCAGGCATCAGCTGGTCCATCGTCGCGGCGAGCTGCGCCAGATCCCAGCGCAGCCGATCGTCACGGAGGAGGGCGTCCATCATTTCCTCGAGCTCGGCACGCTGCTCGGGTGTCATGGACCTCAGGAGTGATTGCATCGCGGCCATCCGCCCGGCCAGTTGCTCGATGATGTCGTCCAGGTTGCGGGCGCCCGGGAAAAATTGGCCGTGTTTGGCGAGGAATTCCGAGGCGTCCGGGTCGCGCCCGGCGAGCCGCTCCTGGAGGAGCTGGTTGAGGTCCCGGACCATCTCGCGGTTCGCGGCGAGCTCTTCGGGGGTGATGCCCTGGATCGCCTCCGAGAGTCCCTGCACGTACTGCTCGAGGACCTGTTTCTGGAGCTTCTTCACGAGCTCGTCGAACCGCTCCCGCGCCGACGGCTCGAGGAAGTCGTATTCCTGCAGGCCTCGAATGCGCCCGCCCACGTCGGGCGGCAGCGAATCGAGCTCGTCGAGGCGCCGCGCCGACTGATCGCGGAGAAGCTTTCGAAGCCCTTCATCCACAGCGACCTCAGCGTCCGCCGGCGTCACGGACGCCTGGTTGAGCCGCCGCTCGATTCCGGCGCGCTCGTCGGCGACGATTTCGTCGAGCTCACGCCGGATGTCCGACAGGACGTCGCCGAGCTTGTACTGGTCGAGCAGCTCCTCTCGACGGCGCTGGATCCGCTCCATGATGTCCTGGAGGCCGGTCATGTCGCGCCGCGTGGGATCGGACGAACGCCAGCCCCTCTCCATCAGCCGTCGGAGTGCGGACGCCAGGTCGCCCTCCGCCATCACGTCGTCGGCAAGCTCGTCGAGAATCTCGTCGGCGTCGAGCTCGGGGACCGACTGGGTGCCGTCCCAGCGTGAGAACCGCGCCGAGCGGACAAGTGCCGGGTCGCGCGGCGAGATGCCGTCGGCGGCGTCGCGGACGTCGCGTCGATCGGGGCTGAAGAAGGTCACGTCAGGAACACGCTGGACGCTGATCCGGGGCAGGCACGGCCGTCAGCGGCTGTAACGCACAGCGCCGCCGACGCGATCCTTGTTGATGCGTCGCGACAGGTGGAGGCCCTCGAGGAGAAATTCGACGGCGGAGGCGACGACGGCGGGCTCCTCGGCCCCGTCCGTCACGTCGTAGGCGCCGAGACGGCGCACGGCCTCCGGCAGCCCCGGCACCTCGCGCATCCAGCGTACGTATTCGCGTGACGGCACCCGGTCGCCGGTTTCGATGACCAGGCCGTCCTCGAAGGCGACGATCACATCGTCGAGATCGTCGATGTCGACCTGCCGCCCGAACGTGGTGTACAGCGCCTTGGTGATGAGGCGCTCGACGACCCGCTCCTCGGGCGACTCGTCACCGACCGTCTCGAGCTCCACCTTCCCGGTCGTCGACGCGATGACCGCGCCAAGGTCCGAGATTCGGGGCGAGGCGAGCGCCTCGCCCAGGCGAATCGCCCGCTTCAGGGCGGCGGCCTCGAGCACTTCGCTATTTGCCACCGACACCCGGACGCTGACACCGGAGCGCTGGCTGATCTCGGGTGACCGGCGAGCGAGGTGCGTCAGCTCGGCGACCAGCTCCTCGATGAACGCGGGCACCACGATGGCCGGCGCGTCGTCGACCGCGAAGCGCTGCTTCTCCTGCCGGACGATCTCGATCTCGTGCTCGAGGGTCCGCGGGTAGTGGGTCCGGATCTGCGAGCCGAGCCGATCCTTGAGCGGCGTAATGATTCGCCCGCGGCTCGTGTAGTCCTCCGGGTTGGCACTGGCAACGACGAACAGATCCAGCGGCAGCCGGACGACGAAGCCCCGGATCTGGACGTCCCGTTCCTCGAGAATGTTGAGCAGTCCAACCTGGATTCGCTCGGCCAGGTCGGGCAGCTCGTTGATCGCGAAGATGCCGCGGTTCGCCCGCGGGATCAGGCCGTAGTGGAGCGTCAGCTCGTCGCTCAGGTAGCGGCCTTCGGCGACGCGGACAGGGTCGACCTCGCCGATCAGGTCGGCGATCGTGATGTCGGGCGTCGCCAGCTTTTCCGCGTACCGCCGGTCGGGCGGCAGCCAGTCTATCGGCGCGTCGTCGCCCAACTCGGCGACGATGGCACGCCCGCTCGGGCTGATCGGCGCATAGGGGTCGTCGTTGAGCTCGCCACCCCGGAGCACGGGCAGGGAGTCATCGAGCAGGCCGATGAGCTGTCGTGCCATCCGGGTCTTGGCCTGCCCGCGCTCACCGAGGAAGACGAGGTCCTGGCCGGCGAGGATCGCGTTCTCGACGGCCGGCAGAACAGTTTCGTCGAAACCGATGATCCCCGGGAAGACCTGACCACCATCGCCGAGTCTGGCCAGCAGGTTGGAACGCAGCTCCTCCTTGACCGTTCGGCTCCGCCAGCCCGACGTGCGCAGCTCGGCGACAGTGGTCGGGAGCGGCGTCGAGGATGACTTGGCCATGAGCGGGCTCCGGTGTTGATGCGTCGGGGGTCTCGAACGGGATCGGGAGCGTACGTCCGAGTCGATGGAGCGTCAAACCGCCGTCTCCTGGGCTATCGGCCCTCCTCGCCACCGGGCCGCGGTCCAGGTGGCAGGCCGCGGAGGCGGATTTCGCAGTCGCCGAGCCGCATGCTGCGCCGCCGCAAAGGCGCATCCGTCACGAGCTCGACCGCCGAGCTCGCCGTGCCTTCGGTGCCCCGCGCCACAACACGCACGATGTGGCCCCCGATCGCGACCCGTACCGCCCGTCGCCCCTCGGGTTCGGCGGTCGTCCCGAGCATGGACCGCAGGCGGGCCGCTGAAGCCGCCGGAACTTCGGCCCTGACCTCCATCGATGCCAGACGGACACGGCCACCCACCGGATGGGTTTCGGCCGCTCGGGTACGACGGTCGGCGGGCGTCCACTCAGCGGAAGTCGTGTCGTGCTGGATGAGGAATGGCGACGTCGGCGACAGCGAGGACGGGTGCGCGAGTCGCCAGCGGACGACTCCGCCATCCGGCCGGCGGCGCTCGCCTGCGATCGGCGCCGTCAGGCCTCCGTCTGGCTTCGTCCAGCGAAGCTCGGCGTCCAGGTCGTCGACAGCAACCGCCCACGTCGCCAAGCCGCCGCCAGTCTCGAGCGTTGCGAGGACGGGACGACCGAGCCAGCTGTCAGCCGCGAGGCTGGCGTCAAACACGCCAATCAGCTCCAGGTAGCTGTCACCCAACCAAACGAGGCGGTTGAACGTACCCAACCGGTCATGACGGCCGCCCTCCGACGCGCGCAGGCCGAGCGCCTCCTTCAGAGAGGCGACGGCTCCGTCGGGATCCTGGACGGCGAGGACGATGTGATCGATACCCTTGATCACTGGCGGCGAAGCATCGTTGTTGCCCGACCCGCGTCAGTTCGCGGTGGCTGTCGCCGAGGCCCGATACGCTCCGATTGCAGATCGGACGGCCCCCACGTCGGTCACACACGCGATCGCGAGTCCGGCAAGGTAGTCGCGTCTGCGATCCAGCTCGGCATCGAACTCCGCCCCGGCACTTCCGACGCGAGCCGCGAGCTCCGGCACAACACCCCATGCGAAGTGCTCGAAGGAGTCCGCCTGCTCGTTCCAGGTGGCGAGTACCGCTGGCCCGAGCCGCTGGAGATGACCGTGTTCGTCGCGGACCAGCGGCCGGACGTAGTGCGCTGCGGTCACGCGCCTCATCGGCCCCGGGTAGATATCCCCGGGCGGCGGCGGAAGCATCCGCAGGATCAGCACGACCCCGAGCCGAGAGAGCTCGTCATCGGTCAGGGCGACAGGCGGCTCGTGTAGCGCACCGAGGACCTCTTCGAGAGAATCGGCGTGAATTGTCGCGCCCAGGCCGTAGCCGATCGACAGGGCACGGATGGCGATCCGCGCGTGATCGCCCCAGGTGTAGGCCGGTGTGTGGTCCGACAGCTCGGCGGCGACGAGGTATGTCGCCGCCGGATCGAGCGATCCGAGACCGGTCTCCGAGCCGGGCGAGGGTGGCGCCTGCCAGCCCAGCTCACGCGCGTGCGGGAGCCAGTCGAATGTCTCCAGCACGCCGGCCAGATCGATCCGGCGCGTGTCCGGGGGCAGGAAATCGAGGACCGCTTGGAGCAGGGTGGTCTTGCCGGCACCTCCGCGCTCCGCTGCGACGATGACCGGCAACCTTGCTTCGACGAGGAGCCACAAGAGGGCGGCCAGCTGGGGGTCGAGAGTTCGGTCGCGGATGAGCTGGACGATAGAGCGCGGCTCCGGTGGGTCTGGCCGGAATCCCCACCAGCTCCTCGGCGGCGCACCGACGTCCACAGCCTGTTCTCGATCCCTCGCGCTTCTTGCCGCCGAGCGTAGGCCGGCCGATCGTGACGCGTCAAACGGTCCCTTACGTCATACGTCGCGTTGACAGTCTGCGACCCGCCCTCGTAGACTCCGCTCCTTCGGCGCGCAGATCGCGTGCCCGCTGGCTCAACAGGAGACGCTCTCCGAATGAGGATGCGAATCGTGTTCACTCGCACGACGGCGCCACTCAGTGGCGACGTTCGCGGGAGATGTGTGCCCATCTCGAGCTAGCCCGGGCGGCAAGGCCGCCCCAGGACGAAACCCGAGCCGCGGGCCACATCGGGCCCCCGGCTTTTTTGATGCCAATCGACGTCCACCGCGACGATCGGGCATCCGAGCCGCGAGGCCCCAGCGACGAAGACCTTCGTCGAGGCCCGCGGCTCTTCGTTTGTCCGGAGGCCGCGAGCCGGAGACAAGCTCAGGAGACAAGCCCAGCGACGGCAGAAACCAGGAGTCCATCGTGACCGCCACCTTGACCCCACAACTGAAGAACGGCTCGAGGGACCAGGGGCTGGTTCGCGAGGACCGGAGCGCGATCCCCGCGATCACCCAGGACGCGCGAACCTCGACGTCGCCTGCCCTCCTCATCGAGGGCGTCACGAAGCGGTTCACGGTTGGTCGCAAGCGCAAGCCGATGGCCGCGATCTCGAACGTGTCGCTTCGCCTCGAGCGTGGCGACATCCACGGGATCCTCGGTGCCAACGGCTCCGGCAAGTCGACACTGATCCGGCTCGTGTCCGGCCTGCTCACGCTCGATGAAGGTCGAGTCGAGATCTTCGGCCACGACATCGAGCGCGAGGAGATGTCGGTGAAGCGGCTGATCAACCGGGTCAGCGTCGATGCCGCCTTCTTCAAGAAGCTCAGCCCGATGGAGAACCTGCTGTTCGCCGCCCGGCTCTACGGGCTCGACGGTGGGGAGGCCAGGACAAACGCCGTGGCCATCCTCCAGCGGCTGGGCATCAGTGAGAAGCGTGTCTACCGGCCGGTCGAGCAGATGAGTCGGGGGATGCAGCAAAAGGTCGCGATCGCGCGAGCACTGCTGACAAGCCCCTCGCTGCTCCTCCTCGACGAGCCGACGACGGGGCTCGACCCGCGCTCCAAGCTGGACGTCCAGACCTTCATCGAGGAGGTCCGCGACAGCCACGACGCAACGATCGTCCTCACGACCCACGACCTCGGCGAGGCGGAACGGCTGTGCAGCCGGATCACGATCCTCAACGACGGCCGCGTTGTCGCCGAGGACACGCCGAACGGCCTGAAGCGGCTCGTCGCCGACCGCCACGGCCAGGCCCCGACCCTGCACAACGTGTTCATGACCTACACCGGCCGCTCACTCGACGACGACGTCGACGAGGACGAGGCCGATGACGACTCTCGATGAAAGGAGGTGATGACGAATGAACAGCTTCTATCCATTGATTCCGCTGCTGGCCGATGAGCGGATCGCGGAGCGACTGCGTGAGGCATGCAACGCCCGACGCGTCGCCTCGAGCCACACCATCGACCAGGGCCGCCTGACGCTCCGTCGGTCGATCGGTCACTCGATGATCAAGCTCGGTGAGCGACTGGCCGCGGAGCCCCCATTGCAGTCGGCTCGGTCCCGCTGACGGACCGAGCCGAATCGTGACCAGGAGACTCTCCGATGACCATGCCGATGAGCCTCGTAACACATGAGCTGAAGGCGTCCTACGCCTTCATCGAGCGAAACTTCTTTCTGACCCGCCGCTACTGGGGCTGGGAACTCGCATTCCTGGTCTATTCCGTCGCGGGCGCGCTGTCGGTCTCGCTCATCGGCGCCGATCAGGGCAGCCCACGGCTGCTTCTGCTGCTGATGATCGGGGCGATCTTCTGGAACTACCTGTCGGTCGTCTTCTCGTGGATCGCCGAGACGATCGCGGTGGAACGCTGGGAGGGCACGCTCGAGTACACGATGATGGCGCCCATCCGGCGCTCGACCCAGCTGCTCGGGTCGGTTGTGTACGCGATGGTCTACGGCCTGGTCCACACGGCCGTGATCCTCGTCGTGC
>Ga0307278_10001398_pt1 | contig 12033 bp, 9 predicted proteins | sample ER_DNA_117_FD_194482 | JGI IMG/M metagenome (GOLD analysis project Ga0307278, IMG submission 194482) | Bulk soil microbial communities from the East River watershed near Crested Butte, Colorado, United States - ER_DNA_117 | ecosystem: Environmental > Terrestrial > Soil > Floodplain | place: USA... | reverse complement strand
AGGCGCGCCTGGGCGGTGGCGGCCATCCGTGCCTGCCTGGCTCGCACCCGGTCCGCTGCCGCGGCGGCGACGCCGGCGAGCACCGGGCCGGGCGGGGCGCCCGTCGTCTCGGCCAGGTCGAGCGCCTCGCCGGCGACCAGGAGCTCCGCCAGCCCCGCGGCACCGGCCGCGGCGGCGAGCGCCCGGCCAGCGCCCGAGCCGACGCCGGCCAGCCGGACGGCCTCGCCGAGCGGCCCCGCCAGCGGTGGCGGCGCGCCTTCGGCGGCGGCCTGCAGCGCCCGGCCGGGCGCGGTGCCGGCCGCGATGGTGGCGCGCAGCACGTCCAGCACCTCGGGGACCGCCTCTTCGAGCTCCCGCCGACGCCGGTCCGCCCGGCCTGGGACGGGCAGCCGCTCCGCAAGCCGGTCGAGGCCGGCACGCGGCCCACCAGGACGCCCGCCCGGCGCCCGGCCGGGCGCCGGCGGGACCGCGGCGAAGGCGGCGAGCAGGGCGGCGGTCAGCACCAGCAGCGGCGCCGTCATGCCGGCCCGCCTGGATCGGGACGGCCGCCGGACCGGGTCATCGGCCGCGCCTCGGGCACAGCACACGGACCCGGCCGGCGGGGGTGGCCGACTCGAAGAGGTGCAGCACGGACGGGTCCAGGCGATCGGCCCAGCGGGGGACGCGGCCGGTGGCGCACAGACCTGGGAGCGGGCCGGTGGTGCGGAGCGGGACGGCGTTGGCCTGGCCGCCGTCGTCGGCCACGAGCTCGGCGAGCGCGGCCACCCGTCGCCCCGCCGAGCCGCGCTCCAGGTGCACGACCGCGCCGATCCCGCCCCCGATGAGCCGCCGGACCACGTCGAGCGCGGCGCCCGAGGCCGCCAGGGCCATCGCCTCCAGCCGTGCCGGCACCTCGGCCGGGCTGCCGGCGTGCAGGGTGGTGAGCAGCCCGCGGTGGCCGGTGTTGGCCGCCTGCAGCATGTCGAGCACCTCGGCGCCCCTGACCTCGCCGACGACGATGCGGTCCGGCCGCATGCGCAGGGCATTGCGGACCAACTCGCGCAGGGGGACCTCGCCCCGGCCCTCGACGTTGGGCGGGCGGGACTCGAGCCGGACGACGTGTGGGCCGGGTAGCTGCAGCTCAGCGGTGTCTTCGATGGTGACGACGCGCTCGCCGGGCGGGATGGCGGTCGCGAGCACGTTGAGCAGGGTCGTCTTGCCGGTCCCGGTGGCGCCCGAGACGGCGATGGCGACCCCGGCGGCGACCATCGCCTCCAGCAGCCGGGCGGTGGCGGCGTCGAGCGCGCCCCGCTCGATCAGGTCGGCGAGCTCCAGGCGGCGCCGCGCGAAGGTGCGGATGGTCACCACCGGCCCGTCGGGGGCGAGCGGGGGGAGGACGGCGTGGAAGCGCTCGCCGCCGGGGAGCCTGGCGTCGACCCAGGGTCGGGCCTCGTCGACCCGCAGGCCGAGGGGGGCGACGACCCGCTGGACGAGGGCGGCCACGGCGGCGGCGGAGGCGAACCGGACCGGGGTGCGCTCGATCGTGCCGTCGCGCTCGACCCAGACGTCGGCGGGGCCGTTGACGAGCACGTCGGTGACGGCGGGGTCGGCCAGCAGCGGGCCGAGCGGGCCGAGGCCGGTGAGCTCGTCGCTGATCGCCCGGACGGTGGCCGCGAGGCTCGCCGCTGGGAGCAGGATGCCCTCGTCGCGAAGGGCGTCGGCGACCGCGGCGCGGAGCCCGCCGGGGACGTCGCCCAGGCCGGTGGTGGCCAGGCGGCGTTGGACCCGTTCGACCAGCCCGGTGGCCATGCGGGCCGGCGGCGACGAGCCGGCCCCGCCCGCGGGCGCCTGGCGGGGCCGGACGCCGGCCGGGCTGGTCATGCTGGGACCGCCGCGAACGGGACGACCCGGTTGGCGAGGGTGAGCATGGCCTGGACGGCGGGGAGGTCGTGGCGGTCCAGGAGCAGGGCGCCGTCCTCGGCGGCGGCGGCGAGCTCGGGTGCGGCGGCGGGGATGAGCCCCCAGAGCCGGTCGCCGAGGACGGCCCGGACCTCACGGGGGGCCAGGGGGGCCTGGGGCCGTACGCCGGTCACGACGCCGCCGGCGGCGTCGGGGTCGCGCCCGGCGGCGGCCCAGGTCGCGAGGGCGGCCTGGAGCCCGCGGATCCCGGCGGTCTCGCAGCGGCCGACGGCCAGCAGCGCGTCGGCCTGGGATAGGGCGGCGCGGACGGCGGGGCCGTCGGCGGCGGGCAGGTCGCAGACGACCAGCCGGTAGGCGGAGCGGGCCGCTTCCAGCAGCTCCTGGACGGCCCATGGCTCCGGGGTGGGCTCGGGGGTGCCGTCGGCGAGGCCGGCGAGGGGGAGGACGGCCAGCCCGGTCCAGGGCTCGGCGACGTTGGCGGCGAGGCTGGCGCCGTCGATGGGGGTGCCGGCCGCCGGGGCGAGCGCCGACCAGCTCGGCGCGCCGCCGAGGTCGAGGCGGAAGCCGAGGCCGCCGGCCAGGTCGACGAGCAGGACCGGCGCCGACCCCCAGCGCGCCCATGCCGCCGCGAGATGGACGGCGACGGTGGTGGTGCCGGCGCCGCCCTGGACGCCGCGGGCGGCGACGACCAGGCCGCCGCCGCCGGGAGCCTGCGGCCGGCCGGTGCTGGCCGCGCGGGCGAGCTCGTCGGGGAGGTCGGCGGCGCCGTCGGGCCAGGCGAGCATCCCTGTGGCGCCGGCCTGGAGGGCCGCGCGCAGGTCGGCGGGGCGGTCGTCGTCGCCGACGGCGAGCAGCGGGACGTGGCAGCCTGCGGGGAGCTCGGCGAGCACGGCGCAGCCGACCAGGGCGACCGCCGGGCCGGTGGCGAGCGCGACGGCGAGGCCGGCCGGGCCGGGCTGCGCGACGGCGACCCTGAAGCCGGCGGCGGTCTCGACGGCGTGGCGCAGGGCGTCGGCGGTGCCGGGGTCGTCGTGGGCGACGACGACCAGCGGCAGGGTCGCGGGGACGGGTTCGAGGGCCACGGGCATCCTCCCGGCGGCGTGATGGTGGGTGGTCGGCGCGGGAAGGATGGCCGGGCGCCGCGGGCGGGGGAAGGCGCTCTGGCCAAAATGTGCATAAGTCGCAGAGCGTTTCGGCCGCTGCCGGGTTGCGTAAGCTCAGGAGGCGTGGACCGGGCCCGTCCCGGGGCGGCGTGTTGGGCGTGGCTGGGGGGACCTGTAACCTGGGGTGCGTCCCAGATGTCTAGGGGATGAATCCAAACGGTCCAGAAGCTTCCCCCGGGACGCCCACCGGACCTGACGCCGACGTCGGTGTCAGGTCCCAGAGGCACAGCCGTCCGAGAGCCCGAGAGGTGCCAGCAAGCCCATGAGCGTTGCGTTCGTCTTTCCCGGCCAGGGGAGCCAGGCCCCGGGCATGGGCCTGGACTGGGCCGACTTCGACGAGGCCGCCGCCGACCTCTACCAGTGGGCCAGCGCCTGCCTCGGCTGGGACCTGACCGAGACGCTGCGGACTGCCACCCCCGACGAGCTTCGGCAGACTTACATCGCCCAGCCGGCCATCTTCTGCGTGTCGGTGGCGGCCTTCCGGGCGCTGGAGGCGGCCGGGGTCGAGCGGCCCGCCTACGTCGCCGGCCACTCCCTCGGGGAGTTCTCCGCCCTGGTGGCCGCCGGGGCGCTGTCCTTCGAGGCCGGCATCACCCTGGTGGCGCGGCGGGCCGAGGCGATGCAGCGTGCCGCCGACGCCCGCCCCGGCTCGATGAGCTCGGTGCTCGGGCTGTCGGCCGAGGGGGTCGAGATGGCCGTCGAGGCGGCCGCGCAGGGCCAGGTGCTGGCGGTCGCCAACGACAACGCGCCGGGCAGCGTGGTCGTCTCCGGCGAGTGGGCCGCCCTCGAGCGGCTGCCGGCGTCGGCCAAGGAGCTGGGGGCCAAGCGGGTGATGCCGCTGAACGTCGGCGGCGCGTTCCACTCGCCGCTGATGGCGTCCGCCGTCGACGCGTTCGGGCCGTACCTGGCGGCCGCGCCGCTGCGCGACCCCGCCATCCCGGTGGTCGCCAACGCCACCGCCGAGGCCGTCACCCGCGGCGAGGAGCTGCGGGAGCTGCTGGCCCGCCAGCTCACCGGCCGGGTCCGCTGGACCGAGTCGGTGCGCCGCATGGCGGCACTGGGGGTGGACACCTTCGTCGAGGTCGGCCCTGGCACGGTCCTGACCGGCCTGATCAAGCGCACCGTCGACGGCGTCAGGGTGCTGTCGGCCGGCGACGCCGCCGGCGTGACGGCCGTGGTCGAGGCGCTCCGCGAGCCCGCCGAGGGCCCCACGGCCCAGGGCGGGGACCAGGGCGAGGTGGTGGTGCTGCCGGAGCGCTTCGCGGTCTCGCCCGGGCACGGCCGCTTCTACCCGGTGACCCCCTCCCGCTTCACCGACGAGGGACCCTACGTCGAGCAGGGCGACCTGCTCGGCGAGGTGCGCAACGGCGCCGCCAGCATCCCCGTCCGCAGCCCGTTCCGCGGCTGGGTCATGGCCCACCTCGCCTGGGAGGGCGAGCTGGTCACGCCCGGCCAGATCCTGCTCAGCCTCCGGCCCTTCTGACCGTCCCGACCAAACCGTCAGCGCGGAGAAAAGGAGCCGCCGTGCCCGCCGAGATCGTGGGACTGGGCATCGCCGTCCCGCCCTACGTCCTGACCAACGCGGACCTCGAGGAGCTGGTCGACACCAACGACCAGTGGATCACCGAGCGCACCGGGATCAAGGAGCGCAGGATCGCGGGCAGGGACGACTCGACCGCCACGCTCGGCAAGCGAGCCGCCGAGCAGGCGCTCCGCGTCGCCGGGATCGACCTGGACGAGGTCGACCTGCTGCTGGTGGCGACCGCGACCCCGGACTACACGCTCCCGTCGGCGTCCTGCGTGCTCCAGCTCGAGCTGGGCATGACCAGGGGTGCGGCCATGGACGTGATCGCCGGCTGCTCCGGGTTCGTCTACGGCCTGGCCACCGCCTCGCAGTTCGTGTCCTCTGGCGCCGCGGACACGGCCCTGGTGGTGGGCTCCGAGACGCTGTCGCGGATCTCCGACTACACCGACAGGGGGACCTGCATCCTGTTCGGCGACGGCGCCGGCGCGGTCGTGCTGCGCCGCGGCGAGCAGGGCATCCGCGCCTTCTCGCTCGGCGCCGACGGGGCCCGCTCGCGGCTGCTGATGACCCCGGCCGGCGGGTCGCGCTTCCCCGCGAACGCCCGCACGGTCGCCGAGCGGCGGCACTACATCGTCATGGAGGGCCGCGAGGTCTTCAAGGGCGCGGTGACCGCCATGGCCGCCTCCAGCCTGGAGGCGATCCGTCGCTCCGGCCTGGAGCCGGACGACATCGACCTGGTCGTCCCCCACCAGGCCAACCAGCGGATCATCGAGGCGACCGCCCGCCGGCTCAAGGTGCCCATGAGCGACGTGGTCATGAACATCGCCCGCTACGGCAACACCTCGGCCGCCTCCATCCCGATCGCGATCGCCGAGGCGTGGGAGCAGGGCCAGATCCGGCCGGGCCAGCGCCTGCTGCTGACCGCGTTCGGGGCCGGCCTCGCCTGGGGTTCCCTGGTCACGGACTGGACCCTGCCGCCGCCGGCGGAGCCGTCGCCGGAGGAGCCGACCCAGTCGGCGATGCCGATCGTGCGCGGCCTGCTGGACGGGTCGCTGTGGGACGGCAAGGAGCTGCTGCCGCCGCTCCCCGGCGCCGGCCCGGTCCCGGAGGCCGCGCGTTGAACGGCCTGGAGGGACGCACGGCGCTGGTCACCGGCGCCTCGGGTGCGATCGGGCGGGCCTGCGCGGTGGCCCTGGCCGGCGAGGGCGCCAGGGTGGTGGTCGCCTACGGCTCCGACGAGCAGGGCGCGCACGAGACCGCCGGCCTGGTCAAGGCCGCCGGCTCCGAGGCGGTGCTCGCCCAGGCCGACCTCGCCGACCCCGGCGCGGCCAAGGACCTGGTCGCCGCCGCCGGTGACGCCGGTGTCGACGTGCTGGTCAACAATGCCGGCCTCACCCGCGACGGGCTGCTGCTGCGGATGCGCGACGCCGACTTCACCGACGTCCTCGAGATCAACCTGGTCGCCGCCTTCCGCTGCACCCGGGAGGTGCTGCGCGGCATGCTGCGGCGCCGTTGGGGGCGGGTGGTCTCGATCTCCAGCGTGGTCGGCCTGGTCGGCAACCCGGGGCAGGCGAACTACGCCGCTTCCAAGGCCGGCCTGGTCGGCCTCACGATGAGCGTGGCCCGCGAGGTGGCCAGCCGCGGCGTGACCGCCAACGTGGTTGCACCCGGCTACATTCCCTCCAAGCTCACCGACGCGATGAGCGAGGAGGCAAAGCAGGCCACGCTCGGCCAGATCCCGGCCGGGCGGCTCGGGACCCCAGAGGAGGTGGCGGCCGCCGTCCGCTTCCTGGCCAGCGATGAGGCCGGCTACATCACCGGCCAGGTCCTGGCGGTCGACGGTGGCATGGCGATGGGCGCGTAGCGGCGGTTGACGGGCGCCGGGGACCCGGCGCATCCTGAGCCGCCGTCGTGGCCCCCCGGCACGAAGGAGATAGGACAGATGGCGCAATCGCGCGACGAGGTCATCGACACGATGAAGGAGGTCCTCGCCTCCGAGCTGGGCGTCGACGCGGACAAGGTCACCGCCGAGGCCCGCTTCAAGGAGGACCTGGACGCCGACTCCCTGGACCTGGTCGAGGTCGTCCTCGCCCTCGAAGAGAAGTTCGGCATCGAGATCTCCGACGACCAGATCGCCGGGGTGAAGACCGTCGGTGAGGCGGCCGACCTGGTGATCTCCAAGCAGGCGGTGGGGTAGGGCTTCGTGCGTCGTGTCGTCGTCACCGGGCTCGGTGCGGTCACCCCGGTCGGCGTCGGGGTCAAGGCCTACTGGGCTGCCATCACCGCCGGCCGCTCCGGGGTCGGCCCGCTCACCCTCGTCGACCCGGAGCAGGTGCCGTCCAAGGTCGCGGCCGAGTGCCTCGACTTCGACCCGACGGCCAGCCTCGAGCACAAGGAGGCCAAGCGGCTGGACCGCTCGACCCAGTTCGCCCTGACCGCTGCCCGGGAGGCGTGGGAGGACGCGCGTATCGAAGGCGCCGTCGACAGGGACGAGACCGGGGTGGTCTTCGCCACCGGCATCGGCGGCATCTCCTCGCTGCTCGCCAGCGAGAAGGTGCTGCACACCAAGGGCCCCAACCGGGTCTCGCCGTTCACGGTGCCGCAGCTCATGCCGAACGCCGCCGCCGGCCAAGTCGCCATGAAGCTCGGCCTGCGCGGGCCGAACTTCTGCACCACCACCGCGTGCGCGGCCTCCAACCACGCCATCGGCCTGGCATTCCAGGCCATCCAGCACGGCGAGGCGGTGGCGATGATCGCCGGCGGCTCCGAGTCGGCCTTCGTCGACATCGCGCTGATCGCGTTCGCGCAGATGACCGCCCTGTCCACCAAGTACAACGACCGCCCTGAGGAGGCCTCGCGCCCGTTCGACGCGCTCCGCGACGGCTTCGTGATGGGCGAGGGAGCGGGCGCGCTGATCCTGGAGGAGCGCGACCACGCGCTGCGCCGGGGGGCGCCGATCCACGCCGAGCTGATCGGCTTCGGGCAGTCCGCGGACGCGTTCCACGTCACCGCGCCGTCCGAGGACGGCAGTGGCGCGGCCCTGGCCATCCGCCGGGCGCTGCGCTCCGCCGGGCTGGAGCCGCGGGCCATCGGCTACGTCAACGCCCACGGCACCTCGACCCCTGCCGGCGACGCCTCCGAGACCAAGGCGATCCGCCTGGCCTTCGGCGACCACGCCGACCGGCTCGCGGTGTCGTCGACCAAGTCGATGATCGGGCACCTGTTCGGGGCGGCGGGTGCGGTCGAGGGCGTCGCCACCGTGCTGGCGATCCGCGACGGCATCCTGCCCCCGACCATCAACCAGACCGACCCGGACCCCGCCTGCGACCTCGACTACGTGCCCAACCAGGCCCGCAAGGCAGCGGTCGAGGCGGCCATGTCCAACGGCTTCGGCTTCGGCGGGCACAACGCCGTGGTGGTGTTCCGCCGCCACGCCGAGTAGGCGCCACGGCGCGGCGGAGCGGGCATGAGGCTGTACGCCGAGACCACGCCGCGGCGCGCCCGCCAGCTCGCCGGCGACCTGCTGGTGCTGGCCTGGACCGCCGCCTGGGTGCTTGCCGGGCGCAGCCTGTACCTGCTGGTGGAGAAGCTGGCCGCGCCGGGGCGCACGGTCGAGCGGGCCGGTACCGCCTTCGCCACCGACGTCGGCGAGATCCAGCAGAAGGTGGGCCGCATCCCGGTGGTCGGGGGCGAGCTGCGCGACCCGTTCGGGCGCCTCGGCGGCGTCGGGCGGGTGCTGGCGGAGGCCGGCACGACCCAGCAGCAGGTCGTCCACGACCTGGCCCTCTGGCTGGGGGTGCTGGTCGCCGCCGTGCCGATCGTGGCGCTGCTGGTGATGTGGCTGCCTGGTCGGGTCGCCTGGGCGCGGGAGGCCGGCGCGGCCAGCAGGCTGCGCATGGGTGGCGCCGACCTCGAGCTGTTCGCGCTCCGGGCCGTGGCCAACCGGCCGCTGCGCGAGCTGTACCGGGTCACCCCCGACCCCGCCGGTGCGTTGCGGGCTGGCGAATACGCGGATCTCGCCGCCCTGGAGCTGCGGACGCTGGGCCTGCGCCCCGAGTCTCGGCGGCCGCCGCGTTAGCGGCGGCCGGGTCGCCGCCAGACCAGGACGAGGACGCCCAGCAGCAGGCACCCGACGCCGGCGCAGGCGGCCAGCGGCAGCGGCATGGCGAGCATGCGCAGGCCGAGACGTTCGACGAGCTGGGGTGACCCGACGCGGCCGGTGAGCCGCTCGGCGGCGGGCGGGAGCGTCCCTTCGGGAGCCGCGGCCCGCGTCCCGGCCTCGGGCGCCGCGTGGGTGCGGCCGAGCACCTCGGCGCCGGCCTCGGGCCTGACCTTGAAGCCGTAGCCGAGCAGCGCCCGTACGTCGTCGTACATGTGGTCGGAGCCGAGGACGACCGCGACCAGGGTGCGGCCGCCCCGCCGCTGGGCGGCGACGATGGTGGAGCGGGCACGGACCGTGTAGCCGGTCTTGATGCCGAGCGCCCCGGGGTCCCGGCCCCAGCTCACGAAGTGGTTGTGGTTGGCGAGGACCTGCACGTGCCGGTCGGGCCAGCGGTAGCGGACCGCCCGGGACGCGGTCAGCTCGGCCAGCTCCGGCTGGCCGAGCAGCGCCCGGCCGAGGACGGCGAGGTCGGCCGCGCTGCCCCGGTGACCGGGCGCGTCCAGCCCGGACGGGTCCCGCCAGGTGGAGTCGGTGCAGCCCAGGGCGTCGGCCTTGGCCTGCATGGCCCGGAGGAAGCCGGCCCGCCCGCCGTCGGGGTAGGCGGTGGCCAGCGTCTCGGCGGCGTCGTTGGCGGAGACCAGCAGCAGCGTCGTCAGGAGCTGGTGGCGCCGGATCAGCCAGCCGGTCCGGTAGCCGAAGCGGGTACCGTCGACCCGCTCGGCCGCCTCTGGGACCTTGAACACCTTGTCCGAGCGGTAGGCCTCGCTGGCCACCAGGGCGGTGAGGATCTTGGTGGTCGAGGCGACCAGCACCGGGCGGTGCGCCTGACGCTGCCACAGGACGGCGCCGGTGGCGGCGTCCATGACCACGGCGGCCCGTGCCTCGACCCGGGGCGCGGGCGGGGCGGCGGCGGCCGGCGGCGCCATCCACACGGCGAGCAGGCCGAGCACGACCAGCAGGGACGGCAACCACGGTAGACGGAAACGCACGCCGGTAGGCTGCACGAATCCGTGTGTGAGGTGCAAGCGTCCCAGGCCGGACGGCACCGCCACCCTGGCGAGAACACCCCGGGCGGGCGGCGGCGACGGGCGCCGCCGCCGGGTGATCGCCGGGAGCTCGCCGCTGGCCCTTTGGCCAGCGCGAGGCTCCGGTTGCGGGTGACCCGGCGACCGGCCCTTCGACCGGAATCCCGGGTCCCGCGGCGATATCGTCAAGGGTGGCACAACTTCCGCTGCCTCGCCCATTCGCTCGATGACGTAAGTCGAATCCCTCCAAGTGGTGAGACACTCGCGGAGCTATCGGTGTAAACGGCGGCGAATTGCCGAAACCCGTAAATGTCTCGATCGTTAGCATGAAATACCGGGAATCGGTAGGAACCGGACCGGGTTTTGCACAGCGACGACGAACGCGTCAATCTCTGCGGAAGATGGTCGAGCCAGGTCGGTCCGGCTCGCCAAGGCGCGACGACCCCCGGGCGCGCCGACCGGTCGGAAGCGGCCGGCAAACGTATGGCGAACAGAGAGGCTTCGAACAGCGGCAGGCATCTGGCCCAACGGCGCCGGCGCGGCCCTTCCGCCCTGCTGGTGGCCGCCAGCATCCTGCTGGTGCTGGCGCTCGGCGTCGGCGGCTTCATGATGTTCCTCAACGAGACGCCCAGGAGCGTCGCCTGCCCTGCCGGCAGCCTGCGCCTGCAGGTGGCGGCCTCGCCCGACCAGGCCGACGTGCTGGCACAGGCGGCGGCCGAGTACGGGCGGCAGCGGCCGACGGTGGACGACCGTTGCGTCGACGTTCAGGTCCGCGGCGTGGAGTCGGTGGAGGGGGCCAACGCCCTCGTCACCGGCTGGGACGAGGTGGCCCTCGGGCCGCGACCCGACGTCTGGGTGCCGGCCTCCACCGCCTGGGCGCTCCAGGTGCAGCTCAAGCGGCAGGCCACCAAGCAGCCCGACGTGATCCCCTTCGAGCGGCCCAAGGTCGCCACCACCCCGATGGTCTTCGCCATGCCCAAGCCGATGGCGGAGGCGCTCGGCTGGCCGCAGCGGCCGCTGGGCTGGACCGAGCTGCTCCAGGCGGTGCAGAACCCGCAGGGCTGGAAGGCGTTCAACCAGCCGAGCTGGGGCCTGTTCCGGCTGGGCAAGCTGGACCCGAACCTCTCCACCCCCGGGCTGGAGGCCCTGATCGGCGCCGTGTTCGCCGCCACCGGCCAGGGCAGCGACCTGTCGGTCGAGACCCTCGCCAAGCAGGCCGACCAGTTGCGCACCTTGATCCTCGGGATCGAGCGGGCCCCCGGCCAGGACGCGGACACGCCGGCGACGTTCCTGGCCAACCTGCAGCAGGCCGACCAGGCCGGCGACACCCTCGGGTTCGTCTCGGCGGTCCCGCTCGACGAGAAGTCGGTCTTCGACTACAACCGGGGGAGCCTGGGCGGCCTCGAGGACGGCGGGCAGCGGCCCAAGCCCAAGGTGCCGCTGGTCGCGGTCTACCCGAAGGAGGGCACGCTGGAGGCCGACCACCCGTGGGTCGTGCTGCGCGCCCCCTGGGTCGACGCCGCCAAGCGCCGCGCGGCAGCCGGCTTCTTGGACTACATCCGCAGCGAGCCGGTCCAGGTCCGCTTCCAGCAGGTCGGGTTCCGCTCCTGGGGTGGCCGCCCCGGGCCCGCGCTCACCGAGGAGGGCGGCCTGCTGCCCGACCAGCCGGCGAGGGTCCTGGCCCCACCCGCCCCGAAGGTCGTGGCGGCGGCGCTGGAGAGCTGGAACGCGGCCCGCAAGCGCAGCAACGTGCTGGCGGTTTACGACGTCTCGGGCTCCATGAAGGAGCCCGTCCCCGGGACCGGGCTGACCAAGATCGAGCTGGTCAGGAAGGCCGTCGTCCTGGCGTTGCCGCTGTTCGCGCCCGAGACCAACCTCGGAAGCTGGGTCTTCTCGACCAACCTGGAGGGCCGTCAGGACTGGCACGAGCTGGTCCCGATCGGGCCCACCAACGCCAAGCTCCCCAACGGCAAGACCAGACGGGAGGTGCTGGCCGGGACCATCCCGTTGTTGCAGGCCAGCAACGGCGACACCGGCCTGTACGACACCACCCTGGCCGCCTTCCGCGCCGTGAAGCGCTCCTACGCGCCGGGCCGGCTCAACATCGTGGTGCTGCTCACCGACGGCATCAACGACGACCCCGACGGCGGCATCAGCAAGCAGGAGCTGCTCGGCCAGCTCAAGGCGGATCAGGGCAACCAGAAGGTGTCGATCATCACGATCGCCTTCGGCGCCAACGCCGACGTCGCCACCCTCAGG
>Ga0307278_10001397_pt1 | contig 12034 bp, 10 predicted proteins | sample ER_DNA_117_FD_194482 | JGI IMG/M metagenome (GOLD analysis project Ga0307278, IMG submission 194482) | Bulk soil microbial communities from the East River watershed near Crested Butte, Colorado, United States - ER_DNA_117 | ecosystem: Environmental > Terrestrial > Soil > Floodplain | place... | reverse complement strand
GAGGTCGCGCAGCGGTTCGTCGATCGACGGCGGCATCCGGAATTCGGTATACCAGACTGCGACCGCGCCGCACAACTCGCACCTTGATGCCGCCCATCGCTCGCCGCGCCCTGCGCCACGACGTCCGCCGCGAGATCCTCGCGATGATCTTCGACGGCCGCCTGCGGGTCGGCGAGCGCATCAACGAGCGCGACCTGGGCGCCGCGCTCGAGGTCAGTCGCACGCCGATCCGCGAGGCGCTGCTGGGCCTCGAGGGGGAGGGCTTCGTGGAGAGCAGGCCGGCGCGCGGCTTCGCCCCGGTGCCGCTCAGCGCGCGCGACGTCAACGAGGTCTATCCGATGGTCGCCGCGCTCGAGATCCTCGCGCTGCGCACCACGCCGCCCGAGCGCCTGCGCTCCCACCTGCCCGAGCTCGAGCGGCTCGCCGACCAGATGGCGGCCGCCGCCACCGCCCGGCGCGCGCAGGCGCTCGACGATCGCTGGCACGCCCGGCTCGTCAACGAGTGCGGCAACGAGCGCCTGCTGCGGACGCTGTCGTCGCTCAAGCGCGTCGTGCGCCGCTACGAGCTGGCGTGGATGGCCGACAACGCCCACGTCGAGACGTCGACCGAGCAGCACCACGCGATCGTCGAGGCTCTCGGCCGCGACGACGTCGATCGCGCGGCCGAGCTCATCGATCTCAACTGGCGTTACACGATGGCCGAGATGCTTGCGTGGCTGGGGGACCGGCCGGCCCGCTAACGGCAAACGTACGTGAGTTCTGGTATCCCGGCAGGTCATGAGCACCACGGCCACGACTCTTCGCCGCACTCCGCCGCTCCCGGCGGTGATCCAGGGCGCGCTCGTCGCGTCGCTGCTCGCAGTTGCCGCCGTGTGCTGGGCGGTGACCAGCGACCGCATGGGCGGCATGGACGCCGGGCCGGGGACCGAGCTCGGCGGCCTCGGCTGGTTCCTCGTCGTCTGGGTGACGATGATGGCCGCGATGATGCTGCCGTCGCTCGCGCCGATCGTGCTCGGCCAGGCGCGCATCGAGCGCGCGTCAGCCGACCGGACAGCGATGGCGACCACGCTGGTGTTCGTCGCCGGCTACGTGCTCGCGTGGGGCGCGGTCGGGCTGCTCGGCTACGCGATCGTCGAGGGCGCGCGCTCGCTGGACATCGGCTTCCTGGCCTGGGACGACGGCGGGCCCTACGTCGCCGGCGGCGTGATCGTCTTCGCCGCCCTGTATCAGCTCACCAGGCCGAAGCACACCTGCCTGCGCCACTGCCGCAGCCCCGAGATGCTCCTCTCCGACTGGCGCCCCGGCCCGTTCGGGGCGCTGCGGATGGGCGTCGACCACGGCGCGTACTGCGTCGGCTGCTGCTGGGCGATGATGGCCGCGCTGTTCGCGGTCGGCGTGATGAGCGTCGGCTGGATGGCCTTCGTCGCCGCGCTGATCGCCGCCGAGAAGCTCCTGCCGTGGCGTGTCGGCGCGACACGCGCGGTCGCCATCCTGCTCGCCGTCCTCGGCCTCGCCGTCGCCTTCGTCCCCGACGATGTCCCCGGCCTCACGATCCCCGGCTCGTCGGACTCGATGGGGACGATGCAGATGGGGATGACCGGCCGCTAGCCCTCCGCGCGCCAGACGTCGAGCGCGATCGGGCGCGTGCGCTCGCTGAACGTGTCGTCGGGAGCGGTGTCGTGAAGCAGCGCGCGCAGGTCTGCTTCGAACCTCGCGGCCTGTGCGCCGAAGAGGTGCGGGGTCGAGCCCGACAGCGAGAAGGTGGCGGCCACGACGTCGTCGGCGCCGCGCGTGACGACTCGAACGGTGTCGATCTCGATGCGGACCGGCCCAGTGAACCCTGCACCGCGCAGGGCGTCCTCCTCGTCCTCGGGCGTCCGAACAGCCCGCGGGCCACGGCCGGCTCGACGCACCGGCCCGAGGTAGGAGCGAATGAGGGCGTCGATCTGCTCGTACGGCGGTCGAGGGTGGTCGAGCTCGTCGTCGCTCGCATCGCCGCGGTGCGTGGTCGCCTGCAGGTGGACGCACGCGCCGCCGGGCTCGAGCATGCCCCGCACCGCCTTGGCGACGGCAGCCTGCTCGAACCAATGAAAGGACTGCGCGAAGGTCACCAGCGCGAAGCGCCCCAGGTCCGCGGGCAGCTCCTCGGCGCGCATGAGCCGCCACTCGACGTTGGTCACGCCCGCGCGGTCGGCGCTCGCCGTGGCGGCGGCGATCATGTCGGGGTCGGCGTCGACGCCGACGGCGACCGCGACACGCGGAGCGAGGAGGAGCGTGAGCGACCCGGGCCCGCACCCGACGTCGAGCACGCGCTGGGTCCCGTCGAGCGCGAACGTCTCGGTGAAGGCGTCGGCGACGGCCGGCGGATAGGGGAGCCTGCCGACGCCGTAGTAGGCGGCCGATCCGCGATACAGCGTGTCGTCCCAGCGCCAGTCGCGCGACATTCCCCGACGATACGACGAGGCGTCCGCGGCCATCGCGGGCTACGACGACTAGAAGAGGTGCTCGATGCCCTTGATCGCCGCGCTGCCGAGCACGATCTCGAGCACGACGCCGGCGACCCCGACGACGACCGCCGCGATCACGATGGCGAAGTCCTCGAGCAGCACGGCGAGCGAGAGCAGGACGACGCCGAGCGCCGGCAGGGTGTCCAGGCCGGTGAACGGAGGGGCGAGGAAGGCGCCAAGGCACCCGCCGATCACGAGCACGCCGAAGACGATGTTGCTGAGCCGGTGGTCGAAGAGGAAGCGCAGACGCGGCCTCGAGATCCGCTCCAGACGGCGGATCATCCGCATGAGGCCGGCGAGGAAGCGCTGCTGTCGGTCGCCCGCCAGCTCGAGGTTGCGCCAGCGCTTCGGAAGCCAGATCGCCTCGCGGCCGGCGATCAGCTGCGCAGCAAGGAGCACCGCGATGATCTCGAAGACGTGCGTCGCGCCGCCGGTCGGCAGCGGCAGCGCCGGCACGCCGAGCAGGACGACGAAGAGGATCGCGAAGCTCTTCTCCTGGAACAGCTCGATGAGGCTCGCGACGGTCTTCTCGCCGTCGCCGGCGAGCCAGCCCGCGAGCTGCTCGCTGACCATCGGCGCCGGTTCGTTCGCGGAGGTCAGCGCTCGACGGTGATGACGAAGTAGTCCGAGCGGATCGTCGCGCGATCGTCGCCGGCCGCGTTGAAGCGAGCGACGAGCTCGGCGAAGGCGGCGAGGAACTCGTCCCAGCGGCCCTGCGGCTCGAGCATCCGGCGCGCCATGACGAACGGCCCGAAGTCGTCGGCGTAGTGGTGGACGGCGTCCTCCACCGACTCGAAGAGGAACTCGACGGTCTCGCGCTCGATCGACGGCGTCACGCCCGCGGCGCCGAACACCTCGGCCACGTGCGACTCGACTCCCCACAGCGGCGGCGGCTGCACGCCCGGCGGCGGTGGCGGCATGAAGCGCCCCGACAGCTTGAACAGCTCGCCGGCGAAGCCGTCGTTGGCCCAGGTCACCATCGCGATCCGCCCGCCCGGTCGGCACACGCGGACGAGCTCGGCCGCCGCCCGTGCGTGGTCGGGCGCGAACATCGCACCGAACGTCGAGACCACGCGGTCGAAGCTCGCGTCTGCGAACGGGAGCTCCTGGGCGTCGCCCTCGACCCACTCGACCTCGAGGCCCGCCTCGGCCGCGCGCCGGCGCGCGTGCTCGAGCAGCTCGGGCGTGACGTCCAGACCAACGACCCTGGCCCCGCGCTGCGCCGCCGGGATGGCGATGGTGCCGCCGCTGCCGGTCCCGACGTCGAGCAGGTCCAGCCCCGGCTCGACGCCGACACGGTCGAGGACGACCGCGCCGACCGGCGCGACCAGACGCGAGAACCCGTCCCAGTCGCCCGCCGCCCAGGTCGCGCGCGCCCGTTGGCGAAGCTCATCCGCGAGGGCCATGCGGGCGACGCTAACACTCCGCGCGCCTGTCCGTGTGAGATCCGTCCGCCTCCGCAGTCGAGCGCGCATGCGCCAGCTTCGGCCGCCCCCCTCAAGGTCACCACCGCGGATGCCGAAGCGGAGTCCGTCGGGACGCACGGATTGCAGCCCAGGAGTGGGGGGCAAGCAAGAACGCGCGTGCGCGAGAGCCCGAGGATGACGGCTCTCGCGCGCACCTTTCTCCAGCGCGTAGAGCATCGGCGGAGTGTGCCGCTCATGGAACGCGCTCGTATCTGTAAGTCCCGAGCGCGACCCCTGGTGTGGTCCACGGCCGCGGTATACGTTCGCCTGCGTGCGACGAGGACGGGCCAGAGAGCGTGAGCGGCTGGACGGGCAGATCGACTCGCGCAACGAGGTCGAGCGGGTCCTCGGCTGATGGTGCTGCGGGGGCGGCGCCGCGAGCGCGAGGTGCTCGACGAGCTGCTCGCGGCGGTGGGCACCGGCGAGAGCCGAGCGCTGGTGGTCGTCGGCGAGCCGGGCGTCGGCAAGACCGCGCTGATCCAATCCGCGCTGCAGTCCGCGTCGGCCCATCGCCTCGCGCGCGCGGTGGGCGTCGAGTCCGAGATGGAGCTCGCCTTCGCCGCGCTTCACCAGCTGTGCGCGCCGATGCTCGATCGGCTCGAGCGCCTTCCCGACCCGCAGCGCGAAGCGCTCGCCACCGCGTTCGGCCTGAGGGCCGGCGACGCGCCCGATCGCTTCCTCGTCGGGCTGGCGGCTCTGGGCCTGCTCTCCGAGGTCGCCCACGATCAGCCGCTGCTGTGCTTCGTCGACGACGCGCAGTGGCTGGATCGCGCGTCCGCGCAGACGCTCGCGTTCGTCGCGCGCCGGCTGTACGCGGAGTCGGTCGGCGTGGTCTTCGCGACGCGGGAGCCCAGCGAGGAGCTCAGGGGCCTGCCGGAGCTCCACCTCCAGGGCCTGCGCAACGGCGAGGCCCGCGAGCTGCTGGCCTCGGCGGTCCACGGGCCGCTGGACGAGCGTGTGCGCGATCGGATCGTCGCCGAGACGCGCGGCAACCCGCTGGCGCTCCTGGAGCTTCCGCGCGGGCTGACCCACGCCGAGCTCGCCGGCGGGTTCGGGCTGCCCGACGCACCCGCGCTATCGGGCCGGATCGAGGAGAGCTTCCAGCGCCAAATCGCCGCGCTCGAGCCGCGCACCCAGCTGCTGCTGCTCGTCGCGGCGGCCGAGCCGCTGGGCGACCCGATGCTGGTCTGGCGGGCGGCCGAGCGGCTTGACATCGCCGCCGACGCGGCACCGCCCGCCGCTGCCGCCGGGCTGGCGGAGTTCGGCGCCCGCGTTCACTTCCGTCATCCGCTGGTGCGCTCGGCGGTGTACCGGGCGGCGTCGTCGGCGCAGCGCCAGAGCGTGCACGCCGCGCTCGCCGAGGCCACCGATCCCGAGGTCGATCCCGATCGTCGCGCGTGGCACCGCGCCCAGGCGGCCACGGGGCCCGACGAGGACGTCGCCGCTGACCTCGAGCGCTCCGCCGAGCGCGCGCAGCGACGCGGCGGGCTGGCCGCGGCCGCGGCCTTCCTCGAGCGCGCGACGGTGCTGACTTCCGACCCTGCGCGACGGTCCGAGCGCGCGCTGGCCGCCGCCCAGGCCACGCACCAGGCGGGAGGCCCCGATGCGGCGCTGCGCCTGCTGACCATGGCGGAGGAGGGGCCGGTGGACGAGCTCCAGCGCGCGCGGGCGGACGTCCTGCGCGCGCAGGTCGCGTTCGCCACGAGCCGCGGCGGCGACGCTCCGCCGCTGCTGCTCAAGGCCGCCAGGCGCCTGGAGTCCCTCGACGTGCGCCGCGCGCGCGACACCTACCTCGACGCGCTCTCCGCCGCGCTGTTCGTCGGCCGGCTGACGAGCGACGGCGGGGTGCTCGAGGCTGCGCAGGCCGCGGGCGCGGCGCCCGCGCCCGCGCAGCCTCCCGGCGCGCCCGATCTGCTCCTCGATGGCGCGGCGACGCTGATCACCGACGGGTATGCCGCAGCGGCGCCGATCCTCAAGCGGGCGCTGACCGCCTTCCGGGACGAGCGCATCTCCGAGGAGGTGGAGATCCGCTGGCTGTGGCTGGCCTCGCGCGTCGCGGTGAACCTGTGGGACGACGAGATCTGGCGCATGCTCGCCGACCGCCACGTCGAGCTCGCCCGCGCCTCTGGCGCGCTCGCCGTGCTGCCGATCGCCCTCAGCTCGCGCATCGTCGTGCACATCAACGAGGGCGAGATGGCGGCGGCCGCTTCGCTCACCGAGGAGCAGCGGGCGATCGCCGACGCGACCGGCAGCCAGATCGTGCTGTACGCGGGCCTCGTCGTCGCCGCCTGCCAGGGCCGCGAGCCCGAGGCCTCCAGGCTGATCGAGGCCAGCATCGAGGACGTCCGGCACCGCGGCGGGGGCATGGACCTGGCGATCACGCGGTGGTGGAGCGCGTTGCTCTACAACGCCCTCGGCCGCCACCACGACGCGCTGGCCGCGGCGCAGGAGGCGCCTGGCCATCCACCGGAGCTGCTGTTCTCCAACTGGGTGCTTCCCGAGCTGATCGAGGCGGCCGCCCGCAGCGGCGACCACGATCGCGCCGCCGACGCGCAGCGGCGCCTGGCGGAGACGACGCGGGCCAGCGGGACCGACTGGGCGCTGGGGATCGAGGCTCGCACGGGAGCGCTCGTGGCCGACGGCGACGCGGCCGACGGCCTCTACCGCGAGGCGATCGAGCGGCTCGGCCGCACTCGCGCCCGCGTGCACCTCGCCCGCGCCCACCTGCTCTACGGCGAATGGCTGCGCGGCGAGAACCGCCGGCCCGAGGCGCGCGAGCAGCTGCGCACCGCCCACGAGATGCTGAGCGCGGCGGGCCTCGAGGCATTCGCCGAACGCGCCGCCCGCGAGCTCCTCGCCGCCGGAGAGACGGCGCGCAGCGACGGGGCACACGGCGCCACGGGCGGGCTCACCGCCCAGGAGGCGCAGATCGCCCGGCTCGCCCGCGACGGCCTGTCGAACCCGGAGATCGGCGCCCGGCTGTTCATCAGCCCGCGGACCGTCGAGTACCACCTGCACAAGGTCTTCACCAAGCTCGAGATCAGCTCGCGCAACCAGCTCGACGGCGTCCTGGTCGGCTAGTCGCCCTAGCGTCCGAGTAGCGCCAGCGACAGCTCCCACAGGCGCTCGGCGTCGGCGGCGTCGAGCGCGTAGGCGGCGACACCGAAGCCGCGGGGCGCCGGCGAGACGCCCGGATCTCGTTGCAGTCGGCGAAGTAGTGCCCGCCGATGCCCTCGAGCTGCGGTGACGTCGCCACGAGGACGCTCGTCGCCGCGCCCTGCTCGGGCGTCTTGTAGTCGTAGCCGCCCCTGGCGATGGCGTCGGCGAGCGCTTCGGGGTCCATGTGTCGCGACAGGCCGGTCGTCGCGATCGCGCCGGGGTGGACCGCGTTGGCCGTGATGCCCTCGGCGCCCCAGCGGCGCGAGGCCTCGACGGCGAACAGGACGTTCGCGGTCTTCGACTGACCGTAGGCGACCAGCGGGTCGTACGGGCGGTGCGCGAAGAACAGGTCGTCGAAGACCACGCGCGAGCGCAGGTGCGCGACGGAGCTCAGCGACACGACGCGTGCGTCGCCGGCGGCGGCGAGGGCGTCGTGCAGGCCGAGGGCGAGCGCGAAGTGCCCGAGGTGGTTGGTCGCGAACTGCGCCTCCCAGCCCTCGGGCGTCAGCTGGAGCTCGGGGAGCGCCATGACGCCGGCGTTGTTGACCAGGATGTGCAGCGGCACCGTCCAGCCGGCGGCGAAGGCGGCGACCGACCGCTGGTCGGCGAGGTCGAGCGGGCGCACGTGGATCGCGGTGCTGCCGGTGGTGGCGGTGATGTCGGCCGCGGTCCGCTCGCCCGCGCCGGTGTCGCGCACGGCGAGGGTGACGTCGGCGCCCGCGCCGGCCAGCGCCCGCGCGGTCTCGATCCCGATCCCCGACGAGCCGCCGGTGACGATCGCGCGCCTGCCGCTCAGGTCGATGCCGGCCACCACCTCGGCGGCGGTCGAGTCGAAGCCGAACGGGGTCTGGATGCGGTTGGGGGTCGTCGTGTCGGTCATGGGTTCGAGTGTCAGCCACGTCTGACCCGGCCACAATGGACCTGCCGATCCTGGTAGTCGCAGGGCCACGATCGGGCGCGCCGGCGCGCGTATCGTTGATGGCGTGGCGCGCGAGAACCTCATCGGCGAATACCTTCGGGCGCGGCGCGAGCTCGTCCGGCCCGAGGACGTTCCCCTTCCCGACCTCGGCGGCCGCCGCCGGGTGCCGGGGCTGCGGCGCGAGGAGGTCGCGCTGCTGGCCGGCGTCAGCATCGACTACTACGTGCGCCTCGAGCAGGGGCGCGACCAGCATCCCTCCGAGCAGGTCCTCGATGCCCTCGCCCGCGCCCTGCAGCTCGACGACGACGCCGCCGCGCATCTGCGCCGCCTGGCGCGCCCACCGGCCCGCCGGCGGCGCAGCGCGCCGCGGCCCGAGCGGCCACCCGCGGGCATCGTGCGGTTGATCGAGTGCTGGACCGAGACGCCGGCCGTCGTCGAAGGCCGCTACACCGACGTGCTCGCCGCCAACTCCCTCGCGCTCGCCCTCGCCCCGTACTACGTCGTGGGCACCAACCTCGTCCGCGCGACCTTCCTGGACCCCCGCGTGCGCGACATGTACGCGGACTGGGAGCGGGTCACCGAGAGCGCGGTCGCCGGGCTGCGAGCGCTGGTCGGCCCCGATGTCGACGACCCCCGCCTCAACGAGCTCGTCGGCGAGCTCTCGGTGCGCAGCGAGCGCTTCCGCACGCTGTGGGCCCGGCACGACGCGCGCCCCCGGCGCAGCGGCACCGCCCGGCTCGGTCACCCACAGGTCGGCCCGCTGGAGCTCAGCTACGAGAAGTTCCCGATCCCCGACGCCGACCGTCAGACGCTGGCCGTCTACCACGCCGCGCCGGGCAGCCCGAGCGCGCAGAGCCTCGCGCTGCTGGCCAGCCTAGCCCGGCCCGGCGACGACGCCCGCGTCGCGCAGGCGGCCGATCTCGGCCGCGCTGAGGGCCAGGACGTCGGCTAGGACCTCCTCGGTGTGCTCGCCGAGGATCGGCGCGCGGCGGATGGGCGCGCGCTCGACGTCGGTGAACCACAGCGGGGAGCCGGGCATCAGGTAGTCGCCGACGCCTGGGTGCTCGATCTGCTCGAACAGCGGGTTGGCCGTCGAGCAGCGCGGGTCCTCGGTGACCAGCTGGCGGAAGGTCTGGTACGGGCCCCAGGAGACGCCGGTGCCGGTGAACAGCGCGCGGATCTCGCTGAGGTCGCGCGAGGCGAACCATGGGCGCAGGAGCGCGGCGATGAGGTCGCGTGCCTCGAAGCGCCCGCTCTCGGTGCTGAGATCGTGGCCGGTGGCCTGCTCGATCTTCTCGCACGCCTCGTGGATCGCGGTGGCGTCCTGCAGCGCGTGCCACTGGCGGGCGGTGAGGGCGACGACCATGAGCCGGCGGCCGTCGCGGGTCTCGAAGTCGTGGCCGAAGGCGCCGTAGAGGTAGTTGCCGTCCTTGGGCTGGTCGCGGCCGCCGAGCTGGGCCTCGGCGATGCGGCCGAGGTTGCCGACCATCGCGAAGGCGACGTCGGAGAGCGCGAGCTTGACGAGCTGACCGTGGCCCGTCCGCGTGCGGTGGCGCTCGGCGGCGAGCATCCCGAACGCGGCGAGCGTGCCCATCGCGACGTCCCAGGCGGGGAGCACGCTGTTGAGCGGCTCGGCGAGGTTGCGCGGGCCGGTCGCCCATGGGAAGCCGGTGGCCGGGTTGACCGTGTAATCGACCTCGCTCGTCCCGTCGGGGTTGCCGGTGAGCGCGACCATGATCAGGTCCTCGCGGCGCTGCCGCAGCGCGTCATAGGCCAGCCAGCCGCGGGCAGGGAAGTTGGTCAGGAACAGCCCGGCGTCGGCGACGAGGGCGGCGGCGAGCTCGCGGCCCCCCTCGGAGCGCAGGTCGAGCGCGATCGAGCGCTTGCCCTTGTTCAGTCCCGCCCAGAACAGGCTCTGGCCATCGTCAGCCAGCGGCCAGCGCTCGTGGTCCAGGCCGCCACCGATCTGGTCGAAGCGGATGACCTCGGCGCCGTTCTGGGCCAGGGTCATGCCGCCCAGAGGCGCGGCGACGAACGCCGACCCCTCGACCACCCGCATCCCCTCGAGCATCGGGCTGCTCATGCCATCACTGCGACGAAGCGCCAGTCGAGCACGTCGCTGGACTCGCCGGCGCGCTGGGCCCGCACGCGCGAGCGCAGGTGCACGAGCCCGCCGCCGGCCTCGAGCGGCTCGATGGCGGTGAGCTCGAGCTCGCTGTACAGCGTGTCGTCCTCGAACACGGGGGCGAGGTGGTCGCAGCCGTGCCAGCCGACGATGGTCACCAGGTTCGGCAGGACGCGCGTCGCCTGCGCGGCGGCGATGCCGATGGTGTGGCCGCCGTAGACGAGCCGCTGCCCCGATCCGCCGGCGTGGCGATCGTGGTGCGCCATGGCGACGTTCAGGCTCAGCCGCGCGAGCTCGGGCGCCGCGCTCACGACGTCTCCGCCCTCGAGCGCCCAGCGCTGACCGGGCGCGAGGTCCGCGAGGTGCGGGCCGGGCGCCGCCGCGCGGAAGGCGTCGAGGCGCCAGTCGGCGGTCGCCGCATGCAGCATCGCGGGGTCGAGCTCGGTGGGGATGGTCTCGAGGTCGTCGGCATGGCCGGTGGCGCCGTCCGGGTCACGGAGCGGGAGCATCGCGCAGCGCCAGAAGTCGAGCACGCGGCGGTCCTCCTGGTCGACGGTCCGCACGCGCAGCACGGCCAGGCCGGTGGCCGCGCGTCCCGGCCGCGACGAGTTCTGGCGCAGGGCGACGACCTCGGTGCTGGTGCGCAGCGTGTCGCCGATGACCGGTGCGCGGCGCAGCACCAGGCCGCGGTAGAAGAGGTTGGCGATCACCCGCTGCGTGACCAGCGTCGACTGGCCGATCGACACGTCGCACACGAGCGCCGGGTGCGCCAGCGGCGCGCCGGCGCCGAGCACCTCAGCGGCCAGCGGCGCGTCGAGCGCCAGCCGCAGCCGGTCGCCGACGATCGCCTGGTGCAGCGCGGCGTGGCCCTCGGTCAGCGTCAGGCCCGGCGCGGTGTCGATCACCTGGCCGACCCGGAGGTCCTCGAAGAACGGCCCCGCGACGACGCTCACGTCGCGTCCGCTCGCGCCAGCACCCGCAGGGCGGCGGCGCGCACCGCCTCGTCGAGCATCTCGCCGTCGAGGGTCACCGCGCCCTCGCCGCTCTCGCGCTCGGCGCGCGCCAGCGCGGCGACGATCGCGCGGGCGCGCTCGACCTCGTCGGCGCGCGGGGTGAACGCCTCGTTGAGCGCATCGACCTGCGAGGGATGGATCGCCCATTTGCCGTCGAAGCCGAGGTCGCGGGCGCGCGCGGCGGCCGTCTGGAAGGCCGCGTCGGGCGCGACGCCGAGGTAGGGGCCGTCGATTGCCTGCAGGCCGTTGGCCCGCGCGGCCACGACCAGCGCGTGCTGCGCCGGCAGCCAGGCGTCGAGATCGCGCGCGCCGCCCAGGGACGCCGCGAGATCGGCGTAGCCGAGGATCAGCGCGTCCAGGCGCGGCGACGCCGCGGCGATCTCCAGCACGTTGGCCAGGCCCGCCGCCGTCTCGATCAGCGCCTGCACCCGCATCGGCGCGCGCCGCCCGGCGCCGGCCTCGACGCCATCCAGCAGCCGATCGACGAACGCCAGATCGCCCGCGCTCTGCACCTTCGGAACCACGACCGACGCCGGCAGCTCGGCCAGCGCGCCCACGGCGGCGAGGTCCAGATGGCACCACGGCGTGCCCGGCCCGTTGACCCGCACCGCGACGCCCGGCCCCGTCCAATCGCTCAGCGCCGCCACCGTGGCGGCGCGCGCGTCGTCCTTCGCAGCGACCGCGACCGCGTCCTCGAGATCGATGACGACCTCGTCCGCCGCCAGCTCAGCGGCCTTCGCCAGCTTGCGCTCGGACGACCCCGGGACCGACAGGCAGGATCGGCGAGCGGGCGGGCGCAGCGTCGTCATCGCGCGGCAGGCTATCCCAGCGAATCGCTGGCCAAT
>Ga0307278_10001396_pt1 | contig 12036 bp, 14 predicted proteins | sample ER_DNA_117_FD_194482 | JGI IMG/M metagenome (GOLD analysis project Ga0307278, IMG submission 194482) | Bulk soil microbial communities from the East River watershed near Crested Butte, Colorado, United States - ER_DNA_117 | ecosystem: Environmental > Terrestrial > Soil > Floodplain | place... | reverse complement strand
GCAGGCGAACTGATGCGCCGTGGCGACGCGAAGCCTCGCCGCGCCGCACGCTTGACGACGACCGCGAACCACGAACCCCTGGAGCGCGCGTGCCGAGCCCGCGCGCGTTCCGCGCGAAGCGCCGTCCCCACCCGGGCGAAAGCGCAGCTTTCGCCCGGACCCTGTAAGTAGAGGCATGGCCGAACGAGGTACGCAGGAGCGGCTGCGGCTCTGGTTGGAGCGGACGCGGGACGGGTACCGGCTGCGCGACGCCGCGACGGAGGAGATCGTCCGGCACGAGGATCCGCGCATTCGCGTGATCAAGCTTGCGGGAGTGTCGTACCGGCTCGACGCACTCCAGGACGACGCATTCGCACCCGGCAACCGGTTGGCGCTCGTGCCGGAGCCGGAGAACGAGCACGACCCGAACGCGATCGCCGTCTGGGATCCGGAACAGCGCGTGCAGGGCGGCTACGTGCCGGCCGAGGTCGCGCGCGAGCTCGATGCTTCCGACTGGCAGGCCGTCTCGCTGCTGGAGTTCTTCGACAGCGGTCGGCGAGCCGGGCTCCGCGTCCTGCTCGCGCCGCACGACGCCTGGATCGGGCTGCCGCGCACGTGATCCATGAGCTTCCGCTCGAGCGGCGCACCCTGCACGGCCACTTCTCGCGGGATCTGCCGGCGATCCTGACGATCGATCCCGGCGATGCGTTCGCCTTCTCGTGCCCGAACGCCGGCTGGTACCTCGCTCCCGGCGAGCAATTCGAGCCCCGCGACGAGCACCTCGACGCAGGCCATGCTCTGGTCGGGCCGATCGATGTGCGTGGAGCTAGTGCAGGGGGGACGCTCGTCGTCCGGATCGACGAGGTTCGTCCGGGGACGTTCGGCGAAACGTGGGGACACGAGACGCGGATCGAATGGACGCTCGACGCCGACCGCGGCACCGGTGTCGACGATCGCGGTGCCGGCGTCCGCCTCGCACCCTTCCTGGGCGTCATCGGAATGCCGCCGGACGAGCAAGGCATCCACTCAACCGGCCCGCCGCGGCGCTGCGGCGGCAACATCGACTGCAAGGAGCTCGTTGCCGGCACGGTGCTCTACCTCCCGATCAGCGTCGACGGTGCGCACCTGTCGGCAGGCGACGCCCATGCCGCACAGGCCGACGGCGAGGCCTCCGGAACTGCGATCGAGTGTTTCCTCGAGCGCGCGCAGCTGACGATCGAGCTCTCCGATCTCGAGCTGCGCTCACCGATCGCCCGCACGCCCAACGCGTGGATCGCATTCGGCTTCGACGAGGACCTCGACCTCGCCGCGGAGGAAGCGATGGCGACAATGCTCGACCTGATGGAACGCGAGCTCGCGCTCGAGCGTTCCTACGCGCTCGCTCTTTCGAGCATCGCCGTCGATCTTCGCGTCACGCAGATCGTGAACGGGGTCAAGGGCGTACACGCAGTTCTGGCAGACGACGCGATCCGCATGTGATGCCGCCGTACCGCATCGTGACCGAGCGCCTCGTGCTCCGCTGCTGGGAGCCGCGTGACGCGCCGCTGCTGAAGGAAGCCGTCGACAGCAGCATCGACCACCTGTTGCCGTGGATGCCCTGGGCCGCGCACGAGCCGCAGTCGCTGGAGGACAAGGTCGCGCTGTTGCGACAGTTCCGCGGCAGGTTCGATCTTGGGCAGGACTTCACGTACGGGATCTTCACGCGTGACGAACAGCAGGCCGTCGGAGGCACAGGGCTGCACACGCGCATCGGCGACGATGCGTTCGAGATCGGCTACTGGATCCGGGCGAGTCGCGAGGGAGAGGGGCTGACGACCGAATCGACGGCGGCACTCACGCGCGTCGCGTTCGAGCTCACAGATGTCGACCGCATCGAGATCCGCTGCGAGCCTGAGAACGAGCGCAGCCGCGCGATCCCGCGCAAGCTCGGCTACCGTGAAGAGGCAACTCTGCGCCGCCGACTCCGGCAACCGGAGCCGCGCGACGTCGTCATCTATTCGCTGTTCCGCGATGACTTCGGTTCGTCGCCGTCCGCCGCTGCCGTGGTCGAGGCGTACGACGCAGCCGGGACGCGGGTGCTCTGAGCGCGCGTATCCTGCGCGCCGCATGGCGTACGAGCTGAAGCTGCCTGACCTCGGCGAAGGCCTCACCGAAGGTGAGATCGCCCGCTGGCTGGTTACCGAGGGGCAGGAGGTCGCCGAGGACGACCCGCTCGTCGAGATCCAGACGGACAAGACGACGGTCGAGATCCCCTCGCCCGCCGCGGGCAAGATCACGCAGATCCTCGTGGAGGAGGGCAAGGTCGTGCCCGTCGGCACGCTGCTCGTCGTCATCGGCGGCGCCGGATCGCAAGCCGCCCCGAGGCCTGCCGCCGAAAAGGGACGCGCGACGCCGCTCGTGCGCAAGATCGCGCAGGAGCTGGGCGTCGACCTCGACACGCTGACTGGCACCGGCCCTCAGGGACGGATCACCGAGGAGGACGTCCGAGGGGCAGCGTCACCCCGGGAAGGCCGGCGAGAACCGCTGCGCGGGGTGCGCCGGCTGATCGCCGAGCACATGTCGCGTGCGCACCGCGAGGTTCCCGCGGTGACGTGGGTCGAGGAGTGCGACTTCTCGAACGTCGACCTCAAACAGCTGGTCGCGACGGTCCTGAAGGCTTGCGCCGAGTCGCTGAAGGAGTTCCCCGAGCTGAACGCTCGGCTCGAGGGAGACGAGATCGTCTATCTCGACCGCTACGACCTCGGGGTCGCCGTCCAGACCGAGCAGGGGCTCGTCGTGCCCGTCGTGCGTGACTGCGACACGCGTTCCGTCGAGGAGCTGCAACGAGAGGTCGAACGGCTCGCAGAAGGCGCGCGCAGCGGCAGCCTTCAGCCCGAAGAGCTGCGCGGCTCGACCTTCACCGTCACCAGCGCCGGCAAGCTGGCCGGGCTGTTTCAAACGCCGATCGTGAACTACCCCGAGGTTGCGATCCTCAGCATCGGACGGGTCGCACCACGTCCAGTCGTGCGAGACGGCGCGGTCACCGCAGCACCCGTCGGCTACGTCTCCGTCACGTTCGACCATCGCGTCGTCGACGGCGCGCGGGCTGCCGAGTTCGGCCTCGACGTCATCCGCCGGCTCGAGCAGAAGTGAGGGACGCCCGGCGAACGCCGGGCGTCCCCGTCCATCAATCAGTCGTGCGGATCTCCCGTCTCGTTCAGCTGAGCGCGGATCTCTCCTGCAGGCCAGATGTTGGAGTGGATGTTTGCGTACGCCTTCCCGGCGTCGATCGCGTTCATCAACTCGTCCCACTCTCCTGCGGTGATGCCCTGCGCGGTCGGCCCGATCACGTCGGCGGGCCTGAACGTCCCGCTGATCGTGCCGTCATGCGGGCCTGGGCAGGCTTGCGTTCCCGCGGGCCCGTTGCCCAGATTCGTGCAGAGGAACACGGAGATGCCTCCGTTGACGCTTCGCTGCCCGAAGTGAATATGCGACTGCGTGACGTTTCCTTCCAGGGCGGCGTAGCTCATCGTCCAGTCCACCGACTGGCCGTCATTGGCCACGTCGGCGGTGAACGACGCCGACCCGGTGCTCGAGATCGACGGCACCTCCTGATAGCCCTGCAACGTCGCCGATAGATGGTTGAACCCCGGCCCCGAACCGCCTGCCAAGGCGTACGCGGCCACAGCGAGAGCTGCGGCGCCTGCGGCCAGTGCCGCGAACATGCCCTTTCGCCTCATCCCCCTTGCCCTCCTAACTGCCCCGTCATGAGGGGCGCCTCGGCACCGGGGCAGTGGCGCCGAGGCGTCAGCTTCACCTACGTCAGAAGCAGTTAGACGGTTTTAGTTTCGCGCGGCTGCCGCAGGCGTCGACCCGTGGCGCGCGAGCATCGCCTCGATCCCGGGTGCGCTCGCGCGTCCGTCGATCCGGTCGACCACTCGCTTGCGCTTCACGAGCACGAGTGTCGGCACGGCCTCGACCCTGAACTTCTCCGCGAGCTCGGGCTGGTCCTCGACCTCGACGCGCATGATGCGCACCCGCGTGCGCTCTTTGCGGGCGAGATGTGCGAGCAGGCTCTCCATGCGGCGGGCCGGGCCCGAGCGTTCGGACGTGAAGAAGACGAGCAGTGGCTTGTCGTCACTCACTGATTTCCTCCTGGATTGTCGAACCGCGGGGGGGCGGTAGTTGTTCATTCCCTGCAAACGGCCCGTCAAACTAGACTGATTTGTAAGTGGGCTCCTGGTACTGGATCGGTGTCTGCACCGGACTCGGCGTCGCCGTCGGCGTGCTCTTGGCCGGACTGTTCGCCGGGACGCGGATCGCGCTCACCGCGGCGCTCGTGCTTTCAGCCGGGGCGGGGGTCGCGATCGGATACGGCCTCGGACAGTGGGACGAGGCGATCGGCGGCGGTGTCGGTGGGACTCTCGGTGCACTCGGCGCGGCACAGCTCGTGATGGGCACTTTGCGACGCGGCGGCGCGCGGTTCGGGACGGCGATCTTCGTCGCTCTCGCCGCGCTCGTCCTCGCAGCTCTCGCCTGGATCCCGATCGTCGGCTATCTCGAGGCCGCACTCGTTCCTGCCTTCGCCGCACGCCTGCGCGGCCGCGCGCCCGAGCGCTACGCCGGACTGCGCTCTCTTGCCCGCGACTAGTGGCGCGAACCGCGGCACCGACCATCCTGATCGTGATCGACGGCTTGACGCCGTCGGTGTTCGAAGCGGCAGTCGGCGACGGCGGGGCGCCGGCGCTCTCGTTCCTCGCCGAACACGGGAACTACGCCCGCGCAATCTCGACCTTCCCCTCGTTGACGCCGGTCTGCGTGTCGTCGCTGGCCACGGGCGGGCACCCTGACGTCCACCACATCCCGCACCTCGTCTGGTACGACCGCGAGCGGGCGCGGACCGTCGAGTACGGCTCCTCGTTCGCGGCGGTGCGCGCCGCCGGAATGACGCGCTCGATCCTCGACACAATCATCAACATGAACCGTCTGCATCTGTCGCGTGACGCAGTAACGGTGTACGAGGCCCTCGAGGATGCCGGCTTCACGACGGCAGCGATCAACATCACCTGCTACCGCGGCCGCACGCCTCATCTGCCGACGTTGCCGGGGGTCACGATCCCGGCGTACGGGCCGAAGCGCTTCTTCTTCTACAACCTCTTCGAGTCGGATCCGACCGGCGCACCGCTCGCGATCTTCGGGCGAGCGCAGGGATCGATCGACGCGTACGCGGCTGCCGTCGGACGCTGGCTTGTGACCCGTGACGGCTTCGACTTCCTCGTCTACTACCTCCCCGACTACGACTTCGCCTCGCACGCCCACGGCCCCGACGATGCCTTCGAGGCGCTGATGCGCAGTGATGCGGCCGTCGGCGCGCTGCTCGAAGCCGCGGGCGGCCCCGACGAATTCCTCGAGCGCTATGCGGTCGTCCTCTGCTCCGATCACGGACAGACGCATGTCGAGCGCTCGGCGCGACTGGAGACCGTGTTCGCAGACGTGCCGGGTGCGCTCGTGACCGCGTCGAACCGTGCGGGCATGATCTACCGCCTGCCCGAGTGCAAGCTGGACGCGCGCGGGCTCGCCGAATTGCTCGACGACGATGCCGCGGCAGAGACGGTGCTCTTCCGCGAGGGCGACGACGTGATCGCGCGCCGCGAGGGCGACGAGGTTCGCGTCGACCCGGACCGAGAGCTGTTCGAGTACCCCGACGGCGGGCGGCGCGCATGGGCCGCGCTGCACAACCCGAACGCAGGCGACGTCGTCGTCTCAGCCGCTCCTGGGGTCGAGTTCGCCGATCTGGCCGGGCGCCACCATGTGGGCGGCGGGAGCCACGGCTCGCTCCGGCGTGGCGACTCTGAGGTGCCGATGCTCACCCTCGGGCTCGACGCGGTGCCCGAGTCGATCGTGGACGTGATGCCCACCGTGCTGCGTCACTTCGGCGTCGAGCCACCGCCGTATGCGCAGGCGCTCGCACGTGCCGCCTGACCCCCGCGAGCTGCGAGCGCGCATGGTCGAGCGGCAGCTGCGCGAGCGGGACGTCTCCGACGAACGCGTCCTCGATGCGATGGCGAAGGTGCCCCGCGAGCTCTTCGTGCCGGAGGAGTTGCGCGACCGCGCGTACGACGACGCTGCGTTGCCGATCGGCGGCGGGCAGACGATCTCGCAGCCGTACATGGTCGCGAAGATCTGCGAGGCTCTGGCGCTGCGCGGCGACGAGCACGTGCTCGACGTCGGCTCCGGATCCGGCTACCAGGCCGCGGTGCTCGCCGAGCTGGCTAGGGAAGTCGACACGATCGAGCGCGTCCCCGAGCTCGCCGAGCTTGCGCGCGCGAATCTCGCCGCGGCTGGGTACGAGCGCGTCCGCGTGCACGTCGGCGACGGCACGCGGGGTCTCCCAGAGCAGGCGCCGTTCGATGCGATTGCCGTGGCGGCGGCCGCTCCGCGCATGCCGCAGACGCTGTACGAGCAGCTCGAACCTCGCGGCCGGCTCGTCGTTCCCGTCGGACGATTCGGGATCCAGCGGCTCGAGGTGATCGTCCGCAGCCCGGAGGGCCCGGCGGTGATCAAGTCGGTGCCGTGCCGCTTTGTGCCGCTCTTGGGGGAGGAGGGTTTTTGACCCCTGGGTCCGGGCAGGATGGCGGAGGCATGAACGAGCTTTCCGGGAACGAGGTGCTGGCGCGACCCGTGCGGTTGCACGGCGTCGAGCTGGGTCGGCCGGTCGACCTCCTGCTCGACCGCGACGGCATGCGTGTCGTCGGTCTCGACGTCCTCTGCGGCGACGAGGGGCACCGGTTCCTGCCGCTGCCGACCGCCGCGATCCACGCGGATGCGCTCATGATTCACTCGCCGCTCGTGCTCCTCGAGGAGGACGAGCTCGGCTTCTATCGCTCACGCGCGTTCGCGCTCAGCGCGCTGCGAGGCCGGGCCGTGACGAAGAAGGGCAAGGTCGTCGGGACGTTGCGGGATGTCGTCCTCGCCCCCGGCGGCGACCTGCTCGCGGTCCTGCTCCAAGGGGGTGAGCGGATCCGCTTCGACGACACGCTTGGATTCGCACCTCAACGCCGGTCAGCCGCCTAAGCAGATACGCTCGCCGACGGTCATGGAGCAGCGGGACGCCGCAGTCGACCCGGGTCTGCGCGCGCGCGCCACCCACGCCCTCCGGCAGCGCCACAACTGGGAGCAGCTGGCGAAGTTCTGCGCCGTCGGCGTCTCGGGCTACGTCGTCAACCTCGCGGTCTACACCGCGCTTCTCAATGGGGCCGATCTCCACTACCGCTCCGCAGCGACCGGCTCGTTCGTCGTCGCGGTCACGAACAACTACCTGCTGAACCGGCTCTGGACGTTCCGGCACGCGAAAGGGCACTTCGCCTTTCAGGGCCTGCGCTTCCTCGTCGTCGCGCTGATCGCATACGTCGGCAACCTCTTGATCCTGACCGCGCTTGTCGAGCTCGGCCTCGGTGAAATCGTGTCGCAGGCGATCGCAATCGTCCTCGTGACGCCGGCGAACTTCATCGGCAACAAGCTCTGGTCGTTTCGGAGAACGCGCTGACGAGGCGTCGCTTGCGACGCCTCCATAGAGGACGCGTGGGCTCTGCCCGCGCGTCCGGCTCAATCCCCGCCCGAGCTTCCCGACCACGTCCTTTTGCACGACGATGCCGAAACCGCTCCCTCGGGCTTGGCCTCGGCGTCATCGCCGTGGTCGCAGGGCTCGTCCTCATCTCGAACGCGTCTGCGGCGGCGCCGCTCACGAAGTCGAAGCAGCATCTGACCGAACAGCGCGCGACCGCGATCTTCCTCGCCGACGACAAGGTCGCCGACTGGCTCGACCGCTATCCGAGCAAGCGCCGGCCGACCGCCGCGACATACGAAAGCGACACGTCGAAGTGCGGGTTCGGGGCGCAGGGCGGGTGCTGGAACGTCAGCGTCTCCGACAGCAAGGCGGGCGAGATCGCGAAGGGGAAGGTTGACGACGTCACACGCGTCGTGACCGAGGCATGGACCGGGCCGCAGGTCGCATGGTCGATGGCGCGCGGCGGCAAAGGGGCCTTCGGAGGCACGCGCATCAACAGCATGCGCTACTGGCTGCCGTTCTGCGCCCTCTTCTTCCTCGGCCTCGCCGACCTGCGGCGACTGCTCTCGCTCCGGAATCTCGACCTGCTCGCGCTGCTGTCGTTCTCCGTCTCGCTCTTCTTCTTCAACCGGGGAGACATCTTCACGAGCGTGCCGCTTGTCTACCCGCCGCTCGCGTATCTTCTTGTCCGCTGCATCTGGATCGGCGTCCGCGGCCGCCCGAACCGCGGCGCGCCGGTGTGGCCGGCCTGGGTCTTGATCGGCCTCGCTGTCTTCGTCGGGGGCTTCAAGATCGGACTCAACTATCGCGGCGGCTCCAACGTCATCGACGTGGGCTACGCCGGCGTGATCGGCGCGCAGCGGATCGCAGCCGGGGAAGTTCTCTACGACAACTTCCCCGAGGAGGACGACCTCAAGGCGTGCGGGCCGGCAGACTCAGCGGGAGAGATCCGCGACCGCATCCAGCGCAACGGCCGCTGCGAGTCTGCCAATCCGCTCGGCGACACCTACGGTCCGGTCGCGTACGAGGCGTATCTCCCGGGCTACGGCCTCTTCGGGTGGTCGGGCAAGTGGGACAGCCTGCCGGCGGTGAAGTTCACCTCTGTCCTCTTGGACTTCCTCTGCCTGCTCGGGATGGCCCTGGTCGGTCTCCGCTACGGGGGCCCTTTGCTCGCCGGCGCGCTTGCCCTCGCATGGTCCGCCTTCCCGTTCACGACGTACGTGCTGATGTCCAACACGAACGACGCAATCGTCCCCGTCTTCCTGATCTGGGGGTTCTTGTTCGCGAGCCACGCCTGGGCGCGCGGCGCCGGCGTCGCGTTGTCCGGCTGGACGAAGTTCGCGCCGCTCGTCGTCGCGCCGCTCTGGCTGACGTACCCGGGTCCAGTGCGCCGGCCTCGTCCCGCGCTTGCGTTCGCCGCCGGCTTCGTCGTCGCCACCGTCGCCGCGTTCTCGATCCTGCTGCTCGACGCCCATCCCATACAGGCGGCGCAGACGTTCTACGAGCGCACGCTGAAGACGCAGGTCACGCGCGAGTCTCCCTTCTCGCTCTGGGACTGGGCGCAGTACCACGCGCGGGGAATCCCCGATCTGCACGTCGTGCAGTGGGTGCTCGAAGGGCTGCTCGTGCTCGGCGCAGTCGCTGCTGCGTTCTTCCCCTCGCGTAAGAGCCCGTTACAGCTCGCGGCGTTGACCGGCGCGCTGCTGATCGGCTTCGAGCTCGTGCTGACGCACTGGTTCTACCTCTACATCCCGTGGTTCTTCCCGTTCGTCGCCTACGCGGTCGTCGCCGGTGAACGAGAACCTGCGGCCTGACCGTACGTATGCGGTTGCCGCGTTCGCGGCGGTCGCCGTCTTCGTCGGCACCTGGACGCTCCTGCATGTCGGCTTCTATACGCACAAGCAGATCGTCGACACGCCCGTGTACCAGCGGTACGGGAATCAGATCGCGCATGGGAAGGTGCCGTACCGGGACTTCGCTTTGGAGTACCCACCCGGCGCGCTGCCGGTGTTCGCTCTGCCCGGACTCGCCGCTCCAGGTCATGGCCAGGACGTCAAGCCCGGCTTCCGCCGCACGTTCGAGACGCTCATGTGGATGTGCGGCGCCGTCGCGCTGCTCGCAATGGCGTTGACGCTGCGGGCGCTGCGCGCCTCTCCGTGGGTGCCGCTCCTGTTCGCTGCGCTCGCGCCGCTCGCGCTCGGGTCGGTGATCCTGAGCCGATTCGACCTCTGGCCGGCCGTGCTCGTCGCGGGGGCGACGGCTGCCCTCGTCACCGGCCGCTTCAGGACCGGGCATGCGCTGCTGGGAATCGGCGCTGCGGCGAAGTTCTACCCCGGCGTGCTCTTACCCCTGGCCGTTGCGTACACCTGGAAGCGGCGCGGCCGCAGAGAAGCGCTCGTCTGCCTTGGGCTGACCGTCGGCGTGTTCGCCCTCATCTTCCTGCCGTTCGTCGTGCTCGCGCCCAGCGGTGTCTGGCACAGCGTCAGCGTGCAGCTGGGTCGGCCGCTGCAGGTCGAGAGCCTCGGCGCAGCGCTGCTCCTCGTGGCGCACCACGTCTTCGGTTTCGGCCTCGCCGGCGAGACGAGTCACGGGTCACAGAACATCGCGGGGACGGCAGCGGACGCTCTCGGTGTCGCGTCGACTGTTGTGCAGGTCGCCGTGCTCGTGTGGATCTGGGTGTCGTTCGCGCGTGGCCCGGCGACCGGCTCGGCGCTCGTGCGGGCGAGCGCGGCGGCGGTCTGCGCGTTCGTCGCGTTCGGCAAAGTGCTCTCGCCGCAGTTCCTGATCTGGTTGATCCCCGTCGTCCCACTTGTTCGCGGCCGACGCGGGCTGTGGGCCTGCGCGCTGCTGCTGGCCGCGCTCTTGCTGACGCAGATCTGGTTTCCGTTCCGCTACTTCCGCCTCGCGCTCGACTTCGAACCCGGCCTCTCGTGGGTGCTGCTCGCGCGCGACCTCGTGCTCGTCGCGTTGGCGCTCCTGCTCGCTACCTCACTGCGAAGAGACGCCACTCACCCGGAATACCCTTGAGCTCCCGTGTCCCGCGGTCCTCGAACTCGATTCCGGAGCCTGCGACGAGGTCCTTGACGGTCTGAGACACGAGCACCTCACCCGCGCCGGCGTGTGACGCGACACGCGCGCCGGTGTGCACGGCAATGCCTCGTACGCCACCGCCGACCCGCTCGACCTCGCCGGTGTGCAGACCGGCGCGGATCTCGAGCCCAAGGCTGCGTACCGACTCGACGATCGCCTTGCCCGAGCGGATGGCGCGGGCCGGCCCGTCGAAGGTCGCCAGGAAACCGTCGCCGGCCGTGTCGACCTCCGTCCCGCGGAAGCGGTCGAGGTCGCGCCGGACGACCTCGTGGTGGCGCTCCACCAGGTCGCGCCAGCGGCGATCGCCGAGCTCACGTGCACGTTCGGTCGAGCCGACGATGTCGGTGAAGAGAACGGTCGCGAGCACGCGCTCCGGTTGGGCCGGCTCGCGAACGCCGGTGAGGAACTCGCGGACCTCGTCCATGATGTCGTCGCCGTCGATCCACGGGAGGTGATCCTCGCCGGGGAGCTCGACGTACTTCGAATCGCGAACGTTCCTCGCAAGCCAGCGCGCGTTCTCGACGTGGCAGACGACATCCCCTGTGCGGTGGACGATCAGCGTCGGTGTGTTGATCGACGGGACGACATGACGCACGTCGATGTCGAACGCCATCCGCATGAACGCAACGGCGTCGTGCGGGCTCGCGGATTGCAGCTGCAGGTGTCCGAACAGCTTGCGCAGGCGCTCGTCAGCCTTTCGGCTGGGCGCGAAGTACCCAACGTTGAGCCCCTTGCCCCAGCGCTCGAGCATCTTCTCGACGGTGACGTACTCCTCGAACTCCTCGCGCGTCCACTCACCCCACGGCCAGTCGTCGGTCGTCTCCTCCTTCACCTCGGCGCCGCAGAGGACGAGCGCCTGCGTCCGCTCGGGATATGTCGCCGCGAAGAGCATCGACATCGGCCCGCCTTCCGACACGCCCATGAGCACAGCGCTCTCGGAGCCGACCTGATCCATGATCGCGCGGACATCGTCCATCCGCTCTTCGAGCGTGCCGATGCGCACACGGTCGGAAAGGCCCATGCCGCGCTTGTCAAAGATGATCAGCCGCGAGAACGCCGCGAGCTGCTCGCAGTGGGCGCCGTACTCCGGGATGTCCCAGAGCACTTCGAGGTTCGTCAACGCTCCCTGCACGAGGACGAGGTCGATCGGCCCGTCGCCGACGGTGCGGTAGGCAAGGTGGATGTCGCCGTTGGTCGCGTACTGAATCGGAGACGCGCTCACGCCACCGGAACGCGGATTGACTCGCAGCTCGTCGCGCGCCCGTCGGCGCCGCACTCGACGAGGACACCCTCGATCCGCACGTCGCCCGAGGCGGTCTCGAACCGCACGGGCATCGCGGTGCGCATCTGACGGATCGCGAGCTCCGCCTCGACGCCGATCACCGAGTTGTGCGGACCGGTCATCCCCGCATCCGTGATCG
>Ga0307278_10001395_pt1 | contig 12037 bp, 9 predicted proteins | sample ER_DNA_117_FD_194482 | JGI IMG/M metagenome (GOLD analysis project Ga0307278, IMG submission 194482) | Bulk soil microbial communities from the East River watershed near Crested Butte, Colorado, United States - ER_DNA_117 | ecosystem: Environmental > Terrestrial > Soil > Floodplain | place: USA... | reverse complement strand
CCAGACCCTCGAAGAGCGGCTCCCAGTCGACGTCCCAGATCCACGAGACGTCTCTGCCGTCGGCGATCTCGTCGTTCAGCGCCAGCACGGCGAGCCTCGGCGCACCGCCCGCGACGAGCGTGCGCACGGCCTCGTTCGCGCCCGCGGGGTTCTTCACCAGCAGCACGAGGAGCCTGCGGTCGCCGACCTCGATCCGCTCGAACCGGCCGAAGGCGGCGGCGAAGCGCTCGAGCCCGGCGCCAATCTCCTCGAGCCCGGCGCCGAGGGCAAGGGCGAGCGACGCCGCTCCGAGCGCGTTGTAGACGTTGTAGAGCCCAGGCACCGGGAGCCGAACATGACGCTCACCGGCCGGGGCCGTCAAGGTGAAATCGACCCCGTCGAGGCCGCGCAGCTCCACGTCCCGGGCTGCGACTGCGAGCGGCGGCCGCCCGTGCCCACATGAGGTGCAGCGGTAGTCGCCCAGGTGGCCGACGTAGGCGGCCGCGTACTCGTAGGGGCGGCCGCAGACGAGGCACCACTTCGAGTCGGCGGCGTGCGGGAGCTCGTGCATCGCATGCCGCGGGTCGTCGAGCCCGAAGACGAGCGCGCCGGGGTGTGTGCGTGACAGGTCGCCGACCTGCGGGTCGTCCCCGTTGACGACCAGCGCAGCCTGGGGAGACAGGTCGCGCACCGCGGCTCGCCACCGGGCGGCGACGAGCTCGAGCTCGCCGTAGCGGTCGAGCTGGTCGCGAAAGAGGTTCCCGAGGCACAGCGCCCGCGGCCGGGTTCGCCGTGCCACGTCCGGCAGCGCTGCCTCGTCGACCTCGAAGAGACCGAGCTCGGCTCCTCGCGTGGAGAGCAGGGTGGAGGCGACTCCCGAGACCAGGTTGGCACCGGAATTGTTGTGTGCGAGGCGAATCCGTGGAGAGAGGATCTCGGCGGCCATCGCAGCCGTCGTCGTCTTGCCGTTCGTCGCCGAGACGAGAGCAGAGCCCAATGGAAGTCGCTCGGCCAGGCGGTCGAGGGCATCCGGGTCGAGCAGCGAGAGCACTTTGCCCGGCACCGTTGTGCCGCCGCCGGCGCCGACAAGCCGGGAGACCCGCGCCGCGGTGCGCGCGACGGCAATTCCGGCCGGCAGAGGGAGGTGCAGTCGCACTTCGCCAGCGTACCGCCCGTCTCGAGGGCGCAGGTCTCGATCCCTCGTGCGAGTGATCTTCGGCGGTGCTACCCCAAAGGGTGATGAGTGCCCCCAAGGCCAAACGTACGGTGCGTCCAGGTTTTCTGTGGACTGCGGCTTCGCGCTCAAGCGCGCGGAAAGGGAGAGGAATGTCACCAAATACCTGCGGCACTCATGGCGAGGCTCGCTCGAGTGCACTTTGGGGGACCGGGAATCGTGGAGGCGACTCGCGCACCAATGCCCTGTGGGGCAAGAGCGGGCGGGGCTTGATCGCGATCCTGGGAGTCCTCTTCGTTACGGCGATTCCGCTCGCGGGCGCGGCGAAGCACCAGCAGAAAGGCAAGGCGGCACTACCGGCGACGTACATCGACCCGTACCTGCTGGCCAAAGCAGAGCAGACGCCGAACGCCCTCGTGCCCATCATTATCCAGAGCGCTCAAAGCACGAGTGACGCGAACGATGCGTTCACCGCGGCCGACGAGCAGGACGAAACGAGCGACCGCGAGAGCGCGGGGCGGAAGTTCGGCTTCCTGCACTCGATCGCCGTCACGCTCAAGGCACACAAGGTGCTCTACCTCCGACATCACGCGGGCCTGACCGTCACGAATGACGCGAAGATCAAGCTCGACTCCACACCCACGTCGAAGCAAGTCTGGCCGACGGCGGAGAATGTCCGTCCGTTCTACGGCGACACGGACAAGTATCGGAGTCAGACACCGACGATCGCGATCGTCGACTCGGGCATCGACAAGAACCGGGCCGACTTCGACTTCGGTGCCCGCGTGATCAAGGACGTCGTGATCACGAGGCTCACGCCGAACTCAACTGGTGACGGCCGCGGACACGGCACGTTCGTCGCCGGCATCGCCGCGGGTAGCGCTCACGACATGGCCGGCGCGGCCCCGGGCGCAAAGCTCGTCTCGCTCGATGTCATGGACGACCACGGCATGGCGCGGACGAGTGACGTGATCGCGGCGGCCGACTGGATCTACCAGAATCGCCAGGCGTACAACATCCGCGTCGTGAACTTCTCGCTCCATTCGACCACGCCGAGCAACTTCACGAAGGACCCGCTCGACAAAGCTGTCGAGAGGCTCTGGTTCAGCGGCGTCACCGTCGTCGTCGCGTCTGGGAATTACGGCAAGCCCGACGGCCCGAGCGGCATACCGTTCGCTCCTGGCAACGATCCGTTCGTGATCACGGTCGGCGCGGTCGATCTCGAAGGCTCGCCGAGCGTCCGGCAGCACGAGATCGCCGACTGGTCGGCTTACGGCTACACGAAGGACGGTTTCCGCAAGCCGGAGCTCGTCGCTGCCGGCCGGTACATGATCGGGCCGGTACCGGCAACTGCAACTCTTCCGCAGGAGCGGCCCGACCACGTCGTCTCGCCCGGGTACATGCGTCTGTCGGGCACCTCGTTCGCAGCTCCGATCGTCGCGGGCGCTTCGGCCCAGATCCTGGCCCGGCACCCGACGTTCACGCCTGACCAGGTCAAGGGCGCGCTCATGCTGAGGGCCCGCTTCGTCCCGGAGGCGCCTGCGGGCTCCGCCGGGGTGGGCGAGCTAAACGCTGCGCGCGCGGCGGACGTGCTCCTCCCGCCGAACCCGAACCTCGGTCTGAACGCGTTCGTGGTCCCCGATCCGGCGGGCGGGACGAGTCCCGTCTTCGACGCGGCCACCTGGTCGGACACCGCAGTGAGCAACCCCGCGTGGGACGCGGTTTCTTGGAGTGACGTCTCCTGGAGTGACGCTTCGTGGACAGATGCCTCCTGGTCGGACGTGTCCTGGAGCGACGTGACCTGGTCGGACGTCAGCTGGAGCGACGTACTGGCTGCGGAAGGCGTCACCTGGGAGGATGCGGCCGAGGGCGACAACACGGTCCCCGCCGAGGACTATGTGATGACGCCTGAGGACGAAGCAGCTGCCGCGGCGGATCCAGATCTCGCGCCGCTGGGCCCGCCGCCACCTCCACTCGAGCCCTGATGAAGAGCAGAGCCGGGGCCGGGCCTCTGAGCCCAGCCCCGGCGTCACTCGGACAGGGGATGTCTTTACCCGCCGCCGCACCTACCTTGAGAGACGGAATGAGCTCTTCCTCTGCGGCTCCTGAAAGGGACTAGGAGAGATAGGACATGCTGTTCGACCTTTCGATCGTGAGCGGGGCCTGAGGCCCGGTGCCCACCGAGGCCACTTTCGGTGAAGGCCGCGGCCCGAGCCCGGGTGAGAGTCGGCGGCTCTCGTGGCCGGCCACGGTCTATCTCGTGGCCACGGCTGCGGCGGCAGGCGCGGCCGCGATCCCGTTTGTCTCCCGGCTGCAGGACGAGCACCGCGGAGTCGGTGTCTGGATGACCTTCCTGCTGCTCGCAGGTGGCGCCGGGCTCGCCCAGGTCCTGCTCGTGAAGACGCCGACGAACCACTCCTATCACGCGACGAACGTCTTCCTCATCCCGGCCGTCCTGCTCCTTCCGCCCGAGCTCGTCGTCGTCGTCGCCATCCTGCAGCACATTCCGGCGTGGCTGAAGAACCGCACGGCGTGGTATCGCGAGTGCTTCAACATCTGCAACTACGTGCTGGCGACGCTGGGGGCCTGGGGTGCTGCCAGGCTCGTTCTGCACTCCGACGCGCTGATCCCGAACGGAAACCTGCGCTTCGCCGTGGCGGGCCTCGTCTGCTCGCTCATCCTCGTCGGGCTGAATCACGCCATGTTGGCCCCGATGCTGGTGCTGGGGGAGGGTCACTCGATCCGCGAGTCCGGCCTCTTCTCCTTCCACGGGCTCACGACCGAGCTCGTCCTCGCCGCGCTCGGCGTCGTGCTCGCAACCTTCTGGAACGGGAACCCGTGGCTGATTCCGTTCGCCGTCGCACCAATCCTCCTGATCCACCGCTCCCTGTCGGTGCCGCAGCTCGAGGCCGAGGCGCGAGTCGACCCGAAGACCGGTCTCTTCAACGCACGTCACTTCGGGCAGGAGCTGAACGAAGAGATCACGCGCGCGCAGCGGTTCGAGCGCCCGCTCGCGCTGATCATGGCCGACCTCGATCTCCTGCGCGACATCAACAACACGTATGGCCACCTCGCCGGCGACGCCGTGTTGAAGGGCATCGCAGAGGTCTTCCGGATGCACCTGCGACACTACGACGTCCCGGCACGCTTCGGCGGCGAGGAGTTCAGCATCCTGCTCCCCGAGACGAGTGCCGAGGAGGCGTTCGAGATCGCCGAGCGCATCCGAAAGGAAGTCGCGGCGCGGGCCTTTGACGTCGAGACGTCGAGCCAGCCGATCCGGGCGACGATCTCGATCGGAGTCGCGGCCTACCCGCGCGACGGCCAGGACGCGAACGAGCTCATCCACCAGGCAGACCTCGCCGTCTACCGCGCCAAGCTCCAGGGCCGGAACCGAGTTCTCGACGCGACCTCGGAGCCGCTGGCGGTTCCGGTCGACCGCAAGCCACGCCTTGTTGCCATGCCTGAGAACGAGGATCACCTCGCGCCGTTGCCGCCGGCCGTCGAGCTGATCCCACCCGAGGAGCGTCGCCACCCGCGCACCCACGCAGTGCATGGGCCGCGTTTCCTGTCGCTCTCACGGCGTCTCGTCACGCTCGTCGGCCTCGTCGGCGCGGTCGGGATCACGGCGGGCGTGCTGGGGCTCCTGTTCGGCTCCAGCCATGACGTCCTCGCGCTCGTGGCGCTCGTGGTGCTCGTGGGGCTGGGGCAGGCGCTTGCGATCGAGGTCGACGACGGCGGCTCGATCTCGGTCAGCGCCGTCGGCTCCCTCGCCGGGGCTGCGCTCTTCGGTCCACGGGCCGCACTCGTGCTCGCCGCGACCACGGCGATCGTCGAGTGGAGCGCCCGCCGGTCGGAGATCCACCGCGTCCTGTTCAATGTCGGCGCGCTCTCGCTCTCGTCGCTTGCCGCGGCCGGAGTGTTCGCCGCGGGCTTCGAGGGAACCGTCGGCGAGTTCACAACGGCAGTCGCCGGCCTCGTCGCAGGCCTCACCTATTTCGCGGTCAACACCGGCCTGCTCAGCGTCGCGATCGCGATGGAGGGCCACGAGCGCATCTGGCGCGCATGGCATGAGCGTTTCGCGTGGCTCGCGCCGCACTGGATCGTGTACGGCTTCGTCGGTGGGGTAATGGCGATCGCCTACCACGCGGCGGGTCTCTACGCGCTGGCCGTGTTCGCCGTTCCGCTGCTCCTCATGCGCAAGACTCAAGAGGCCTACCTCCGGCACGCTCAGCGCAGCGCCCAGAAGCTCCGCGCGGCCGCAGAGACGATCCAGAGCCAGAACGTCTCGCTCGAGCAGGCCAACCGTCTGCTCAGGGAGCGCTCGACCGCCGCGATGGAGAGCCTCTCGGCCACGGTCGACGCCCGCGATGCCTACACCGCCGGCCATTCACGGCGCGTGCAGCAGCTTGCGCTCGCCATCGGCCGCGAGCTCGGCCTCTCACAGGCAGAGCTCGATCTCCTCGGCTACGCGGCGCTCTTCCACGACATTGGGAAGCTCGCCGTCCCCGACGCGATCCTCCTCAAGCCGGACATCCTGACGAACGATGAGTGGTCGCTCATGCAGCGCCATTCGGACGAGGGCGCCCGGATCATCGACCGGCTCGGGTTCCTGAACGACGCCGTTCCGGCGATCCGGCATCACCACGAGCGCTTCGACGGCACCGGTTACCCGAACGGGCTACAGGGAGAGGAAATCCCGCTCGGCGCCCGCATCATCCACGTTGCCGACGCGCTCGACTCCATGCTGACGATCCGGATCTATCGCGCGGCCCGTCCGGCGCTCGAGGCGATTGAAGAGCTGAAGCGCGCCGCGGGGACGCAGTTCTGCCCGCGCTGCGTGGGCGCACTCGAACGCGTGCTGCCGCCGGACATCCTCGTGGACGAGGCGTCACGGCGCGACATGCTCGCGGCGTCGTAGTTCATTTTCCTAGCGCTACTTTGCAAACGCTCTATTCTGCTCTATTCTGTTTGCCATGCCCCGGAAACCGGCGCCAAGGCGACCAGTCGGCGGCGGCGCCAAGGAGGTCAGTCGAGGTCCGCGCGCACGCCAGTCGTCACCGGCGTTGGCTCGCATCGATCCCGAAGCACTGGCCGAGTTCCAAGCGGGGATCCGCAAGCGTTACTCGAACGAGCAGATTCTCGAGCAGCTCCAGGGCTCCGCGGAGCGGCTCGGGCGCTCGCCGACCATGCGCGAGTTCGAGGAGGACCCCGAAACGACGGTCCATCCGCAGACCGTCATCCAGCACTTCGGGAGCTGGAACGACGCGAAGCGGCAAGCAGGCCTCGTCCCACGACGCTTTGCCCGGCCGGACGAGCTGGTTCGGCTGCTCCGCGAGCTTGGCGAGAAGCTTGGGCGCCCACCAACGGCCAGGGACCTCGACGAGCACCGGGACTCGATGCCGTCGAAGTCCCTGTACTGGCACACGTTCGGCTCGCTGAAGAACGCGCTGCGGGAAGCCGGCTTCGACGTGCCGGTGGGGGAGGAGCGGCTAGACCGGGCGATCGAGCAGGGAGTGACGCTGGCGCGCAAGCTGGGGCGGCTCCCGAAGTTCGCGGACTGGGCGCAGGCCCGGCGCAGCGACCCCGAGCTGATGAGCGAGTGGCAGGTCTACCGAATCTTGGAGCCGGGCGGCGGGGTGGCAGGCGGCCGCCCCGGCAGAGCCGGCCCGGCCTCTTCTGGTCGGCGCCGCCGAGTCGGCGCCTGGGCAACCTTCCAATTCCTCGTGCGCGAGCGGCTGCGCGAGGATGGGGTGGAGGTGTCGCCCGAGGGCAGGCTCAGTAGGAGGCGACAATCGCGGCCAGGCGGCGGAGGCAAACCGCGCCCTCGTGCGGCGCGCGGACGGCGGGCAACGGAGTCTCCTCGAAAGCGCGATCGGGCTTAAACCGCTCTGCGGCAGAACGCTTGCCGTTCAGGAGCGAGAGCAGGATGCCCTCGGGCAGCTCGCGTTTACGAAGCCGGAGGCCAAGGTAGCGCTCGACTACCTCGAGCGCGTCTTTCGTGGATGCGAAGAAGGCTTCGTGCCGGCCCTCGCCCAGCCAAAGTGGACGCCCGACTCCGCGTGCCAGGAAGACCTCCGGCCGCCGGTCGTCGAACCAGGCGGCGGCCATCGAGCCGCGCAGCTCCTCGAGCACCTTGGCAGCGGAGCCCTTGGCGTCGACCAAGGCGAAGATCGCCTCGGAGTCGACGGTCATACTGGGCTGCTCACGCTCGAAGTCGTACCGCGCAAAGAGCTCCTCGTCGTTGAGGATGATCCCGTTGTGCACGCCCTTGACGGCGCCGTGGCGGACGGGGTGGTTGTTGGCCTCGATGCGAGGATGCCCTTTTGTGTAGTCGCGGACGTGGATGAGCGCCTGCGTGGCGTCGCTCGGGATCGAGACCCGCTCGAGGAGCGCACTCGCGCCCGTGCGCTGTTTGTGGACCGAGAGCGACTCGCCGTCGCCGCGATACGCATAGCCGACTGCGTCAGCGCCGCGCTCGGCGATTCCCGCGAGCAGGGCCTGGGCCGCGAGCGTCCGGTCGATCCGGCTCGCGCGATGCAGGCTGTATCCGGCGATTCCACACATAAGTTGATGCTAGAAGCTGCACTGGACGACCTGTTCCGGGCCCAGAAGCTTCTACACCTACTTCGACGTCGAGGCGCAGAGTCGGTTAGAGGGGAGCGTCCCTCGATCGAGGGTACTCGTCTAAGCCACGCCCGGCGGGCACCCGATACAGCGCTCGATGGCCCGGCCGCTTCCTCAGCAACCGCCAGAGCCCGACCCGGCGAGCGAGCCGAGGCTCGAGGCCGTTCCGGACCCTGCCGCTCTCGACGAGCCTGTCGAAGCGGAGGAGAAGGACGCCTACGACGCGACCCCGGCCGCGACCCAGGATCCGCTGAAGCTCTACGTTCGCCAGATCGGCGACGGTCCGCTGCTGACTCCGCTGGAGGAGCGCGAGCTCGCGAGGCTCAAGGACGAGGGCGACGAGGCGGCCAAGCGCCGGCTCATCGAGTGCAACCTGCGCCTTGTCATGTCCATCACACGGAACTACACGAAGGCGGGCGTTCCTTTGCTCGACCTGATCCAGGAGGGGAACCTCGGGCTCATCCGCGCCGTCGAGAAGTTCGACTACAAGCTCGGCTTCAAGCTCTCGACCTACGCCACCTGGTGGATTCGGCAAGCGGTCACGCGTGCCCTCGCCGACCAGGGGCGAACGATCCGCCTACCGGTGCACGTCGCAGAGCAGACGAGGAAGGTGCTCCGCGCGCGCCGCATCCTTGCCCAGACGCTGAACCGCGATCCGCTGATCCCCGAGATCGCGAAGGAGAGCGGCTTCCCCCCCGAACGCGTCCAAGAGCTGCTCGAGCTCGTCGAGGATCCAGTCAGCCTCGAGACCCCGGTGGGGGACGGCGAAAGCATCTACGGAGACTTGATCGAGGACACGAAGTCGGATCAGCCCGATGCCGCGACGGCCAAGCTGCTCCGCTCCCGCGAGCTCGCTGGCGCCCTGCGGCGGCTGAACCCACGCATGCGCCGCGTCCTGGCACTCCGGTTTGGTCTCGACGGCGAGACCCCGCAGACCCTCGAGCAGGTCGGCATCGGCCTCGGCATCACGCGCGAGCGGGTGCGGCAACTCGAGTCGCGTGCGCTACGGGAACTGCGCAATGCAGCCCCGGGCCTGCAGCTCTATCTCGAAAACGAATAGCGGCGTCTCTACGCCGACGGTCGCGGCGGATCCGCGATATCGGCGCGTAGTGCGTTCCGTAGTGCGAGGAGGCTGAGTGCCACCTCGTCGGTCGTCGTATTCATGACCACGCCCACGATGCCGAGTAGGTCCCTCTTTCCGGTTCGATCGAGCATGATCGGAGCGCTCGTGCCCTCGGAAGCGAATTGATGCTCCGCTGAGTGGAGACCAGCCGCTGTTCGGTTGAGTGCAAACGAGCCGCCAGAAGTCCACCGCGCAGCCTCCGAGCAGTCTTCAAGGGAATCTCAATTGCCTTGCTGGTTGTGGCGATTCGGACTGACTTGAGTCCTTTCACGGCCGCCTCCACGGAAGGCCGGATGAGGGTCATCGCGGTGCTGCGCGCGGGACTTTATCCAGCGATCGATTCCATCTCGCGCAGCTTCGACAGGCGTCGCAGCGCGTGGACCTCGATCTGGCGGACGCGCTCGCGGGTCAGGCCGAGGGTGCGGCCGATCTCCTCGAGCGTCTTCGGCTCGGAGTCGGCGAGGCCGTAGCGGAGGGCGATCACCTTGCGCTCGCGGTCGGAGAGGGCGGCGAGCCCGCGAATGAGCGCCTGGCTGCGCAATGTGATCTCGACCTCGTCCTCGGGGGAGGGGCCGTCGCCGGCGACGAAGTCACCGAAGACCGCGTCCTCCTGCTCGCCGACCGGCTGGTCGAGGCTCGTCGACGCGCGGGCCGCGGCTCGCACCTCGCGTGCCTGCTCGACCGGAAGGCTCGCCTCTTCGGCGATCTCGGCCAGCGTCGGCTCGCGGCCGAGCTGCGTCCAGAGCAGGCGTTCCGCCTTGTTCATCTTCTGGAGGCGCTCGACGATGTGCACCGGCATGCGGATCGTGCGCGCCTTATCGGCGAGCGCGCGGGCGACCGCCTGGCGAATCCACCAGGTCGCGTACGTCGAGAACTTGTAGCCGCGGCGCCAGTCGAACTTCTCGACTGCACGGATGAGCCCGAGCGTGCCCTCCTGGATCAGGTCGAGGAACGGCAGCCCCTGGTTGCGGTAGTTCTTCGCGATCGAGACAACTAGCCGCAAGTTCGACTGGATCATTCTCTGCTTGGCTTGCGGGTCGCCGCGCTCGATGAGCTTCGAGAGCTCGACCTCTTGTGCAGCCGTCAGCAGTGCATGACGGCCGGCCTCGCGCAGAAAGAGCTGCAGCGCATCGGTAGTCGTCTCGTAGACGACCGGCTGTGGCGGAGGCTGCTGCTCGCGCTCATCCTCGACGATCTCGATTCCGCGCTGGTCGAGCTCGCGGTGGAGTGCTTCGGCCTGCAGAGGATCCAGCTCATGCGCCTCGACGAGCTCGGTGAGCTCGGATGCGCGCACGGAGCCCGCCTGCTCGGCGGACTCGATGACCAGGCGAACGTCCTCGGCGCCGAGGACGTGGTCGATTTCTGCGGTCATGCGTGTTGTTCTCTAGTTACCTGGGCGGGGCTCAGGTCAAACACCTTAGCTCTTGTCACGGCCTCGTTTCCAGGCCGCGATCCCAGTGCACGGTAACGCGCGTTATGTCAAGTGCGAGCAAATGGGGAGAATCGGGCCTGGTCCTCCCCGGGATTGTCCACAGGAAGCGCTCGACGATGTGGAAAATGTTGAAAACTGAATTGTTTGCAAATTGCGACGACACCCGCCTCGAGGGGGCTTGAACGGCCGCGTCCGTCCGCTACTGTCCCTCTCGCGCCGAGCACGGAGCGCGAGTAGGTCGAAACCCAGCCGGGCGACTGTAGGCGGAAGCCCAAAGTTGCTTGGCAGGGTGGACGAAAGCGAAACCGGCTCGGCGAATTTTTTTGGTCCCGCGCAGAGCGCGTGTCCGCGTAGCGGACCAGTGGAAGGGGTCTGGGGGAACCGGGAGGTTCCCCCAGTAGAATCGCCGGCCATGCATCTCCGCCCGCCGAGCATCGACAAGGGGGTCGTCGCCTTCCTGTGGGCCTTTGGGTTCTTCCTCTACCTCTGGCTCGGCATGATGGCCGTCGGCGTCGGCAAGGGCATGTCCTTCATCCTCGCTGCGGTTGCCGGCGGGGCGATCTTCCTCTACGTCCGGATCTACGGCGAAGACCGACCGGAGCGCGCCGGCTAAACGACTCGTGGGCGTGCGCTGTGGTCGCCCGCCAGAGCGGCGAGCAGCAAGCGTGCGAGCTCGTCGCCGATCGCCTGTCGCAGCCGCAGGACAGCGGTCGGGCGACCGTGCTCGATGCTGTTCAGGCGGGCACAGTGCTCGAGGATGAGAGCAAGCCCGCGACTGGTCTCCGGTGCGGCGGCGGTCATTACTCCGGTTATCGGCGACCCCGATCCGGCCGGCGATCCCTCCCCGGAGTGAGCACCTGCCGCAGGAACCTCTCGCGGTCTATCGGAACCTGACTATTCCTTCGGCGGCCCTCCGCTGCGCGGTGTGGGCTCCGGCTCCGGTTGCATCGGCGCCCCGCCCTCGCGGATGTGAACGCGCCGCTCCTCTCCGTCTCCGTTTCCGTCAGTCGTCTGGCGCTGTGGGACGGCGCCTGCCGCCGGAGCGCCAGTCGTTCGGACGCGAGGCCCGGTGGTGTCGAACGTGAAACCGAACACCAGTCCGATTCCGAAGGCGATCGCCGGGAACATCATCTTCAGGTCGCCGACGAAGCCGTCGATTCCGATGTCGTCAGACCAGCCCCGCACGTGTCGCCCGAGCCAGTACGAGCCGGGCTCGCCGCCCGCCAGCAGCCAGCCGCCCAGAATCAGGGCGGGCAGGAAGCCGAGCAGGAAGACCATGCCTGAGACTCGCGGCCACCCCCACTTCGTCCAGCCGCCGAGCAGCTGGGAGAGCGCCATCGTGAGGCCGGCCGCCGCGACCAAGCCGACGGTGGTCCAGTACTCGCCGCTCGTCGCCTCTCCGCTGTCGGGCAGAGCTTGCGTGCCCAGCCACAGGAGGAAGCCTGCGGCCAGGACGCCGATTAGAGTTGTCGCTGCTCTCGTCAATCCGTACACGGAATCACCTCCACCCCGCTCCTGCCCAAATACGGCGTTTTTCAGTCGAGCAAGCGGCGGGCGTTGAAGCCGCCCGAATGCAGCTCTGCCCTGAACTCGTCCACCATCAGCTCGACGTCGGCCGGGAAGACGTGGGGAACGACGCCGATCTCGCGATCGTTGTGGAACGGGAGATCGACGTGCTCGTGCGAGACGAGGTTGACCGAGACGC
>Ga0307278_10001394_pt1 | contig 12038 bp, 12 predicted proteins | sample ER_DNA_117_FD_194482 | JGI IMG/M metagenome (GOLD analysis project Ga0307278, IMG submission 194482) | Bulk soil microbial communities from the East River watershed near Crested Butte, Colorado, United States - ER_DNA_117 | ecosystem: Environmental > Terrestrial > Soil > Floodplain | place... | reverse complement strand
GTCGGAGGGTGGCGGGGTGTGGCCGCGCACGGCCAAGTCGATCCCGCTGTCGGCGCAGGCCCGCCGGGTGCTGGAGCTCCAGGCCGAGCGCCTCACCCCCAACGAGCTGATCAGCGCCATCCTCAAAGCCCCCGTCGACCTGCTGTGGAACGGCGGCATCGGCACCTATGTGAAGGCGGCCCGCGAGAGCCACGCCGACGTCGGCGACCGGGCCAACGACGCGGTCCGGGTCAACGGGGGCGAGCTGCAGGCCAAGGTGGTCGGCGAGGGCGGCAACCTCGGCCTCACCCAGCTCGGACGGGTCGAGTACGCGCTGCACGGCGGCCGCATCAACACCGACTTCATCGACAACTCGGGCGGGGTCGACTGCTCCGACCACGAGGTCAACATCAAGATCCTGCTCAACCAGGTGGTCAGCGACGGCGACCTGACCCGCAAGCAGCGCGACAAGCTGCTGGCCGACATGACCGACGAGGTCGCCACCGCGGTGCTGCAGGACAACTACCGCCAGGTGCAGGCGATCAGCGTCACCGAGGCCCAGGCGCCCCAGCTGCTGGACGAGCACGGCCGGCTGATCCGCAGCCTGGAGCGGGCCAACCGGCTCGACCGGCGGCTCGAGTTCCTGCCCAACGACGAGGAGCTGGCCGAGCGCCGGGCCGCCGGCAAGGGGCTGACCCGGCCCGAGCTGGCCGTGCTGCTGGCCTACGCCAAGATCACCCTCCAGTACGAGCTGGTCTCCTCCGACGTGCCCGAGGACGACTACCTGGCCGACGACCTGGAGCGGTACATGCCGCAGAAGCTGCGGGACAAGTTCCGCCGCCAGCTGCGCCGCCACCCCCTGCGCCGCGACATCATCGCCACCTACGTGACCAACAGCATGGTCAACCGGGCCGGCAGCACCTTCGCCAACCGGCTCCGGGAGGAGACCGGGGCCGCCCCCCCTGACGTCGCCCGGGCCTACACCGTGGCCCGCGAGGTGTTCGACGTCCGCCGGCTCTGGAAGGACCTGGCCACCCTCGACAACGTGGTCCCGGCCGAGGTCCAGCTGGAGCTGCAGGCCGAGGGGCGCAAGATGATCGAGCGGTCGGCCCTGTGGTTCCTGCGCAACCGGCGCCAGCCGATGGACATCGCCGCCACCGTGTCCCATTTCGCCCCCGGGATCGCGTCGCTGGCCCAGGAGCTGCCCAAGCTGCTGGCCCCGGCCGACTCCGAGGCCCTCGAGCGCCTCGCCGGGCGGTTCACCGCCGCCGGGGTCCCGGCCGAGCTGGCCTCCCGGGTGGCCAGCCTGGACGCGCTGTTCTCGGGCCTGAACGTGATCGAGGTGGCCACCGCCTGCGGCGAGACGGTGGAGACGGTCGCGGCGGTCTACTTCGCCCTCGGCTACCGGCTCGACCTGCACTGGCTGCGCGACCAGATCGCCAAGCTGCCGTCCGACACCCACTGGCAGACCCTGGCCCAGGGGGCGCTGCGCGACGACCTCTACTCCGAGCAGCGCGAGCTGACCGCCGAGGTGCTGAGGCCGGGCACCGACGACCGCGACGCCGAGACCCTGATCGACGCCTGGATGGAGGAGAACCGCTCCCCGGTCGAGCGGACCACCGCCATCCTGTCCGACCTCAAGGAGGCCGAGGGCCTCGACATCGCGATGCTGTCGGTCGCCCTGCGCGAGATCCGCAACCTGAGCGAGACCGGGTCGGCCGCGGTCAGCACCCGCCCGGCCGTCCCGTGACCGCCGGGCCCGGGGTCCTCGACCACGACGTCGCCGGGGCCGGGCCGGCGCTGCTGCTGGTGCACGCCGGCATCGCCGACCGGCGCATGTGGGACGACCAGGTGGGCCCGTTCGCGGCCGCCGGCTGGACGGTGATCCGGGCCGACCTGCCCGGGGTCGGCGGGACGCCGGCGCCGGCCGGCCCGGTGGCCACCTGGGCGACCCTGCGCGGCCTGCTCGACCACCTCGGCGTCGAGCGGACCGTGGTGGTCGGGTGCTCGCTCGGGGGCCGGGCCGCGGTCGACCTGGCCCTGGCCGCTCCCGAGCGGGTCCGGGCGCTGGTCCTGGTCGGGTCTGGGCTGGGCGGCCACCGCTTCGAGGAGGCGGCCCTGCACCGGCTCTGGGACGACAGCGACGCCGCGGTCGAGCGGGGCGACCTCGAGGAGGCGGCCCGGATCGAGCTCGAGACCTGGGTGGTCGGGGTCGGCCGCACCCTCGACGCGGTCGACGCCGGGGTGCGGTCGCGGGCCCGCGCCATGCTCCTGGACCGGTACGGGGGCGGCGGGAACGAGCTGGAGGACCTGGAGCCACCGGCCGCGGGCCGCCTCGGCGAGGTCGCCGCCCCCACCCTGGTGCTGGTCGGCGACCACGACCGGCCCGACATCCAGGCGATCGCCGGCGCCCTCGCCGCCGGCATCCCCGGGGCCGAGCGGGCCGTCCTGGCCGGCACCGCCCACCTGCCCAACCTGGAGCGGCCGGAGGAGTTCAACCGGGTCGTGCTGGAGTTCCTGGCCCGGGTCGACCGCTCGCCCTGAGCCGAGGCCCCGGCCCGCGGGCAGGCTCAGCCGCTGGCCGCCCGCTCGGCGGCGCTGCGCTCGATGCAGAGCTCGTTGCCCTCGGGGTCGGCCAGCACCACCCAGCCCGACCCGTCGGGGCGCCGGAGGTCGGCGACCGGGGTGGCGCCGATCCCGAGCAGCCGCTCGACCTCCTGGTCGCGGGTGCGGTCGGTGGGCTCCAGGTCCAGGTGGACCCGGTTCTTGACCGTCTTGGGCTCGGGCACGGCGACGAACAGGAGGTTCGGCTGCCCGTCCGGCCCCAGCAGGAGCCCTTCGGGGTCGCCCGGCTGGTTGCCGTTGTCGGGGTCCTCGGCGTAGCCGGTGACCTGGCTCCAGAACCCGGCCAGGACATAGGGGTCGGCGCAGTCGAAGGTGATGTTGCGCGGGATCGCGGTCATCGGAGCTCCTTGGGTGGGTTGGCGGCCTTGGCCGCGGTCTCCGGTCAGGTCCGGACCGGGAGGCCGGCCGCGGCCAGGGACTGCTTGACCTCGGCGATGGAGAGCTGGCCGAAGTGGAACACGCTGGCTGCCAGGACGGCGTCGGCGCCGGCCTGGGCGGCGGCGATGAAGTGGGCGACCTCGCCGGCGCCGCCGCTGGCGATCAGCGGGAGGTCGACGGCGCCGGTCACGGCCCGGACCAGGTCGAGGTCGTAGCCGGTCTTCTGGCCGTCGGCGTCCATGCTGGTGACCAGCAGCTCGCCGGCGCCGCGCGCTGCCGCCTCCTCGGCCCAGGCGAGCGCGTCCAGGCCGGTGGGGGTGCGGCCGCCGTCGACCACCACCTCCCAGCCGCGGCCGCCGGGGCGGCGGCGGGCGTCGATGGCCAGGACCATGCACTGGACCCCGTAGGTGCCGGCCCCGGCCGACAGCAGCTCCGGGTCGCGGACGGCGGCCGAGTTGACCGACACCTTGTCGGCCCCGGCCCGCAGCAGGCGCTGGACGTCCTCGACGGTGCGGACCCCGCCGCCAACGGTCAGGGGGATGAAGACCTGCTCGGCCGTGCGGGCCACGGCGTCGAACAGGGTGGCGCGCGCCTCCACGGTGGCCGTGATGTCGAGGAAGACCAGCTCGTCGGCGCCCTCGGCGTCGTAGATGGCGGCCAGCTCCGCCGGGTCCCCGGCGTCGACCAGGTTGACGAACGAGACCCCCTTGACCACCCGACCGTCGGCCACGTCCAGGCACGGGATCACCCGCCGGGCCAGGGTCACGCCCGCCCCCCGCGAGGCGGGTCGGGCGGGGGCCTGTGGACAGCACCACCCGCCCGTTCCCCGGGTCGGCTACCCTCCCGTTCGGGGGGCCCAGCAGCCGGGGGTTGGGGTGCCGGCACGCCCGGGTCGGGCACGCCCGGGTCGGGCACGCCCGGCGGGGTGGCCCGGGCGCGCGAGGCGGCCGGGGTAGGCGGATTGGCCGGGGCGGCCCGGGTGGGCGGGGCGGCCTTGGACAGGGTGGCGAGAGCGTCGGTGACGGTGAAGCGGCCGGCGTACAGGGCCTTGCCGACGATGGCGCCCTCGAGGCCGTCGGGTTCGAGGGTGGCCAGAGCGCGGAGGTCGTCGAGGGTGGCGACGCCGCCGGAGGCGATCACCGGGCGGCTGGTGGCGGCCAGGACCTGGGCCAGGCGGTCGGTGGCGGGGCCGGTGAGCATGCCGTCGCGGGCCACCTCGGTGTGGACGAACCGGCGGCAGCCGGCGGCTTCCAGCCGCCGCAGGACCTCGAACAGGTCGCCGCCGCTGGCCGTCCAGCCGCGGGCCTGGAGGGTGCGGCCGCGGGCGTCGAGCCCGACCGCGACCGCCTCGCCGTGGCGGGCGCAGGCCTCGGCGACCCACTCGGGGTCCTCGAGGGCGGCGGTGCCGATCACCACCCGGGCCGCGCCCAGCTCCAGCAGAGCGTGCAGGTCGGCGGCGGTGCGGACCCCGCCGGAGGCCTCGACCCGGACCGGGCCGACGGCGTCGACGATGCGGCCCAGGTGCTCGCGGTTGCGGGGGCCGCGCCCGAACGCGGCGTCGAGGTCGACCACGTGCAGCCAGCGCGCCCCCTGGGCGGCGAAGCCGGTGGCGGCATCGACCGGGTCGCCGTAGCCGGTCTCGGTCCCGGCGACCCCCTGGACCAGCCGGGCCGCCTGCCCGTCGAGCAGGTCCACCGCCGGGAGCAGCTCGAGCGTCATGGCCCGCCGACCTCGGCCACCGGGAGCAGCTGAAGGGTCATGCGGCGCGGACCTCGGCGACGAAGTTGGCCAGCAGGGCCAGGCCGGCGGCGCCGGACTTCTCGGGGTGGAACTGGGTGCCGAACAGGTTGCCGTGCTCGACGGCGGCGGCGAAGCGGCCGCCGTAGTCGCACACGGCGGCGACCGCCGCGCCGTCGGGTTCGGGGGCGTAGGAGTGGACGAAGTAGAAGCGGGTCCCGTCGCCGAGGCCGGCGAACAGGCGGCTGCCGGCCCGGACGGCGACCTCGTCCCAGCCGATGTGGGGGATCTTGACCGGCCCGGACCCTCCGGGGAGCCCTCCCGGGGCTCCGGGGAGGCGCCGGATCTTGCCCGGGACCACCCCGACCCCGTCGCCGACCGGCCCCTCTTCGCTGGCCTCGAACAGCAGCTGCATGCCGACGCAGATGCCGAGCAGCGGCCGCCCCCCATCCAGCCAGCCGGCCACCGCGGCCGCCCCGCCGGCCGAGGCGAGGCCCCTCAGGCAGGCCCCGTAGGCCCCGACCCCGGGCACGACCAGCCCGCCCACCCCCGCCGCCCCGGCCACGGTCGGCACCACCCGGACCTCCGCCCCGGCCCGGTCCAGCGCCTTCGCCGCCGAGTGCAGGTTCCCGACCCCGTAGTCGAGCACCGCCACTGGCGGCCGGGTCATCCCAGGACCCCCTTGGTGCTGCCGGTGCCGGCGCGGGGGTCGGGGGTGCATGCGTCGCCGAGGGCGCGGGCGAGGGCCTTGAAGCAGGCCTCGAGGCAGTGGTGGGGCAGCTCGCCGGCCTCCAGCTGGACGTGGATGGTGCAGCGGGCGTTGGCGACCAGCGCCTCCAGGAGGTGGCGGGCCTGGCGGGGGTCGAAGCTGCCGAGCTCGCCCGGGGCGGCGTCGACCTCGACGTCCCAGACCAGGTAGGGGCGGCCGGACAGGTCGACCGCGGCCCGCGCCCTGGCCTCGTCGAGGGGGACCACGGCGTCGCCGAAGCGGCGGACACCCGACTTGTCGCCGAGGGCCTCGGCGAGGGCCTGGCCGATGGCGATGCCGGTGTCCTCGACGGTGTGGTGGGCGTCGATCTCCAGGTCGCCCTTGGCCTCGATGGAGAGATCGAAGCGGGCGTGCCTGCCCAGCTGGGCGAGCATGTGGTCGAGGAACGGGACCCCGGTGTCGGACCCGCCGCGGCCGCCGCCGTCCAGGTCCAGCTCGACGGTGACCGCGACCTCGGCGGTCCGCCGCTCGACCCGCGCCCGCCGCGGCGCCCCGGCCGCTTCCCCTGTGGTCATCGGGACAGCTCCTCGCCGAGGGCGGTCAGGAACGCGTCGTTCTCGACCGGGGTGCCGATGGTGACCCGGAGGTGGCGGCCGAGGGTGGGGGCGCCGGAGACGTCGCGGACCAGGACCCCGCGGTCCAGCAGGCCCTGCCACAGCCGGCGCGGCTCGACCGGGGTCTCGAAGCAGAGGAAGTTGGCGTCGCTGGGCAGGACCCGGACCCCGGGCAGGCGGTCGAGGGCGGCCGCCACCCGCTCGCGCTCGCGTTCGGTGGCCACCACGTGCGCCATCAACACGCCCTTGTGGTGAAGGGCGCGCAGGCCGACCGCCTGGGTGAGGGTGGACAGGTGGTAGGGCAGCCGGACCAGCCGGATCCCCTCGACCACCGCCGGGTCGGCCAGCAGGTAGCCGAGCCGCACCCCGGCCATGCGGAACGCCTTGGAGAAGGTGCGGGTGACGGCCAGGTTGGGGTGGCGCGACAGCAGCCCGGCGGCGTGCGAGGCGCCGAACTCGCCGTAGGCCTCGTCGACCACCACCAGCCCGGGGGCGGCCGCGCAGACGGCGGCGAGCACGTCGGGGCCGGTCGCCTCGCCGGTCGGGTTGTTGGGCGAGCACCAGAAGGTGAGGTCGGCGGCGGCCTCGGCGACCAGGTCGGCGGCGGCCGCCGGGTCGAGCAGCTGGTCGCGGGGCTGGATCCTGGTCACCAGCCGGGTGCCGGTGGCCCGGGCCAGCAGCGAGTGCATGGCATAGGTCGGCTCGACCACCAGGGCCGAGCGGCCGGGGCCGGCGAAGGCGAGCAGCAGCTGCTGGAGGACCTCGTTGGAGCCGTTGGCCGCCCAGGTGCCTTCCAGCCCGTGGCCGGCATGCAGGGCCAGGGCCTCGCGCAGCTCGGTCGCCTCCCGGTCCGGGTAGCGGTGCAGCTCCAGGCCCCTGACCGCCTCGGCCAGGTCGTCCAGCACCTCGGTGGGCACGGCGTAGGGGGTCTCGTTGGTGTTGAGCCGCACCGGCACGTCCAGCTGCGGCGCCCCGTACGGGACCATCCCGGCCAGGTCGTCCCTGACCCGCACCCGCCCGGCCGTCCCGGGCGGCGAGGCGCTCATGGCTCCTCCCCGCCGGGCCGCGCCAGGCGGGCGGCCACGGCGCGGCCGTGGCCGGGGAGGTCCTCGGCGCGGCTGAGGGCGGCGACGGTGGGGGCGGCGGCGGCCAGGGCGTCGCGGTCGTAGCTGGCGACCTGGACGGTGCGCAGGAAGTCGAGGGTGGACAGGCCGGAGGCGAACCGGGCCGTGCCGGCGGTGGGGAGCACGTGGTTGGTGCCGGCGGCGTAGTCCCCGAGGGCGACCGGCGTCCAGGGGCCGACGAACACCGCCCCGGCGTTGCGGGCCCGGCCGGCCAGCTCGGCCGGGTCGGCGACCAGCAGCTCCAGGTGCTCAGGGGCGAACGCCTCGGCCACGGCGAGCATGGCCACCCGGTCGTCGCACAGCACCACCGCGGACTGGCCGGCGAAGGCGGCCTCGACCCGGTCGCGGTGGGCGGCGGCGGCCACCTCCTCGGCCAGCAGCGGCTCGACCGCCTTCCACAGGTCGGCGTCGTCGGTGACCAGCAGGCAGGCGGCCAGCGGGTCGTGCTCGGCCTGGGCGACCAGGTCGACGGCGACCAGCAGCGGGTCGGCGGTGGCGTCGGCCAGCACGGCGATCTCGGTCGGGCCGGCGAAGCCGTCGATGCGGACGCGGCCGGCGACCTCCCGCTTGGCCAGGGCGACGTACAGGCTGCCGGGGCCGGTCACCGAGTCGACCGCCGGGACCGTCTCGGTGCCGCAGGCCAGGGCGGCCACCGCGTGGGCGCCGCCCAGCAGCCACACCTCGTCCAGGCCGAGCAGGGCGGCCGCCCCGAGGACGGCCCCGTGGCCGCGGCCGCCGAGGCCGGGCGGGGTGGCCAGGGCGACCTGCTCGACGCCGGCCGCCTGGGCCGGGACCACGTTCATGACCACGCTGGAGGGGTAGGCGCCGCGGCCGCCGGGGGCGTACACGCCGGCCCGGCGCAGGGGCACGAACCGCTGGGTGAGCCGGACCCCGGGCCGGCCCGACCAGACCACGTCCGCGGGGCGCTGGGCCAGGTGGAAGGCGCGGGCCCGTTCGATGGCGTCCAGCAGGGCGGCCCGCAGCTCCGGGCCGAGGGCGGCCTCGGCCGCGGCCAGCTCCTCGGCGGTGGCCCGCCAGGCGGCCGGGGGCGCCTCGACCCCGTCGAAGCGGCGGGCGGCGTCGGCGACGGCGGCGTCGCCGCGGGCGGCCACGTCCTCGACCAGCTGGCGCACCGCGGCCCGGGCGGCCTCGACGGCGTCGGCGGGGGCGCGGGGCAGCAGCCCGGCCGGGTCGCGGCCGGACCCTCGCAGGTCGATGACGGGCAGCACGGTACGCACTCCACGGGAACTGGACGGTCGGCGGGGACGGGCTTCACCCTATCGCAGCCCGCCGCGGCCGGCGACCAGCTTTCCACAGCCCCGCGGCGGCCGGCGACCGGCGGCGGGCCTACCATGGGGGCCGCCCGACCCGACGACGGGAGCTGGCCCGTGGAGCTGCCCCTGTTCCCGCTGCAGACCGTCCTGTACCCCGGCCTGCCGCTCCCCCTGCACGTGTTCGAGGACCGGTACCGGCAGATGTTCAAGCGGGTCCTTGACGGCCGGCGGCGCTTCGGGGTGGTCGCGATCCTGCGGGGCCGGGACGTCGACCCCGCCGCCACCTACCATCCCGTCGGCTGTGTCGCCGAGGTGGCCGAGGTCCGCCGGCACGCCGACGGCCGCCTGGACGTGGTCGCCCGCGGGTGCAGCCGCTTCCGGGTCGAGGGGGTGGCGCAGGCCGCCCCGTACATCGTCGCCGAGGTGAGCGAGCTGGCCGAGACGACCGGGGAGGCGGCCGAGCAGCGCGCGGTCAAGGCGGGCCGGCTGTTCACCCGCTATGTGACCACCTTGCTGCAGATGACCGGCGGAAAGGTCGAGCCGATCGACCTCCCCGACGACCCGGTCGCCGCCTCCTACCTGGTCGCGGCCGGGCTCCAGGTCGACCTGGCCGACAAGCAGCGGCTGCTGGCCATCCCCTCGGCCGCCGAGCGTCTGGCCGCCGAGGCGACCCTGCTCCGCCGCGAGCTGGTCCTGCTGGAACACTTCCGGGTCGCCGGCCCGGCCCCCACCGCCAGCCCGTTCAGCGTCAACTAGGGTGGCGGCCGGGCCGGGCAGGCCGGGGGCGGGCCGGGTGGCCGCCGTGGCGGTGGCGGGCCCGGTCGACCTCGCGGGCAGCCTCGACGTCCTCCGCCGGGCCGGGGACGACCTGCTCGACCGCTGGGACGGCCGCGTGTGGCTCCGGACCGTGCCGCTGGACGGCCGCGTGGTCGGCGCCGCCGCCCGCCCGGCGGGGTCGGCGGCCGACCCGCCGGCGGCGGTCCCCGCCGGGACCGGGGACGGGGCGGCCGACCCGGTGCTGCTGGTGGCCGCCGAGGCCGGGGCCGACCCGGCGGCCGCCGGGCGGGTGCTGGCCGGGGCGTTCCCGACCGCCCCGGAGGCGCTGGCCGAGCTGACCGCGGCCGACCCGGTGGTGGGCCGGATCGCCGCCCGCTTCCCCGGGATCGGGCCGGTCCTCCAGCCCGACCTGCTCACCGCCGTGGTCCGGGCGATCAGCGCCCAGCAGATCACCCTGCGGTTCGCGGCCACCCTCCGCGGCCGCCTGGCCCGGCGGTACGGCGACCGCCACGAGGTGCCGGTCCCCGACCCGGGCCCCGGCGACCCGGCCACGGCCGAGGTGTGGAGCCTGGACGCCCGGCGGCTCGCCGCGGCCGCGGTGGCCGACCTGCGAGCGCTGCAGCTCTCCACCGCCAAGGCGGCGGCGATCGTGGCCTTTGCCGGGGCGGTGGCCTCGGGACGGGTCGACCTGGGCGAGCTGGCCGGGCTGGAGGACGAGGAGGTGGTGGCCCGGCTGGTGGCGTTCCCGGGGATTGGGCGCTGGACGGCCGAGTGGCTGCTGGCCCGGACCCTCGGCCGCCCGCGGGTGGTGGCCGGCGACCTCGGGGTGCGCAAGGCGGTGGGCGCCGCCTACCTGGACGGGGCCATGCCGTCGGAGGCGCAGGTGCGGGCGGCCACCGCCCACTGGGGCCCGGCGGCCGGGGTCGCCCAGCAGCTGCTGCTGCACTGGCTGTCGGCCGAGGCTACGAGGAGCCCGAGGGCCGCGACCCGGCCAGGGCGGTCGTCACCCCGAGGCTGATCAGCACCCCGCCCGAGACCAGCCGCGACGTCCTGGCCACCCCGGGGCGGCGGCGCAGCCAGCCCGCCCCGGTCGCGGCCAGCAGCGCGTACGCGCCGTCGCTGAGCAGCCCCAGCAGGACGAAGGCGACCCCGAACACCAGCACCTGGAACGGGACCGAGCCGCGGGAGGTGTCGACGAACTGGGGCAGGAAGGCGAAGAAGAACAGGGCCGTCTTGGGGTTGAGGACGTTGACCACCACCCCCTGGGCGAAGATCCGGCGAAGGCCCGGCCGGGAGCCGCGCGGGTCCGTCGCCGGCCGGGACGGCTCGTCGCGGGCCAGGAGGCGCCGGACGCCCAGCCAGACCAGGTAGGCGGCGCCGAACCAGCGGACGGCGTGGTAGGCGGTGGCCGACGACACCAGCAGGGCCGACAGGCCGAGGGCGGCCGCGCCCACGTGCACCAGGGTGCCGGCGTGAACGCCGCAGACCGAGGCCAGGCCGGCGGCCCGGCCCTGGTCGACGCTGCGGGTGACGATGTAGAGCACGGCCGGGCCGGGAATCACCAGCAGGGTGACCGCGGCCAGGGCGAACAGGGCCAGCGTAGCTGGATCAGGCACTTGCCTCTCCCCCAGCGCCCGGCGAAGCACCGGGCCCCTTGCCGGCTGGGCCGTTGACCACCACCGAGCGCAGCACCTCGTTGCGTTGCATCTTGGCGAACGCCTCCTCGACCTGGTCAAGGGCGATGGTCTCGGAGACGAACCGGTCGAGATCGTAGCGGCCGCGCAGGTACAGGTCGATCAGAATAGGGAAGTCGCGGGTGGGCAGGCAGTCGCCGTACCAGGCCGGCCGCAGCGCCCCGCCGCGGCCGTAGAAGTCCAGCATGCGGACGTCGATGCGCATCTGCGGGTTGGGCACGCCGACCTGGACCAGGGTGCCGGCGTGGTCGCGGGCGTGGAAGGCCTGCTTGAACACGTCGGGGTGGCCGACCGCCTCCACGGTGACGTCGGCGCCGAAGCCGCCGGTGAGCTCGCGGACGGCGTCGACCGGGTTGGTCTGGCTGGAGTCGACGGTGTCGGTGGCCCCGAGCTGGCGGGCCAGCTCCAGCTTGCGCCGGTCGATGTCGACGGCGATCACCTTGCGGGCCCCGGCCAGGGCGGCGGCGTGGACGGCGGCGTTGCCGACCCCGCCGCAGCCGAACACGGCCACGGTGTCGCCCCGCCCGACCTTGGCGGTGTTCACGATCGCCCCGAAGCCGGCCATGATGCCGCAGCCGACCAGGCCGGCCGCCTCGGGCCGGGCCGCCGGGTCGACCTTGACCGCCTGGCCGGCCGCGACCAGGCAGACCTCGGCGAAGGCGCCGATGCCGAGCGCGGCCGACAGCGGGGTGCCGTCCTCCAGGGTCATCCGCTGGCCGGCGTTGCGGCTGTCAAAGCAGTACCAGGGCCGCCCGCGCAGGCAGGAGCGGCACTGCCCGCAGGGGGCCCGCCAGGCCAGCACCACGAAGTCGCCCGGGGCCAGGTTGGTGACGCCGGGGCCGACCGCCGCCACCGTCCCCGAGGCCTCGTGGCCGAGCAGGAACGGGAACTGGTCGTTGATCGCTCCCTCGCGGTAGTGCAGGTCGGTGTGGCAGACCCCGCAGGCCCGCACCCGCACCAGCACCTCCCCGGGGCCCGGGTCGGGCACCAGCACGGTGACCAGCTCGACCGGTGCGGCCTTGGCCCTGGCGATCACGCCCCGCACCCGCTGCCCCATCAGCCCGCTCCCTCCTCAGGTGTGCTCCCAAGGGGGCAACCCTACCGGGGCCGCTCAGGTCAAGAGGGCG
>Ga0307278_10001393_pt1 | contig 12040 bp, 10 predicted proteins | sample ER_DNA_117_FD_194482 | JGI IMG/M metagenome (GOLD analysis project Ga0307278, IMG submission 194482) | Bulk soil microbial communities from the East River watershed near Crested Butte, Colorado, United States - ER_DNA_117 | ecosystem: Environmental > Terrestrial > Soil > Floodplain | place... | reverse complement strand
GACGTTCCCGCCGCACGATCTGCGGAGCGAGGTAGAGGTGGTAATCGTGGAAGAAGACCGTCGCCTCGGGCTCGCGCTCGAGCTCCGCGAGGACGGCTGCTGCAAAGCCCGCATTGACGACTGCGTAACCCTCGCGCCACGCCCTGTGGAACGCGCTGTCGATCTTCGGCGTGTACGCGAGCTCCCAGAGCGAGTGCTGCACGAACCAGAGCATCGGGTTCGCGACGACGTTGTAGAACCAGTCGTATGCCTGTTCGTCGTGATCGACGAGGTGCAGGCGGTAGGACGACCCGTCGTCCGTGATGTGGTCGAGCGCAACGCCGGCCCGCTCGCGATCGCCGTCGCTCGATGCGCTCGCGATCCACGTCACGTCGTGGTACTGCAGAAGACTGCGCAGCGCCGTCGCAAGCCCGCCGCTGCTACGGCGAGCGGAGCCGTCACGCGCGAACGTGACGGGACCGCGGTTGGAGACGACGATCAGCTTGCGGCGCATGAGCGCCAGGCTATCTGCCTACGCCGGGGCTGAAACGACCGCGACCTCGGCACCCGACGTGTCGTTCCCGAGCAGCTGGTTGAAGAGGACGAGCCAGTCGCGCAAGAGGCGCGGGGTGAGAAAGTGCCGACGCACGAACTCCTTTCCCCGCAAGGCCCGCTGCCGTGCCTCGACCGGATCTCGGAGGATCTCGATGCAGGCCTCGGCGCACTGCGTCGACGAGTCGACGAGCCAACCCGTCTCGCCGTCCTGGATCTGGGCGACGATGCCGCCCACACGCCCCGCGACAGTCGGCCGCGTCTTCCACAGTGCTTCGGTGACGGTGAGCCCGAAGCCTTCCTTGATCGACTTCTGTACGACGGCGGCCGAATGCACCTGAAACGCGTTGACCTCGACGGAGCCGACGTTGTTGAGGTTGGACAGGATGTAGATGTCCGGATCCCCTGCAGCGTACGCAACGGTCTGGTTGTAGTAGTCCCACCCCTCGGGGTCGTCGTGCGCCATCGACCCGACGAGCGCCAACTGCACCTCCGGGAAGCGCTCCTTGACGAGGCGATACGCGTCGATGACGCCGAGCGGGTCCTTCCACGGATCGAACCGCGACACCTGCGTGAGCAGCGGACGTTCGACGTCGATGCCGAACTGGTCGACGATGTACGCGGCGTCCTCGGGTGACAGCGCCATGTTCTTCGGCGCCAGCGGATCGATCGCCGGCGGCCAGATGTAGCAGGGCGGCAGCCCTTCCGCCTTCGGGACGTATTCGCGCATGTGGAAGATCGCGGCGTCGTAGCGGCGAATCGACGGAAGCACGAAGTCGAAGACTTCCTGGTTCGGCGTCGAAAAATCGATGTGCCCCCGCCAGACCCAGCGCGCCTCCGTGTCCGGGAAGTAGTCGATCATGCCGACCGGCTGCGGGTCGTGGATGACGACGAAGTCGTAGTCGTCCTCGAATTCCTGCGCGTTCAAGTCCTGGTAGCGCGTGAAGATCTCGCGCTGCTCCACGTCGAGGCCCTGCGGGTTGCCCTGCAGCGCATTGTGGATGGTCTTCGTGACGTTGTAGAACTCCTCGGCGCCACGGATGATCCGCCACTCGACCTCGAGCCCCGCGTCCTGCATGAGCGGGATCAGCGTGTAGTTGATCTCCGCCACACCGCCGCCGAACGCCGTCGCCGAGAGATGCACGACGCGCTTGCCTGCGAGCGGCTCGGCGAGACGCCGGATCTCGTCCATGAGCCCACGCGTCGCGATCGTCGCGTAATCCGCGAGGGACTTGTGTCCGACGTTGACGAGTTGGAGCATTGTCTAGGCGCTCTCGTACAGCGAACGGCCGCGCAGCATACAGCCCGTGACTAAGCCAACTCTTTCTCGAAACGCAGCCGCGATCCTTTACCGCCGGGTTGCGTTCCGATCTGCACGTCGTCGGCGATCGCGCGGATGATCGCGATCCCGAGACCGCCCTCGGACAACTCCTCCGGTAAGCCTTCCGCAGCGGCCGGGTCGAACCCCTCGCCCTCGTCGGTGACCTCGATCACGAGCCGGTCGGGCAGGAGCTCGTACGAGATCTCGACGACGCCCGCATGGTCGTCGCCGGCGTATGCATGCCGGACGGAGTTAGACGCCGCTTCGGTGAGCGCGAGCTTGAGGTCGGCGAGCAACTCGTCGGAGAAGTCCCGGACCCGGGCGATACCGGTGAGGGCGAGCCTGCAGAGCGTGATGTACTCGGCGCGAGCCGGGATGGTCAGGCGGACCGTCGCCCCGTTGCCGTTGATTGTCGAACTCATCGCCTGGCTCGCCGCCTATCCTGAGTTTTACCCAACAGAAGCAGATCGAAACTACCTAAACCTCACGCGGAGAGCCTAGAACCCAGCGCGTCCTGAGCTTATGCCCCGGGGAGGGCGATCTAATCCGAGGGCAGCTGCCGCGCGGCGAGCGTGACCGCGAGCTTCTGGCGCTTCCCACCGCGGACGATCGTGAAGACGGCAACGTCTTTCGGCTTGAGCCGTGTCGACACGATCCGGACGACGTCGTCCGCGCCGCGGACCGGCGTGCCATCGATCTCGACGATGACGTCTCCTCCCGTGACGACGTTGTCGAGGCCGAGCACGTCCACCTCCTCATTCCCGCCCCGCAGGCCGGCCTGGGCTGCAGGGCTCCCGGCCTTGACGCCGACCACGAGCGCCCCGTGGTCGACCCCGTAGTGCAGCGCGCGGGCGAGCGACGGCGTCAGGTTGTCGGTCTCGATCCCGACGTAGGCGTACGTCACGCGTCCCTTCTCGATCAGCTGCTCCACCGAGCGCTTCGCCGCGTCGATCGGAATCGCAAAGCCCACGCCGCTGTCGTTGCCGCTGCCGTTCTGGCTTCGGATTTGCGCATTGATGCCGACCACGCGGCCCCTCGCGTCGAGGAGGGGTCCGCCTGAGTTCCCGTGGGTGATCGGCGCGTCTGTCTGGATCGCGTCCACGACCTTGTATTGCTGGACGGTGATCGCGGCGATCGAGCGGTGGATCGCCGAGACGACGCCGACGGCGAGCGAGTTCTCATTGCCGAGCGGGCTGCCGATCGCGGCCACAGGCTGGCCAACCTGCACGGAGGCGGACTCCCCGAGCGGTACGGGAGTGAGCCTGTGCTCAATCGAGGAGAGCTTGATCAGGCCGACGTCGTCGTAAAGGTCCCACCCGACGATCCGGGCTTCCGCCCGGTCCCCGTCCGAGAACTCCACGTAGAGGTGGTCGGCAGCTGCGACGCGCGTGCCCTCGCCAGCATTGGTGATGACGTGCGAGTTCGTGAGGACGTAGCCCTTCGGCGAAATCACGAAGCCGGAACCCTGCGACCTTTCCGTCGTCGCGGAGCTCGGATCGCCGAAGAAGGCGAAGATCGTCACGACACCGGGCGAGCGCTGCGCAAAGATCCGCTGCGGGTTGAAGCCTGTCCCCGGAATTGGGCCCACTTTCGATGTCGCGCGCGCAGGCAGGGCCACCGGTGGAGAGGACGTGCGGGCGTTGACAACGACTGTGCGCGTCTTCTCGTCGAACCAGCCGGCGCCCTTTCCGATGCCTAACGCAGCGCCGCCGCCTAGAACGGCGGCGACAAGTGTCACAGCGACGAGAGAGCCGACCCGCACTGGGCTCACTGTACCGGCGCTAATCCGAGGCAGCGGCGCTCGAGGGCTCGAGAAGGATCGCCTCGATCGGGGCAAGTCTTAGAGCTTGACCACGTCGCCGTTCACTCAGCCACGGCCAGAGCATTTCGAGCACCTCCAGAGCTGGTTGTACGGGCCATAGGTCTCTCCGAGCGTGCGATTTCGGCGAAGCGCAAGACGACGCTCTCGTCCGTCATCTTCACTTCCACGAAGAGGCGCCCTTTTGATTGGGTGATCGTCCCTTCACCATCGAAGAGACCGGCCGCCCAGGCCATTTCACACTCTGTGGGGGTCACGCTCCTATTTTTGGCTCTACGACGGACGTTGGGCCGTTTTCACCAGAAAAGACATGTCCTTCCTCATCCGTCGTCGTCGGAAGAACTAGGGCAAAAACTGTGCGGCCAGGAATGGCTTGCAGCTCGACCGAGCCGCCCATCAACTCCGCCAGCTCGCGCGCGATCGCCAACCCAAGCCCGCTCCCCGATGCCATTGAGCCGTCCAGCCGATAGAAGCGCTCGAAGACCTGATCGGCGTGTTCGGGCGGAATGCCCGGTCCCTCGTCCTCGATGCTCAGGAGCGCCGAGCCGTTGCGTTGGGTGGTTCTGATGCAGACCGGTGTGCCCGATGGCGTGTGGACGAGGGCATTTTCGACCAGGATCCGGCCGATCTGGAGGGCCCGCTCCTCGTCGCCGAACGCCGCGGCCGGGCTGCCGTTCTCGACCGCCAATTGATGCCCGCGGGATCGCGCCACGGCGCGGAACTCGTCGGCGAGCAGCCCGGCGAGGACCGCGAGGTCGATGTGTTCGTGCTCCACCGTCATCCGCCCGGCGTCGAGCCGGGAGAGGTCGAGCAGGTCGGTTGCGAGCTTCGTCAGGCGGGCGACCTGCTCGCGCATGGTCGCCATGAACTCCGCCTGGGTCGCGGGATCGAGCTCCTCGTCCGCCATGATCTCCAGGAACCCTCCGAGCGAGAAGAGCGGCGTCCGGAGCTCGTGCGACGCGTTCGCGATGAACTCACGCCGTGCGTGCTCGAACTGGGCGAGGCGCTGGCGCATGTCCTCGAAGGCAACGGCGAGCTGGCCGACCTCGTCCCTCCCGCGGTCCACGACCGGCTGGCTGAAGTCGCCGGCGGCGATCCGGCCGGCGGCGCGCTCGAGGCGGCGGATCCGCCGCGCGAACCAGGCGGCCGCCCCATAGCCGACCAGCAGCGACGCCGCGAGCGCGATCAGGCCCGCGATCACGAGCCTGCGGCGGACGAGGTGAATGCTCTGAAGCGAGTCCCGCAAGGAGGCCCGGAGAAGCACGACCGCGCCGTTCCGCAGCGGATAGCCGACCTCCGCATACCGCTTTCCCGCCGAGCTCACCGTGCCGCTGACCAAGTTGGGATACGCGTTGAAGGCCTTCAGGCGGAGGGGGTCGTTCTCGACGTCCGCCGACGTCACGGGGTTTGAGTCGTCGAACACCGTCAGGTTCGGTGGCGCGAAGTCGATCGCCGTGAAGTAGATGACGCGCGCGTCGGCGCTTTCGGCCGCGGCGACGATCTTGTCGTGGAGGTCGTAGTCGGTGCTGTTGGTCAGCCGCGATGCGATCAGAGGCGCCGCTTCGCGCAACTGGTTCAGCTTGGAATCGATCAGGTTCCGCTCCAGCGACGGGACGACGATCAGGTCGACGAGCACGAGCGCGCCGGCCACCACGAGCGCGAGGCCTAGGGCCAGGCGGCCGCCGACGCTCCGGAGGGGATTCACCGGTCGCGGAAGCGGTACCCCACGCCGCGCACGGTGAGGATGTATTCGGGCTCCGCCGGATCCCGCTCGAGCTTCTCGCGCAGGTGCCGGATATGAACGTCGATCGTTCGCGGCTCGCGATAGTCGGCGGCGCCCCAGAGCGACTCGAGCAGCATCCGGCGGCTGTAGACACGGCCGGGATGGGCGACGAGCGTTCGCAGCAGCTCGAACTCGACGTACGTCAGCCGGACCGGCGTCCCGCGCACCTCGACCGTGCGCCGGCCGAGGTCGAGCTCGAGCTCGTGAGCAGTGATCACGCCCCCGTCACCGGCAGCTGGACGCACGACCGAAGCCCTCCGCAAGAGAGCGCGCACACGGCTGCGGAACTCGCGGATCGAGAACGGTTTCGTGATGTAGTCGTCGGCGCCGAGCTCCAGCCCCACGACCTTGTCGAGCTCGTCGTCGCGAGCGGTGAGCATGATGATCGGGACCTCGCTCAACGCCCGAAGCCGCTTGCAGACCTCGAGGCCGTCGAGCTTCGGCAGCATCAGATCGAGCACGACGAGGTCGACCTCCTCCGCCGCGAAGCGCTCGAGCGCCTCCACGCCGTCTCGGGCCTGGAGCACGCGAAAGCCCTCGCGCTCGAGTGGGTACGCGAGCAGCTTCTGAACGGAGTCCTCGTCGTCGACGAGGAGGATGGTCGAGGAGTCGGGCATGTCGGCTCGGCTTCGGCTGCCTGCCGGGGTCCTGGTGCCAGGTGATACGCGACCTACTATAGCCCTGGATGGCCACCGTTCCGCCCCGGACCGAGCGGCGACGGGCGCGTCCCGGCTCGGTGGAGCGACCCATCAACGGGCGCCTCTACCGAGGGACGTGGCTGCTCGTCGGCTTGCCGCTCCTCCTCGCTGCGTTCAGCGTCGCGAGACCGGCGCCGCTGCCGCGCGCGTTCCTGCCGGAGTTCGACGGGAAGGCGACGAAGGATCTCGCCCGCGATCTCGTCACCCTGCACGCGAACCGCGTTCCAGGCTCGCTCGGCGCCGCGGACTGGTTCCGCGACCAGATCAGGCCGTACGGCCTGCCGGTGACGACCGAGCGCTTCAGTGCCGTCATTCCCGGGCGTGGACGCGTCCAGATGCAGAACCTCGTCGCCGAAGCAGTCGGGAAGTCGCCGCGGACGATTGTCGTGATGGCGCATCGAGACAACGACGGAACCGGTCAGGGCGCGAACGACAACGCATCCGGCACTGCGATGCTGATCCAGCTCGCTAGGGCCTACGGCACACCGCCCGGCTTACCGGCTGGAGCGCTGCAGCCGAACCACACGCTCCTGTTCGTCTCCACAGACGGAGGAGCCTTCGGTGGCCTCGGCGCGGCCTGGTTCGCCGCGCACTCGCCGCTCCGCCACGACGTCGGTGCCGTGATCAACCTCGACTCCGTCGGCGGGCCGGGCCGCATTCGGCTCGAGCTCGGCGGCGACACCCCGCGCACCCCTTCCGGCACCCTCGTCGAGACGGCTGCGACGCGAATCGCCGCGCAGATCGGGCGCCGCCCGGCGCGGCCGAGCCTCTTGCGGCAGCTCGTCGACCTCGGCTTCCCGTTCTCGCTGTACGAGCAGGCGCCCTTCATCACGGACGGCGTCGGCGCAGTGACATTGACGACCGCCGGCGACAACCGGCCGGACCCGGTCGGCGACACGGTGACCGGCCTGCGCCTCAACAAGCTCAACCAGGTCGGCCGCTCCGCACAGGATCTGCTCGGCACGCTGGACGAGGGGCTCGAGTTCGCTCAAGGGACGTCGAGCTTCGCGTACTTGGGCTCGCGACTGATTCGCGGGTGGGCGATCGAGCTCGTGCTGATCGCCTGCCTCCTGCCGTTCCTCGCCGCTGCCGTGGATCTCTTCGCGCGCTGCCGGCGGCGGCGAATTTCGCTGGCACCGGCACTGCGCGGCCTCCGCAGCCGGCTCGGGTTCTGGGCGTGGGCGGTCGGGCTCTTCGAGCTCTTCCGCATCCTCGGCGTGTGGCCGGGGGGAGCAGCGCGGCCCGTGGCACCCCGCAGCTCGGCTGCGACGGATTGGCCCGCACGAATGCTGATCGTGCTCGCGCTGCTCGCGGTAGCGGGCTGGCTCGTCACGCGCGAGCGGCTGCTGCCCCGACGCGCTGCCACCCCGGAGGAAGAGCTTGCCGGGCATACGGCGGCGCTGCTTGCGCTCGGCGCGCTCTCGCTGCTCTTCGTCGCGACGAACCCGTTCGCCCTCCTGTTCCTCCTGCCCTCCCTGCACGCGTGGCTCTGGCTGCCTCAATTGCAGAGAACGGCTGCGCCCGTGCGCCTGGGCGTCCTCGCGCTCGGGTTGGCAGGCCCGGCCCTGCTGATCGGTGAGTTCGCCGGGCGCTATGGCCTCGGCTGGGATGCGCCGTGGTATCTCGCTGAGCTCCGCGTCGTCGGCTACGTCCCGTTCGTCGTGATGCCACTCCTCGTGATCTGGCTCGCAGGCGGCGGCCAGCTCGCTGCGCTGGCGGCCAGGCGCTACGCGCCGTATCCGGACGTCAGCGAGCTGCCACCGCGCGGGCCCGTCCTGCGAGTTCTCCGCGGCACGTACCTCGCGGTCCACAACAGGCGAAGGCGCGCACCTGACGAGGTCCCGGAGGCGTTGGAAGGCTGATGCATCGCTGGATCCGGCTCTTTGGCACGCTGCTCGTCGTCGCCGGCGCGCTCACGCTCATCTGGGCGCTCGTCGTTTGGCAGTGGCAGGACCCGTTCACGGCGCTCTACACCAAATGGCACCAGCACCAGCTCGCCTCGCAGTACGAAAAGCGTGTGCAGGCGTTCAGCGCTCCCATCTCACACGCCTCTCCGGCTGCTGAGCGCCGCAGCATCGCGCGTGAAGCGAAGCGCTACCGGCTCGCGTCGAAGCCCGGCGAGGCGATCGGGCGTATCCGTGTCCCGCGCATGGGCGTGAACATGATCCTCGTCAACGGCACCGACCACGACACTCTGAAGAAGGGCCCCGGCCGCGACCCGCGCACGTTCATGCCCGGCGAGAACAGGCTCGTGTACATCGCCGGCCACCGCACGACCTACCTCGCGCCCTTCTCCCACATCGACTCACTCCGCAAAGGCGATCGGATCACACTCGAGGTTCCGTACGGAACGTTCATCTACTCGGTCACCCGGCACCGCATCGTCAAGGCAACCGACCTGTCGGTCCTGCGCTCACCGAAGCACGAGGTCGTCGAGCTGCAGGCCTGCCATCCGCGCTTCTTCGCGTCTCACCGTTACATCGCGTACGCGCGGCTGATTCGCGTCGAGCCGCGCGGCGGGGCGCCATACGAAGTCGACACGCTCGCTCAGGCGAGCGGCAAGTAGCGCACCAGCTCGCCGGCGGCGAGCTCGCCCTCGCCACGAGGCGCGAAGACGAGCGCGTCGGCTCCGGCTGCGCGGACGATCATGTGCGACTCCTGTCCCGTCACCGGATCGAGAACAACGCCGTCGTCTGATGCGTGCGTACGCGCGCGAAGAAACTCGTCGCGTCTGGCGTTGCGTCGCACCGCACGAGCAAGGCGTCCCTGTCGGTACACAGGACCAGGCTCCGCCGCGCCTTGGAGCGCAAGCACTGCAGGGCGGACGAAGAGCTCGCAGCCGACGAGCGACGAGACCGGGTTACCCGGCAATCCGAAGACGAGGGTTCGCGCACGAACACCAAACGCGACCGGCTTCCCGGGCTTGACGGCAACGCCCCAGAAGACCTCCTCGACACCGAGCGTCCGAAGCAGTCCACGAACGAGGTCGTGTGGCCCGACGGACACACCGCCCGAAGTGACGAGCACATCCGCCGCGAGTCCGCCCTCGAGCGCCGCGCGGTGCCCCGCCTCGTCGTCGGCGACGGCAGGAAGCACCTCGATGTCGGCACCCGCGGAGGTGAGCGCGGCCGCCAGCAGCACGCCGTTCGCCTCATAGACCTCGCCCGGCCCAAGTGGCTCGCCCGGGCGGCGAAGCTCTGTTCCCGTCGCCAGGATCGCCACACGCGGCCGGCGTGCGCACATGACCTCCGCAACGCCGGCAGCAGCAAGCGCACCGACCTGGGCGGCGTGCAACCGCTCGCCCGCCGCGACGACAACCTCGCCCGCGCCAACATCGCCGCCGCGTGGGCGTATGTTGTCACCCTGGACGACAGCAGTCGTAATCTCCACCTCGTTGTCACTCTCGACAACATACTCGAGAGGGATGACGGCATCCGCACCGTCGGGAACCACGCCGCCCGTCGCAATCGCCATCGCTTCCCCGGCGGCAAGCGGCCGGGCGGCCGGCACACCTGCGGCGATCCGCGCCACAATCGGGAGACGTCCCGGGCTGTCCGCAGCGCGCAGCGCAAACCCGTCCATGGCGGAGCTCGGGAAAGGCGGCAAGTCGACGCGCGCGCGCGCGTCGTCCGAGACCACGCGCCCGGCGGCAGCGGCGACGGGCACGGCTTCGCCCTCGAGCGATTGCACCCGCTCGAGGACGCGCGCCCGCGCCTCGGCGAGCGAGAGGAGCTCCGCCATCTCGCGTCCAGCGTAGCGCCGCGGTAACCTCGCAGCCGTGATCTCGGTCGTCGTGCCGGTGCACAACGAAGAGCGCAGCGTCGCGCTGCTCTACGACGAGCTGCGCTCGGCGCTGGAACCGGTGGCGTCGGAGTGGGAAGCGATCTTCGTCGACGACGGCTCGACGGACGGGACGTTCGCCGCTCTCACGCGGCTCCACAACGGAGCCGACAACGTCCGGGTCGTGCGGCTGCGACGAAACTTCGGCAAGGCCGCCGCACTCGTGGCCGGCTTCGACCAGGCCCGCGGCGAAACGGTCGTCACGATCGACGGCGACCTGCAGGACGATCCGGCCGAAATCCCGCGGCTGCTTGCGAAGCTCGACGAGGGCTTCGACCTCGTCTCCGGCTGGAAGACACACCGTCGCGACCGGCTCTCACGCCGCATCCTGTCGCGGATCTTCAACCGCGTCACAGGTGCGTTCTCCGGCGTGCATCTGCACGACATGAACTGCGGCTTGAAGGCGTACCGCGCCGAGGTCGTACACGGCCTGCGGCTGTACGGCGAGCTGCACCGCTTCATCCCGGTGCTCGCGCACTACCGCGGCTTCCGGATCGCCGAGCTCCCGGTGAACCACCGACCGCGCGAGCACGGCCGGTCGCGCTACGGCGTCGAGCGCTACCTGCGCGGTTTCCTCGACCTCCTGACGGTGTCGTTCATCGGCCGCTACAGGCACCGGCCGCTGCATCTCTTTGGCGGCCTCGGGCTGATCCTCGGGTTCTTCGGGACGGCGATCCTGATCTACCTGACGGTGTTGAAAGCGCTCGGCAACGCGATCGGACACCGGCCCTTATTGATGCTCGGCGTACTCCTGGTCGTGATCGGGTTGCAGTTCTTCTCGCTCGGGCTGATCAGCGAGATGATCACGAGCCATCATGAAGAGCGCGCGCAGGAGCGCGACCGGGCCGAGCTGCTCGTCGACGAAGTCCTCTCGTAGGCGCCGACTTGGCGGCGCCGTTTAGAGGCTGCGCGGGCTTTGCCCGTGCAGCCGTCTCGAGCACCTTGCAGGATCGACTGCAGGTCAACTCATCTCCTGCACCGCATTGAGACTCTGTTACTTCGGCACGTACGAGCGCGCGTATCCGCGCAACGCCCAGGTGATCTCGTGCCTACGCGGCGCCGGCGTCGAGGTGCACGAAGAGCACGTTGCGGTCTGGGACGACGTCCGTGACGGCTGGAGCGCAGGACCGGGGCGCGCGTTGCGTCTTGCTGCGGCCGAGACGCGGCTGTTCGCACGCCGTCCCCGCGGCTTCGACGTATTCATCGTCGGCTACCCGGGCCACATCGATCTGCCGGCGGCACGAAGAGCTGCGCGCGGCCGTCCGCTTCTCTTCAATCCGCTCGTCTCACTCGCCGACACGCTCGTCGGCGACCGCGGGCGATTCCGGCGCGGCTCGCTCGCTGCACGCGCGCTCGAGCGGGTCGACCGTTACGCGTTTCGCTCGGCCGATCTCGTCGTCGCGGACACCGCGGCGCATGCGCGCTTCCTGTCGCAGCTGGGGACACGCAGCGACATCGAGGTCTGCTTCGTGGGAGCAGAAGAGCGGCTGTTTCAACCGGGTTGGCAGCCGCTGGCACCGTTCACGGCACTCTTCGTCGGCAAGCTCATCCCGCTCCAGGGAGTCGAGACGATCCTCGCCGCGGCGCGCGCGGCCCCGGAGATTCCCTTCCGGGTCGTCGGCAGCGGCCAGCTCGAACCACTCCTCGCGAGGCGCGCTGCCAACGTCGAGCACGTGCCGTGGGTCGAATACGAACGGCTGCCCGGCGAGATCCGCGCCGCCGGCTGCGCCCTCGGCATCTTCGGCACGACCCCGAAAGCGCTGCGGGTGATCCCGAACAAAGCGTTCCAGGCGCTCGCCTGCGGCGCGCCTCTGATCACCGCCGACACGCCTGCCGCCCGCGAGCTGCTGACGAACGAGCAGGACGCCATGCTCGTGCCGCCGGGCGATCCCGCTGCGCTTGCCAACGCGATTCGCCGGCTCGCCGCTGACGAACCGCTTGCGCGTCGCATCGGCGCGGCGGGAAGGGGAACCTATGAGCGGCACGCGAGCGAAGCGGTGCTCGGCGCACGCTGGCGAGAGCTGATCGAGGGCCTGTTGTGAGGCGGT
>Ga0307278_10001392_pt1 | contig 12046 bp, 12 predicted proteins | sample ER_DNA_117_FD_194482 | JGI IMG/M metagenome (GOLD analysis project Ga0307278, IMG submission 194482) | Bulk soil microbial communities from the East River watershed near Crested Butte, Colorado, United States - ER_DNA_117 | ecosystem: Environmental > Terrestrial > Soil > Floodplain | place... | reverse complement strand
TCGCTGGTGTCGGGCCGCGAGCGCTACGCCGACGATCTGACGATCGAGTTCGTGCCGGACTGCGGGCACTGGATCCCCGCCGAGCGGCCGGATCTTGTCGCCGAGCGGGTGCTGTCGCCGGCTTAGTACATCTGTCCGACCGCAATCCAGCGCCACGGGCGGTCTCCGACCACCCGGTGTGTGCTGTCCCGCCTGATCGTCTGCGCCGCCCTCGCGCTCGTCGCGCTGCCGGCGGCTGCGCTCGCCGACGACGGCGAGCCCCCGGCGATCCCGGTGCCGGCCGCCGACTCGCTCATGGCCACCGCGCACACGCTCGCCGTCGCCCGCTGGGGCACGGACCCGTGCGGCGGCCAGGTGACGATGAGCTGGAACCACATGGGCGCGGGGATCAACGCCCGCTCACAGTGGATGAGCGTCGACGTCAACGACGCGAGCACCTTCAGCGACTGCGCGATCACCTACAACCTCGACGTCGACTGGGACTGGCCGAAGCTCTGCACCGTCGTCGAGCACGAGCTCGGGCACCTCTCGGGGCACGACCACGTCAACGATCCGCACGACGTGATGTCGCCCTACTACGTCTTCCCGGCCGCCGAGTGCGCTCTGCCCAAGACCCAGGCAGCGGCCGCGCCGGACCGCGCCCCGCGCTCGGTCACGTCGTCCAAGCGCGCGAGCTCGGCAAAGAAGGCGAGCGCCAAGCGCGGCGCCAAGAAGCGCAAGGCCGCGGCCGCGGTCAAGCGCAAGTCGTTGAAGAAGCGAAACCCGCCGAAGCGGGCGAAGAAGAAGGCGCGCAGCGCCTCGCTGAGCGCGCCGACCGGCTTCTTCGGCTGCGTCCTCGTCGACGCGCGCTAGGCGCGCGGGCGGACGGCGTCGCGGGCGGGCGCCGCCCACTGCGCTTCCGCGAGATCACCCGCGGGAAGCTCGGCGGGCGTCGGCACCTGCGGCGTGTCGCGCAGGTACCACTCCGCGTCGAGCGCCGCCTGGCAGCCAGAGCCTGCGGCCGTGACGGCCTGCCGGTACGTGTGGTCGACGAGGTCGCCGGCCGCGAAGACGCCCGGGCGTCCCGTGCGCGTCGACTTGCCCTCGGTCACCAGGTAGCCCTCGTCGTCGGTCGCCACCTGGCCGGCGACGATCTCGGACTGCGGCACGTGCCCGATCGCGATGAACGCGCCGCCGATCGGCAGCTCGCGCTCCTCGCCGGTCTCGACGTTGCGCAGCCGCGCGACGCGCTCGAACGGGCCGTTGCCCTCGTGGAACTCCTCGACGACGTACGGTGTCAGGAACTCGACGTTGTCCAGCGAGCGCGCGCGCTCGAGCATGATCTTCGAGGCGCGGAACTCGTCGCGGCGGTTGATCACGTAGACCTTCGAGGCGAACTTGGCCAGGAAGATCGCCTCCTCCATGGCCGAGTCGCCGCCGCCGACGATGATCGTCTCGCGCTCCTTGAAGAACGCGGCGTCGCAGGTGGCGCAGTAGGAGACGCCGGCGCCGCCGAGCTCCTCCTCGCCGGGCACGCCGAGCTTCTTGTGCTCGGCGCCCATGGCCAGCACCACCGTGCGGGCCTCGTACACGTCGTCGCCGACCCAGACCTTGTGGATGCCGCCGGGCTCGTCGGCCAGCTGCACCTTGGTGGCCTGATCGGTGACGAAGCGCGCGCCGAAGTCCTCGGCCTGATCGCGCATCTTCTGCATCAGGTCAGGGCCCATGATGCCGCCGGCCGGGAAGCCGGGGTAGTTCTCGACCTCGGTGGTCTGCTGGAGCAGTCCGCCCCAGAAGAAGCCCTCGATGACCAGTGGACGCAGGTTCGCGCGCGCCGTGTACAGCGCGGCCGTATATCCGGCCGGGCCGCTGCCCACGATGATCACGTTCTCGACGTCCGTCACAGGATCACGCTCGCTTTCCGCCATAACTTTACTTTGTATAGTAGCCCGTTGGCGCACTCCGTTACGCCCGCGCGACCGCCGCCTTCGTCGCTCGTCCCTCGTTGCGCCAGCCGGCCACGGTACGCCGCAACTGGAAGTAGGCCACCGCGCCCGGGACCGTCGGGAGCCAGAACGCGAAGGCCCGGTAGGTCAGGACGGCCACGGTGGCGTATCCGCCGGACACGTCGAAGGCGATGAAGGCGCCGATCATGCCGCCGTCGACGCCGCCGATCCCGCCCGGCAGCGGGAGCGTGTTGGCCAGCATGCCCACGAAGTAGGCCATGACGATCACCGAGGCCGGCGGTGGGTTGCCCGGTGAGTAAGCGTGAAAGCACGCCCACAGGGTGGCAATGTCGAAGCCCCACCACGCCACCGCGCCGAGCACCCCCCACTCGCGATCGCGGACCAGGCGGAACGCGGTGCGCACGCCCTCCGCCCCCGAGGCGGGGACGCTGACCACCCGGGCCATGATCCGGGCGAAGCGCCCCGAGCCCTGGGCCCAGTGCTCGATGCGCCGCTCGGCGTCGCCGGGAAGCAGCGTGACGCCCAGGAACACGCCCCACAGGATCAGCGCGAAGATCGCCGGCACGACGGTGACGCCGAACGGGCCGGAGCCGCTGAGGATCCCGAAGTACAGCCCGAAGCCGAAGATCACCAGCGCGGCCATGTACACGGCGTAGAGCAGCGCGGTGAATGCGATGAGCCGGATCGCGACGAGCCGCCGCTCCATGCCCGAACGCCGCAGCGCCCACGCCGTCAGCGCGATGCCGCCGGCGCCCGCCGCCGCGAACAGTCGCGTCGCGGCGAGTCCGGCCATCGTGATCTCATAGCTCGCGCGCCAGCCGATGCGCTCCCGGTCCTCGCGCACGAAGACGGTGCGAAACAAGATCACGTAGCCGGCGAACGACAGGCACTCGAACAGGAGCGCGGCGACCAGCCAGATCGGGTCGCCCGAGCCCAGCCGTTGCCACGTCTCGGATAGGCCGGTGAGCTTCGGCAGCACGTAGTAGAGGAAGGCGATCGCCGAGAGGACGAAGAGCCCGAACAGCAGCGCCCGCCGCCGCGTGATGACCACGCGCGGCATCTCCTCGTCGTCGGCGTTCTCCGAGGGCTTCGGGTTGGGAACGTCGACTGGCGCCGAGGTCATGCGTGCGCCCGCGCCTCGAGCCGCTGGACCGCTCGCGACACCGCGCGCAGCGCCGGGGCGGCCCGGTGGCGGTTGCGGCGCACGCCCTCGGCGAGCGCGAGGCCGGCCAGGAGATCGACGACGTAGTGCTCGCCGAGGTAGACGAGGGCGAAGCCGAGGGTCAGCGCGTACGTCCATCCCAGGGCGCCCTGCACCGGGCCGGCGTCGCCGAGCAGGTGGGCAGCCATCACGGATGTCGCGAAGTGCAATGAGGGCATGGCGGCGAGCGGATTGCCTGCCAGAGCATCGTAGAGCGGGCTCCAGGCGCCCTTCCAGAACGCCTCGCCGTGCTCGCGCATCATCCGCCGCATCGTCGGGGTCGCCGGTCCCAGGGCGCCGGCCTGCGCCGCGTACCACGGCGGCGCGGTGGGCACCGCCCAGTAGCCGATGAGCCCGAGGTCGAACACCGCGTACATCTGCGCGGCCCCGCCGGCGAAGAGCTCTCGCCGGCGCAGGAGCAGGTAGGCGACGGTGCCGTGGGGCACGATGAACCACAGCCAGTGGCACCACACCAGCACCTGCTCGGCCGCGCGCAGCGGCTGGCCCTCACGGCGCGCGAGCGCGCGCTGCAGCCGCAGCCCGGGCAGCTCGCCCACCCCGAGGAGCCGGTCGGCGACGATCGGGTAGCGGATCTTCACGCGCGCGACCTGGCGCTCAGGGTCGTCGTGCGGCATCTCGTAGTTGGCCACGTAGGCGTTCATCTGCAGACACACCACGGCGACATCGCGCAGGTGCGAGCGACGCGCGGCGACCGCCAAAGCGAACGGCGCAGCTGCCGCTGCAGCGGTGACGACCGGCGGCGTGAGGCCAAGGCGCCGGCGCACGAGCGGCGCCGCCGCGCCGAGCACCACCGCCCCCCACGCGGCCACGCGAATGGCGCTCGAACCGCGCATCGACGGGGCGAGGATATCGGCAGCACCGGATTCCAGGCTCGGCCCGGGGCCTCCTGGCCTTCCTGTACAAAGGCCCGGTGCAGACGCTGCACGAGGGCGACGAGTTCGCCGGACACCGGATCCTTGGGGTCGCCGGCCGCGGCGGGATGGGCGTCGTCTATCGCGCGCTGCAGCTCGACCTCGATCGCCCCGTCGCGCTCAAGCTGATCGCGCCTCAGCTCGCCGAGGACCCCTCCTTTCGCGAACGCTTCGGCCGCGAGTCGCGCGCCGCGGCGTCGATCGATCATCCCAACGTCATTCCCATCTATTACACGGGCGAGCACGAAGGCACGCTCTACATCGCGATGCGCTACGTCGAGGGCTCGGACCTGCGCACGCTCGTTCGCGCCGAGGGACGCCTCGAACCCGACCGCGCCGCGTACATCGTCAGCCAGGTGGCCAGCGCGCTCGACGCCGCCCACGCGCGCGGCATCGTGCACCGCGACGTCAAGCCGGCCAACGTCCTGCTCGGCGCCGGCGACCACGCCTACCTCACCGACTTCGGGCTGACCAAGAGCCTGACCTCGCACACCGGCTCCACCCGCGACGGCGGCTGGGTCGGGACCCTCGGCTATGTCGCGCCCGAGCAGATCCGCGGCGAGCGGGTCGACGCGCGTACCGACGTGTACGCGCTGGGCTGCGTGCTCTACCACGCGCTGTCGGGCTCGCCTCCCTATCAGCGCGACAGCGACGAGGCGACGCTCTGGGCGCACCTGAACGACGACCCCCCGTCGGTCGCCGCGCACGCGCCCGGGGTGCCGGAGGGCTTCGATCACGTCCTGAGCCGCGCGATGGCCAAGGACCCCGACGAGCGCTACCAGTCGGCCGGCGACCTCGGGCGCGCCGCGCTGGCCGCCGCCGGACGCGGCGCGTCGCCCGGGCCCGAGCGGCGCGTCGCGGTCGGCGAGGCGGCCCCCGGCGACGAGCGGGAGACCGTCGTCACGCCTGATCAGGCGGCGACCGCGGTCGCGCGGCCGAAGGCGGCGGGCCGACGGCTGTGGCCGTGGGCCCTCGCGGTCGTGCCGATCGCCGCGCTGGCCGCGATCGCGGTGCTCGTCCTCGACGGCGGTGGCGGCGATGGCGGAGGCGGCGGCGGGCAGACCACGGACGCGCGCACGACCACGCCCAACCAGCAGGGCAACGCGACGGTGCCGACGAAGTCGGTGAGGCTGCAGGGCCGCCCGAACAACATCGTGGTGGCCGGCGGCAACGCGTGGGTCGTGCGCAGCGGCAACGACCGGCTCGCGGCGATCGATGCGAAGACCCTCAAGCGCAAGCCCTACAGCCCGCGCGTGGGCGATCCGGCCGGCGAGGCGGCCGGCTTCGGCAAGCTCTGGGTCGCCAACCAGGCCGGGCCCGCACTCATCCCGATCGGGCTGAACTCGCACCGCCAGGAGGGCCCCGCGGTCGCGCTGCCGGGCGGGGGCCGCCCGGTCGCGGTCGCCGTCGGCGAGCGCGCGGTGTGGGTCGGCATCCGTGGCAACCCGGGCCAGCTGGTCCGCGTCGATCCGCGCACCCGTGTAGCGGTCAAGACCATCCCGCTGCCCGCCGGCCTGCAGAACATCGCGGTCGGCGGCGGCGCGGTCTGGGTTATCGCCCGGCGCGCGAACACCGTCACGCGGGTCGACATCGCCAGCGCAACCCAGCGTCAGATCTTCGTCGGCGAGCGGCCCTTCGGGATCGCCTACGGACAGGGCGCCGTGTGGGTCACCAACAACGGCGACGACACCGTCACCCGCATCGACTCGGGCTCGCTTAACACCACCATCATCCCCACCGGCCGCGGACCGGAGGGCATCGCCGCCGGCGCGGGCGGCGTGTGGGTCGCCAACTCGATCGCCTCGACGCTGACGCGCATAGACCCCGAGACCAACCAGCCGGCCGGCCCGCCGATCAAGGTCGCGACCAACCCCTACGCCGTCGACATGGCGGGCGACGACGTCTGGGTCACGAGCCCCGCCGCAGGCCAGGTGCAGCGGCTGAGCCCGTAGCGCCCGCGAGCAGGTCGACGGCGGCGTCGATCGGATCGAGCTCGGCGATCGCGTCCGCCATCCTCAGCGCCGCGGCGCCGTATCCGGGCTCGTCGAGCACGCGCGCGACCGCGTCGGGGAGCGCGGCGATCAGCTCCGGGCCCGGCAGCTCGAACACCCGGCGCGGGCCGTTGGCGAGCGCGATGCCGGCGCCGATGTCCGCCACGCGCCGCACGTTGCGCCATTGGTCGCCGGCGAACAGCGGCATGGCCACGAGCGGGACGCCGTGGGCGAGCGCGCCGAGCGTGGTCCCGAACCCGCCGTGGCAGACGACCGCCGCGGCGTGGGGCAGGATCGCCTCCTGGGGCAGCCAGGGCTCGGCGTGCACGTTGGCCGGCAGGGGTCCGAGATGATCGGGGTCGGCGTCGGTGCCGAGGGTGAGCAGCACGCGCACGGGGAGCGGCGACAGGGCGTCGATCGCGGCGCGGTACAGGTCGGGGAACAGGCGCAGCGACCCCGCCACCGAGCCGAGCGTGAGGTAGACGAGCGGGTCGTCCGCATTCGCCCACCAGTCGGGCAGCGGCGCGGGCGCCATCGGGTCGGCATCGCCGAACCGGTGCGCCGGGCCGTCGTCGAACGCGGCCGGCAGGAAGGACAGCCTCGGCGCCTCGCGCAGGCGCTCGCCCGCGCGATCGGCGGGAAGGCCGAGGTCGCGGCGAAGCTCTGCCACCGGCTGGGCGGCGAGCCCTCGGACCCAGTCCTCGGTCGAGGCCAGGCCGAGCGTCACCAGGGCGTGTGGGATGCGGTACAGCTCGGCCGCGATCGCCCCGGCGAGCTCGTAGCTCTCGCGCACCACGAGGTCCGGCTGCCACGACTCGACGATCGCCAGCACGTCGGGCAGCGCCGTGCGGGCTCCGAGGCCCACGAAGCCGTCGCGGATGATCACGACGTCGGCGTCGGGCTGCAGCAGCGCCGGCAGCTGCCCCATGACGGGCGCCCACGCCGCCTCCGACGCCTCCGCCAGCGAGTACGCGGTCAGCCCGCGACGCTCGACCGCCTCCACGCGCGAGCGCTGCGTGGCGACGCACACGTCGTGGCCCGCACGCTGCAGCGCGCGGGCGAACGGCAGCAGCGGGAGCAGGTGGCCCGAATGGCCGGTGGTCGTGAACAGGACGCGCATGCGAGCGCACAGGTCAGCGCATGGGGCGTCCCGCCGGCAAGGGCGTTGCGCCCGAGCGCGTCGGGATCACCAAGTAGGTGATCCCGTAGGGAACGAGTGAGGGATCACAGATCGCGGGTGGCGATCAGCCCGGACTGCAGCGCCTCCGCGACCAGGCGCGAGCGCTTCTGGTTCTGCGGCAGGTGCTCGATGCCGAAGCGCTGGAACAGCGTGCGCAGGTGCGACTTGACGGCGTCGACGCTGAGGTGCAGCTCGTCGGCGATGTCCTGGTTGGTCGCCGGCACCGCGAACTCGTTGTGCTTGTAGGGGCGCGCGAGCGCCACCAGCACCTGGCGCTGGGTCGGCGGGAGGTCCGTCAGCACCAGGCGCGCGCCGGCGACCTGGGTGGGCATCGAGTCCTCTGCCTCGGGGCGTCGATAGGCGATCGAGGTCTGGCCGACGCGCAGCAGGTCGCCATCGCGCAGGCGCGTGCGGCCGGAGATACGGCTGCCGTTGACAAACGTGCCGTTGCGCGACAGGCCGTCGTCGGAGACCGTCCACTCGCCGGCGATCTCCTCGAGCTCGGCGTGCAGCCGCGAGACCTCCGTGTCCCACGGCAGGCTCAGCTCGTTCCCTGCTCCACGACCGATGCTCAGGCGCTCGGTGCCGGTGAGGTCGAGCAGGCGCTGAGCCCCGTCGCCGTCGCGGAAGACCAGGAACGGGCGCCCGCGGCGCTCGGCTTCGATGCGCTCGCGCAGCTCGGCCGGAGTGGCGGAGTGGGCCTGTAGCGGGGACTGGGCCATCGGCTGTCAAGGCTACCCAGGGTGTGAGACGCCCCACCTGAGGTGGCCAGGTGTGACCCTCGGGTGGCTGGGCGCGAAGGCCGGGCGGACCGAACCTTGGGGACATGACGCTCCTCCTGCATCCGACGGCCTACCGCGCCGCGACCGACGAGCAGCTCGTGGACCTGGTCCGCGACGGCGACGACCGCGCGTTCGACGCCATCCACGACCGCTACGTGCAGCGGCTCACCGGCTATGCGCGCCAGATGCTCGGCGGCGCGCACCACGATGCCGAGGAGGTCGTGCAGGACGCCTTCGTCCGCGCACTGGGCGCCCTGCGGGGCGACGACCGCGACATGGCGCTCAAGCCATGGCTGTACACGATCGTGCGCAACCGCTCACTCGACGCGCTCCGTCGCCCGGTGCGCACCACCGACCTCGAGCTCCACGCGCCGGTCCTGCACGACGCGTCGGCCGACCCGCATGAGCGCGTCATGCGCGCCGAGGAGCTGCGCGACCTCGTCTCCGAGCTCAAGCGCCTGCCCGAGCGCCAGCGCACCGCGCTGGTCATGCACGAGCTCGGCGGCGTCTCGCACGAGGGCATCGCCCGGCGGCTGCACGTCTCCGCCGGCGGCTCGAAGGCGCTCGTGTGCCGCGCGCGCTCGGGCCTCGGCCGGGCGCGGGCCGCGGCGGCCTAACGGTTGCCGTTGCGGGCCGCGTCGGCCTCGAGCACCAGCGCCTCGATGAGGCGACTGCCGTCGTCGGCCTCGGGGTGCCACTGGACGCCGAGGGCGAAGCGGCGCTCGGGCATCTCGAACGCCTCGGGGAGCTCGTCGATGGTCGACCAGCCGGTGACCTCGAAGCCCTCGCCGAGGCGATCGATCCCCTGGTGATGGTGGGACTTCGTGCCGTGGACGAGCTCGCCGGCGGCGCGGGCGGCGAGCGACCCCTCGGCGAGGCGGACGTCGTGGTCGGCGCCATCGAACGTCCCCGGGTTGCGGCGGTGCTCGTGGTGGCCGTGGCTGTCGGGCAGGTGCTGCAGGAGCGTGCCCCCGGCGGCCACGTTCATGAGCTGCATCCCGCGGCAGACGCCCAGCAGCGGCAGGTCGCGCTCGAGCGCGCAGCGCGCCAGGGCGATCTCGAAGCCGTCGCGCTCGGGGACGGTGCCGCGCGTCTCGGGGTGCGCCTCGCCACCGTAGGAGCCCGGATCGATGTCGGCGCCGCCGGCGAGGATCAGGCCGTCGATCAGGTCGATGACCTGCCCGGGTGCGCGCTCGACCGCCTCATCGGGCGGGAGCATCAGCGCGATGCCGCCGGCGCGCTGCACCGCCTTGATGTAGGAGCGCGGCAGCAGGTAGGCCTGCTGGTCCCACACGCTCCATTTGGCGCGCTCGAGCGCCGTGCAGATGCCGATCACCGGCCGTGACATTCCCCGTCACGGTACCTGGAGACGGAGATGGTCAGGCCGCGTCGCGGCCTTCGACGCGCGCTCGGACCTCGTCCAGCGCGACGCCGCGCGCGTGGAGGACCTGCGCGGCGACGCCGTCGCCCTCGCGCAGGAGGCCCAGGACGAGGTGCTCGGCACCCAGCTCGCGCGCGCCGAGCGAGACGCCCTCGCGCAGCGTGAGCTCGAGCGCCTTCTTGGCCCGCGGCGTGAACGGGACCTGCGCACCGAGGATGCCCCGACCGCAACCGCCGCGACGGCTCAGCGCGCCGCGGCCGAACGACCGCTCGACGCGCTCGCGGACGGCGTCGAGGTCGATGCCCAGCGTGGCCAGCGCGTCGCGGTCGATGTCGTCCTCGCCGGGCCCGATGATCGCCAGGACCTCCTCGCGCACGGGCGCGAGATCGACGCCGAAGCCCTTCAGCAGCCCCGCGCCTTCGCCCCCGGCCCGCAGCACCCCGAGCAGCAGGTGCTCGGTGCCGATCCACCCGTGGCGCAGCTCCACGGCCTCCTCCTGAGCAAGCGCGACCGCCTGCCGTGCCTCGTCGCTGAAGCGCTCGAACATCAGCCCAGCAACCTCCTGCGTCGCCCGTGCTTGCGGTGCACGGCCTGCTTGGACACCCCCAGCGCCCCGCCGATCTCCTGCCACGACCACCCGCGCTCGCGCGCGTTGGCGACGTGCAGCGCCTCGAGGCGCTCGACCAGTGCGCGCAGCGACGCGACGGCGGCGAGGCCGACGGTCGGGTCCGTGCTGTCGACCGCCCCTGCCAGATCGCGTGTCTCCTGTCCGGCCATGGCCGTCAACATACGTTGACGATCGAGATTTGTCAACTTGTGTTGACGACGCCGCGAAGCGAGCCGCTCGGCGCGGAGCGGGCGGCTTGGGGGACCGGATACGTTCCGGCCATGGCCGACCCCCAGACCGTGAACCTCCACCGCGACGGCGGCGCGGCGACCATCGAGCTCAACCGTCCCGAGGCGCTCAACGCGTGGAACGGCGCGCTCGGGGACGAGCTGCTCGAAGCGGTCCGCTCGGTGGCCGCGGACGACGGCGTCCGCGCCGTCGTGATCACCGGCGCCGGCCGCGCGTTCTCCTCCGGCGCCGACCTGCGCGACGTCTCCGGTCGCGAGGCGCGCACTCCGGAGGGCCACGTCGACCTGCGCCGCGTCCTCACCGAGCGCTACCACCCGATCATCACGACGATCCGCACGATGCCCAAGCCGGTGCTCGCCGCGGTCAACGGCCCGGCGGTCGGCATCGGGCTCTCGCTCGCGCTGGCCGCCGACCTCGTCGTGGCCGCCGAGTCGGCCTACTTCACGCTGGCCTTCGTCAACATCGGCCTCGTCCCCGACGGCGGCTCGTCGCTGTTCGTGCCCACGCGCGTCGGCCTCGCGCGGGCGACCGAGATGGCGATGCTCGGCGAGCGCGTGACCGCCGCGCAGGCGCTCGATTGGGGCCTGATCAACCGCGTCGTCGCCGACGCCGAGTTCCCCGACGAGATCGCCAGGCTGCGCGACCGGCTCGCCAGCGGCCCGACGCGCTCCTACGCGGGCACGAAGCGCCAGCTCAACCACTGGCTCTACACGCGCATGGAGGAGCAGCTCGGGCTCGAGGCGGACATCCAGCAGGAGATGGCCGCGTCGGGCGACTTCGCCGAGGGCGTGGCGGCGTTCATCGAGAAGCGCCAGGCCGCCTTCGAAGGCGCGTAGGCCGACGCGCCACCTACGACCCGTCTCCACCGGATCTCTGAATAGAATCCGGCGCGCCTTGGCCCGCACCCCCGCCAACCGCCGGCCGCGACGCCTGGCGCTCGCCGTCGCGCTCGCGCTGGTCGCGCTGTTGGTGCTCGCCGGCACGGCGTTCGCCAGCGCCATCGTGCCCGAGAGCGGGGGCTCGCCGAACGCCGACGACATCGCCACGCTCTACAAGCTGATCCTGGCCGTCGCCGTGGTGATCTTCATCGGCGTCGAGGGCGCGCTGTTCTACTCGCTGTTCAAGTTCCGCGCGCGCAAGGGTGCGGTCCCCGCGCAGATCCGCGGCAACACGCGCCTCGAGGTCGGCTGGACCGTTGGCGCCGCGCTCATCCTCGTCGTCCTCGCCGTGTTCACCTTCGCCAAGCTCGGCGCCATCCGCAACCCGCCGAACTCGGGACCGGCAGGGCTGCAGCTCGCCGATGGCGTGCTCGTGGCCGAGGGGCCCGCGAAGCGCCTGCCGCCCAACGGCAAGTCGCTGAACATCTGCGTCAACGGCCAGCAGTACATCTGGCGCTACACCTACGCCAACGACTGCGCGAACGCGCCGCTGAACTCGCCGTTCTCCTACCAGCAGATGGTCGTCCCGGTCGACACGACCGTGACCCTCGACATCAACGCCCAGGACGTCGCGCACTCCTGGTGGATCCCCAAGCTCGGCGGCAAGTTCGACGCGATCCCGGGCTACACGAACCACACATGGTTCAAGATCCCGGGCAAGCTCGTGGGCAGGCTCTTCACCGGCCAGTGCGCCGAGCTCTGCGGCCGCAACCACGCGAACATGACCGCGCAGGTACGGGCCGTCACGCCCGCGGAGTACGAGCGCTGGCTCGCTCAGCGCAAGGTAGAAGTCAAGGCCGCCGACGACGCGGCCGCCCAGGAGCGCAAGAAGGTCGAGC
>Ga0307278_10001391_pt1 | contig 12048 bp, 11 predicted proteins | sample ER_DNA_117_FD_194482 | JGI IMG/M metagenome (GOLD analysis project Ga0307278, IMG submission 194482) | Bulk soil microbial communities from the East River watershed near Crested Butte, Colorado, United States - ER_DNA_117 | ecosystem: Environmental > Terrestrial > Soil > Floodplain | place... | reverse complement strand
TCCGCAAGCCCGAGGTCCTCGACGCCCAGGTGGTCGACGTCATGGACCCCCCGTTCCCCACCATCGAGCAGCACGAGCAGGCCGAGGCCGCCTTCGAGCTCCTCTCCAAGGGCCGCTCCACCGCCGTCCTGGTCACCGACCACGGCCACCCCGTCGGCGTCATGACCCGCTCGGACCTCCTCGACCACCTGGCCACCCGCACCGCCACCCGGTAGCCGGCGCGGTGTCGTCCTGGGAGTGGCAGGCGCACGACTGGGCCCGCTGGGCCCGGACCCCCGGTCACGACTCCTACTGGCTGTTCCGCGAGCTGTTCTTCGACGCCATCGTGCCCATGCCGGGCCGCCTGACCCTGGAGGTCGGCTGCGGCGAGGGCCGGGTCGCCCGCGACCTGGCCCGCCTCGGTCACACGGTGGTCGGACTGGATGCCTCGCCGACCCTGGTCGCCATGGCCGCCGCCGCCCACCCGGCCGGCCGCTACCTGGTCGCGGACGCCGCCGCCCTGCCCTTCCCCGACGGCGCGTTCGACACCGTGGTCGCCTACAACTCGCTGATGGACGTGGCCGACATGCCGGCGGCGGTGCGCGAGGCGTCCCGTGTGCTGACACCGGGCCGGCCGCTGTGCGTCTGCGTCACCCACCCCACCGCCGACGCCGGCAAGTTCCAGTCCAAGGAGCCGGACGCCCCGTTCGTGATCCCCGACAGCTACCTCGGCCGCCACCGGTTCGAGGACACCTTCGAGCGCGACGGCCTCCAGGTCACCTTCGCCGGCTGGCGCCACTCCCTTGAGGAGTACGCCCGCGCCCTCGAGGACGCCGGCCTGATGATCGAGCGCCTCCGCGAACCCGCGGCCCCCGCCAGCGCCCTCGCCGCCCGCCCCGGCTACGAGCGCTGGCAGCGCCTTCCCAACTTCCTCCACCTCCGAGCGGTCAAGGCACGCTGAGCGTGCCATACGTGTTACCATACATCACATGCAGAAGACGACGGTGTACCTTCCAGACGCGCTGAAGCGCCGGCTGGCCCGAGCCGCTCATCGCCGCGGCCAGCCCGAGGCGGCGCTGATCCGTACCGCCATCGAGCGGCTGCTCGAGGAGGAAGCGCGGCCCCGGCCGACACTGCCGCTGTTCCGCAGCGGCGACCCGACCCTCGCCGAGCGGGTCGACGAGGTGCTGGCCGGCGGCTTCGGGAAGTGATCGTCCTCGATACCAGCGGCCTGCTCGCGGCGCTCGATGCCGAACAGCGCCATCATGAGCCCGCCCGCGAGGTGCTCGCCGCCGATCCCGGCCCCCTGCTGCTGTCGCCCTTCGTCCTTGCCGAGCTGGACTATCTCCTCATGGACCGCGTCGGCCCACGCGCCGAGCTGGCACTGCTCGAGGAGGTCGCCGGAGGCGCCTATGACCTGGTCCCGTTCAGCGTCGACGAGGTCGCCGCGGCGGCGCAGCTGGTCGGACGCTACCGCGAGTTGCGGATCGGCCTGACCGACGCGTCGATTGCTGTCATCGCTGCCGCAGCCAAGACGACCCGGCTGCTCACCCTGGACGAGCGGCACTTCCGGGCCCTGCGCCCGCTCTGGGGTGAGGCCTTCACCCTGCTGCCCGCTGACCGGGCGTGACGGCCCGCGGCCGGTCAGGGCGGCCTATGCTGGCCGACGACATCCGCGACCAGCGCGAGGGGACGGCGTGACCTTCGATCAGATGGACTTCGAGACCCGGGCGGTGCATGTGGGGTCGGCGCCCGACCCGGCCACGGGGGCGGTGATCGCGCCGATCTACCAGACCTCCACGTTCGCCCAGGCGGCGGTGGGGGAGCACCAGGGGTACGAGTACGCCCGGACACAGAACCCGACCAGGGCAAATCTCGAAACGTGCCTGGCGTCGCTGGAGGGGGTGGGGCCGGACGGGCCGGGGGGCGGGCTGTGCTTCGCGTCGGGGATGGCGGCGACCTCGACGGTGCTGCAGACCCTGGCCCCGGGGGACCACCTGGTGCTGTCGGCGGACGTGTACGGCGGGACCTATCGGGTCGCGGCCCGGCTGTTCGAGGGATGGGGGCTGCGGCTCTCGGTGGTCGACATGACCAACCTGGACCGGCTCAAGCAGGCGATCCGGTCCGAGACGCGGCTGGTCTGGGTGGAGACGCCGACCAACCCGCTGCTCGGGGTGGTCGACATCGCCGGGGCGGCCGAGCTGGCCCATGCCGCCGGGGCGCTGTGCGCGGTCGACAACACCTTCGCCACCCCGTTCCTGCAGCGGCCCCTGGACCTGGGCGCCGACCTGGTGGTGCACTCCTCGACCAAGTACCTGGGCGGCCACTCCGACGTGGTCGGCGGGGCCCTGGTCACCCCGCTGCCGGAGCTGTACGAACGAGCCCGGTTCCTCCAGAACGCCGTGGGGGCGGTGCCGGGGCCGATGGACTGCTGGCTGACCCTGCGCGGGGTCAAGACCCTGGCCTTGCGGATGCGGGCCCACTGCCACAACGCCATGCGGGTGGCCGCCTTCCTGGCCGCCCGGCCCGAGGTGGCCGAGGTCCGCTACCCGGGCCTGCCCGGCGACCCCGGCCACGAGCTGGCCGCGGCCCAGATGGCCGCCTTCGGGGGCATGGTCGCCTTCCGCCCGGCCGGCGGGATCGCGGCGGCCAAGCGGCTGGTCGCCGCCACCGAGGTGTTCACCCTGGCCGAGAGCCTCGGCGGGGTGGAGAGCCTGATCGAGCTGCCCGGCGAGATGACCCATGCCAGCGTGGCCGGCACCGACGCCGAGGTCCCGGCCGACCTGGTCCGCCTCTCGGTCGGCATCGAGCACCCCGACGACCTGCTCGACGACCTGGCCCAGGCGCTCGACCAGGCGTGACCGGGCGGCGGCCGGCCCGGCCGGCGGTCACCGTCCGCGACGCCACCCTGGCCGACGTCGACGCCGTCCTCGGGCTCGTGGTCGCGGTGGCCGGGGAGGGCCGCTGGATCAGCGTCGAGGCCCCGGTCGACGTCGAGGGTCGCCGCCGGCGGATCGTCGAGGACGTGGAGGGCGACGACACGATCGCGCTGGTCGCCGAGGCCGGCGGCGAGCTGGTCGGCCAGCTCGACCTGCGCCTGGCCCGCTACGGCGTCGCCGACCTGGGCATGCTGGTCGCCGCCGGCTGGCGCGGCCGCGGGGTCGGCACCGCCCTGCTGGCCGAGGGGATCGAGCGGGCCAGAGCGGCCGGCGCCCACAAGCTCGCCCTCCAGGTGTGGCCCCACAACGCCGCCGCCATCGCCCTGTACGAGCGGTTCGGCTTCCGGCGCGAGGGCCTCCTGCGCCGCCACTACCGGCGCCGCTCGGGCGAGCTGTGGGACGCCGTCATCATGGGCCTGCCGCTGGACTGACGGCGCGGGTAGGCTGACCCCCTCATGGACCCGAACCCCAAGCCGCCGGCCAAGCCGACCCTCGACGGGCTCGAGCGCAAATGGGCCGACCGGTGGGCGCGCAGCGGCGTCTACCGCTTCGACCGGACCCGCTCGCGGGTCGAGGTGTTCGCGATCGACACCCCGCCGCCGACCGTCAGCGGCCGGCTGCATCTCGGCCACGCCTTCTCCTACACCCAGACCGACGTGATCGCCCGCTTCCAGCGCATGCGGGGCCGGGCGGTGTTCTACCCGATGGGCTGGGACGACAACGGCCTGCCGACCGAGCGCCGGGTGCAGCAGCACTTCGGGGTCCGTTGCGACCCCTCGCTGCCCTACAAACCGGCCTTCGAGGCGCCCTCCTGGCCGTCGCGGCAGCCGATCGCCGTCTCCCGGCCCAACTTCTTCGAGCTCTGCAGCCAGCTCACCATGGAGGACGAGCAGGCGTTCGAGGCGACCTTCCGGCGCCTGGGGCTGTCGGTCGACTGGTCGCTGACCTATGCCACCGTCGGCGAGCGGGCCCGGCGGGCCTCCCAGCGGGCGTTCCTGCGGCTGCTGGCCAAGGACCTGGCCTACCAGGCCGACGCCCCGACCCTGTGGGAGGTCGACTTCCACACCGCGGTGGCCCAGGCCGAGCTGGAGGACCGCCGGGTCGAGGGCACCTCCTACCGGCTCCGCTTCGCCGAGGGGGTGGAGGTCGACACGACCCGGCCGGAGCTGCTGGCCGCCTGCGTGGCCCTGGTCGTCCGCCCCGACGACGGCCGCTTCACCGCCCTCCAGGGCACCCTCGTCCGCACGCCGCTGTTCGGGGCCGAGGTGCCGGTGCTGGCCTCCCGGCTGGCCGACCCCGGCAAGGGGACCGGCATCGCCATGCTCTGTACCTTCGGCGACCCGACCGACCTGGTCTGGTGGCGCGAGCTGCACCTGCCCATGCGGCCGGTGCTCGACCCCGACGGCAGCATCCGCCCGGTCGCCTGGGGCTCGCCCGAGTTCCCCAGCGCCGACCCGGCGGCCGCCCAGCGGGCCCACGACCAGCTGGCCGGCCTGCCGGTGGCCCGGGCCAGGGAGCGCGTCGCCGGCATGCTGCGCCAGGCCGGCGCACTGGCCGCCCCGCCGGCCCGGGTCACCCAGACGGTCAAGTTCTACGAGCACGGCAGCCAGCCGGTGGAGATCCTGACCAGCCGCCAGTGGTTCGTCCGCACCCTCGACCTCAAGGACGCCCTGCTGGCCAGGGGAAAGGAGCTGTCCTGGCATCCCGAGTGGATGCGCAGCCGCTTCCAGAACTGGGTCGAGGGGCTCTCGGCCGACTGGTGCATCAGCCGCCAGCGCTTCTTCGGGGTGCCGTTCCCGCTCTGGTACCGGGTCGGGCCCGACGGCGCCGTCGACCACGACCGGCCCCTGGTCCCCGACGAGGACCGGCTGCCGGTCGACCCCTCCACCGACGTGCCCGACGGCTACTCCCAGGCCGACCGGGGCCGGCCGGGCGGCTTCGCCGGCGCCTCCGAGGTGATGGACACCTGGGCGACCTCGGCCATCACCCCCGAGATCGCCGGCGGCTGGATCGACGACCCCGACCTGTTCGCGCGGGTGTTCCCCATGGACCTGCGGCCCCAGGGCCACGACATCATCCGCACCTGGCTGTTCTACTCGCTGGCCCGGGCGCACACCGAGCACGGCACCGTGCCGTGGGCGCATGCCGTCATCGCCGGCTGGGTGGTCGACCCCAACCGCCGCAAGCTGGCCAAGTCCCGCGGGGACGCCCTCACCCCCTCCGACGCCCTGGAGCGCTTCGGCGCCGACGCCCTGCGCCACTGGGCGGCCGGCAAGCGGGCCGGGGTCGACACCACCCTGGACGAGGGCCAGCTGCGGGTCGGGCGCCGCCTGGCCACCAAGCTGCTGCACGCCGCCCGGTTCGTGCTCTCCCTCGATTCCCGGGCCGCCGCCGAGGCCACCGAGGCGCTCGACCGGGCCATGCTGGCCGCCCTGGCCGGGGTGGTGGACGAGGCCACCGCCGCCTTCGAGGCCTATGAGCCGGCCCGCGCCCTGGAGGCGGCCGAAGCCTGCTTCTGGACCTTCTGCGACCACCATCTGGAGCTGGTCAAGGGCCGGGCCTACGGCGAGGCCGGACCGGCCGGCCAGGCGTCGGCCGTCGGCGGCCTGCGGCTGGCCCTCGACACGCTGGTGCGCCTGTTCGCCCCGGTGCTGCCGTTCGTCACCGAGGAGGTCTGGTCCTGGTCGCACGACGGCTCGATCCACGTCAGCCCCTGGCCCGAGGGCGGCCCGCTGCGGGCCGCCACCGGGGTCGAGCGCCCCAGCCCGCTGGCCCTCGAGGCCGCCAGCGCCGTCCTGGCCGAGGTCCGCCGGGCCAAGACCGCCGCCCGCTGCTCGCTGCGCGCCCCGGTGCGCCGGGTCGAGGTCGCCGACCGCCCCGACCGCCTGGCCGCGTTGGCCGCCGCCGGCGGCGACCTCCGCCGCGCCGGCGCCATCACCGACCTGGCCCTGCTCGAACCCGCCGACACCCTGACCGTCAGGGTCGAGCTGGACGCCTAGATCGTTGACCGGTATTTCGGTGCAGGTGGAGTGGGTGTTGGCGTGAAGGACGAAGAGTGCCCAGGATCGGCGTGTTCACACACCCCAGACCGTGGAGGTCTTGGTGATCGCCGACCTGGACACCCTTCTCATCGCACTGTACGTGGAGCTCACCGACCAGATCATCCCCGCAGCTCGGAGCGGCCGCCGCGGACCAGGCCGCCCGGTGGCGGTGACCGACGCCGAGCTGATCTGCTTGGCCGTCGCCCAGGTCCTGTTGCGCTATGACGACGAGCGCCACTGGCTGCGGGCCGCCCCCGACCGGGTGGGGCATCTGTTCCCCCGCCTGCTGGGCCAGAGCGAATACCACCAGCGGCGCAAGGACCTGGCCCTCCTGATGGAGGCCGCGCTGCGGTGGCTGGCCGCCCAAACCCCAGGATCGGCGGAGCGGCTGCGGCTGCTGGACGGCACCCCGGTGGGCTGCGGCCAGTCCCCGATCACGGCCAAGCGCTCTCAGCTGTTCGGCTATGCCGGGTACGGCTATGAGCGCTCCCACAGCCGCTGGTACTGGGGCGTCAAGCTCTTGTTGGTCTGTACCGCCGAGGGCACGGTCACCGGGTTCGGCCTGGCCAACCCCAAGCTGGTGGGCGAGCGGGAGGCCGTGCGGCAGCTGCTGGCCGCCCAGCCGGCCAACCGCCCACCGGCCGGTAGCGCCGTGGTCACCGACAAGGGCCTGGCAGGAGCAGCCACCGAGGCGTTCTTCGCCGACCTGGAGCTGGTGCTGGTCCGTCCGGCTCGCGCCGACGAATCCCAGCCCCGCCCCTTTCCCAACTGGCTGCGCCAGCGGGTCGAGGCGATCATCTGGACGCTCAAGCATCAGCTCGGACTGGAACAGCACGGTGGACGGGTCCCAGCCGGCTTGTGGGCCCGTGTCCTGCAGCGCCTGCTCGCCCTCAACGCGGCCATCTGGCACAACTGGCGGACCGGGGCACCGGTCAAGCGCTCCTTGATCGCCTACGATCACTGACCACCCGACCAGCACACAATTCCCGGTCAACGATCTAGCAGCCCCGCGGTCAGTCGTCGGGGCCCGGGGGGCGGCCCCGGAGCCGTTTGGTGGCGGAGCGGCGGCGCTTGGACTCGACCCGGCGGGCGGCGGCGGCCCGGGAGGGGCGGGTGGGGCGGCGGGGGCGGGGGGTGGCGAGGGCGGCCGACAGCAGCTCGGTGAACCGCTCGACGGCGGCCCGGCGGTTGGCCAGCTGGCTGCGCTGGGCCTGGGCGACCACCCGCAGGACGCCGCCCGTGTCGACCCGCGGGCCGAGGCGGCGCAGGGCCCGCTCCTTGGCCTCCGGGTCCAGCGACGGCGACCCGGCCAGGTCGAAGCGGAGCTCGACCCGCGAGTCGGTGGTGTTGACGCCCTGGCCGCCAGGCCCCGAGGCCCGGCTGGCCCGGAACTCCAGCTCGGCCACGGGGATGGTCACCTCCGGCGAGACCCGGACCACCTCGGCCACGGCGTCACCCCCGGCGCGGGCCCTGCGGGTCCTCGGACAGGTAGTTGGCGGTGTTGACGAGGGCGACGTGCGAGAACGCCTGGGGGAAGTTGCCCAGCTGGCGGTGGCCGGCCGGGTCGTACTCCTCGGCCAGCAGGCCGACGTCGTTGCGCAGGCTGAGCAGCCGCTCGAAGATGCCCCTGGCCTCCTCGCGGCGGCCCAGCAGGACCAGGTTGTCGGCCAGCCAGAAGGTGCAGGCCAGGAACGGCCCCTCGCCGGGCGGGAGGCCGTCCACCGACTCCGACCCCTCGGGCGGGTAGCGGTGGACCAGCCCGTCGGCGGTCAGCTCGCGCTGGATGGCCGCGACCGTGCCCTTGACCCGCGGGTCGTCGGCGGGCAGGAACCCGACCAGCGGGATCTGGAGCAGGCTGGCGTCCAGGTGGTCGGCGCCGTAGTACTGCACGAAGCTGTCGCGCTCCGCGTCGTAGCCCTCGCGGCAGACCTCGTCGTGGAGCTCGCGGCGCACCCCCCGCCAGCGGTCCACCGGCCCCTCGAGCCCGGACAGCTCGACCGCCTTGATGGCCCGGTCCAGCGCCACCCAGGCCATCACCTTGGAGTGGGTGAAGTGGCGCCGGGGGCCGCGGATCTCCCAGAGGCCCTCGTCCGGCTCCCGCCAGTTGGCCTCCAGGAACTCCAGCAGGGCCCGCTGCAGGTCCCAGGTCCAGGGGTCGCTCTCCAGGCCGAAGTGGCGGCCCAGGTGCATGGTGTCCATGATCTCGCCGTAGACGTCGAGCTGGAACTGGTGCACGGCCGCGTTGCCGACCCGCACCGGCCGCGACCCCTGGTAGCCGGCCAGCCAGTCCAGCTCCTGCTCGTTGATGCGCCGCTCGCCGGCCACCCCGTAGAGGATCTGCATCTGCTTGGGCTGGCCGGCCACGGCCCGCAGCAGCCACTCCCGCCACGCCCTGGCCTCGTCGCCCAGGCCGGCCAGCATCAGCGCCGACAGGGTGAAGGTGGCGTCGCGCAGCCAGCAGTAGCGGTAGTCCCAGTTGCGGACCCCGCCGAGCTGCTCGGGCAGCGAGGTGGTGGGGGCGGCCACGATCCCGCCGGTGGGGGCGTAGGTCAGCGCCTTGAGGGTGAGCAGCGAGCGGATCACCGCGTCCTGCCAGCCGCCGCGGTAGTCGATCCGGCTGGCCCACTCGCCCCACCAGGCCTCGGTGTCGGCCAGGGCCTGGACCGGGTCGATCCGCCGCGGGGCCGGCCGGTGGGATTCGTGCCAGGTGAGCATGAACGGGATCCGCTCGCCCTCGGCCACGGTGAACTCGGCCAGGGTGGTCAGGTTCTCGCCCCGCACCGCCACCGGGGTGCGCAGCCAGACCGAGTCGGGGCCGGCGATGGCGTGCAGCGCCCCCTCGACCCGGCGCACCCAGGGCACCACCGAGCCGTAGTCGAAGCGGATGGTCAGCTCCATCCGCATCGGCACCCGGCCGCTGACGCCCTCGACGATCCGGGCCACGTCCGGGTCGGCCTGGCGCGGCGGCATGCAGTCGACCACCCGGACCACGCCCTCGGCGGTGCGGTACTCGGTCTCCAGCACCAGGGTGTCGCCCTGGTAGCTGCGGCGGACCTCACGGACCTCCCCGGCCGGGGCCAGCAGCCAGCGGCCGTTCCCGCGGTCGCCGAGCAGGGCGGCGAAGCAGGCCGGCGAGTCGAACCGGGGCAGACACAGCCAGTCGATCGACCCCTCCCGGCTCACCAGCGCGGCCGTGTGGGTGTCGCCGATCAGCGCGTAGTCCTCGATGGGTGACGCCATGGGACGAAGCTACACTGAGCGCCCCGTGGCCGCCGGAGCGAACGCCGACCGGCCCGTCGTGCCGTCCGCGCTTGCCCCCCTGGCCCGGCCGGTGTTCCGGGCCCTGTGGATCGCCGCCCTGGTCTCGAACGTCGGCACCTGGATGCAGAGCGTCGGGGCGGTCTGGCAGGTCGGTACCGTCTCCGGCTCGGCCGCCCTGGTCGCCCTGGTCCAGACGGCCGTCAGCCTGCCGATCGTGCTGCTGGCCCTGCCCGCCGGGGCGGCCGCCGATGTGGTCGACCGGCGGCGCATGCTGCTGGCCACCCAGTCCTGGATGCTGGTCTCGGCGGCGGCGCTGTGCGCGGCCACCGTCGCCGGGGTGGCCACCCCGGCGGTGGTGCTGGCCCTGACCTTCCTGCTCGGGCTGGGCAACGCGGCCAACGCCCCCGCCTGGCAGGCCACCATCCCCGAGCTGGTCGGCCGCCGCCTGCTGGCCCCGGCGGTGGCCCTCAACTCGGCCGGGTTCAACATCGGCCGGGCGGTCGGCCCGGCGCTCGGGGGGCTGCTGGTGGCGGCCGCCGGGCCGGCGGCCGTGTTCGGGCTCAACGCCCTGTCCTACCTGGGCGTGCTGGCGGTGCTGTGGCGCTGGCGACGCCGCCCCCAGGACGACCTGGGCGCCGGCGAGCAGGTGCTGGGGGCGATCGGCGCCGGGGTCCGCTACGTGCGCTTCGCGCCGCCGCTCCAGGCCGTGCTGGTCCGCACCGCCCTGTTCATCCTGCCCGCCAGCGCCCTGTGGGCGCTGCTGCCGGTGGTGGCCAGGGGACGCCTGTCGATGGGCGCGACCGGGTTCGGGCTGCTGCTGGGCGCGCTCGGGATCGGGTCGGTGGCCGGGGCGGTGCTGCTGCCGCGGCTACGCCGGGCGGTCCCGATCGACCGGCGGGTGGTGGCCGGCACCGGCCTGTTCGCCCTGGCCACGGTGGCCCTGGCCGTGCTCTCCTCGCCGGTGCTGGTGTGGCTGGCCATGGCCGGCGCCGGGGTCGCCTGGCTGGCCATCCTGACCTCGCTCAACGTGGCGGTGCAGACGGCCGTGCCCCGCTGGGTGCGGGCCAGGGCGCTGGCCGTGTACCTGCTGGTGTTCCAGGGCGGGCTGGCCGCCGGCAGCGCCCTGTGGGGGGTGGTCGCCGCGCGCCTGGGCGAGCGGACGGCCCTGCTGGTGGCGGCGGCCAGCTTCGGCGCCGGCGTGCTGGCCGCCCTGCGCTGGCGCATGCAGGGCATCGGCGCCCTCGACCTGACGCCGTCGGTCCGGCCCGAGCCGGTGACGGTGATCGACCCCGGGCCCGACGACGGCCCGGTGCTGGTGCTGGTCCGCTACCGGATCGAGCCCGGCCGGGCCGACGAGTTCGCCGCCGCCATGCGGGAGCTGCGCCAGGTCCGCCGGCGCGACGGCGCCTACCGCTGGGGCCTGTTCGAGGACGTGGCCGACCCGGGCTGCTTCGTCGAGACCTACGTGGTCCGCTCCTGGGCCGAGCACCTGCGCCAGCACGAGCGCTTCACCGCCGAGGACCTGGCGGTACGCGACCGGATCCGGTCCTTCCACGTCGGCGACGACCCCCCGGCCGTCTCCCACTTCATCCACCCCGACGCCGCCACCCCCCAGCGCCGCTGGGTCCGCTGGACCCGCCGCCACCATGGCGACCTGCTCCAGGCCGACGACGACTAACCGACCGGCGGCGGCCGCCGGCTCAGCCGGGGAGGCGGGCCTCCTCGACCACCTGCCGGGCGACGTCGTCGAGGCGGCGGCGGGTGGAGCGGGCCTGGGCGCGCAGCAGCTCGAAGGCGGCCTGCTGGTCGAGCCCGCGGCGTTCCATGAGCATGCCCTTGGCCTGCTCGATCAGGCTGCGGTGGTCGAGGGCGTGCTGCAGCTGGGTGGCCGCCCTGCCGCTGACGTGCGCCCGCACGGCCGCGCGGAGCAGCGAGGCGATCACCCGGGTGTAGGCCTGGATGGCGGCGACGTCGGACTCGTCCCAGCGGTGGGGCCGGGCGGCGTAGACGTTCAGGGTGCCGACCGGCCCCTCGCGCAGGTCGACGGGGACGCCCAGGACGGCCCGGACGCCGTGCGCGGCGGCCAGCGGGCCGGCCGACGGCCAGCGCGGGTCGGCGGCGAGGTCGTGGGCCAGGACCGGCCCGTCCTCCAGGAAGGCGTCGATGCACGGTCCCTCGCCGACCTGCTCCTGGATGGCCTCGAGCATGCGGCCCGGCTCGTCGGAGGCGGCCACGTACCGCAGCACCCCGTCCTCGCCGAGCAGCAGCAGCCCGGCGCCGTCGATGCCGAACAGCTCGTCGGTCTCGGCGACGGCCAGGTCGAGGGCGGCGTCCAGCCCGGTGTCGACCGGGTCGACACCCTCCAGGCGGGCCACGCTCTTGGCCAGTGCGTCTGCGTCGATGGACATGGCAGCCATGATAGGTGCAGCCTCAAGGGCGCCTGGACCCAGGCACCCTTGAGGCATCCGAGGGCGGGGTCTCGGCCCTCCCGGTGGGGCGTTGCCAGCCGGCCGGCTTCCAAACCCGCCGGCCTGCCCGGCCTGGCCGCGCCTAGGAGCCGAGGAGCTGGCAGCGCATGCGCTCGATCGCCCGGCGCAGCAGCCGCGAGACGTGCATCTGGGAGATCTGCATCCGGGCGGCGATCTCGTCCTGGGTCAGCTCCTCGACATAGCGCAGCAGGACGATGCGGCGCTCGCGCTCCGGCAGCCGCTCGACCAGCTCGGGCAGGACCATCAGGTCCTCCAGCTCCTCGCGGTGGCGGCGGTCGACCACGAAGTCGCCGAGCACCGCCTCGCCGTCCTCGCCGGCCGGTTGGTCGAGCGAGGGGG
>Ga0307278_10001390_pt1 | contig 12052 bp, 11 predicted proteins | sample ER_DNA_117_FD_194482 | JGI IMG/M metagenome (GOLD analysis project Ga0307278, IMG submission 194482) | Bulk soil microbial communities from the East River watershed near Crested Butte, Colorado, United States - ER_DNA_117 | ecosystem: Environmental > Terrestrial > Soil > Floodplain | place... | reverse complement strand
ACGACGTGCTCATACTTCGCCCGCTGGCCGTAGTGGCGGAGCGTGCGCACCGCGTCGGCCAGTTCCTCGTCGTCGGTGACGAGCGCGCCCCCGTCGCCGAGCGCGCCGAGGTTCTTGGCCGGATAGAAGCTGAACGCGCCCGCATGCCCGATCGAGCCGACCCGTTTGCCGTCCACCCGGGCGCCATGCGCCTGGCATGCGTCTTCGAAGACGAGGAGTCCGTGCTCCTCTGCGATTTCCATGATCGGCGCCATCTCCGCCGGATGACCGTAGAGATGGACGGGAACGATGGCCCTGGTTCGACGGGTGATCGCCTCTTCGACAAGCGGCGGACTCATCGTGTACGTGTCCGGATCGATGTCGACGAGGACCGGTCGCGCGCCGGTATGCGAGACGGCCAGGGCGGTTGCGACGAACGTGTTGGCCGCCGTAATGACTTCGTCGCCCGAACCGACGCCGAACGCTCTAAGCGCGAGCTCAAGCGCCGACATCCCCGAGTCCGTTCCGATCGCGTAGCGCGTCCCGCAGTAGTCGGCGAATTCGCACTCGAACGCCGAAAGCTCGTCGCCCAGGATCCAGTCGGTCCGCTCTAGAAGCGCCGTGAGCTTGGGGACGAGCTCGTCGGCGAGTGCCTTTTGTTGGGCTCCTAGGTCAACGAGCGGCAGGTGCAATCCCGAACTCCATCGACTCGACCTGATCGACGCCGACGGGCCCGCCGTTCTGCGCAAGCGATGCCTCGATTGCCTGCATGACGGCGACGACGTCGCGACCCTGCTCGCCGCCCGTGCGTGGCTCTTCACCCCTGCGAATGCAGTGCAAGAAGTGACCGGTGAGCTCCTTGAGGGGCTCCGTGACCGGGAGCGTCGGACTCTTGATGTCGCCGTCTCGAACCTGGAGGTGGAACTCGCCGAACGTCTCCGGTTCTTCCTCGGCCGCCGGCTTCACTCCCTTTTCGAAGACACGGACGTGCTCGACGAGGTTGAGATCGTCGAAGGCGACGCGGGCATCGCTTCCGACGACGACGAACTCGCGTACCTTATGTGGGTCGGCCCAACTCACGTGGATGTGGCCGAGGATGTCGTCCGTATATGCGAGCGAGATGAACCCGACGTCCTCGCGCGCGTTCTTGAGCAGGCGCCCGCCGACCGCGCTCACCCACCGCGGGCGTCCGTCGAGCAGGTGGTTGAAGATGGCGACGTCATGCGGCGCTAGGTCCCAGACCGCGTTCACGTCCCAACGGATAGGGCCCAGGTTCGTTCGACGCGCGTAGACGTAGTAGATGTCGCCGAGAACACCGTCGCGCATGAGCGCCTTGATCTTCTGAACACCGGGGTTGTAGATGAAGGTGTGACCGACGAGGAGGATGCGCTCGGAGGCTGCGGCGAGCTCGATGAGTTCGTTCGCCTCGGACACCGTCGTCGTCAGCGGCTTCTCGACGAGGACATGCTTTCCCGCCTCGAGAGCCCGGCCGGCGATCTCACGATGGGTGACCGCCTGGGTGCATACCACCGCTGCCTCCACACCCTCGACCGCAAGGGCTTCGTCGAGGTCATCCGTCAGCGCCGTGCCGGGGAATCTCCTCGCGACCTCGTCGAGCCTGCTCGCGCGCTGATCGCAGACGACCGCCACCTCTGCGTCGGGCAGCTCGCCCAAAAGGCGGATGTAGTTGATGCCCCAGTAGCCACTCCCGAGTATGGCGACTCGGGTGCGGTGCGGGACGACGCTGATCGTCGCTCGGTACATGCGACAGCCCGCCCTACGCTGCGCCTCGGCCGCCGATCACGGCGGGGATCGTGAGCAGCAGGATCTTCATGTCGAGCCAGAGGGACTGGCGGCGAACGTACGTCGTGTCCAGTTCGATCATCTCCTCGAATGAGACGTCGCAACGACCGCTGACCTGCCAGAGTCCCGTGATCCCGGGAAGCGCGGCGAAGCGCTCGCGATGCTCATCCTGGTAGAGCGCGACCTCGTAGAGCGGCACCGGACGTGGCCCGACGAGGCTCATATCCCCCTTGATCACGTTGAAGAGCTGCGGAAGCTCGTCGAGGCTGGTTCGCCGGAGAATGCTCCCGATGCGAGTGACCCTCGGGTCTGCGTTCAGCTTGAAGCCTGCACTCGAGGCCGAGCTCGGCTCGAGCCGACCGCCGACGAACGCCTCGATGTGCTTCCGGTGGAGAGACGAGTCGACGTCGGCGAACATCGTTCGGAACTTGAACAACACGAACGGCTGGAGCCGCCAGACCCGCTCGCCGTTGTCCCGTTGAGAGCGGCTGCCCATGCGCTCCTGGCGGTAAAGGACCGGTCCGCGGCTGTCGAGTCGAATCAGAAGCGCGATGACGACGAGGAACGGAAGCGAGGCTGCGACCAACAGCACAGCGCCGGCAACATCGAAGCATCGCTTAATCAAGTGGTACTGGGAGTTCGTTCGAGCCGGGAGGGTGAATGCTTCGCTCGCGAAAGCGAATTCGTTCATTCGCCCATCCCCTGGCCGCTCCCCCCGGTTACCTCTTCGAAGAACTCGAACTGATCCTGGCGGCGCGGCGCCTTGTTGACGACGATCCCGAGAACGCGCGCGTTCAGGCGGCGCAGTTCTCGATGGGCGACGGAGAACCGGTCGCGATGGGCATCCGCCCGCGCGACCAGGAGGACGGCATGGGCAGTCCTGGTCAGCATGAGCGCATCGGTGACGGCCAGTACCGCCGGCGTGTCGAAGAGGACGTAGTCGAAACGCTTCGCGACCGCCTCGACCCAGCGCTCCATCTGCGGCGACCCGAGCAGCATCGCGGGGTCCCGCGTGGCCGGCCCGGCCGGGAGCACCCAGAGCCTCGGCAGGCTCGTCGGCCGCAAGGACGGTTCCGACTCCGCCGACGAGGCGGCGAGAAAGTCGCTCAACCCGTCCTCGTTCGAAAGTCCGTAGGCCTCATGGATGACCGGCGTGCGGAGGTTCGCGTCCACGACGAGGACCGACCGGCCAGACTGAGCGAGCGTTCGCCCGAGGTTGGCGACGACCGTCGACGTTCCGTGGTTCGGCTCCGCGCTGGTCACGATGACGGTCTGCACTAACTCGCCCGCAGTTGCCGCGAGGAACGACGTCGCTAGGCGCCTGAAGGCCTCTTCCGCCTTCGAACCGCTGTTGAAGATCGCATTCGTCGAGCTGGGACCGACATCCGGAATCACGGCGAGCACCGGCGCCTGGACTGCCTCTTCGATCTCGGCGCTCGTCCGGAAGCGCAACGTGAGGTTCTCCGCGACCAAGGCAAGACCCGCGGCAGCCACGACCCCGAGCGCCAACGCGAGGGCGAGCGCGAGGCCCAGATGACGATTTGACGCCTCAGACGGCGGCGCCGCGGGTGCGACGAGCGAGAGCGCGCCGGCCGCCTCTCGAGCGATCTCGAGGCTCTGCTGATTCGAGCGGAGCGCAGCGAGGCTCGCCCGCTTGCTGGTTACCTCTTCGCGGAGCCTCAGGATCTCGAGTCGATGCTCCTCCGTCGGCGGCGCCGCTTCGAGCGCCGAGCGCTGGTCCTCGGCGGCGGCGATCTCCCGTTCGAGCTCGCTCGCTCGTTCGTCGAATGCGCGCTCGGCCTGAGCGGCTGCCTGCTGGTTGAGGGTACGCACACGGGCGACCAGCTCAGCCGCGACTGCGGTCGCCGCCACAGCGGCCGTCCGCGGACTGCTCGCCGTGGCCTTGACGTTCATCAGCTCGGTGTTCGCGATCCCCTGCACGTTGACGTGGGGCCGCTCGTGGAGGCCCGCCCTCCGAGCGGCGGCATCGAGCACATCACGATTCGTGGCGAGGTCCGCATACGTGTTCTCGAGCCGATCGACATGAGACAGATCGTCGGCCCGCACGGTGCCGCCCACGAATGCCGTGCCTGGCTGGATGCGCAGGGTCGCCGTCGCCGTGTACTGGGCTGGCACGAGCGACGTCACGCCGACCGCGACGACCACCGTCAGGATCACGACGCTGGCGAAGAGCGCCTTCCTTCGGGCGAGGAGGGCTAGATAGTCGCGGAGCTCCATGTCAGCCGACCTTCGCGAAGGTCGGCCTGGTCCGCACCCTCGAGCCCGCTTTTAGTAGCCGTTCCCGCCCGCGAGCGCCAGCGCGCGCGGCTTTTTGTCCCAAGTTCCGCAATCCCTCTCCCGAGCCGCAGTTAACGCAGTTCCGTCCCGTGAACCGTTCTTAGCCTACATAGCGGAGCCGCAAAATCAACTGCCGCCACCTGCACGAGCAGGATCTTGGTCGACATCCGTCGACCCCAGGGGGCGTCCTATCGCGCCAACGCTCGCTCAACGGTGCGTTCGGACGTGCGCCGGTCAGCGTCTTCTTGTGGGTCAGCGGTGGGGCGAGCGGGCGGCGCAGAAGCGCTCAAAGACTCACGTAGTAGGCGATGAAGCCGACGATTACAGCGACTCCGATACCCACCGCAAGGTGCAGATGCTGTGGATGCCCTCGGCCGGTCACGCCGATGAAGGCTGCTACAGCGAGACCGGCAAGGACCTCGGGCCAGGCCCGCTTGCAGGCGTAGATGAACTCGCTCCAGTGGGCACAACCGAGGCCACTCGAGGAAACGCAACTCGCAAGCAACGACATGCAGCACGATGGTACTAGGAGACCTCCATCTACGGTGGATTCTCCCAACGGCGGCGTCAAGGCGACGAGGAGTGGCTGGTTGCGCCATCTGCCAGCCGCCTGAATGCAACGTTCGAGAGGTCGTGGTTCGCGGCCACCAGACCGGTTACTGCTGGCGGCCGCGACTCTAAGCGGATGCGCTGCGGCGTACGCGGAACTCGACATAGAGAAGATCTCGGTCGGGATGACTCCGCCACCTCTCGAAGATGTCTGGCGCGGCGCGACGTTGGATGTGCTGCCGACATCCATGGGCATCCAACCACCAGCCGACGTGCCGGTAGTTGAAAACCCCGGTCAACTCGTAGACGACGCGCTGGCGCAACGAGCTCGACCGCGTGAGCTTCGCGGCGCCTACCGGCGTCGTGGAAGGGCCTGAACGACCCCTCTTCGCTTCAATCCCGCTGGCGGTCCGCCCTGCAGGTCACAAGCGACTCCTCGTGAAGGCGGCAACGGTGAGCCGCGTCTGCTCGCGCCACTCACCGCGCGGATCAGAAGGGTCGCGCCTGTGAGGACGATGAGCCCTCGTCGACATCCGGATGATGCTTCCTGCGGGGGCCGGTCGTTCAGCTGATGGAAGTGATCTAGCGCTCGTAGGCGAAGTGATCTAGCGCTCGTAGGCTCCCACGTCGAACCGTCCTAGTGGACGTCGCACACCTGACATCGATAGGAGCGCATATCGCGTGAGGCCTCTTCGAATGGCAGGGCTCGTGCCCGGCGTATCTCTTGGGTCGACGCCTTTTCCGACCGGGGCAGCACCAGCTTGGAGGGCAAGTCCGTTTCCGAGGCGCCAGGGCGGGAGCGCACGCGCCTGGGGGGAACCCGATCCCTCCCGCAGAGCAGGCGGGCGAACGAAGCCCGGCCGAAGCACTCGAATTTTTCCCGGATCGTCGAGGACGGATTTTGGCACGAGACTTATCCGGCCGCCGTATACGACGTTCCTCCTCAGAACAGCCGTGCTCCCCTGGACGACCTTGACCGGGTATCGACTGCCTCGCGTGCGGACTAGGTTGTTCACGAGGTGAATGTTCTCGGCATTGAAATTCGATAGTTCTCCGACGTCATCACCGAGACGGCGATCGAGCCCGTTCACGAAGCACGTGTTGTTGACGACCCAGACATTATTCGCATTGAGGTTATGAATACATCGCCCGCCGTTGTGATAGATAACGTTGTTGGCGATCAGGATAGGAGGAATGTCTCCTCCGTCCTCGACGATCACGCCGTTCCCATCCGAATGATGGTCTGACTCGTCGCTGGTGCCGGAGATCACATTGAGTGTTACAACGGAATGAAATCCCGGCTTCCGATCGATCCAAGCGTGACCCTGAAAACCGATGCCGCTTCCCCACCCGCGTCCATACCCGACGTGGAAGATGCGGTTTTGACTAATCACGACATGATCCGCAGCGCCGACTCCGATCCCTGTTACGCCTGACCCTCTGATTCGGTTCCTCAGAGCACGAACATGGTGGGCGCCGTCGTTTACCCGCAAACCGGTATTTCCGCCGACCAGAGTTAGCCCCCTTAGGACTATGTGATGCGTCCCCGGCATGACTTGTATCACTCCGTACCTGCCACCGGGCCACTTGATAATCGGCCGTTTTCCCACTCGTGCGAACGTGATCGGGCTTCCAGCCCTGCCTGACCGCTTGATCGTGACCGATGAGCTGATTCGATAGATCCCCCCCAAGAGACACACCGTCTGGCCAGGATCGGCGATACGGGTCGCCCTTTGAAGCGAGACGGCGCGGCGCGGTGTCCACCCACCGCCCGAGTCACGGCCGCCCGGGGCGGCATAGCGACTACATCGCGTGCGGGCCGCCGTCGTGTCTCGCGTCGACTGGAGCGCGACCGTGTCGGTTCTGCGCGACGCGTTATCGGGAACGGAGGATGCTCCTCCCGGAGAGGCGGCGACCGTGACCGCACACAAGCTGACGAGAAAGATGAGTCGTCGTCGTCGTCGCATAGCAACCAAAACCGCGGCTCGAACGACGGGAATAGGAGCGAACGCCCGCCGAGTGTTACCTGGCCAATGTTATCAATCGCGCTCGAGACCGCGCGCCGCTCGCCGGCTACCCCGGGCGCGAGCGAACGCGCGACGGCGCCACGGAGCCTCGTCGACAATGCCGCCGAAGCCTCCGCGGCGTCCGACGACGCGGTAGGTGTCGCAGGGCGCCGGCGAGGACGACCAGCCGATGGCGGCGGACGGCGAGCGCAGCCAGTCCGAGCGCGAACGCGGCCACGGTCGCGCCTGCCCCTGGGGCGCGCAGGGCGAGCGAGCCCGCGAGGCCGGCGCAAACCGCGCCCGGGAGCACGGTCGTGCCGAGGCTCGTCGCCTCACAGGACCTTTGAGCGGATGTGTCTCCTTGTCTAAATCAATGCCGTGAGTAGGGGAAGGCCCACCGTGCCGCTCTCGTGTCTGGTGGCTCCTCCTGCACGGAAGCACTGTTGTCCGTGGCTAGTCTTTGCGCGGGCCGCGATTCACCGCCTGTCCGCGAGCGGAGTATCCGGGAGGGGTCGTAGGTCGTCCGCAACGCTCCGGACGGGGTGCACTCCGGAGCGGCAAGTCGTGCCCTTGCGCCCGTATCCGCGACTGACTCCCAGAAACGCTACCGCGTGTCGAACTCAACTCCCACCCCAGCCCCTAGCAAGCGTTGGACATGAATGGCGTCAGTTGCGAGTGCTTCCTTGTCACACTACGATCAGGATGGCTCCTCGACCTGCGTAACGGGCTCGCGTCCGGGTTTCGCGTACGTTCGCGACAGGAGGCGGCTACATGGCGACCAGCGGTCAAACCTCGTCCGAGACTCTTCCCAACCTCATTCTCGTCGGCGCAATGAAATGCGGCACCTCGAGCATGCATGCCTACCTCGACGCCCATCCAGACATTGCGATGTCTCGCGAGAAAGAAATCAACTTCTTCAGCTTCGACCGCTATTGGGAGCTCGGGCCGACCTGGTATGGACGGCACTTCTCATCATCAGCGATAATTCGTGGAGAATCTTCTCCGAGCTATAGCAAGTTTCCACATCGCCCAAACGTGCCCGAACGGATAAAGACCCTCATCCCGGATACGAAGTTGATCTACCTCGTTCGCGACCCGATTGAACGAATCATATCTCACTACATGCACGTCCGTGCGACCGGAAGAGAAGATAGATCTATCTCGGAGGCACTTAGTTCTTTGGAGAACAACCCTTACGTTGACACTTCTCGCTATTTCATGCAGATTGAACGCTATCTTCGGCATTTTTCTGAATCCAGTATTCTTATAGTCGACTCCGGGGACCTGAGAAACGCACGGAACGAGACTCTGAGAAGAGTCTTCCGATTCCTCGGCGTCGACGACACGTTTCGATCCTCGGTTCATGATTCCGTTTACCATGTCTCGGGTCAACCGAGTCTGCTCACGAAAATTGTTCGACGACACCGTCTCGCTCGATCGCTCCTTCCATACGTTCCACGCATAATCTTCAATAAGCTCAGCGCATATGAAACAAGACGTCGATCAATAGACCCGCCGTTCTTAAGCGATGCATTACGCTCCGAGTTGCGGGCGTACCTACTCGACGATATTCGGCAGTTTAGGCAGACAGCGGGTCAGAAATTCGCGACCTGGTCGGTCTAGGGCATTGTCGCGCCTCGCGACACCGTTCCTCAGATTACAGTGACTCCTCAAGCACTTCATAGCCGCGCAACCACCGTGCCCGACTCGTGCCTGCGACACCGATGCGAGGGGAGGCCACGCTAAGCGATCTGATTCACGCGGAGCGCATAGTGGGATAAGATGTCTCTGTTCTTGACCTCTGCTGCGGCGCCTTTGTCTCTCATCTGCCGGCGGTCGTGGCTAACGCTCGGACTCGCGCCGCGGCCGTTTTTGGCGCTCGCTGGCAGCCAAATTCCGGGTTGGCGATGCAGTTAATCGTCGCAGGGTTCCTTGGTGGGGCGATCGCGCTCGCCGTCGCGCTCGCTCTCGCCCGGAAATGGCAGCTCGGCTTCGTCCGCCCGGCCCTCGCGGTTGCCCTGCTCAGTGCGAGCGTCGGCGTCGCCGTGGGGCTTGTCGCCGCGTCCGTCGGCCTGAGCGGCGTCATCGCCGCCGCGCTCGTGTGTGGCGCGACGCTCCTGCTTGCCGGTGGTCTAGGCGCGTATCGGTTCTATCGCGACCCGGAACGACGACCACCCGACCGAGATGATGTAGTCGTGAGTCCGGCCGACGGCACCGTGGTTTACGTCCACGAGTCGCGGAGGAGGCAGTTGCCGATTGCAACCAAGAACGGCCGCCGGTATCGCCTCGACGAACTGACGAGGACGAATTTCTTCACCGGTGATGCAGTCGTGATCGGGATCTCGCTCAACTTCCTCGACGTGCACGTCAATCGCTCGCCGATTGCCGGGACGATCGCCTTCCAGGAGAAGTTCCCGGGCGACTTCGGCTCGCTCAGAGACCCAGCGTCCATTTTCGAGAACGAGCGCGCGACGCTGGTGATCGAGAGGCCCGGCATCCAGGTCGCGGTTGTCCTGATCGCCTCGCGGCTCGTCCGTCGCATCGTTACGTTCCTCACCGCCGGGGACGAGGTCGCCCTCGGTCAGCGGATCGGGGCCATCCGCTTCGGCTCGCAGGTAGACCTGATCATTCCCGCACGGCCGGACCTGAAGGTGGTTGTGCGGCCGGGTAATCATGTGGTGGCCGGCGAGAGCGCGCTCGCCTTTCTCGGCGCAGCGCACGTCGAAGGCACTCCCACGAAAGCCCGCACCCTCTCTGCCGTACCGCTCGGCACCACGGCTAAGCTCGTAAATCAGGGTCTCGATGGAGAAGCTACGAATCCGGTCCGGCCTCCCAGGACCGGGGCTCCGTAGGGACCGTCTCGGCGCTTAGTGATCGCCCGTCTGGCCGGAAGGCGCCCGCGCATCGGCTGGAAGATCGTAACCAAGCTTCCGCGCGACAGGCCCCGCCCTCTGGGCAATCACTTCGAGCTCGCCCGCTGTCAACTGGGTCTTGTACTTGTCGTTGCGGCTGCGTACATCCAGCTTCCCACCGACGTTCCCTGCGACCGGTCCCGAGAGATCGACCTGGGCGCATAGCTTATCCAGCACAGCGACGGGATCTGCCGTCAACTCCTCGTATCGGAGTTCACGGTACCGGGGGCCAACAACCTCCTTGTCTTCGAGGATGCGTTCGACGCAACGACGCCAATGCTCGGCTGCAACTTCCACGCGCGACCATCCGGCGCCTATAAGTTGATGGGGCGTCAGATCTCGCATCCACCAAAGCGGAAGATCGGCCCAAAAGTGAACCTTTAGCAACGACGCGACCACGGCTCGCGGGTCACGAAGAACATGGATAAAGATCGCGTCTTCGAAAATTGCGTTCAGGTATCTGATCCGACGACTGTTCCGAGTATTTTTATTGAGGAATCGCAGGGCGCCCTGATATCTAGTGTGGGTGTCGACAAGGTAGGTAATACGCCGCCTCGATTCTGCATCGACGTCCGCTTCGGTTAGAGGACGGTTTCTTTCAGCTGAATCAGTCGGCCCATAGAAGTCCCACGCCTTAAATCCCTCACGTGGGGCGGGAACGAGATAGAAAGTTGAGTCGCGGAGAGGGGCAATGCGTTTCAACCGGGTCAAGAGCGCCAGTTGCGGAAACATCGGCCATCGCTCCGTGTAGTTGGAGATCCAGGCGACGTCCGGGTGACGAGCGAGAAGTTCGTAGACGACCGTGGTTCCCGATCTCCCGCAACCGACGATGAAGATGGGAGCCTTTGAACGGTTATTTGGTGTCACGCCCGCCACCGCTGCTCAGGGGACGCCCACGACGATGCCGGTCTTGCGTGGAGCGGAGAGACATCGCGCAATGACCGACGCGCGCCGATTTCGCCCGCCCACTTGAGCGGACGGCGAGAGGCACTAGCGACCTTTCGCCGATGCCCGGCGCGCTCCAGACGTTGTACTCGTTTGTGATGCTGAGAAGCTGTGGCAAGGCGTTCAGAGCCCGATCACGCGCCTACGAGGAAGTGACCTCGGCCACGACCGTCAAAGCGCCGTCTTCCCTGAGGAGAAGCGCCTCCAGCATAATGCGCCCCGCGATCGGTTCACATGGACATCGAGAAAGTTCAGCCTGATGCCGACAACGGTCGCATCGGCGGAATGAAGCGTCGTCTTCGTCAATTCCTCGAGGCGGTAGGAACGACCGTTCTTCGCGGCGACCGTCAACTCACCACCCGTCACGTGGACGTACAGGATCGGTCCGTCCGCAGGGCTGACGACACGTCCTCACGCGTGGGAGGAAGCCGATCGGGGTCGCGGTAGAAGCGATACGCCGTGATACCGGCGGCAGCGGTGACCGTGAGCGTCCAGACAACGACCGCCCTCAGGGGGAGACCAAGATTCGTCGCGTCCCCAATCACCGCGACGGCGACGCCGACGACGGCGGCGACCATGCAGACGACAGCCGTCGCGCGCGGAGCGCCGAGTTGCCACTTCCGCACGAGCGGCACCGCCACCAGCACGGCGAGTGCACCGCCGAGAGCTACCCCGGCTACAGCGCCCACCGAAGGGTGCAGTCTAGGCCGGCGAGTTCTCTCCTGCCCGCGAACTGGGCCGGGCGATGTGCCGCAGAGCATCAGGGGGCTAGAGGTTACCCGAACGTGGCGCCCACTCCACCATCTTCAGCATTACGCGTCCTGACGGCTTCCGGCGCAGTCGGACGACTGCACGGAACACACGGACGAGCCGAATGGGGCCGGGTGCCCGCCGTCTCTCTGCGATCGGAGGCGGCCGCCCGCCGAACGGGACTCCGATCGGCCCGATCGTGGATAGCAAAGCAAAGCCAACCCCGCGCCATCCGTGCCAAAGAGAACGGCCGTGCAATGGGCCAGAATTAGGTGATTTGCAGGCACTTAGCCGTTCTCGGAAGGCACGGAGCGGGGACCGAAGAAACGGTTCGACCCGCGGGCGGCCGAATGACGAGGAGCGGAAGATGGTCGAGCACGTCGTAAAGCTGGCCGAGTCCCTCGTGGATCTCTAGGCACAGTCCAAGAAGAGAAGGATCGTCAAACGGCGACAGTCCTTCGACGCAGGATCGTCGCGGGCCAACGGGAATCGAACTTTCGGCGTGTACGAGTTGTACCGCCTCGACGCCGACGACGTCCAGCTACTTGAAGGCCAGAGCGACGTCGAGTTGCTCCTCGACGCAAGCCCTGAGCTCGCAGCTGCGGCTGCGGAGCAGCGAGCAGGGCGTCGCTCGCGAAGTCCTGCCAAGAGGGAGGGCGCGTCGCCTCGGGCACGGGCAGACAAGACAGACGCAGCGGACGTTCGCGGTCCCCTAATCAGGCGGACGGCACCGGAACGGATCGGCACCGTTGAGGAGATGCTCGATCGCCGTCCAGTTGTTGTTCAGTTCGCGTTCGAGACGGTGCCGTC
>Ga0307278_10001389_pt1 | contig 12062 bp, 13 predicted proteins | sample ER_DNA_117_FD_194482 | JGI IMG/M metagenome (GOLD analysis project Ga0307278, IMG submission 194482) | Bulk soil microbial communities from the East River watershed near Crested Butte, Colorado, United States - ER_DNA_117 | ecosystem: Environmental > Terrestrial > Soil > Floodplain | place... | reverse complement strand
GTCGTGGATCTCCTGGACCTGGAGCGAGTCGACGATCAGGCCCAGTTTCTCCATCTCCGAGCCGGAGGACTGGCGGGTCAGGGAGGTGAGCTTCTCGCGGTCGCGGATCATCTCCTCGACGGTCATGTTGCCGACGATCGCCCGCAGGTGGCCGGCGAACACGTTGTGGACCCTGGCGTCCATCTGCTGCTGCTGGTCGAGGAAGCGGCGGGCGGCGTTGGCGATCGAGACGAGGTCGTCGCCGACCTTGAAGATGACCACGCCCTGGATGCCGAGCGGGATGCCCTGGTGGGTGACGCAGTCGATCGCCAGCTGGGCCTCGCGCAGGTCCAGCGACAGCCGGCGCACCGTCTGGATGCCGGGCAGCACCAGGGTGCCCTTGCCGGTGACGATGCGGAAGCCCATGCTCTCGCCGGCCCCCGGCGGGGTGGAGTGCTCGCGCAGGCCGGAGATCACCAGGGCCTCGTTGGGCTCGGCGACCCGCCACATGAGCTTGAAGATCGCGAACAGGACGACCAGGCCGACGACGACGCCACCGGCCAGGATCAGGGGGTCCATTGCTCCGCCTTTCGACGCAGCCCTACATCGGGCTGACCACGACGGTCCTCGGCGGGAAGTACTCGATCACGACCACGCGGGTGCCGGTCGAGATGGTGTCCTTGGTGTCGGCGGCATAGGCGTTGAACGCCTCGCTGCCGCCACGGATGGGGATCATCACCTCGCCGACCCGTTCGGGGCCGATCGTGCCGGTCACGCGTCCGACCTTCCCGATCACCTGCTGGTCGGCCAACCGGATCCCCGTTTCCCAGTGTCTTGCCGGGCCGCTCCCCGTCATCGCTATCTTGCCGCATCTTGGCCTTCGGGTGTGAAGGTTCGCGAGCCGGCCGGCGGGCCCGCCGCCACCCGGTCGCGGCCGCCTTCCTTGGCGGCGTACATGCCGGTGTCGGCCCGGCGGACCAGCCCCTCCCAGCCGTCCTCGACCCCGGCGGCGGCGCCGATGCTGGCCGTCACCGCGACCGGCTCGTCCAGCGGCACCGGGGTGGCCGCGATCGCCTGCCTGACCCGCTCGCCCTGGGCCTGCGCCTCGCCGGGGCCGGTGCCGGGGAGCACGACCAGGAACTCCTCGCCGCCCCAGCGGCCGGGCAGGTCGCCGGGGCGGGTGGCGCCGCGGAGCCGGCCGGCCACGGCCCGCAGGACCTCGTCGCCGGCGGCGTGGCCGCGGGTGTCGTTGACCTGCTTGAACCGGTCGATGTCGCACAGCAGCACGGCCAGCCGGCCGCCGGCGGCAGCCAGGCGCTGGAGCTGCTCCTCGAGGTGGCGGCGGTTGTGCAGGCCGGTGAGGGCGTCGGTGCGGCTGGCCGTCTCCAGCTCGGCGTTGCGCAGGCGCAGCTCGTCCTGGAGGGCCTTGTTGCGCACGGCGGCGTGCACCCGAGCCAGCAGCTCGCTCGGCTCGAACGGCTTGCGCAGGTAGTCGTGGGCGCCGAGGCGGAGCCCCTCGACCACGTCCTCGGTGGTCACCCGCGAGGTCACGAACACGACCGGGATGTCGGTGAGCAGCGGCTCGGCCTTGATCCCGGCCAGCACGGCGTGGCCGTCCAGCTGCGGCATCTCGACGTCCAGCAGGACCACGTCGGGCCGCTCCCGGTGGCAGGCGGCCAGGGCCTGCTCGCCGTCGGCGGCCTCGATCACCCGGTAGCCGCGGGACTGGAGCTGCTCGACCAGCACGGCCCGGATGACCAGCGAGTCCTCGGCGACCACGACCACGGGCGGGTTCACGGGGCCAGCCATCCGGTGAGGGCGGCGACGTCCAGCAGCAGCAGCGGGCTCGTTCCCGCCAGCACGCCGGCGACCAGGGGCGAGCGCTGGCCGGGGGGCGCCGGGCCGGCCTCCCCCTGTACCCGCACGATGCCGATGACCTCGTCGACCAGCAGGCCGATGCTGGTGCCGTTGTCGTCCAGCACCAGGACCTGCCCGCTGGCGGCGCCGAGCGGCGACACCACCGGCACCGTGTCGCCGTCCCGGTAGACCAGGCCGGCCACGCCCGGCTTCGGGTCGGGGTAGGGCAGCAGGCCCCTGGCGGCCAGGACCCGCTGGACCCGGTCGAGGGCCACGGCCCAGTCCTGGCCGCCAGAGCGGAACGACACCACCGTGGTCATGGCCGCGGCCTGTCCTCCGGCCGGCCCAGCTTGGCCCGGAGCACCCCGGCCAGCTCGCCCGCCCGCCAGCCGTCCAGCTCGGCCTCCACCGCCCCCTGGTCGCAGCGCTCGAGGGCGGCGAGGGCGGCCGCATAGGCCCGCCGGGCGCTCGGCTGGCCCGCGACCGCCTCGAGGGCCAGGCCGAGCTGGAACCACGCCGCCACCCGGTCCGGTTCCAGGAACAGCGCCCGCCGGAAGGCCGCCACGGCCGCCCGGGGGTCGCCTCCCGCGGCCGCGGCCACGCCCGCCTGCACCATGCCCGCCGCTTCCCCGGCCGCGGCCGAGCCCGGCTCCCCTGCTGCGGCAGGTGCGGCCGCCGGTCCCCTGGGCGCGCCCGAACCCGCCGGTCCCGCGCCGGGTCCCCCGCGTCTCGCGGGTCGTTCGGGGACGACCCGGAGGGCGTGGGTGCCTCCGACCCTGGCCAACCGCAGCCGGTCGGTGGGGGCCACCATGGTCTCGGAGTAGCCGAGGAAGACCAGGCCGCCGGGGGCGAGCCAGCTGGACAGGCGGTCGAGGAACGACCTGGTGACCTCGCTGGTCAGGTAGATGAGCACGTTGCGGCAGAAGACGACCTGGCAGCGGCCCGGGGGGGCCGGGAACCGGGTGGTGAGGTTGGCCTGTTCGACCCGGACCCGGCGGCGCAGGGCCGGGTCGACCTCCCAGCGGTCGCCGGCGGGCCGGAGCCAGCGCCGGTGGGCCGGCGGGAGACCGGGCAGCTCGGCGGTCGTGTAGCGGGCGGCCCGGGCCCGGGCCACCGCGGCCGCCGAGATGTCGGTGGCCAGCACCTCCCAGTCGGGCCGGCCGGAGGCGGCGAGCTCCATGGCCAGGCTGTAGGCTTCCTGCCCGTTGGCGCAGCCGGCGCTCCAGACGACCACCGGGCCCTCGAGGGAGGGCAGCACCTCGCGGCCGAGGGCGGCGAACTGGTCGGGATGGCGGAAGAAGCCGGACTCCTGCACGGTCACGCAGTCGAGCAGCTCCTGGAAGGCGACCGGGTCGCCGGCCAGTCCGGCGGCGTACCCTTCGGGCGTCCGGCCGCGGGCCCGCGCCACCCCGTCGAGGCAGGCGGCCAGCCGTTCCCGGAGCCCCTCGGTGACCCGCATCCCGGTCCGCCCGACCAGCAGCCGGGCCGCCACCTGCACCGGCACGGTCCCTGGCGCTCCTCCCCTTCGCCGAGCGGCCTCGTCTGCGCCCGCCGCGCTCATCGCACCAGCCTGGCCACGGCGTTCCGGATGGCGAGGTGGACCTGGCCGATGCCGTGCACCTGGGCGGCGGCGCCGAGGCGCTGGGCGGCCCGGGGCATGCCGAACACGATGCTGGTCGGCTCGTCCTGGGCGATGGTGATGGCGCCCTGGCGGCGCAGGGCCAGCAGCCCGGCCGCGCCGTCGTCGCCCATGCCGGTGAGCAGCACGCCGACGCTCTGCCCGCCGGCGGTGGCGGCGACCGAGGTGAACAGCTCGTCGGCCGAGGGCCGGTGGACGCCCGCCGGTTCGGGGTCGAGGACCAGCCGGCGGCCGCCGGGCGGAAGGGCCCGCGACGGCCGCGCCGGCACGGCCGGGACGCCGGGCGCCGGGGCGAGCTTGAGGTGGGCGCCGGCTGGCGCGACGTAGACGACGCCCGGCTGGGGGCGGTCGCCGTCGGCGGCCATCACCACCGGCAGGGCCGACACCCGCTGCATCCAGCCGACGAAGCCGTCGACCAGCTGGGGGTGGAGGTGCTGCACGACCAGTACCGGCACGGCCAGGCCGCCAAGGCAGGGCAGGATCTCGGCCAGCGCCGCCGGCCCGCCGGTCGAGGCGGCGATGGCGACCGGCGGGGCGCGGTACGGGTCGGGCGCAGGGGGGCGGCGGCGACGGCCGCGGGGATGGGCGACCACCGTCACCTTGCTGAGCAGGCGCACGCGGAAGCGCACCTGGCGCTCGGCCTCGGCGTCCCAGCGTTCCGGCTTGGGCAGGGCCTCGACCGCCCCGGCGAGCAGCGACTCCACCGCCGCGGCGGAGCCGGCGCAGGTCACCCGGGCCGACAGGACCAGGATCGGAGTGGGGAGGTCGGCCATGATCTGCTCGATGGCCCCAAGGCCGCCCTCGCTCGGCAGCCCCAGGTCCATGGTGACGACGTCTGGCTGCAGCCGCTGGACGAGGGCGACCGCCTCGACCGGGTCGCCGGCCTGGCCGATCACGGCGATGTCGCGCTCGGCCTGGAGGACGTCGACGAGGTGGGCCCGCTGCACCGGCGAGTCCTCGACCACCACCACCCGCACGGCCGCCGTCACCGGGAGGCCTCCCGGGCGACCGGCAGCGGCCGGCTGAGCAGGCGGCCGACGACCTCCAGCAGCGCCCGCTGGTCGAGCTCGCCCTTGACCAGGTAGGCGTCGGCGCCGGCGTCCATGGCCCGCCGCCGGTCGGCGTCGCCGACATTGGAGGTCACGACCACCACCGGCAGCCCGGCCAGGGCCGGCTCGGCCCTGATGGACCTGGTCAGCTCCAGCCCGTCGCAGTTGGGCATGTCGACGTCGGTCACGACCAGGTCGGCCGGGGCATCGGCGAGCGCGGCCAGCGCCTGGTGGCCGTCGCCGGCGGTCCGCACCCGGTAGCCGGCCTGCTCGAGGATCGAGCGCTCCAGCTCGCGGACCACGGCGGTGTCGTCCACGACCAGGACGCTGGCCTCGACCGCCGGCTCTGGCGGTCGGAACGGATCGACGCCGCCGTCGGCGGCACCAGGCCGTCCACCTGCGGTCGACCGGATCCACCTGGCCCTGTCCACCAGGCCGGACACGTCCAGCACGAGCAGGATGGACCCGTCGGGCTCGAGGGCGGCCCCGGCGAGCAGCTCCAGCCGGGGCAGGAGCCGCCCCAGGTCGTTGACGACCACGTTGCGCTGGCCCAGCAGGGCCTCCACCCGGAAGGCGTGCCTGCGGGTCATGCTGGCCACCACCACGGCCGGCCGGTCGCCGGCCGGCGCCTCCGCGCGGCCCCCGGAGCTTCCCAGGGTGGCGGCCAGGTCGGAGACGGGCAGGACCTGGTCGCGCACCCTGATGACGGCCTGGCCCTCGACGTGGTCCTCGGACCAGCCGGGCGCCTCGGCGCTCACCACCGAGTGCATCGGGATGGCAAAGCGCCGGCCGGCCGTCTCCACCAGCAGGCAGGGGAGGACGGCCAGGGTGATGGGGACGCTGAGGCGGAACTCGCAGCCCGAACCGGGTTCGGAGCGCACCTCGACCCGGCCACGGACCGCGGCCAGACTGGTCCGGACGACGTCCAGGCCGACCCCCCTGCCCGACACCTCCGAGACCGCGGCCGCGGTCGAGAGCCCGGAGCGGAAGATGGCGTAGAGCGCCTCGCCGTCGCCGACGCCGTCGAGGTGGCCGCCCGCCTCGCCGGCGCGCTGGCGCACCCGCTCCAGGTCGATGCCCTGGCCGTCGTCGGTCACCGTCACCACGACCTCGGAGCCGAGCTGCGTCGCCTGGACGGTGACCGTGCCCCGGGGCGGCTTGCCGGCCGCCAGCCGCCCCTCGGGGTCCTCGATGCCGTGGTCGATGGCGTTGCGGACCAGGTGGAGGAGGGGGTCGGCGACCTGCTCGAGGACGCCGCGGTCGAGCTCGGTTTCCTGGCCGCGCACCTCCAGCTCCACCGCCTTGCCGAGCGAGCGGGCCAGGTCCCGGCCGGCCCGGCGCAGCGGCTCGGCGATGGTGCCGAAGGGGACCATGCGGGCCTGGAGGGTCCGCTCCTGGAGGCGCTCGAGGATGCGGGTCAGGTCACCCAGCTCGGGGACGCCGGCCGGGTCGGCGCCGAGCTGGTCGGTGACCAGGCGCCCGACCCGCAGGGCGGCCGCCGACGCCTCGCCCACCAGCCGGACCATGTCGTCCAGCCGCTCCACCGGCAGCCGGATGGTCTTGCGCCGAGGCCGGCGCGCCGGGGGCAGGGCGGCCGGCGCCGCTGCCGAGGGCGGCGGGCCGGGCGGCCCTTGGTCGGCCACCACCGGGGCGGCGGGCGGCGCCGGGGCAGGCGCCGGGGCGGGCGGGGGGCGGTCGCGGAGCGTTGCCACCAGCCGGTCGGCGTGGTCGCCGCGGTCGTCGCCGGCGAGGACCGCCGGGACCATCTCGCGCATCCCGTCGACGGCGCCGAGCAGGGCGTCGACCAGCTCCGGGCTGGCGGTGGCGTCGCCGCGGCGCAGGCCCTCAAGGATCTCCTCCATGGCGTGGGCGACCCGCAGCACGTCGGCCAGTCCGACCACGGCGGCGGCGCCCTTGAGGGTGTGGGCCTCGCGGAACACCGACGAGAGCAGCTCCTGGTCGCCGCCGTTGCGCTCCAGCTCCAGCAGCAGCTCGCTCAGGGTGGCCAGCCGCCCCTCGGCCTCCTCGGCGAACATCGCCCGGAAGCGGGCCTCCTGGCCGGTGACCTCCACCTCAGCGTCCCCCCGGCTGGTGGACCTGCTCGGTCAGGGCCAGAGGGTCCAGCATCACCGCGATCCGCTCCCCGGCGGCGTAGGCGCCGACCGTCCCCCTGGCCCGGGTCGGGCCGACCAGCCAGGCCAGCTCGGCCGGCTCGGGCATCCCGGTGACGGCGAGCGCCGCCGGGCCGTGGGCGCTCTGGACCACCACCGCGAACGGGCAGCCAGGCGGCGAGTCGAGGCCGAGCAGGGCGGCGGTGTCCAGCAGGGGCATGATCTGCCCGCGCACGTTGAGCAGCCCGCGGACGGTCGCCGGAGCCGTCGGGACCTCGGTGACGTGCGGGTCGGCGACCACCTCCTGGAGGGCGACCGGGGGCAGCGCGAACCAGTTCCGCCCCACCGGCAGCAGGATGGCGCGGGTCATGGCCGCCTCAGCGCTGCTCGCCGGCGGGCGCTGCGGTCTGCTCGAGGTCGGCGGCCAGCGAGGCCAGCCGGTCGGCGGAGGTCGCGATCTGCTGGGCGGTGGCCGACACCTGTCCGCTCGAGCTCGAGATCTGGGCCATCGTCACCACCACCTGCTCGGTGGCCGAGCGCTGCTGCTGGGTGGTGAGGCGGACCCGGGCGGTGGCGTCGGCCACCTCGCCGAGCAGGCTCAGGCCCTCCTGCATCTGGCGGGCGCTGTGCTCCATGTTGACCACGGTGGCGTTGGACTCCGACTGGGCCCCCTCGATCACCTTGGCGATGTCGGCCGCCGACGCCTTGGAGCGCTCGGCCAGGCGGCGCACCTCGTCGGCCACCACCGCGAACCCGCGGCCGCCGTCTCCGGCCCGTGCCGCCTCGATGGCGGCGTTGAGGGACAAGAGATTTGTCTGGTCGGCGATCTCGTTGATGAGGGCGATGGTGACCCCGACCTCGGCCACCCGGTCGGCCAGGGCGAGGGTGCGCTCGCCCGAGGCCCGGATGTCGAACTGCGCCTGCTCCAGGTTGTCCCGGGTGGTGCCGGCCTGGCCGGCGACGTGGTCGACCGTCTCGGCGATCGAGGCGGCGGCCCGGGCCAGCTCCTCCATGGTCGCCGAGGTCTCGGTGACCCCGCTGGACTGGTCGGCGGTGGTGGCGGCCAGCAGCTGGACGGCGCTCGAGAGCTGGTCGGCGTTGCTCCTGATGTTGGCCCCGACGGTGTGGAAGGGCCGGGCGATGTCCCGCAGGACCAGGCGGATCAGGCACAGCGCCAGCGCCACCGCGGCCAGGGTGGCCAGCAGCGGCAGCAGGAGCGTCCTGCGCCCGGCGGCGGCCGTCGCCCGCTCGGCCCGCGCCGTGACGGCGTCGAGGCCGCCGGCCGCCCCCGCCGACAGCCCGCCCAGCAGCTCCTCCAGCCGCGGGCCGGTGGGGTCGACCTCGCGCTCGGCGAGCCGGCGGGCCTCGGCCGTCCTGCCCGAGCGGCGCAGCTCCATGGCGCGGTCGCCGGCGGCCTGCTCGGCGGCCAGCAGCCGGTCGGCCTCGGCCAGCGCGGCCTGCTCGGGCGGGCCCAGCCCGGCCCCGGCCAGCTCGGCCCGCCAACGCCGCAGGCCGTCCCGCGCCTGCTGGACCCTCGAGGCGTCGGCGGGGTCGGCGGTGGCCAGGAACCGGGCAAGGGCGCCCTGCTCGACCAGGTACGACGCCCGCAGCTCGCCGGCCGCGCGGGCCTTGGGCCCAGCGGAGCCGGCGCCGTCCCCGACGACGTCGCCGAGGTCGCCGACCACGTCCCGCTGGGCCACGGTGACGGCCAGCAGGGCCACCACGAACACCCCGACCAGCAGGGCGAGATAGCCCCTGACCGTCATCCGCATGTCCAGCTCCCGGCTCGGACCATTTCTCAAGGTATCGGGTGCGGGCCGGGCCGGTTGAGCCCGGGGCGGCGTTGACGGGCGCCCGGCGTGCGGTCTTGGATGGGCGGCGTGGACACCTGGGACCCCGGGCAGTACCAGCGGTTCGCGGGCGAGCGGGCCGCGCCCTTCCACGACCTGCTGTCGCTGGTCCGGCCCGTGCCCGGCGGCCGGGTGGTCGACCTCGGCTGCGGCAGCGGTGAGCTGACCGCCCAGCTCCACCGGCGGCTGGAGGCGGCCGCGACCCTCGGCCTTGACAGCTCGCCGGCCATGCTGGAGCGGACGGCCGCCGTTGCCGGGAACGGCCTCCGGTTCCAGCTGGGCGACATCGGGCGGTTCACCGAAGGCGGCTGGGACGTGGTCTTCTCCAACGCCGCCCTGCACTGGCTGCCCGACCACGAGGGGCTGCTGGCCCGGCTGGTGGCCGGCCTGAACCCGCAGGGGCAGCTGGCCGTGCAGATGCCGGCCAACCACGACCACCCCTCGCACGTCGTGGCCGCCGAGGTCGCGGCCGAGGAGCCGTTCCGGACGGCCCTTGGCGGCTACCGCCGGCGCTCGCCGGTACGGGCGCCGGAGTGGTACGCGGAGCTGCTCGACCGCCTCGGCCTCGCCGACCAGCACGTCCGGCTCCAGGTGTACCTCCACCGCCTGGCCGCCCGCGACGAGGTGGTCGAGTGGGTCAAGGGGACCCTGCTCACCGACTACCAGTCCCGCATGCCGGCCGAGCTGTTCGAGCAGTTCCTGGACGCCTACCGCGAGCGCCTGCTGCCCCTCCTGGACGACAGCCGTCCCTACCGCTACCCGTTCAAGCGGGTACTGCTGTGGGGACGCGCCCCGGACCGCGGCCCTGGGCGTGGCGAACCCACCCGGCTGGGTGCCGGGTCCCCCGGTGGGGGAGCGTAACCCGTCGCCGGGACCGGCGAGCGGGGTCGTCCACAGCCCGGTTGCCTAGTGGCGCTGGCAGGAAGGGCAGAAGGTGGTGCCGCGGCCGGCGAGGGCGACCTTGCGGAGGGGGGTGGCGCAGCGGGGGCAGGGCCGGCCGGCCTGGCCGTAGGCGATCAGGAAGTCGGCGTTGCGGCCGCTGGAGCCGTTGACCATGCGGTAGTCGCGGAAGGTGGTGCCCTCGCGATCGATCGCCTCGGCCAGGACCCGCCGGATGGCGCCGTGCAGGGCGAAGGCCCGGCGGGGGCCGACCCGGCGCGAGGCCGGGTGGATGCGCGACAGCCACAGCGCCTCGTCGGCGTAGATGTTGCCGACCCCGGCCACCGGCCGCTGGCCGAGCAGGTACGGCTTGACCGGGGCGCGGGTGGCGGCCAGGTCGCGGGCGAAGCGGGCCGGGTCGAACTCCTCCGACAGCGGCTCGGGCCCGAGCCGGGCCAGGGTCGGCAGCGGCCCGTAGGCGCCGGCCTCGACCACGGCCAGGCCGCCGAAGCGGCGCACGTCCCGGAAGACCAGCTCGCGGCCGTCGTCAAGGGCGATCCGGGCCCTGGCGTAGGCGTCGGCCGTCCCGAAATGCAGCACCCCGGTCATGCCCAGGTGCAGCACCAGCTCGAGCCCCTGGTCGAGGGGGCAGAGCAGGAACTTGCCCCGCCGCCCGACCGCCTCCACCCGGCGCCCGCACAGCCGGTCGGGGGCATGGAAGCGTCGCTGGGTGTCGGCCCAGACGGCCAGCACCCGCCGGCCCGCCAGCTCCGGTTCGAGCTGCCGACGGACCGACTCGACCTCGGGAAGCTCCGGCATGCTCCCAGCCTACCGGGGCGGGGAGACAGGGGGCCGGGGGAGGTCGTCGGGGACGGGGGCGCCGTCGGGCCAGCAGCCGATGCCGGCCAGGAACCCGGCGAGCCCGGGCGACAGGAGGTAGCCGGGCAGCTCGTCGAGCCCGACCAGCCGGGCGTCGGCGGCGTCGCCGCCGGCCACGGGCACGGCGTCGTCGGCCAGCTCGGCCCAGAGGTCGACGATCAGGTAGTGGAAGCCCTCGCCGATCCGCTCGACCACCCCGGCGATCTCGCCGACGGCCGCCTCCAGCCCCGTCTCCTCCAGGAGCTCCCTGGCCGCCGCCACGGCGATGGTCTCGCCCCCCTCGACCCGCCCCCCGGGCAGCGACCAGCGACCCTTGTGGGGCGGGTTCCCCCGCTCGACCAGCAGCAGCCGGCCCGCCCGGTCCCGGGCCACCAGCCCGACCGCCACCACCGGCCGCGGAAGCTCCTCGCGCATGGCGTTGCCTCAGGCGTCCGCCGTGCCCGGCGGCACGACCCATTCGCATGCCTGGCCGGTCGCGGCGGCCACCCGATCGAAATCACGGTCGTAGTGGAGGACGACGAGGTTGCTCTGCTCGGCGATCGCCGCGACAAGGAGGTCGGGTAGCCGCACGGTTCGGTGCTGGCCGTGTCGGGCCAGGTCACCCTGGACCTGGAGCGCCCGCCGTTCCGACCGGTCTTCGGTCGGCACCCAGCTGTAGGCGTGGGCGAGCTGGTGGATCAGCCGCTGGTGGTCGTCGCCGCTGCGGGCGCTGAAGCCGAGCTCCAGGGCGGTCACGGCGCAGATCGCCAGCTCGCCGGCGATGGCGAGCCGGTCCAGCCTTGCCGCGACCGCCGGCTTGGGCCAGCGGGCGGCGGCGCTGGTGTCGATCAGGTAGCGGGCCGCCATGCCTGCGCCATCACCTCGGGATCGTCGAGGTCCAGGCCCTCGAGCGTGTGCATGTCGCGCAGGTGCTCGCCGGTGACCCGGGACCGGACGATCTCGCGCAGCGCTCGGTCGATGGTGTCCTTGATCGTCGTGGTGCCGAGAAACGACTTCGCGGCGTCCAGCAGCTCGGGATCGATCTCCACCAACGTTCGACGATACGACATATCATCACCCCGGTCCCAATGATATACAGATCTAAGAGAATTGTATATCTAGAAGGTGGTGGCACTGGAGAAGGCGAACCGGTCGATGGCCAGGGCGGGGGCGCGGGCGGCGCCGTAGCCGTCCTCGGCGGCCAGCTCGGTCTCGGACCCGACGGCCCGCACCGAGGCCAGAGCGTCCAGGATCGACTGGGTGAAGCGCAGGTTGCGCACCGCCCCGGTGACCCGGCCGTCCTCGACCCAGAAGGTGCCGTCGCGGGTCATGCCGGTGATGGTGGTGTCCATCAGGTTGACCAGGTTGGTGTAGTGGAAGCGGGTGACCAGCAGGCCCCGCTCCATGCCGGCGACCAGCTCGGCCTGGGGCGTCCGGCCGGGCAGCATCGCCAGATGCATGGGCCGGGCCCCCTCGGCCGACGGGGCCGGCAGGCCGTGGCCGGTGGGCTCGACCCCGTGGCCGGCCGCGGCCCGGAAGTCGTAGACCAGGCCGGCGGCGACGCCCTGGTCGATCAGGGTCACCCGGCGCTTGGGCACGCCCTCGAAGTCGAAGCCGACCCCGATGGTGTCGGCGGCCGTGGCGTCGTCGACGATGTTGACCAGCGGGGAGCAGACCCGCTGGCCGAGCCGGCCGACCAGAAAGCTGCGGCCCTCGTCATAGGCCTTGGCCCCGAAGCCGAGCCAGCCCAGCCACTGGACCATGACCGAGGCCGCGTTGGGCTCGAGCACCACCGGGTAGGTGCCGGGGGCCAGCTCGTGCGGCTCGCGGCTGTCCACGG
>Ga0307278_10001388_pt1 | contig 12067 bp, 7 predicted proteins | sample ER_DNA_117_FD_194482 | JGI IMG/M metagenome (GOLD analysis project Ga0307278, IMG submission 194482) | Bulk soil microbial communities from the East River watershed near Crested Butte, Colorado, United States - ER_DNA_117 | ecosystem: Environmental > Terrestrial > Soil > Floodplain | place: USA... | reverse complement strand
CACTCGCATCGAATGGCTCACGCAAAATTATCCACAAGTTCGCGAGGCGTTGCCAGGCACAGATGAAATGGCCGGAAAAGTCGGCGCAGCTGCGGGAACAGTTGGGAACATCTTGCTAAGATCGACACTTGGTTTGGTCGGCGGCGTGGCCAGCTTTGTGTTGGCCGTTCTGTTACTTATTTTTGTGCTCGCTAACCCAAAGCCACTCGTAGCCGCGTACCTCGCGCTTGCACCCGATCGTTACCGCGAACAAGCGCATCGCACTCTCGCGCGGCTCATGCGACAAATGATTGCCTGGGCGCGCGGCGTCGCTATCAATGGCGTCATCACTGGCGTATCGATAGGCGTGTTGCTTGCGCTGGTTGGGGTGCAGCCGGCGCTCATGTTCGGCGTATTCGCGTTTCTCGGCGAATTTCTGCCAAGCATCGGCGCGTTTCTTGTTTCCATTCCCATTCTGCTGGTGGCGCTAAGCCTGGGCGCGACAAAATTCTGGCTCGCTCTCGGCGTGATCGTTTTGGTTTACCAGATCGAATTGAATGTTCTTGTGCCGGGCGTGCTCGGCAAAGAAATGCGATTGCATCCGGTCAACATTTTGTTTTTTACGCTGGCGACCGCGACCTTGTTCGGGCTGCTGGGAGTTTTTCTCGCTGTCCCCGCCGCCGCGCTGATGCAAATCGTAATCGATGAATTTTACTTGCAACCGCGCAGGCCCGATTACGCCGCAATTGATCGAGAAGCAGCGGCGCTCGTGGAAGGCAGGAAATGAAGACTGTAGCGGCAGCCGTGCCGCCTGCGAAATCTAAATCGTCGCAGCCGACACGGCTGCCTCTACAGCGCCCTGAACCAGCGTTCTTGCCGCGTAGCCAACAACGTTGTCACCAAATTTTTTGAAGATTTGCTTTACTTCTTCAATCCGCTCAAGAGATACTGCGATTGATTTAGCGGCTTGCCGCCAAGGCGCGAAGGAACGAACGGACAATGTTAAAGACAATAGTCACTGCTTTCGTACTGCCATTGCTTCTGTTTTTTGGACCGTCGGAGACTCGCTCAAGTCCCCCCAAAACTGCTGACACCCAGGGGCAGAGCGGGACGCTTCAAAAGATGATCGTGGAAAATGGAACGGTCGCCATCGATCTCGATCTGGACCGGCTCAACGCAGACGGCTCACTAGTTGCAAGAGTGGAGCAACTGCGTTTCGATGTAGCGGCCAATTCCTTTTTCAGCATCCTCGTGCTTAACGATCTTCTGCGCGGCCCTGAGCAAGGGTCGATGGCGCTAGTCCCCCGATACTCGGCGGTCCTTCCCTCGGCGTTAGGGGATTCCATCAATCAGCTCGCTGTGGAAAAGCTCCCTTCGGCCGAGCGCCTCGATCTTGCCGTGCGCGACGCAAAGACAGGCTTCACGTTTTTCAACATCGAAGGACAGCAGTACGATTACGATGCCAAAGGGCGGTCACTTAGCATCCAGGGTGGACGGCTTTTGATCTCGAAAGAGTTTGCCAACGCGCTCGGCCGGCCCTCAGATGCCAGTTCTGCGGTTGGAAAAATCTCCATTTCCGCCACGATGCAACCTATCGAGATCACGCAACTGGTGAATGGCGAGGTTAAGTCGGTGGTCATGCCCCCGTTGAACGGCGCAGCCGGCTCGGGAACGCCGGCGCTGGTTCCGGGGCCTGATGTCATCGTTGGAGATCTGCCAGAAATGGCGCAATACGGAAGTACCGGAAACTTCGTCGGGCTGGGAATTGGAACAACCTCTTGTAACAACGGCGACCAGCCACTGCACTGGTTTGCATTGCCCAATACCGATCATCCCGTAATCCCGCAAAATTTCTACCGCATGAGCGGCGGGACAAGTAACACCGACCGCTTTGAGCAGATCGGCCAATCCTGGCTTAAACACGCCTTTTTCGCATTGGAGGGAGACGCCTGTAGCTTTGGCTGTAACACCAGCGGCTGCTCTACTGGCTCCAATCTATGCCCAGGATGCTCCGATCCTTACGACTCCAGTTTAAATGCGAGTCAGACTGGGATAGGCTCGCGCGCGTGGGTGAACCCATTTACGGGCGTCTTCCCATCGGGCGCCAACAATCACACCGGTCACAGTCACACTGGCACATCGCACCGGGTCACCGTGGCAACCAGCGACCTGGATCCATCGCAAAATCCCGGTGCGACCTATTTCGCCGAAGGCCAGTATGTCACTCCGCACGAATACGCCTGGTGCCAATCGCATCCCGGACAATGCAACATGTACAACAACGCTTCCTACCGTCAGTTTACTGTCACCGGCGGCCCGACCAATTTCACATTTTCGGGTCTTGGCTCGACGGTGCGGATGCAGCCTGCCATCATGGCCTGGGCAGGCGCGACAGTGAACCAGATCGAGCCCGATCCAGGAAATGACGGGATTATATTCGTTGGTTACAAAGTAACAGGGCCAAATGCCGGGCTGTGGCATTATGAATACGCCATCTATAATGAGAATCTTGATCGCGCCATCCAATCCTTCGAAGTCGTTTATCCAGGTTTTCCGCCGGCCCTGACGAATGTCGGGTTCCATTCGCCTCCTCAAGAACCCGGCTGGGCAAACGATGGCACATTTAATAACCAGGGTTACAGCAGCACTTCGTGGACTTTCACTCAAACTTTCCCGTCTGCGACTTGGAACTGCGAAACATTCGCACAGAACCAAAATGCGAATGCAGTTCGCTGGGGCACATTGTATAATTTCCGGTTTGATTCCAGCGCTGAGCCGGCGGCTAGCACTGCAAACATTAGTTTCTTTAAGACAGGTGCGCCAGTTTCCGTTCCAATCCAGGCACCTAACATGTCAGATCAGACCCCGACGCCTACGCCTACGCCAACGCCAACGCCAACGGCCACGGCCACTGCAACAGCTACACCAACGGCGACTGCTACCGCGACCGCGACCGCAACAGCTACAGCTACAGCCACTGCTACGGCTACGCCTACGGCAACGGCCACTGCGACTGCAACTCCTACACCAACAGCTACTCCACGGCCTACGCCATCACCAAGGTCTACCCCGGGGCCAAGGCCTCATCCAACTTCGCCGCCGCGCCCGTAGCCGGTATGACAAGATCAGATTATCAGTTACCAAAAATAGTTCGGTAACACTCTCAATACCCAACATTCAACATTCAACGCTCAATGAGAAGTTCTAAGACATTACTCGCACTAATACTCACCACTGCACTTGGCTGGACCGCCGCACATTCAGTGAGCGCGGCAATTATCAATATCTTTCCCAGTAAAGACAATACTCTCTACGAGTTCGATCCGGCTGAGGGCGACTTCAGCAACGCCCTTGGCAATCACTTCTTCACCGGTGTGACAGTCATGGCTGAAATCCGGCGAGGCGTGCTCGCCTTCAATATCGCGGGAAGCATTCCGCCCGGCTCAACGATCACAGGTGTGAGCCTCAGCATGAATATGTCCCGCGGTTTCAACGATACTGCGCGAACGACTGAGCTGCACAAGCTGCTTGCCGACTGGGGGGAGGGAACCTCTCACGCACCTGGAGAAGAAGGTGAGGGAGCGCCGGCTACGCCCAACGATGCCACATGGCGGCACCGTTTCTTCGACACGATTTTTTGGGCCATGCAAGGCGGCGACTTTTCTGCCACGGTGAGCGCGAGTCAGTCGGTTGGCCCCATCGGACAGTACATGTGGAACTCAGCGCAAATGGTTGCCGACGTGCAATCGTGGTTGGACAATCCGGCCAGCAACTTTGGCTGGCTCGTGTTGGGAGACGAGTCGGGCAGCGGGACGGCGAAACGGTTCGACACTCGCGAGAGCGCCAGCCCGCCTGTGCTGACTATCGAATTCATACGAGCTCTCCCCACCCCGAGGCCACGTCCCACTCCCCCGCCTCGTCCGGTGACCTAGCCCGTTCGTCAGCATGCCGGCATTGTTTGGATTGTAGGGCAGGCGCTCCGCCTGCCATTCTGATTGAATGGGACATCCTCCGCGCATTCCCGTATGGTTGCGTTGGGACCAGTCGGTCATCTATTTCGCCACGATCTGCGTAGCTGATCGCAAACCAGTCCTTGCAAACAACGAGGCTTTTGATGCGTTCATGGTTGCTGCATCGAAGCTGCGGCATTGGCACATCCTCGCGGCAATCCTGATGCCTGACCATCTCCATGTCGTTGTTACTCCCAGGGAAAATCGTGAAGCTAAACTTGGAAACTTTTCCGCTGCATTAAAGCGCTGGATGCGCGAAGAACTAAAAGCTTCATGGAAGTGGCAGCCCGGCTGCTTCGATCGGCTGTTGCGCTCCGATGAATCGCTGCACAACAAATGGCTTTACGTCCAGGAAAATCCAGTGCGTGCAGGACTTGTGGAACGGTGGGAAGATTGGCCGTATCGATACGAATTCAACGACGTAAACGGCAAGCGGAGCGCTTGCCCTACAATTTTGAAGTAACGATGTGTTACCCAGCTTCAGCGATGTAACGCTTATGCGTCAGCGCTCGTTAGGCATCTGGTTCCCGGCACTGAGTTGGGTTGCTTGCTGGAAATGTTTCTCAGCCAACTCGGTCATACCCAGGTCCTGAAGCCGGCGTCCGAGCATCCAGTGGTAAAGCGGATTATTGGGAGTGAATTGGTCTGCTTGTTTTTCATGAGCACTTGCTTCTTCGAGTTTGCCTAACGAGCGGTGCGCACCGGCAAGCTCGTTATTGGCCAAAGCCAAACGCGCGTTTCGCTGCACCGCGTCAGTCCAAACCGAAATAGCTTCCTCCCTGCGACCGAGCTGCCAAAGCGATTCGCCTTTTTCCTGGCGCGCGAGAATCAAGTCATCTCTTTCCGCCAACGCTTCATCCAGACTCGTCCGCGCTTCTTCGTAACGCGCCACACGATTGAGGATCGCGCCGCGATAATAAAGGCTTAAAGCTTTGCTCTCGCCTTTTTGGTGAGCCCCGGCCTGACTAAGCAATTGGACGGATTGCTCCGCGTTACCCGACAAATATTCAAACCAGGCGAGTTTCGGCAACGCTTCGCTATTAGCAAAAAGCCCGAGCTTTGCAGCGGCTTCAAAATGTTGTTTCCCATTGAGGATGTTCTCCCGATCCTCCGGACGAAGCCATCGGGCGGGATTTGCCTGCGCGAGTGCAAGCTCGTCGGGCACCTGGATTTTCCCGAACGCGCGATTGCCCAGGAACTCGTGATAGCGCACCCAGCCACTGTGCGCGTTCAATCCGATCCAGGCGCAGGCGAAGGTTGCAAATGCCCAGCCGGCCTTTCGAATTTTTCCTGAAGACTTCAAATTGAAACGGTAAAAGGACAATTCCTTTGCCCGAACCAATCTCCACATTTTCAGAGTGAGAAATGTGGTAACCGTCGCGCAGCCGAGCGCCATCAGGAATGGGACCAAGGCGTACACACCGCGAACAGCAAGAAAACTTCCCAGAAACGCCAGCGCGCCGATGATTTCTTCAGGCCACGTCAGCGAATAATTTTTTCGGATCGCGTCCGATTTGGGAACCAGGATTGTCGGTTTCCCGAAACCGAAATAGAGAGCGTCGTTGGGACAAACGCTCACGCAATCCATGCACTTCATACAACCTGGATCGACCACCATCCCGTACTGTTTCACCTCCGCGTGCACCAGGACGTTCGAAGTGCACGTTGCAGTGCAGTGGCCGCATTGATTACAAGCAGGCGTGACGCGGATCTTTCCGGGCGAGAACTTATCGGCAAGACCAAAAAATCCGCCGTAAGGACAGGCATAGGTGCAAAAGCCTTTTTGCCCCAAAAAATAAACTGTTACGAAACCGCAGATGAAAAGAAAAGGGATGGCCACTGCAACAGAAGGGAAAGTCTGCCAAAAGTTAGTGGTCACCAGATGATTGGTGAATTTCGGGATAATCTGCGCGTGCTCCGGATTCCAGAACAACCGATAGGCGGTGGGCCAGACAAACATATACAGCGCGCCGATGAGCGGGACATACACCAATAGCCGCGATCGAAACGGCTTTGGATGGAGACCAATTTTCTTTAGGAACCAGCCGCAGAGATCCTGCAGAGCGAGAATGTGACAACCCCAACCGCAGACGAAGCGCCCGAAGATCAGCGTCGCCAGGATTGCCAGAGTAAAAAAGATGAAGCCCGCGTTGACGAATCCCTTTTGCAAGGTGTGCATTGTCTCCGAAGGCTCGATAGGCGAGACCGTCTTGCCCATGATTCGCCACTGAATGATGTGCGCGATCATGAACAAGTTCAGAGCCATCAGTGCGGCCGCGCGCCACCGGCCGGTTTTTGATTTGCGAATACCGGTTTTTTGAACCGGAGAATTTTTGAAAATCCAGCGTCGCCGGGAGATCGGCTCCGTCGTTTTCAATTCCCGGCTGACGCACCCACTTTTCACAAGGTTCGCGAATTTACGCCAAAACACGGCGGACGCCAACGCTACGATAAATCGCCAGAATCCAAAAAAATCGTTACCAAATTTTTAAAGATTTTCTTTACTTCTCCGGCCTGCTTATGAGAGGTGTTGAACTCTCCTCAGGACGTAGCCAACAACCAGAGGACCGAAGAAAATGAAGATAATACTCGCTGCTTTCACGCTCCCATTGCTTTTGCTTTTCGCGCCGGCTGATATCCACTCGGGCAATTCCCCCGCAAACAAAAGTCCGGGTAACCACGGCGAGAGCGGGACACTTCAGAAGATGATTGTGGCCAGCGGAAGCGTGATCATGGACCTCGATCTGAACCGGATCAACGGAATGAGCTCCACAACAGGAAAATTGGAGACATTGCATTTTGCCGTTGCGGCGAATTCTTTCTTTTCGGTTCTTGTTTTTAATAATGTGTTACGCGCGCCGGAGCCGGGCTCGATGGGACTGGTGCCGCAAAATAGCGTCGCGCTTCCTACAGTATTAACTGCCTCGCTCAAGAGGCTGGCTATCGAAAAGCTCCACGGGAGCGAACCTTTCGACATCGCGGTGCGCGATGCCATGAGCGGGTTTGTGTTTTTTAATGTCGAAGGAAACCTCTATGACTACGACGCCAGCGCTCAGTTGCTTGGCATCAACGGTGGACGGCTTCTGATCTCAAAAGAGTTTGCCAGCGCGCTCGGGCGGCGAGCGGACACCGGTTTGGTGGTTGGAAAAATCTCTGTGCAAACAGCGATGCAGCCGATCGAGATCACACAGTTGGTTAATGGCGCGCCCAAATCGGTGGTCATGCCGCCGCTGCGAGGCGCAGCCGGAGATGAAGCTCCAACACTGGTGCAGGGACCCGATGTCATTGTTGGGGACCTGCCCGAAATGGCACAATTCGGCAGCGCCGGAACGCAGGTCGGTCTCGGGATAGGAACAACTTCGTGTAACAACGGCAACCAGCCAATCGATTGGTTCGCATTGCCCAACACAGATCACCCGGTCATTCCGCAGAACTTCTATCGGATGAGCGGCGGTGCCAATAACAACGAGCGCTTTGAACAGGTTGGTCAGTCGTGGATGAAACACGCGTTCCTGGCATTAGAAGACAACGCTTGCGGCTTTGGCTGCAACACCAGTGGTTGCACCACGGGCTCGCATCTGTGCCCGGGCTGCTCCGACCCGTACGGCTCCGGGCTGAATGCGGACCAAAATAGCATCGGTTCGCGTGCGTGGGTCAATCCTTTCACTGGCGTTTTTCCCTCGAATGCGGACGATCACAGCGGCCACAGCCACAACGGCGTGTCGCACAGGGTTCTGGTTGAGGCTAACGATTTGAACACAACAATGAATCAAGGCGCGACCTATTTCGCTGAAGCGCAATACGTAACCCCGCATGAGTACGCGTGGTGCCAGGCCCATCCAGGGGAATGCAACATGTTTAACAACGCTTCCTATCGTCAGTTCTCGGTCACCGGCACTACAAGTTTCACATTTTCGCCTCTTGGCTCGACCGTACGAATGCAATCTGCCATCGAAGCATGGGCGGGCACAGGTGCGACAGTAACTCAGATCCAGCCTGATCCAGGTAACGATGGCATCTGGTTCATGGGATACAAGGTGACTAACCCTACTACTGGGGTTTGGCACTACGAATACGCTCTTTATAACCAAAACCTGGATCGGGCTATTCAATCTTTCAGCGTCCCTTTGGGAACTGGAGTGAATGTAAGTAACATCGGGTTCCATGCGCCACCTCAACATCCCGGCTGGCTGAATGATGGTACACAAAACAACGCTGGGTATTCGAGCACGCCGTGGACTCCCACACAGACCGCCGATTCTCTGACTTGGGCGACGGAGACCTTTGGGCAAAATCAGAACGCGAATGCAATTCGCTGGGGCACCTTGTATAACTTTAGATTCGATTCCGACCAGGCGCCGCACATTACGACTGCGACCGTGAGTTTCTTTAAGACCGGCTCGCCGGTGCCGGTTCTAATCCAGGCTCCTGTGCTGGCAGACGCGACGCCAACTCCGACACCAACGGCAAGCCCGTCAGTTACGCCTACACCCACGCCGACACCTACTCCAACCGCAACTGCGACGCCGTGCGATACCGGCCTAATCCAAAACGAAGGATTCGAGACTGGCAGCTTTCCACCATGGGTGATTGACGGCAATAACGCCACGCCGGTGGTGACCAATACGCAAGCACACAGCGGAACGTTCTCCGGATTCGCCGGCGACGCACCCGATGGCTTCTGCGGCTTCCCTGGCGGCGAGGCTCTTGGAGACAGCTCATTCTATCAGCAATTCACCGTTCCTGCGGGTACCAGCACGCTGAGCTTCTGGCACTGGGACTGCACCACTGACAGCATCACATTCGACTGGCAGGACGCTTACATCACGGACAGCTCCGGTAACATCCTGCAAACCATCTTCCATCAGTGTTTAGATGGAGAGACCTGGATCAACCAGCAGGTGGACATGACGCCGTTTGCGGGGCAAACCGTGCGCATCAAATTCCTGGTGCATGAGGATGCCTTCGGCGACCTCACTGGCATGTATGTGGACGACGTGATTCTATACCAACCGTGTGGAACTCCGTCCCCGACACCTACGGCAACTGCGACTGTGACAGCCACAGCAACGCCGACTGCAACTGCCACAGCGACAGCTACGCCAACAGCAACAGCAACAGCTACAGCCACAGCCACTGCTACAGCCACAGCCACAGCCACTGCTACTCCAACCCCAACACCAACTTCCACGCCGAGACCCACGCCCACACCAAGGTCTCAGCCCACCCCGAGGAGTCGTCCCACTCCGCCACCTCGCCCGTAGAAATGGTGATTAGTCATCCGTGACTAGTGGTCAGTTGCAGGGGGATCGGCTTGTCACGCCGTAGCCCCGCGATTGCGGGGCGAAGGCGGATGATCCCGGGCATTTTCGCGAAACAAAAGGCGTCCATCAGAACGCGGTGAAACATCTTCTGTAGAGGCAGCCGTGTCGGCTGCAATCGTCGGGTTTCGCAGGCGACACGCCTGCCGCTACAGCCACGCTCGATCGTACCCGACGAATCGAGACGAATAATTAGTGTTCATTAGCGTTCATTCGTGGTTAGTTGTAAGAGGAGAGAAAAACATGCGACCAAGGTGTGTCTTGATTTTGATGTTGATGGCCCAACTATGCTCCGTCATGGCCCAGACACCGTCTCCGAACCTGATTGGCAAGTGGAATGTGGAGATCATTTTCGGGAATGAAGATCACCGCTCATTGCGCTTTGAGGCGCAAGGCACCGGAAAAGGCACTTTTCTGCTATTGGACCCAAAGTTAAACGCGTGGGGACCCGCCAAGCCTTCGGAGGCAAAGTGGAGTCGTGGTGAAGGAAAGTCGGTCACCTTCTCGGGTCCGGTGGAATTTATGATCGGTAACGTCGGGCGTGATGCGGGGACATTGGTGTTCACAGGAAAATTTGAAACATCAGACTTGATCACGGGCGAGGTGGAATTCTCCCCGCTCGTGGGAGACCGGCCGTCGAAACACGGCACATTCAGAGCGGTGCGCACAGGCGGCGGATAAAGCCCGTCGCGCAGACTCGAAGAGTCGATTGGAAATTAGCCGGTGGTGCCAACCACCGGGCTCCGACAATAAAAGCATCAAGCCCCGGCAGGGGCGTCGTAGATTAAACGTAACGTTCGTCGAATTCCACGCCGTGGCGGCGTAGCAATTCCAAATATTCCTCGCGAAACGTGCGCGTGCGATGATGCTCCGCTTGTTGTTCAATGTAGTGCCGGACTGCTTCGCGTTGTGAGGCGCTTACGGTAAATGCGCCGTAGCCTTCCTGCCATGCGAAGCCACGCATGCCGATCTCGTTGTGTACCCAACCGGAAGAAACCGCTTTTAGCTCGCGAAGCACATCAGCCAAACGGTGCGTCGCGCGCAGGCCGATCAGCAAATGCACATGATCGGAGACGCCGCCCACGCTCTCGGCAATTCCATCGGCGGTGCGAATGATTCCACCAAGATATGCGTGCAAGTCACCGCGCCAGGTCGGTTGGATGAACGGCTCATGATTTTTCGTTCCGAAAACAATGTGATAATGCAGACTCAGGTGTGTCGATGGCATATGGATTTGATCTACCACGTCCCTGCCGGGGCTTTGAACTGTGTTTTATACCCGATCACCGGTGGTTGGCACCACCGGCTAATATTCAACATCCTTCCGGGATTGGTTTCTGTGGGTGACGAAAAAGTAACAGCGTTGTTACCTTCGTGGGGGAAAAACCAGACCCGAATTACACCAATTGCCACGAATTGCTGGAGGGGCGAGATCCTCTCCTGCTCGCCACGCCGTAGTGGCTCGCCACGCCGTAGTGGAGCGAAGGCGGGTCGATTCGTGTCGATTCGTGAATGGAGCTGAGGGATCAGCGACATAGAAGGTAAAGCCGCGACGGGTAGCAGCGAGCGAGCGGGGAAGCAAGCGAGTTTCAAATTCGTGTCTCGGTTCCGCAAAAAACAAAAAAAAGCTTGCCATTTACTCACGCATCCAATACACCCGGGGAACCAAAAAAAGAAAAAAGGGGTTGACGCGCTTCTGGCGTTCTGGCTATAAGCAGCGTTTCACACCCAAAATCCATCCACTTCATTAGTCCAACTCCATGAAAAAGAAATCCGCGTCACAATCTGCCTTCTTTAATCTGCGTGTCTTAATCGGGCTGTTTATGGTCCTGGCCGGCGTCTTTCTCGCCTTGGCAGGCCTTGGCACGTTCTCCGCAACTGCTGCCAGCTCCCCAAAAGCGCAGCAAAAGCACAGAATTATCAACATCCAAGGCCTTCCTCCTGGCTTCGACTGTTCCACCATTCACGAGAAGGGTATCGATAAAATGGAGAACTTACGGGCTGGCCTCATCATGATTGCCTGCGGCGAGATCCAGGGCGGTGGCGCAGCTTCCCCGGCTGGCACCTTCTCTCAGTTTGTCCAAAAATTGTTGCCAGCACCTCTGGCGTATGGCGCAGCCGACGTTGACTTGGTCACTGGTACCGAGACCCCTCCGCACATTATTCAGTCGGAGACATATTCTAATGCTAACCCGGATAACGCCAACCAGATTGTCGTCGCTTACAACGACTCGCGATGCGCAACCAGTAATAACTTTTCCGCCTTATCCGTCTCTACCGACGGTGGCACCACCTTCACCCGTGTCACCACTGGCGGGGGCTGCAGCCCCTTCGCCAATACCTTCGGCGACCCAGTTGTTCTGTACAACAGGCCAACCGCCACCTGGTTCACGATCTGGATCGACGGAGGCTGCGGCGGTGGGGGCCTCGGCGGGTACAAGTCCACAAATCCCTCGGATCCAACTAGCTGGACGCATTTCTGCGTTCACAGCAGCACCTTTGATGACCGAGAATCTGGCTATTCCGACACCAACCCGTCCTCTCCCTTCCATGACCGGATGTACGTGTCTTGGAACGACTTCAACATCGGTGGCGGCGCCCTATTCGTTACCTATTCCAGCGATAACGGGAGTACCTGGCACAGCCCGATATCGGTCAACCCCGGTTTCGTCCGCGACGTTCAGATCACCGGCGACAAGGTCACGGGCGACGTGTACATCGCCTCCATGAACGAGAATGGTGGCAACGGCAACTTCA
>Ga0307278_10001387_pt1 | contig 12071 bp, 10 predicted proteins | sample ER_DNA_117_FD_194482 | JGI IMG/M metagenome (GOLD analysis project Ga0307278, IMG submission 194482) | Bulk soil microbial communities from the East River watershed near Crested Butte, Colorado, United States - ER_DNA_117 | ecosystem: Environmental > Terrestrial > Soil > Floodplain | place... | reverse complement strand
GAAGAACAGCGGGAACAGGAACAGACCGAACGGGAAGAACCCATAGCCCGGCCCGACCACCCGCACCACCTGGCCGCCGGTGGCAGCTTCCGTAAGCCCGTGCGACACCCCGGCGTTGTAGGCAGTGACCCCTATGGCGATGCCGCCCAGGATCACCAGGAGCAGCACCGCGATACCGATCCCCCGTCGCATCTCGTTCTCCTTTCCGGGTTCCTTCCGATACCCATGCTGCTTCCCGGGTGTGAACGAGCCATGAAGGAAATTGGGAGGGTTCACGCAGGCCCCATTGCTCCTGCGACCGACGGAGAAGGCTCGACCCTCAGCGTTCAGCGCGGATGATCGGGAGCCTCGGCCCGAGCGGCCCTCGGGCCAGGGCTTCGACCCGGGAGAACCCGGACGCGTGGAGGGTCCCCGTCAGCTCTCGCCGACTCCACCCGGCATGTGGGCTTCCCGTCAGTCGAAGGACCGACCGGACCGGGCCCGGCATGTCGATGTCCGCGATCACCAGGCGGCCCCCCGGCCGGAGCACCCGAGCAATCTCGGCCAACCCTCGCTCGGCATCCCTCCAGTGGTGCACGGTGAGCGACGCCGTTGCACCGTCGAACGTTGCGTTCGAGAACGGCAGGGCTTCCGCCGAGGCCACCAGGAACGGAACCGGAGCGTCGCCCCGCTTCGACGCAGCCTGGGCCACCATCCGGGGCGCCGGGTCGACGCCGATCGCCCGGGCGGACCGGCGCGCGAGCGCCATCGTCAACGTGCCGGTCCCACAGCCGACGTCCAGGACCCGTCGGCCTTCGAGCGGGCCGAGCGCCTGTATCAGGGCCTCGTGCACCGGCTCGAACACTCGACGCTGGAGGAACGACCGGTCGTAGGTCTCTGCCCACCGGTCGAACCGTTCGACCTGATGGTCTCTCGTCGTCATGGCGAGAGCGTATCCACCTTGCTCAGGAACGGAGCCGTCCCCTGTTCGAGATGACGGCAGTCGCTGGCCGCGCGTAGACGGCGAGGTGCCAGACGAACCGCCGACGCTCGCGTCGGATGGGCCGAAACCCGGCGGACTGCACCCGGGCATCGATCCGATCCACGTCGTGGATGAAGACCCTGAACCCCTGGAACTTCCTGTCCCGGAGGCGGTACCAGACGTTCCAGAACCGCGCCTGCGTCTTGACGAAGGCGCCGCCCAGCCCCTTCGACGGAGGCGTCGTGAAGGCGTAGACGGACCCCGCGGCCGAGAGCGAGTTGTCGAGGAGAGCCTCGGCGTCCCGGTAGCAGCAGAACACGCGGTTCAGCACCACGACATCGGCGTTCGGCAGTCGCATCTGCGAACCGTCGCCGACTTCGAAGGACGTGCGGTCCGCGACCCCCCGCTCGACGGCCAGGCGCCGAGCCTCGTCGACGGCCTTGGCCGACAGCTCGACCCCGAACGCCTGGACCGCACCATGCCGGACAACCTCGATGGCCAGGTCGCCGATTCCGCACCCGACATCGAGCACGGTCCGGTCACGGATGCCCGCCTCCTCCAACCCACGAAGTAACGGAGCGGTGACCCCGGCGACGGTTGGTTTCTTCCTCGATTGCTTCGACCAGTGGTCGACCCAGTCGTCGAAGCAGCACTCCCCATCTTCCTCATCCACGGGCCGAGTGTAGGCTTTCGGCTCGGAGCGAGGCGAGAAGGCGCCGGATGCACCTCGAATCGTTTCTCACCCGGGGATTGGGCGACACGAGCTACCTGCTCGCGTCGGGCGACGAATCGCTGATCGTCGATCCACAGCGAGATGTCGGGCCGGTCCTGGCCGCGACCCGGGCCCGCGGCGTGCGCGTCACCCGCGTGGTCGAGACCCATGTTCACAACGACTACGTCTCTGGGGCACTGGAGCTCCGCGCGGCGACCGGGGCAGTGATCGCGGGCCCGGCTCGGGCCGGCTATGCCTTCCCCTTCGAGCCGCTCGCCGAAGGGGACGAGCTCTCATTGGGGACGCTCCGGATCGTCGCGGCCGAGACGCCCGGCCACACGCCGGAGCACCTGTCCTACCTGGTGTACGAGGGGGACGCAGAGGAGCCGGCGGCGGTGTTCACCGGGGGCAGTCTGATCGTGGGGAGCGCCGGACGGACCGACCTCCTGGGCCCGGAGGCGACCCTCGAGCTCACCCGGGCGCAGTACCGGTCGCTCAATCGGCTGTCGGCACTTTCCGACCAGACGCTGGTCTTTCCGACCCACGGCGCGGGGAGCTTCTGCTCGAGCTCTCCTCCGGGCGAGCAACGGACGTCGACGATCGGCCGCGAACGAGCATCCAACCCGGCGCTGGCGGACGGCGAAATGGACGAGGGGGCCTTCGTGGAACGAAGGCTCACCGGGCTCCTCGCGTATCCGTCCTACTACTCACACATCTCGCCGATCAACCGGGCCGGACCGCGGGTCTTCGGAGACGTGCCCGTCCCCCGCGGCCTCCCGCCGTCCCAGGTCGCAGAACGCATCGAGGACGGAGCGTGGGTGGTCGACGGGCGTGAGCGTCGTGCGTTCGCGGCCGGGCACATCCCCGGCTCGATCGCCATCGAGCTCGACGACTCGTTCGCCAGCTACGTCGGGTGGATCGTCCCGTTCGGGGCCCCGATCGTCCTGGTGCTGCCGGAGGACCGGCCGAAAGAGGAGGCCGCGGTCGAGGCGTCGACGCAGCTCTTCCGGATCGGGTACGAAGCCGTCGACGGATTCCTTCAGGGGGGCGTCGCCGCCTGGGTCGAAGCCGGGCTGCCGATGCGCTCCTACCAGGTCGCATCCATCGACGAGCTCGCCACGGCCGTGAATGATCGGCGGGCGAACGTCATCGACGTCCGCCAGCAGACCGAGTGGAACGCAGGCCACCTCGAGGGCAGCACCCACCTCTTCGTCGGTGACGTCAATGCGCGTCTCACGGACATCCCACGGGATCAGGAAGCGTGGACGATCTGCGCGACGGGACACCGGGCGGCGATGGCAGCCAGCCTCCTCGACAGGGATGGGATCCCGGTGCGCGTCGTGACCCCGGGCGGTGTCCCCGACGTCCTGGCGCGCATCAGCTGACGTGCAGGCGCAGAATAGGCCCCAGGAGGGTGTTCATGAAGGCGCCGACAGCTCGCCGGATGGCCTGGTCGATCGGGATCCTGTCGATCGCGCTCATGATCGCCGGCCTGGTCATCATGTTCGTGGACCGGCACGTCGTCCTGCCGCAGGTCTCGGACTCGTGGACCTTCTCGAGCGTCTTGGACGTCGCGATCAACATCGCCGTCCCTGCCATTGGCCTGGTCATCGCGTCCCGACGTCGGGAGAATCCACTCGGCTGGCTTCTCCTGGCAGCCGGGCTTGGTCTCGGCGTCGTCAGCTTCTCACGCGCCTACGCGCTCTATGCCCTCGTCGCGGACCCCGGTTCGTTGCCGGCGGGACGAGCGTTCGCCTGGCTCTCCAACTGGATGTGGACCGTCCCCATATCCCTCCTGCCTTTCCTCCTCCTCCTGTTCCCGACGGGACGGCTTCAAGCCGGCCGGTGGCGACCGGTGGCATGGTTCTGCGGGGCCGTGCTGGTCCTGCTCACGGCGAGCGCCCTGGTGCTGGCCACGACGAACTGGTCGCGCCCGTTCGTGGAGGTGACCTCACCCGGCTCGTCGACCGTCGCGGGCGCGGCGACTGTGGCCTTCCTCATTGCCGCCTTCGCACTCCCGGTCGCATTGCTGTTGTCATTCGTGGCCCTCTGGCGCAGGTTCGCGAGGTCGAGAGGTGACGAACGCCTCCAGCTGAAGTGGTTCGTCACCGCCGCGGCCTTCGTTGCCGTCACCTTCTGCGTGACCTTCTTCACCAACACGGTAATCGGACAGGTGCTCTTCGATCTCGCGCTGGTCTTCCTCTACGCCGCGATCGGTATCGCGATCCTCAAGTACCGCCTGTACGAGATCGACGTCCTCATCAACAGGGCCGTCGTGTACGGCGGCCTGGCGGCGTTCATCACGGCGGTGTACGTGCTGCTCGTGGCGGTGGTCGGCGCGTTCATCGGCGCGACCGAGGGCCTCGCTCTGGTGGCCACGGCGATCGTCGCCGTGGCGTTCCAGCCGGTCCGGGCCCGGGCCCAGGCCATCGCCAACCGCGTGGTGTACGGGAAGCGGGCGACGCCGTACGAGGTCCTCTCGGAATTCTCCGAGCGCGTGGCGGAGACCTACTCCATCGAGGACGTGCTCCCCAGGATGGCCCGCATCCTGGCCGAGGGCACCGGCGCCATCCGGACCGAGGTGTGGCTGCGAGTGGGATCGGAGCTCCGGCCCGCGGCGTCGTGGCCCGAGAGCGGAACGAGCGCCTCGCCGGTCGCGATCACCGGAGACGCGCTGCCGACGATGCCTTCCGCCAGTCGCGTTGCCGCCGCCACGAGCGTGGCCCAGGTTCGGCACCAGGGCGTGCTGCTCGGCGCGCTCACGGTCATCAAGGCCCCCATGGAGCCGCTCACGCCCGCCGAGGAGAAGCTGCTCGCCGACCTGGCTTCCCAAGCGGGGCTGGTGCTGCGAAACGTGGCCCTGCTCTCGGACCTTCGGGCGTCGCGCCAGCGGCTGGTGGCGGCCCAGGACGAGGTGCGGCGGCGCCTGGAGCGCAACCTCCACGATGGTGCGCAGCAGCAACTGGTGGCGCTGGCCGTGAAACAACGACTGGTGGGCGAGCTGATCGACAAGGACCCTCACAAGGCCGCATCGATGATCGCCGAGCTCCAAGCGGATACGGCCGATGCGCTGGATACCCTCCGTGACCTTGCCCGGGGCATCTACCCGCAGGTCCTCGCGGACCGGGGACTCACGGCCGCCCTGGAGGCACAGATCCGAAAGACTCCGGTCCCCGTGGACCTGCGACCGGATTCGATCGGTCGCCATGATCAGGAGATCGAGGCCGCGGTGTACTTCTGCTGCCTGGAGGCGCTTCAGAACGTTTCGAAGTACGCGAACGCCTCGAGGGCGGTGGTCCGACTCGAGGTGGACGGACCGTGGCTGACGTTCGGGGTGCAGGACGACGGCGCCGGCTTCGATCCAGCAAAGACCAGGCTCGGAACCGGTCTGCAAGGGATGTCGGACCGGCTGGAGGCCCTCGGCGGTGGCTTGGAGATCCGGTCCGAGCCGGGACGGGGAACGACGATCGCCGGCCGGGTCCCGACGGTGCTCTAGGACACGGTCCGAAGCACCAGCGCGATCATCGTGAAGTGGCACGCGGCGGCGGCCACCATGAACGCGTGCCATACCTCGTGGAACCCGAACGTCGCCGGACTCGGGTCCGGGCGCCTACTGGCGAAGACGATCGCTCCCGCCGTGTACAGGAGCCCACCCGTCACCATCAGCAGGAGCTGCGACAGCGTCATACCTCGAATGAGCTGTGGCAGCGCGATCGCGGCGAGCCATCCGAGTCCCATGTAGAGGATGCCGGTCACGAGGTGGAGGCCGTCGATCCTGGCCAGCTTCAGGATGATGCCGAGGGCCGCCCCGGCCCACGCGATCGACAGGATGACGACCGACCACGTGCCGTGGAGCACGAGGATGCTGATCGGCGTGTAGCTCCCCGCGATCAACAGGAAGATCATCGAGTGGTCCAACCGCTTCATGCGACGGTTCGCCTTCGGCGACCATCGCACCCGGTGGTAGGCCGCGCTGGCCCCGAACACCGCGGTCAGGCTCAGCGCGTAGATGGCGGCGGCCGCGCGGGCGGTGGCGGTGTGGGCGAGAAGTACCAGGGCCACCCCGGCGGGGATCGAGACGAAGAACGCCACCAGGTGGATCCAACCCCGGAGGAGGGGCTTGACGGGTGGAGTTACCTCGGGCATCGGCGAGATGGTACCGCCGCTCCGGTGCGACTCCGCCGATGTGATGGAATGACCCGATGCGACCCCGGTTCTTCGCCACGCCGTCGGAGTTCCGCGCATGGCTAGAGGCGCACCACGCAACGACGAAGGAGCTCCTAGTGGGGTTCCACAAGAAGGGCTCGGGGAAGCCCAGCATCACCTGGCCGGAGGCCGTGGACGAGGCGTTGTCGTTCGGGTGGATCGACGGCGTTCGGCAGAGCCTCGATGACGTGAGCTACACGATCCGGTTCACTCCCCGAACGGCGCGCAGCACATGGAGCGCCGCGAACATCAAGCGTGCCACGGAGCTGATCGAGGCGGGAAGCATGCGCCCGGCAGGCCGCAAGGCGTTCGAGGCGCGTCGGGACGAACGGTCGGGCATCTATTCCTATGAGCAACGAGGGCAGGCGGAGCTCGGACGTCAGTTCGAGCGTCAGTTCCGTTCCAACACGAGGGCGTGGGAATTCTTCCGGGCGCAGCCTCCCGGATATCGAACGACGGCCACCTATTGGGTCGTCAGCGCGAAGCGCGAAGAGACCAGGCGAAGGCGGCTGGCGACACTGATCGACGACTCGGCGCATGAGCGCACCGTCCGCCCGCTGACGTCCCCGGCCAAGAGACGCTGAAGGTGGCCGAACCCTTGGTTCAGGAGCCGTCGCCGATCCGGTAGCCGACACCGCGGACCGTCTGGATGAACCTCGGCGAGCGGCGATCATCTCCGATCTTGCGCCGCAGGCTGGAGACGTGAACGTCCACCACGTGGTCGTCGCCGAACCAGTCCGGACCCCAGACCAGCTCCAGCAGCTTCTGGCGCGTGAACACAACCCCCGGCCGCGCGGTCAAGGTGTCCAGGAGATCGAATTCCAGCCGCGTCAGTTCGGCCTCCACGCCGTCCACGTAGGCCTCGCGCGCGTCCGTGTCGATGACGACACGGCCGATGTACCTTCCCGGCGTGCGCGCAGACACCGCTCGTGGCCGGGGGACGTGGGGGACCTCGCCGCCGTCGAGCCATGCGGTCTCCGGGACGGCCGCCTCCTCCCCCGCCAGCGTTCGGACCACCTCGAGGGGAAAGTAGCCTCGACCCTGCGCGGCCCAGCGGAGCGCCTCGAGGATCTCCTCGCAGCTCGCCCCCTTCACCACGTAGCCGGTCGCGCCGGCGCGGATCATGTCGACGATCGTGGCCCGGTCCTCATGCAGCGAGAGCGCCACCATCTGCGTCTGCGGCGAACGCCAACCGATCCCCAACGCTGCCCTGACTCCCCCGCCACCGGGCATGCTCACGTCCAGGAGGGCCACGTCGGGTCGAGTCACCCGGGCCACCTCGACCGCCTTCTCGGCGTCCGCGGCCACGCCGGCCAGTTCCAGGCCCGGGTCCGCATCGACCACGCTGATCAGGATCTCCCGAACCTCAGGCTCGTCGTCGGCGATGAGGACCCGAAGCGGGTTGGGCAGGTACGACTCGTCGGGCGGTTCGCTCTCTGTTTCTGGCGACGGCCTGGCCGAACGAGTCTCCATCTCCACCACGGTCCCCACTGAGGCCTCCGATCGCGCGCGCTCCGCACGGAAGTATCGAGGCGAGCTGTCCCGATTCCCATAGCCCCTGCTGCGGGTTTTCCGTATCGGCCGAATCGGGGAGCCGGTGATGCACGCCGGCCTTGGCGGACGCGGGACCTAGGTCCGACGCCAGGGATGCCCTCGCCAAAACACCCGAAGGTCCGATGCCGAAGATGAACCCGGGGGGCTATGTACTGGTCTAGTGACTCCCGCCGATACCTCGATACGAGTAGCATCACCCCCCCCGAGATGAGGGCCCCATGGATCGCATCAGGGTCTTGATCGCAGACGACGAGCAGTCCGTGCTCGATGTCCTGACCGCCCTCATGGACGCGGAGTCCGACCTGGAGGTCGCCGCCTCGGCCAGGGACGCGGAGACGGCGATCCAGCTGGCCACGCGGGAGCAGCCCGACGTCGCCATCCTCGACGTGCGGATGCCGGGAGGGGGAGGACCCAGGGCGGCCCGGGAGATCCTTCGGAGGTCCCCGGACAGCAGGGTCATCGCGCTCTCGGCCCACGAAGAGATCGACAGTGTCCTCGAGATGCTGCGGGCCGGGGCCCTCGGCTACGTGGTCAAGGGCGACTCCACCGATGCCATCGTCAAGGCCATCCACCGGTCCCTCGACCATCAGGGGACGTTCTCCTCCCAGGTCACCGGCGACATGGCGCACGCGCTGGCCGAGCAGCTGCACATGGTGTCCCAGGGATCCGAGCAGCGGCGGCAGGAGGTGGAGGACCGGATCAGCCGCGTGCTGGACGGCGACGGCGACGGCGACGAACTGTACATGGCCTACCAGCCCATCTTCGACCTGAGGGACAACGAGGTCGTGGGGCTGGAGGCACTCGCCCGGTTCACATCTCCCCCGGATCGCTCGACGGACACGTGGCTGGCCGAGGCCGACGCTGTTGGGCGCCTTCTCGAGATGGAGCTGGCGTGCCTTCGCACCGCGATCCGGGACCTGGAGCGCCTGCCCGAGGAGGCCTACCTGAGCCTAAACGTCTCCCCGGCGATGGCCATCGCGCCCGAACTACACGAGGTGCTCGGCGGGCTACCAGCGGAGCGGCTGGTCCTGGAGATGACGGAGCACGCGAGGGTCGACGACTATCCTGCGCTGAAGGCCGCCCTCGGCACCTTCCGGGAGCGAGGTATCCGGCTGGCGATCGACGACGCCGGGGCAGGATTCGCCAGCCTCCGGCACATCGTGTTGCTCCATCCCGACTTCATCAAGCTCGACATGACGCTGACCCGGGACGTCCACGTCGACGAGACCCGGCGAGCCCTCGTCGCGGCCCTGGTCGCCTTCGGATCCCAGATCGGGGCCAAGGTGGTGGCCGAGGGCGTGGAGTTCGCGGAGCAACTGGCCACGCTGCGGCAGGCCGGCGTGCAGTTCGGACAGGGCTTCTATCTGGCCCGGCCCCAGGCTTTACCACACGCAGGAACCGCGAAGTCAAGTAAAGAGTTGACCCTGGCCGATACAAGAGCTGATGGCTTGGCCCGGGAACGGGCAGCAACCTAGGAACGGAGCAGGAGGAGCTCGATGGGTCAGATCTCCCGGAGGGGACGTCCCACCGTCCGAGGGTGGTTCGCGATTCGGCTCGGAATGGCTGGCCTGATGGTGGTTACGGCGTTCGTCCTGATGTCCGTCCCGGCGATGGCCTGCCCTGTGACCGACCTCAACTGCTTGCCGCAAACGGTGGCCGATCCCGTCACGGCCGTCCAGGACACGGTGGACCAGACCACCACGACCGTCGAGGACACGGCTGCCACCGTGAACAAGACGGTCGAACCCGTCACCGACGCCGTCAAGGGGATCCTCGCCCAGGTGCCGGACCCGCCCGACCCCGGCGTGATCGACGACCCCACCGGGATCCTGCCCGGCGTCCTTGGCTCGACGGTCACGCAGCCCTCGGGCCCCGGCGCCACGAAGTCCGGCGGGAACGGCACGACGAACGGTCCGGGCGGACGGAATTCCAGAACCGCCGGTGGAGGCGCCGTCAGCCCCTCGAGCTTCGGCCGTGGACCGGTGATCGGGCCCATCGCGGTGCCGATCTCCTTGACCCCGGCCGTTTCACAGTCGATCCCGCGCCAAGGCCTCTTCGACCGGATCGGGTCCCTGGGAATAGAGGCGGTACTCGCCTTCCCGCTGGCACTCGCGCTGATCGTCCTGCTGTTCGTGGCGGTCCAGAACCGGATCGACCGCAAGGACCCCAAGCTCGCGCTGGCCCCGGTCGCTCCCGATCTCCTGAGGTTCGAATGAAACTGGCTCGGCCACGAGCGCGCTCGCGGCCCGAGCCCGGCGAGATGGTTTCGCTCCAGGAGCGGATCGGCTCGCTGAGCCTCATGCGGGTCGGCTTCGCCCTCGCCGTCCTCGCCGTCGGCTTCGTCGCCCCGGACGTGCGCGGCGTGTCGATGGGTCTCCTGGCACTGGTCACCTGCGCATACATGGTGCCGGCGCTCGCCCTCCCTCCCGCGGTCCGCAGGCTCTCGCGAGAGCCCGCGGTGCTCGTGTCCGGGGTGCTGCTCCTGTTCGACGGCGTGTACCTCACGTGGGTCACGTACGCGACGGGAGGCGTCGACAGCCCGCTGCGCTTCCTGCTGTTCGTGCACGTTGTGGCGGTGACGTTGATCGCCTCATCCCGGACGGGCTTGAAGGTCGCGGCATGGAACTCGCTCCTGCTCCTGGTTGTGCTGTACGCGCAGGCGGCGGGGTACATCGAGACGAAGGAGACGCTCGTCTCGGCTCTGCCGGGGCAAGGCGAGCATTTCCGACTGTTCGCCATGTTGAACGTGGCGGCGCTGTGGGCGGTTGCCCTGGTGACCGCGGCGTTCTCTTCGGTCAACGAGCGCGAGCTCCGGGCCCAGAAGGTCGACCTGCATCAGCTGTCCGCGATGGTGCGGGAGATCGATGCGCGGACCGATGCTTCCGACATCCCGCACATCCTGCTGGACAAGCTGTCCACGGTCTTCGGGTTCACACGAGGCGTCATCCTGGCGTCCCCAGAGCAGGATCTCGCCGTGCTGGCATACCGAGGGGATGCCGAACCTCCGCTGATCGTGCCGGGACTGGACCCGGTGATGGAACGGGCCTGGAAACATCGGCGGACTCAGCTCATCAACCTCGATCCCGGCCTGGATCCACGCCTGGGGGCGCTGTTCCCCTTCGCCGGGCGCATGGTCGTCGTGCCGCTGTACCTGGACCGGGGGCAGCGGCTGGGGATCCTCGCGTTGGAGAACCCCGGGAACACCGATCGGATCAAGCGCTGGACCGTCACCGTGATCGAGCAGTTCGCCGCCCATGCCGCGATGGCCATGCAGAACGCCTGGCTCCTGGACGAGATCCGGCACCGGCTGGAGGAGAACCGAGCGCTCCAGCGTGAGCTGATGGCGGAGAAGATGTCGCTGGAAGTGGCCGTGGACGAACGGACCACTGAGCTTTCCGACAGCCTTCGGAGCCTGCGGCTGGTAGAGGATGCCCGCCGGAAGCTCGTGGGCCAGTTGGTGCATGCCCAGGAGGAGGAGCGGGTTCGGATCGCCGGGGACATCCACGACGATCCTGTTCAGAAGGTCGTGGCCGCGAGCATGCGGCTCCAGCTCATCCGCAAGCAGGTGCAAGACCCGGATGTCCGCGCGTCCATGGACAAGCTGCTTGAATCCATCCGGGCCTCGATCTTCAGCCTGCGGCACATGATCTTCGAGCTGCACCCCTCCGTCCTCGAGCACGAAGGATTGGCGCCGGCCCTGCGAGAGCACATGGCCAAGCTCGAGAGCGAGCTGGAGTTCGAGCTCAAGGACGACTTCGACGAGCAACCCTCGGGCGAGACCCGGGTCCTGTTGTTCCGCATCGCACAGGAAGCTTTGGGGAACGTGCACAAGCACGCCAGGGCTCAGAGGGTCGAGGTTCACCTGAGCCAGGACGATGGTGGATTCAAGGTGGAGATCCGCGACGACGGGGTCGGGTTCACCCCGCCGCAGCGGCTGAGCTCGGCCCCCGGACACCTCGGCCTGTCCTCCATGCGCGAGCGTGCCGAGCTGGCCGGTGGATGGTGTCAGGTGCACAGCCTCCCCGACTGCGGAGCGACCGTGCAGTTCTGGCTCCCCGCCACCGGCCCCACGACAGTGGGCCAGATCGAGCTCGACGACGCCGACCGATTGCCGGATGAGCACCTGGGGGCCGCCGCTTCCTGAGATCGACGCGCATGAGCCTCCGGCGGTTCAGATGCCGGGGCCGGTGAGGCGGAGATCGCCGTGCTTGGTCAGCACGAAGACCTGCCAGTTGTAGTACGCGTAGAACGTCCTGGGATCCCGTTTCATCTGACGGGCATAGCGCATCACCGCGTCGACGTACTCCGGCACCGGGTTGTAGTGATAGAGCGCGACCCGATAGTTCCCCGGCGCCCCCGAGGCATGAAGGTAGTTCGCCGCCCCGAGGACCGCGTCGTGAGGGTCGTGCACGTCGCCTCCCAAGCCGTAGGCCGCCCACGTCGAGGGGATGAACTGCATGGGGCCCTGCGCGCCGGCTGAGCTCGCCGACACCACCCGTCCGAACTTGGACTCCGTGTAGTTCACTGCGGCCAGGACCTGCCAGGCCACGCCGAATCGCTCTTCCGCCTCCCGGTAGAACCCCAGCAACACCCCGGGTGGCTCGGGCGGTTGCGTCCTGATGAGGTCGGGCCGGGAGA
>Ga0307278_10001385_pt1 | contig 12074 bp, 10 predicted proteins | sample ER_DNA_117_FD_194482 | JGI IMG/M metagenome (GOLD analysis project Ga0307278, IMG submission 194482) | Bulk soil microbial communities from the East River watershed near Crested Butte, Colorado, United States - ER_DNA_117 | ecosystem: Environmental > Terrestrial > Soil > Floodplain | place... | reverse complement strand
CGAACTGATGCGCGAAAGTGAACTGAGTGCAGCGCCAAGAGGGGGGTCACACCGCCTCGGCGCTCTGGTCTACGAGGGCGAGCGAGCACGGCGGCTGTCTCGTTGGAGATAGTGCGCACCCGAGCCGATCTGGGCAGCCTCGTCGTCGGGGTTAAGGAGCTCGCAGGCGTCGATCGAGAGGCAACCGCAGCCAATGCAGGTCGTGAGCCGGTTGCGGAGTGCCTCGAGGGGTGGCGATCCGCCGATCGATGTCCTCGCGCCAGCTGCGGGACAGCCGCTCCCAGTCGTGGCGCGCCGGGGTGCGGTTCGCGGGAAGGGTCGCAAGGGCTGCACGGATCCGTTCGAGGGGAATTCCCGCGGCGCGGCCAGCCTGGATCAGCGCGATCCGCCGAAGGACGGCCCTCTCGTAACGGCGTTGGTTCCCCGTCGTCCGGCGCGAGACGATCAGGCCTTCCTCCTCGTAGAAGCGGAGTGCTGATGGCGCAACTCCGCTGCGGGAGGCGACTTCGCCGATGGTCAGCTCACTGGGCATCCTGCTTGACTTAAACCATAGTTGAGGTTCTAGGCTGTGGGGCGGTGCCCCGATCAAGGAGGAGCAGATGACTGCCGTCGCCACCGAACCTCTCGTCCGGGCCGCGTCGCTTGCCGAGCTGCGTACGGCGGGGCGGCTTGTGGTCCACGTCGACCGACACACACTCTGTCTGTTCGCAGACGAGGATGTGGTCTATGCCGTCGACAATCGCTGCCCGCACATGGGCTTCCCGCTCCATCGCGGCACGCTCTGCGACGGGATCCTCACGTGCCACTGGCACCATGCCCGCTTCGACCTCTCAACCGGCGGCACGTTCGACCAATGGGCCGACGACCTGCGCCGCTTCCCGGTCGAAGTTCGCGGCGACGACGTCCTCGTCGACGTCAGGCCGCTCGAAGACGTGCTCAACCACCAGCGCAGGCGACTGCGTGACGGGCTCCAGCGGGACATCCCGCTAGTGCTTGCGAAGGCAACGCTTGCACTCATGAAGGCGGATCCAGCCGGCGTCGAGACCTTCTCCGACGGGCTCGACTTCGGGGTCGCGCGGCGCGGAGGCGGCTGGTTTCGAGGGCTGACGACGCTCACCTGCTTGATGAACCTTCTGCCCAGGCTCGAGGAGGCGGATCGTGCCGCCGCGCTTTATCACGGGCTGGCCGACGTCGCGGCCGACTCAGCCGGCGAGCCGCCACGTTTTCGGCTCGACCCGCTCCCCGGTCCGGCAGACCATTCACAGCTTGCGCGCTGGTTCCGCGACTTCATCGACGTGCGCGACGCCGAAGGCGCGGAGCGCGCGCTCGTGTCCGCCGCGCGAGCGGGCGCGTCGCCTGGAGAACTCGCCGACATGCTCTTCGCAGCCGCGACCGACCACCGCTATCTGGACGGCGGACACACACTCGATTTCGTCAACAAGGCGCTGGAAGCGCTCGATCTCGCCGGCTGGGAGCGCGCAGAGGTGGTGCTCGCGTCTCTGCCGACGCAGCTTGCCGGCGCGCAGCGAATGGAGGAGGCGAACGCCTGGCGGAATCCCATCGACCTCGTGGCGCTGCTGGACGAGGCGTTCGCGCGAATATCGGGCGCGCTGTCAGTGGGCGCGCACGTCGACGGCTGGTCGGGGCGTGATGCGGTCGTCGAGAGCGTCCTCGGTGAGGATCCCACGGCGAGCATCGAGGCGCTCCTCGCAGCTCTTGGCGACGGTGCGAGCGAGGTGGAGCTTGCGTCCGCCGTCTCATCCGCTGCTGTCCTCCGGATCGCCCGCTTCCCGACGAGCAACGAATTCGGCGATTGGGACACGGCTCTGCACACCTTTACGTTCGCGAACGCCGTCGAGCAGGGACTCCGGCGGTCGCCATCACCGGAACTCGTTCGCGGTGTGTTCGACGCGGCGATGAGCATCCACCTCGACCGCTTCCTCAACGTGCCGGCCACAAGGCTGCCCACCCCTGACCCCGACGCCGACCCAGACTTGCTGTTAGGGGAACTCCCGCGCCTACTCGACCGTCAGCAACAGGTCGCCGAAGCGGGCCAGCTTGTCGCCTCGTTCCTGGGCGCCGGCGGCGACCCGGGCAGGCTCGTCGCCTCGCTCGGCGCCGCGCTCGTGCGCGAGGACCGCAACTTCCACACGATCCAGTGCATCGAGGCGGCCGTCCGCCAGCACGAGCTGTTAGCCCCCGGCGAGACCGCGGGCCTACCGCTGGTCGCCGCAGCGCGCTACCTCGCCGCGCACGCGGCCACGTCGCGTTCGCAGCGACAGACCTTCGAGATCGCCCGCCGGCTGCACCGAGGCGAGCGGCTCTACGAGGACATCGAGGTATGACCGAGTCCGTCGCGGCGGCACCCGAAGGAATGCACACGATCACGCCGCACATCGTCGTCAACGATGCGACAGCCGCCACCGATTGGTACAAGCAGGTACTGGGCGCCGAGGAGCGGAGTCGCATCGAAGTTCCCGGAGGAAAGCTCATGCAGGTCGAGTTGTGGTTCGGCGACTCCGCGGTGATGTTGGCGGACGAGTTCCCCGAGCTCGGTGTCCTGTCGCCGCTCAGCGTTGGCGGCACCGCCACCGTCCTACACCTGTACACGAGTGACGTCGATGCGCTCTGGAAACGCGCGGTCGACGCAGGCGCGGAGGTCCGGCAACCGCTCCAGGACGTTTTCTGGGGAGAGCGCTACGGCCAGATCACCGACCCGTTCGGCCACCGCTGGGGCCTTGCACAGCACCTGCGCAGTGTCCCGCGTGAGGAGATTGCCGACGCCGTGGCCGCAATGTTCGGGTAGCGCGTCTATGGTCGCCGCGACCGGGGTTCGAGAGATACTCGAATGCCTTGACCCGCGTCGCTGACCTTCCACTCCGCGGCGCTGGCGGCGAGGCGGTCGACTTCGCCCGCACGATCGTCTCCCACGGGGTCGCCGAGCTGCCGCCGAACCACGTCGACCTCGCGGGACGCTCCTTCGAGACTACGCTGCTCGTGCCGGGGGGCGCGCGGACGGTTCGGTTGACCGAGTCGGGCGGGAAACTGCGTACCGATGTCGTCTCAGGACGGGTCGGCGTGAAGTCGCGAGACGAACTGGCCGCGACCGTCGCCCACATGTTCAGGCTCGACGAGGATCTGTCCGGCTTCTACGCGGTCGCCAGCGCCGACGGCGACCTGTCCTGGTGCGCGACCGGCTCGGGACGGATGCTGCGCGCGCCGACAGTGTTCGAGGACGTCATCAAGACGATCTGCACAACGAATACGGCCTGGTCCGGCACGCGCAAGATGACGCATGCGCTCGTCGACAACCTCGGCATGGAGGCACCCGGCGGCGGCCGAACGTTTCCGACGCCACAGGCGCTGGCCGAGGTGGACGAGGGGTTCTACCGGGAGGTCGTCCGCTCGGGCTATCGCGGCCCTTACTTCAAGCAGCTCGCAACCGACGTGGCCGAAGGAACGATCGACCTCGAGGAGCTGCGCGATCCGGAGCTGCCGGACGACGAAGTGGCAGCGCGCCTGCTCGCGCTGCCAGGAGTCGGCCCCTATGCCGCCGCGCACGTGATGCTGACGTCGCTCGGCCGTTACTCACGGCTCGTGCTCGACTCGTGGACGCGCCCGACGTACTACAAGCTGTCCGGCGCGCGCAGCGCCCTAAAAGACGCAACGATCGAGCGACGTTTCAAGCGCTACGGCGAGTGGGCCGGCCTCGCCTTCTGGCTCTACCTGACGCGCGGCTGGGTCGAGGACGGGCTGCCCGTCTAGAGGTCTGGTGTGGAATTCGGCCGTCGTCGGAGGGCGCTCCAGACCAAGTCGGGCAGTGCGGTCGTTCGCGGTGCGTAGCGGCGCTACGTGCCGCGGGCGAACGTGCTGATCCGGCGCCGTGTTTGGTGCGTCATCCGGCCCGGCGGAATTTCACATCAGACCTCCAGTTAGTGTCCGCCGTGGAGTGGCTGGGGCCGGTGCCCCAACTGGTCTTCAAAACCAGTACGGCGTCGTAGCCCGACGCTAGGCAGGTTCGACTCCTGTGCCGCTCCGTTGGCTTAACGTTCAACCGGAAGGGCACGTGCGGTCGTGCGTGCGTTGTTATTGCGACGGCGGCACGGCAACCCAGACGAAGCCGTGACTGACGACGATACCGTCGACGGCACGTGTGCGGAGCGGAATCCGCGCGACGATCCGGTCTGTTGCTGGATCGATCCGAAAAACCGTCGCGCCGACGGTCGCACCATTGGCCGACAATACGCGGAGGGCGGTCACCCAGACGGAGCCCGCCCCGAGGGCGATTCGGATGGGGGTCAGAGGCAGCGGAATCTTCTCGATCGGAGTGTTCGTTCTCGGATCGATCCGCCAGACCGCAGGGGTCGTCGCTCGTGTCAACACCCACTGGGCGAGACCTCGCGTACCACGCGTGATCACCCAGACGCTTCGCTTGTCCGCGGCGAGCCGGGACGGCTGGCCGGGCACTGCGATCCCGCGGGTAACGCGTCTCGAGGGCTCGTCGATCCGCAGCAGGAGATTGCTCGTTTGATCGCTCGCCCAGACGGTCTCGCCGGTCTGCGCATTCCCGACGACAGCGACCGCTCCGGGCCTCACCCCGTGGATCCGCGCTGTGATCGAATGCCGCAAAGGGTTGATCTCCGTCAGCGTCATGCTTTCCTTGTTGCCGACCCAGATGTGAGCGCCTTCGGGACTCGCCGCGATTGTCGTCGATGCCTCGTTGCCTCCGAGGCCCTCGAAGCTTGGCCCTATGTGAAGCGTCCGCTGTGCGAATGAGAAGAGGTCGAGGTCGGTCACGGTTCCGGGTGGAAACGGCGTATGACCCGCAACGCCGCCGTTCGCAGACCACAGATGGTGGTTCACGGCAACCAGGTCGATCGCTCGTGAGAGGCTGAACGTCTCGTCGAGCTTCCTCGTGTCGGTGGCGATCCTGGTGACCGTCGCGTTTCCGATGTTGCCGACGTAGACGTAGCTGTCGTCGGCCGTGAGCGGACCCGGATAAGCACCGACCGGTATGTCATCCACCACTCCGTTCTTCGCCGGATCGATGACCGCAACCGAGTTCGGCCGCACGGCGACCGTCTTGGTGTTTCGCGAGTATCCGAACGCGAGGACAGCTGCCACCGCGATACCACCGAGGATCGTGGCGCCGACGAGCAAGGGCCACCGCCGACGGAGTGGCGCAAAAGAGGGCCGCGGGGGTGGGGCCAGCGCGCCCAGCGCCGGATCCTGGCGCAGGATCGCCTGCTCGAGCTCCTGCAGAGTCGGGCCGGGCTCCAGACCCAGCTCGCCCCGCAGTTCAGTGCGGCCCTTGCGGTAGACCTCGAGCGCCTCGGCCTGTCGCCCGCACCTTTACAGCGCGGCCATCAGCTGACCGCGAAAACGCTCTCGGAGCGGATGCTCTGAGACGAGTGCACGAAGCTCGCCGACGAGAAAGTCGTGGCGCCCGAGCTCGAGCTCGGCATCGATCAGGTCCTCGAGGGCTGCGAGCCGGAGCTCCTCGAGACGCGCGGCATGTGGCTGGGCAAATTGCTCGTAGAGGAAGTCGGCGAGCGCGGGACCTCGCCAGAGTGCGAGCGCTGCACGGCACCGCTCCGCCGCCGTAGTCGGATCGCCCTCCGCCAGCAGTCCACGGCCCTCGGCCGCCAGCTCAGCGAAGCGTTCGGCGTCGAGCTGGTCTCGTCGAATCTGGAGGACGTATCCCGGCGGCCGCGAGACGAGCAGCTCGTGTTCGCCACGCGCGCGTCCGGGCTCGAGCGCCTTGCGCAGATGCGAGACGTAGCCCTGGAGCATGTTGGCGGCCGACTCCGGCGGCGGTGCGCCCCACAGCTCGTCGATCATCTGGTCCACCGAAAGAACCTCGTGTGGGTGGAGCAGGAATAGCGCGAGCACGGCCCGCTGCTTTGCACCGCCGAGGGGCAGGAACGTCCCGTTGGCGGCGACCTCAAGCGGGCCTAGGACGCGGAAGTCAAGCTCGTTCGTGCTCCGACGGTACCGCGCGGGCGAGCCCCCGACAAGCCGCGAGGTGCAGGGATGAGTCCCGGCCGCCCCCGCACCTCACGCCGACATTGCTCGGCCGGAGAGCATGAGCGAGGGCCCCGCCTGGGCGGGCCTTCGCTCATTCCGCATGTCGCGTTCTGCTGTTAGCCGAGCCCGAGCGCAGGGACCATCAGTGCGCAGAAATCGCCCAAGAAGTTGGGGTGCCCTCCGGCGTCGCTGACGACCTGGACGCTGATGAGGTCGCTGTTAAACTCCGGGCCGGCCCAGGTTGTGTCGACGACGAGAAAGCCGGCGTCTCGGGTGAGGACGCCGCTAGCTACCACTCGAACGATCTGTGCTGCACCCTTGAACGTCCACTCGTGCGTGTTGACGCCGCTCGGGTCACCTGAAATGAGCGTGTCGGTGAACGAATAGGCGCTGTGGCTCACGACAGTCAAACCGGTGGACGGGTTTGTGAAGACCTCGTCGCCAACCGACTGGTTGCGAGAGTCGACTGTTTGGTTCGGATCGTTCCACACGGTGAGGTGGGCAGTGAACGTGTCGACAACCGTCTTGCCGGTCCCGCAGAAGTTGACGTCACTGTTCACGAACGGGCCGAACGTGAAGTGCTGGACCCCGGGATTCCCCGCGCTGGCTACGGGGAGGAGGACAAACGCTGTTGCTGCGACTGTGGCCGTGACCGCGAGAAGCGCGCGGATCGCGTGCGGGCTTCGCCCACGCATGGAACACCTCCAGAGAAGAGACGTTGGTGGCCTGGGAGCGAGGACTCCTTGGCCGGGACGCCTCCACTTATCTCAGATGTCCCTGGACAAACTCTTGAACGCACTGGAAACGCGCTGTAAAAGGGCTAGCCCGTGGCCTGCTCATCGATCTTTCTCGGGCCGGCATTTAACCGCTACGCCGCTGCAACTGACAGCCAGGCTGTGAAGCACTTGTTTCTGCCCGACGTGGGCAAACCACTAGGGCGTGGCAACCCGACGCTAGGCACGTTCGTACTCCTGTGCCGCTCCGTTAGCTGGAATCCGTGCGTAGATGCTGCGTCAGGTCTACTCATACGGCTTGTAGCGGTGGTGCAGGAGGATGGCGTTGCCGTCCGGGTCGCGGACACCGGCCCCATGGCAGACGCCCGAGTCCCACATCTCATTGACCTGCACGCCGGCCGCCTCCAGCTTCGCCTTCGCCTCGGCCACGTCGGGGACGCGCAAGGCAATCGTTCCGGGCGGCAACGGCGTGAACTCGTAGTCGTGGGTGTGCGGCGTCATCACCGCAAGCGTCACGTTGCCAATCTCGTACTCGACCCAGTCCTCGTCCGGCGAGTTCGGGTTCCTCTCGAGGCCCAGCACCTCTCCGTAGAACTGGTTCGCCTTCTGCATGTCCGTCACCGGAACACGGATGTAGTCGACTCGCTGCACATCAATCACTGGGCTCGTACCTCCTGTGTCAGGAACACCACGATCTCCACGACCTCTACCTTAGGTCGCCGCGCGCGACGAGTGCCCGCTCGGCCGGAAGTGCCCAAATCTGCTCTAGCTACAAGTACAGATCGTTAGCTGCGAAGCGCCGCATCGATCGCGGACGCGACCGACTGTTCGTCGCTCGGCGACTTCAGCACAACTTGCCGTAGCACCCCAGTGCTCTTGCCGACCAGGATAGTCGGCGTCGCCTGCACGTTGTCTGCCGCGGCCTGCTTGTCGAAAGCACCGGCCTGCGCTTTGACAGCGTCGGAGTTACTGCCGGCGAGGAGACGCGAGACGCCGAGGCCGGGGATGCTGGCGGCAGCGGACGTGATCATCTGGCTGCTCAGCCACCCCGAGTTCTCGCTGCCCTGGTTCAGGTAGAGAATTTGCGTGAAGTTGAAGAGCTTGTTCTGCTCGCCGGCCGCGATCGCGGCGGCGCGGCCGCTCTGCGAGTCGGGGCCGATGAAGGCAATCGGGCGAGCCTCGATCTTCACTTTCCCCGTGCGGACGTACTTTCCGATCAGTGTGAGCATTGCCTGAGTCTCGAATTGCTGGCAAAACGGGCACTGCAGGTCGATGTACTCGACGAGCGTCACCGGCGCCGACGGCGACCCGAGGATGTTGCCACGCTGCGGAATCCGCTTGAGGAGCCCCTGCACGTCGGCGGCTCCGGGCAACGCATTCACGAGCGAGCCACGCGCAGGTACGGCGGCCTTGGACGATCCACTGCCAAAAGCGACTGCGAGCGTGGCACCGATCGCGGCGAGCACGATCACTGCCGCAGCGGCAAGGAGTACGCGCCGCGACGCCCGCGGCTGCCAGCCCTTCCTCCGGACCGGCGGGGGCGTCGCCGTGGCTGCGCGGCGCTGCCGCTTGCTCTGTTTCCCGCTAGGCATCTCCAATCAAGGTAGCTATGCCGGTGTTCGCTACGTCCCCGCTGTCGTCGGCTCCGGGCTCGAACATGCTGAACAACAGAGCGGCAAAAACGAGCGCGAAGGCGGTCAGCGCGAGAGTCGGAATCGTCACGAAGCTGAACTCGTTGATCCACTTCGTCGCGCAGCCACCAGGCGCAGAGAGCAGGCACGCCTGCGTCTGCTTGACGACACCGTTCTCGACGAAGAGGTGGTACGTCGAGACACCGGCGCCGACGAGCGGCAGCGGTAGCAGGTAACGGGCTGCGCGATGGTCGTCCGCGAGCGCCATCAGGAGCGTGGTGATCGAGAGCGGGTACATACAGATCCGCTGAAACCAGCAGAGCTCGCAGGGAACGAAGTGCGCAACTTCGGAGAAGATGAGGCTGCCCCCCGTCGCCACTGCAGCGACGAAGAAGGCCAGCCAAAGCTCGTAGCCCCAGATCCACCGCCGCAACGTGCGCAATGGCACGCGGAGCCCGAACAGCCACAGCATTCCGATGATAAGCAGAAGCGAGGCAACGACTTGCCCGACCACACCGAGGGCGGCGAGCGTGACGATTAGGCCGTGGGTCACGCCGTTAGCTTGCCGCCGCTCACGGCCGGCTTCCAGTTTGGATCGTTCCGCGCGATAGTTGAGCCAGGATGGCCGACGCTCCCAGCGGCACCGTCACCCTCCTCTTCACCGATATCGAGGGCTCGACGAAGCTGCTCCAGCGTTCAGGAGAGCTTTACGCGGAGCTGCTCGCGGACCACCGCAGCATGCTGCGCACCGCATGCGATTCGCACGACGGCTACGAGGTCGACACGGAGGGCGACGCATTCTTTGTCGTCTTTCGCTCCGCACAGGATGCCGCCGCTGCCGCAGCAGAAGCACAGAGAGCGCTCGCAGAACATCCGTGGCCCGACGGCAACGAAGTCCGCGTCCGCATGGGCCTGCACACCGGCGAGCCGCGCCTAGTCGATCGGGCATACGTCGGTCTCGACGTGCACCGAGCAGCGCGCGTCATGGGAGCCGGGCACGGCGGACAGGTCTTGCTCTCGCAGTCGACGAGGAAGCAAGTCGGTGATGACTGGCCTTTGCTCGATCTCGGTGAGCACCGCCTCAAGGACCTCCTCCAGCCCGAGCACCTCTTTCAGCTCGTGATCGAAGGACTGCCGGCCGAATTTCCCGCGTTGAAGACGCTTGGGAATCGACCGACGAACCTGCCGGCGCAGCCGAACCCGATGATCGGGCGCGAAAGGGAACTTGGGGAGATCTTGCAACTCCTCCGCACTGACGACGTCCGGCTGCTCACGCTCACAGGGCCCGGGGGAGCGGGGAAGACGCGCCTCGCACTCCAGCTCGGTGCCGAGCTGCTCGACGAGTTCCGAAGCGGTGTCTTCTTCGTCTCGCTTGCTCCGATAGCGGACGAAGACCTTCTTCTCCCGACGATTGCGCAGGCCCTCGCAATCCGGGAGATCTCCGGCGAGGATCTCGCCGTAACGTTGAGCGCGTACCTGAGCGACAGGCAGATGTTGCTTGTGCTCGACAACTTCGAGCACATCGTGGGCGCAGCGCCGGCAATTGCAGAGCTTCTAAGCTCGGTGCCCGAGATCCGGATCCTCGCCACAAGTCGTGAGCGTCTACGCCTGCGCGGCGAGCTCGTCTACGAAGTTCCGCCGCTCATGCTCCCGGACGCGGGTCGGGAAGACCTCGAGACGCTCCATCGAACGGACGCAATCGCGCTGTTCCTCGAACGTGCGGAAGCAGTGGCGCCGACCTTCGTTCTAACCCAGGAGAACGCACCATCCGTGGTGGCCATCTGCCGGCGACTCGAGGGGCTCCCACTTGCACTCGAGCTTGCGGCAGCGCGAATCGTCGTTTTGTCTCCCTCAGCTCTACTCACCCGGCTGAGCGGGCGCCTCGCAGTGCTCACGGGAGGCGCGCGGGATACGGACGAGCGCCACCAGACCCTGCGAAACACCATTGCGTGGAGCTACGAGTTGCTCCACGCCTCCGATCAACTGCTGTTTAGGCGACTGGCCGTCTTCGTCGACGGCTGCCGCCTCGACGCGACGGAGGCCGTGTGCAACTCCGAGCACGGCGATCTCACCGCACTCGACGGACTCCAATCACTCGTCGACAAGAGCCTCGTTCGGAACCGTCCTGACCCGGACGGCGAATCACGGTTCTGGATGCTGGAGACGATCAAGGAATACGCGAGTGAACGATTGGCGGAGAGCGGCGAGGCCGAGAAGATCGGACAGCGACATGCAAAACACTTCCTCCAGCTCGCAGAACAGGCTGAGCCTGGCCTTTGGGCAGCGCAAACGGACGTCTGGCTTCGGCGGCTCGATCCCGAGGAGACGAACTTCAGAGCCGCTCTGAGTTGGGCCATTGCGCGAGGGGACGCGGAACTCGCTGTGCGCCTGGCGGGCTCGCTCTTTCCATTCTGGGAAATCCGGGCACGGCAAGGCGAAGCGCGTGCCTGGCTCAGCCGGGCGCTAGCTCTCGATGGTCCTGTACCGCCCAGTTGTCGGGCCAAGGCACTGGTCGCAGCCGGTCGCGCCACGGCATGGCACGGGGAAATGAAGGGTGCGATCGCCCTTCTCGAAGAAGCCGCCGAACTCTCCCAACAGCTCGGCGATGTGGAAGGGGTTGGTCGTTGTCTCGGTTTTATCGGTCATGGGCTCCTGTTCACGGGGAATACGGAGCGAGCGGCTGCCGTCCTCGACGAGGCCGTAGCCCTAGCGCGGAACACCGGAAACCCACACAGTGTGGCGAGGGCGATCTACAACTCCGCCTTTGTTGCCGTCGAACAGGGCGATTTCGATCGCGCGTGCGAACTCTTTGGGGAAGCTGCCGAGATCGGCCGATCCGAGGGCACGAAGCTTCAGGAGGCGATGTGCCTCGCACACCTCGGTTATGCCTGTGTTCTGGCAGGCGACTACGAGCGGGCAGCCGCCCTACTGGATGAAGGCGCGGCTCTGTTCACCGAACTCGGGGAGACAACCTGGACGCAGGTGGCGTTTCGCTATCAGGGCCTGCTCGCTCTCCTCGACGGAAGAATCGATGAGGCCGAATCCCTGCTCCGCACGAGCTTGATGGAAGGACGCGAACAGGCACCGCAGTGGGAGGTCGCGTACTGGACAGAGGAGCTTGCTGCGATCGCGACAGCGAAAGGCGAGATTCTGCGGGCCGCGAAGCTTTGGGGAGCAACCGATGCTCTCTTCGAAAAGCTCGGGCTGGCGATTCTCGAGGAGAACCGCCAGGTGCGTGAACGGTTCAGAGACGAATTGCAGGAATCCCCCGACAGCGGCTCGCGGGCGGAGGCTTGGAAGCAAGGGCGCGCGATGACGCTCGACCAGGCTGTCGCTTATGCGCTCACCGGCGAGACGGTGGGTGTATGACCTCCCCGGGGTGCAGTACCTATGGAGAGCTCTCTTTCGCGTCGCGTGCTAGCGGCCGGGAGGCGAGGCCGCGCCTTCGACCTCGACCCGCGGTAACCATTCGAGCCAGCGCGGTAGATACCAGTTCCAGCGGCCGAGCTGAGCCATGATGCTCGGCAGGATCACGGAGCGAATGATTGTCGCGTCCACCAACAGCGCGACTGCAACACCGAATCCCATCTGCTGAAACTGGAGCAGGTCGCCCATTGCAAAGCCGAGGAAGACGGCGACGATGATGAGCGCGGCGCCCGTGATGATTCGAGCGGTGGAGGAG
>Ga0307278_10001384_pt1 | contig 12075 bp, 15 predicted proteins | sample ER_DNA_117_FD_194482 | JGI IMG/M metagenome (GOLD analysis project Ga0307278, IMG submission 194482) | Bulk soil microbial communities from the East River watershed near Crested Butte, Colorado, United States - ER_DNA_117 | ecosystem: Environmental > Terrestrial > Soil > Floodplain | place... | reverse complement strand
GCCAGCGTTCCCAGGCCCACCGCCGCGAATGTCCGCCCGTAGGGAACCGCGCCGTCGCCGATGATCGACGTCGCCTGCTGCGCGATCCAGGCGCTCACCAGGAGCTGAAAGGCGAATAGGAGGACGAACACGAGAATGAGGCGCCTGGCGAAATCCTCGCCCGGGCCGACACCGGTCGCAAGCGCAGTCGCGGAGACCAGGGCGAACGGCCAGGCCACGACCGCCACCAGGAACCCACCGCCGAGGAAGCCGGCGAGTACCCCGAGCAGCGATGCCCCGAACCCGGGGGAAAAGCGAGCGCGGTTCACCACGCCAGTCTGGCGCAGCGCGGGACGCTCCTCAAGCTGGCAAAACGGCTAGTCCTGACTCCAGCCGGGGTCGTCAGGCCGGCCGTAGCCGGGCTCGCCCGTCACTCTGAACGCGGATGCGTGCCCAGTAGCGATCACCTGACGTCGCTGGGGCGGCGCTGGCGAGGGAGGCACCGCCCGAGGGCACAGGACAGTGCCTCGCTAGCACGGCCAAGCCCCGAGGTCGCTGGATCCTGCAGCCAGCGTCGTCAGGTGGGGCGTTCCCGGCGAAAGCCCACCGCCCAGCGGCGTCAGGCGACTTCGCGGAGCTTCTGGGACTCAGCCAGAGCCTGCAGCTTCTTGAGGCTTTGGTTCTCGATCTGGCGGACGCGCTCGCGGGTGACGTTGAACGTCCGCCCGACCTCGTCGAGCGTCCGCGGATGCTGGCCGTCGAGCCCGTACCGGAGCTCGAGGACGCGCCGCTCGCGCGGCGCAAGCGCGCACAGGATCCGCTTCAGGGTCTCCTTGCGCAATGTGGTCTCGGCAGCCTCGTCCGGAAGCGCGGCTGACTTGTCGGCGAGGAAATGACCGAACTCGGACTCTTCGTCGTCGCCGACCGGCTTCTCGAGCGAGACAGGGGCCTGCGCGCTCCGTCTGATCTGCTCGACCTCATCGCGGTCGATCTCGAGCTCGTGCGCGATCTCCTCTAGCGTGGGATCGTGGCCGAGCTCGCCGAGCAGCTTCCGCTCCGCGCGGCTGATCTTGTTCAGCTTCTCGACCACATGGACGGGCATGCGGATCGTGCGCGCCTTGTCTGCGAGCGCCCGCGCCACCGCCTGGCGAATCCACCAGGTGGCATATGTCGAGAACTTGAAGCCCTTGCGATGGTCGAACTTCTCCGCGGCGCGGACTAGCCCGATCGTCCCCTCCTGGATGAGGTCCAGGAAGGGAAGGCCCTGGTTTCGGTAGTTCTTGGCGATCGAGACGACGAGGCGGAGGTTCGCCTCCACCATCTGCTGCTTCGCGCGATGGTCGCCGCGCTCGATCCGCTTCGAGAGCTCGACCTCCTGCGCGGCGGTGAGCAGCGCGACGCGGCCGATGTCCTTGAGGAAGAGCTGCAGCGCGTCGGTGGAAACGTCGTGCGACTCGGGCTCCAGGTCGAGCTCAGCCTCATCGGCGCGAGCGAACTCGAGCACCTCGATGTGGAGCTCCTCGAGAGCCTGGTAGAACTCGTCGACCTGCGCCGTCTCGAGCTCGAGCTCGTCGAGAGCGAGCGCAATCTCCTCCTGCGTCAGGAAGCCTGCTTCTTGTCCCTGCCGAACGAGCGCCTTCGCGGCGTCCTCTTCCAGCACGATCACAGCTCCCGCTCCATTCCCTCTCCCCTCGGCCATCAGACCCCCCTCACTTGACCGTAATGCCGGCCTCCGATTTGTCAACGCCTCGCCTGTCTAAATTCGGAAACGTGCGTGGCGCAACTGTTCCACGAGTACCGGACATACCGCTATGGGCCAAGTGGACTATTTGTTTGTCGTTAGGTCCTAATGGCTTCTAGACGAGAAAGAAGCGCTCGAGCTTCCCTTCCATAGAAGCCATGCCGTTCCGCAGCTGAGGCGCGCTGGAGCTGTTTGCGGGCGTCGTCTACGTCTCGAATCCAAAGTAGCAGCAATCCAAGGTGAAAGCGCACCAGCGCCGAGCGTGGGTTGTCGCGCGCCAGCGGGCCAAGCCGTGAGAACGCGGCCGCCGGAGCGTCCTTGTCGAAACGCCCGACGGCCTCGGCGACCTGCGCGTCCAGGCTCTTCCCGTCGAGAGCCCGAGCATGTTCGAATGCCGCGCGCGCCGAGACCGTCCGGCCGACACGCTGGAGAGCGACGCCGTAGAGGAGATTCGCCCTGACGCCGCCGGTCTCGGCCTTGGCTCGAAGCTCCTCGAGCTGCGCCGGAGCCGACTCGCCCCGGAGGCTCGGCCCTACGCCGAAGCTTGCGTAGAAGAAGGGCCGGCCCGGCGCCATGTCTGGGTGCAGGAGGTCTTCCGCCCTGAGGGCCGACGGCGTGTCCGAGTCAGCCCGCTTCGCCTCACGCCATTGCGCCACGGCGGCGGTGTCGTCTCCGTTCGCATAGAGGGCGAGCCCGAGGTGAAGGCGGACGAGGGCCGAGTCCGGGTGCTCGTTCGCGAGCGCGCGAAGCTTCGCCAGGGTTCCGTCCGGCCAGGAGGACACGGCCGCCCCAACCGCGGCCTCCAGGGAGCGGGGATCGGCCGAGAGGAGCGCGTCGAACTGCCGTCGCGCCGCCGCCCGATTCCCGCGGTCGTAGGAGCGCTCGGCCGCCCGCAGCCCCTTGGCCTCGCTATCGTTTCGAAGGAGGACGCTCAGTTGGAGAGCCGGCGCCCCGCGCTGCGCGGCTCGCGCGCCGGGGCCGGAATCGTCGCTTCTGCCAATGAGGGTGGCGCCGACCGCGATGCCTGCCGCCGCGAGGGCGGCGACGCCGGCGAGCGCCCGAACGCGGGTGCGGGGGGACACGCCCACGAGCGTAGCCGCGGCTCCAAACGCGCGGCGCTCCTGCCGTTCCTGGACATGGCTGGCCAGGGCGGCAGGCGTTGCTATATTCGGTAAAGCAACTTCTTATGGCGACGTACAGAGAGCTCCTTCAGCAGGTCAAGGGCGAGATCGACGAGGTCGACCCCGCGCGTGCGCGTGAATTGATCGCCGAGAGCTCGCCGGCGATCGTCGACGTTCGGGAGCGCGAGGAGTGGGACGAGGGCCATCTTCCGGGCGCGGTACACGTGCCCCGTGGCCACCTAGAGTCGCGGATCGAGGGCGCGGCCCCGGACAAGTCGCGGCCAGTGCTCGTTTACTGTGCCGCTGGCAACCGTTCTGCCTTCGCTGCAAAGACGCTCGAGGAGCTCGGCTACGAGCACGTCGTCTCTCTCGCCGGCGGCTTCACGGACTGGAAGCGCAACGGCAACCCGTTCGAGATCCCTGAGGCGCTCGACGAATCGAAGCGCCGGCGCTACAGCCGACACCTCCTCATCCCCGAGGTAGGCGAGGAGGGCCAGCTCAAGCTGCTCCAGTCGCGCGTGCTCCTCATCGGCGCCGGCGGCCTCGGCTCTCCGGCCTCGCTCTATCTGGCGGCCGCAGGCGTGGGCACCATCGGCATCGTCGACGACGACACGGTCGACGAGACAAATCTCCAGCGCCAGATCGTCCACTCGACCGAGCGGCTGGGCGACTCGAAAGCCGAGTCCGCCAAACGGACGATCGAGGCCTTGAACCCCGACGTCGGCGTCAAGGTGTTCAAGGAGCGCCTGACGGCCGAAAACGTCGATCGCATCCTCGACGAGGGCTGGGACGTGATCGTCGACGGGGCTGACAACTTCCCTACCCGCTACCTCTTGAACGACGCGTCCGTCTGGCACGGCATTCCCGTCGTGCACGGCTCGATCTACCGCTTCGAGGGACAGGTGACGGTCTTCAAGCCGCACGAGGGCCCGTGCTACCGCTGCCTCTTCCCGCAGCCGCCGCCGCCCGAGCTGGCCCCGAGCTGCGCAGAGGGGGGCGTCCTCGGCGTGCTGCCGGGCGTGATCGGCTCCCTCCAGGCGAACGAGGGTCTCAAGCTCGCTCTCGGAATCGGAGAGCCGCTGATCGGGCGCCTGCTCATTTTCGACGCGCTGGCGGGCGAGTTCACCGAGATCCGCCTGCGCCGCGACCCGGATTGCCCGGTCTGCGGCGAGAACCCGACCATCACCGACTACATCGACTACGTGGAGTTCTGCCAGGGCGGCCGGACCCACGTCGCGTAGTGGCGCGCGTCCGCATCCCGCCCACCCTCCGCGACGCGGTCGGCGGGGCACGCGAGGTCGAGGCTTCCGGCTCGACTCTTCGCGACCTGCTCTCCGACCTGGCCGAGCGCTTCCCCACCCTCGGCCGGCAGGTGCTGGAGGACGGGAAAGAGCTCGCTCCCTTCGTCAACGTCTACGTGGACAACGAGGACGTGCGGACGCTCGAGGGCCTCGATACCCCTGTACGCGAGGGCACGACCATCATCCTCCTCCCCGCCATGGCCGGCGGGGAGCGCATGCTGGTGACGACGTCGCTCCTGGAAACGGTGGGATCCACCCCGCTCGTCGAGCTCCCGCGCCTGGCCCCTCACGACGGCGTCCGGCTTTACGCCAAGCTCGAAGGCCAGAATCCGACCGGCTCGCTGAAGGACCGGATCGCCAAGGCCATGGTCGAGGCGGCGGAAACAGCGGGCGACCTCGAGCCCGGCCGCGAGCTCCTCGAGCCGACGAGCGGCAACACGGGAATCTCGCTGGCCATGGTCGCGAAGCTGAAGGGCTATCCGCTCACCTGCGTCATGCCCGAGAACTCCACGCCCGAGCGAATCAAGCTGCTCGAACTCTACGGCGCCCGGATCGTTTTCTCGCCGGCCACCGAAGGCTCCAACGGCGCCGTGCACCTCGCGCTGCGAATAGCGGAGTCCGACGCTCGCTACTTCATGCTCAACCAGTACGCGAACGATGCGAACCCCCGCGCGCACTACGAGGGGACCGGCGCGGAGATCGCGGAGGCGCTCCCGCACGTGGATGCGCTCGTCGCGGGTCTCGGCACCGGCGGCACGCTCATGGGCACAGGGGACCGTCTGCGCGAGTCGTTCCCCGACGTGGTCGTCGCGGCCGCGGAGCCGCTCCAGGGCGATCTCGTCTACGGCCTCCGCTCGCTCGCCGACGGCTACGTGCCTCCGATCCTGGACGTCTCCAAGCTCGACCGGAAGATCCTGGTCTCCAACGACGAGTCGATCGCCGGCGTCCGTCTACTCCTCGAACGCGAGGGAATCTTCGCGGGCGTCTCGTCCGGGGCGGTCGTGCACGTCGCACGCGCCCTCGCCGAGGAGATGGACGAGGGAGTCGTCGTCTGCGTGCTCGCGGACGGAGGCTGGAAGTACCTCTCCGCCGACTTCTGGACGCAGGGCGCGCAGTCGATGGAGGACCGCATCTGGTGGTGATCCCGGCCGAGGTGCGCTCGGCGCTCGTCGAGCACTCCGAGGCCGAGCGACCGAACGAGGCCTGCGGCCTCATAGCGTTCCGCGACGGAGTCGCCGAGCGCTACATCCCCGGGCGCAACCGCGACGCGAGCCCGTATCGCTTCGACCTCGACGTCGACCCCGAGACGTGGTTTCTGGAGGACGAGGGCTACGAGCTCGCCGTCTTCCACTCCCACCTCTCCAGCCCACCGCGGCCGTCACGAACCGACGTGGAAAACATCGGCCTCTGGGAAGGGCGTCCCTACGTGATCCTCTCGCTTCATTCGGGCGAGCTCGCCGCTTGGCGCATCACCGACCGGCGGATCGAGCCCCTGGAGCTCGCCGGGAACCTCTAGGGCCCACCGGCCGTCAGAAGAGCATGAAGTTCGTTCTCGTTGCCCTCGTCACGGTCGCGCTCGCCGCGTGCGGCGGCGGCGGCACCAAGTCCGGCAGCCCGGGAAGCTCCGCTGTCACCGTCAAGCAGGCGCTGGCCGCGAAGCCGAGCGAGCCCGTCCGCGTCCGGGGGGCTCTCATCGCCTCGGGCGGGACCGTCCGCCTGTGCTACGCGATCCTGGAGTCCTATCCGCCGCAGTGCGGCCGTCCTTCGCTCGTCGTGCGGGGACTCGACCTCGACACCGTCCGGGAACTGACGAACGCGAACGGCGTCACCTGGTCGGATCGGGAAGTCAGGCTCCGCGGCACCGTCGCAGACGGCACCCTCACGGTCAGCCCGTAGTTACGAGACATCGAAGTGCTTCAGCATCGTGAGCGGATGCCTGTCGCACACGATTGTGTACCTGCCGACCTTCAGGAGCAGCGGCGTCCACGTCCTCTTGCCCACGAAGGCGATTCCCGTATGGCGATCGATGCCGGGGCCGTAGAGGTGGAAGTTATGGGATGAGGAGCGGTCGCGGATCACGAAGGTCTTGTTGCCGTGGCGGGCGTTTCTCACCACGGTCCCGTCCGCGCGCTTGAGGACGATCGTCGTCCCGGGGCCCACCGTGCCGTAGAAGGTCGTGTACGCCTGAGCCGCAGGTGCAGCCAGCAGGGCAGCGAGGACCGCAACCGGGAGCGCTCGAAACCGCATGTTCAGGAACCCCTACGGAGCGCTACGCCCGGACGGATTGCCTGCGAGCGACTAGCGGTACTGCTCGATGAGCAGGCGCCCCATCTTCTGGGCGCGCTTCGCGGCCTCGGTGTCGCCCTCTGACGCCGCGACGATCGAGCCCTTCATGAGGATGTGCCAGGAGTGCGCGAACGCGTCGGTCTCTCGGAGCTCGGCTTCGTCGGCGAGCGACTGCACGAACGCACGGATGTTGGCCAGGTACTTGACGCTCGCACTTCCGGCCGGATGGCGGTTGCCCATCTCGAGCAGGACGTTGATGAACGAGCAAGCCTCGAAGCCGTCCTGGTGGAACCACTCGTCGAACGCGTCGAAGATGGCGAGGAGCTGCTCTTCCGGCGTCGCCCCGCGCCTTCGGGCCTCCGCTGCGACCCAGCCGTAGGTCCAGCGTTCCTCGCGCTGCTCGAGGAAGGCGAGCGTCAGGGCGTTCTTCGACGGGAAGTGCCGGTAGAGGGTCGCCTTCGCGACGCGGGCGTGCTGGATCACCTCGTCGACGCCCACGTCACGGATACCGCGGGTCGAGAAGAGCTCGTAGGCGCTCTCGAGGATCCGCTCTCGGACGGGAGGGGTAGCTAGCTCGACCACTTCGCGCCGGACGATAACACACCCTCTAGACAGAAGGGTCTGTCTTTGCTACAACCTTTCGCGCCGTGCCCGATCGCCCCGACAACTCGGCTCTGCTACGCGAGGTCAATGAGCGCATCCTCGAGGTGAGCACATCGTGGGTCGGCCCCGCAGCGGCGGTCGGGTTTCTCTGCGAGTGCGGTGACGCCGATTGCGTCAGCGTGGTCATCCTCCCCGCCGCCGGCTATGAGGCGATCCGCGCCACCTCCGGCGGCTTGGTCCTCCACCGAGGGCACACGCCCGAGGTCGCCGAAGACGTAGCCGCCTAGCGCGCCAGCTCGTCCGTCCGCCGGGCCATCGCGATGTCTCGCTCCGTGATCGCCCGCTTCGTGTGCGTCCACCAGCGAACGGTGACGGCGTTCCACGAGACCGCGATGTCCGGATGGTGGTCCGCCTCCTCGGCGGCCTCCGCCACGCGATTGACGAAGACAATCGCCTCGGCAAAGTCTTTGAAGCGGTAGCCCCGCTGGAGCGCGCCACGCACCTCGTTCCAGCCCTCGGGGTAGCCCGGTTCGTCTGCCATCACTCGAAAGGATGCCGGTTAGCTCACCGCGCGGCGGCGCCCGCCCGATAGGAGAAGGGTGAGCCCAGCCCGCGCCTTTCTCCTCGCGCTCGTTCCCCTCGCCATCGCCGCCCCTGCGGCAGCATACCCACTCCCCCAGGCCCCCGACTGCCCGATCTTTCCGGCGACGAGCGTGTGGAACAAGCCGGTCAACAGGCTTCCGGTGCGCGAGGACTCGCGCACGATCGTGAACTCGATCGGCGCAAGCCTGCGCCTTCATGCCGACTTCGGCTCGGGCCTCTGGGACGGTGGCCCGATCGGGATCCCGATCACCGTGGTGGACTCGACGACGTCTCGCTCCTCGGTCGATTTCGAGTACGCGGACGAGAGTGACGCAGGCCCGTATCCGATTCCCGACGACGTCTCGATCGAGGGCGGCTCCTCGGCCGACGGGGACCGCCACGCCGTGATCGTCGACTCCGAGTCGTGCTCGCTCTACGAGCTCTTCTCGCTCTACCCATCCTGGTCGGCCGGCTCTGGGGCGATCTGGGATCTTGGCTCCAACGCCCTGAGGCCTCGAGGCTGGACATCGGCCGACGCTGCGGGCCTGCCCATCCTGCCCGGCCTCGCCCGCCACGACGAGGTCGCCGCCGGCTCGATCGACCATGCCTTGCGCTTCACGGTTCGCCGCTCGCGGCGCGCCTACATCTATCCGGCGCGGCATTTCGCGAGCCCGTACACGAGCCGCAGCCTGCCGCCCATGGGCCTCCGCGTGCGCCTGCGTCTGAACTACCCGACCACGAGCTTCCCGCCCCAGGCGCGTCTCGTGCTCCGCGCGCTCAAGCGCTACGGGATGATCGTCGCCGACAACGGCTCGAGCTGGTACGTCTCCGGCGCCCCCGATCCGGACTGGGACAACGACGACCTGCACACTCTGGGCCGCATCAAGGGCTCGGATTTCCGCGTGGTCGACACGTCGTCGCTCCGCCCCTAAGGGCTCGCCGCAGCCAGAATACGGCCATGCGGATTTCCGCCAAGGCCGACTACGCCCTCCGCGCCGTCCTGGAGCTCGCCGCCGCGGGCGAGGGCCCGGTCAAGGGCGAGCGGATCGCGCAGGCACAGGACATTCCGCTGAAGTTCCTCGAGAACATTCTCCTCGAGCTCCGCCACGACGGCCTCGTGGCCAGCCAGCGGGGTGCGGAGGGTGGCTACTGGCTCGCGCGCGCGCCCGAGAAGATCACGCTCGCCGAGGTCATCCGGGCCGTGGACGGGCCGCTGGCGAACGTGCGCGGCGCTCGTCCGGAGACGGTCGAGTACAGCGGGCCGGCCGAGCGGCTCAAGGACGTCTGGATCGCGGTGCGCGCCAATCTCCGAGCCGTGCTCGAGTCGGTGACCCTGGCCGACCTCGCGGCCGGGCATCTCCCGGAGGAGATCAGTGAGATTACGAGTGACCCTGAGGCGTGGCAACCGCACTGAAGACGTGAGTGCGGCTGGGCCGGACGAAGACGATCTGGCCCTCGTGTAGCTCCAGCTCGTCGGCCTCGTTCCGGGTCACCTGAGCCGAGACTCTCCTGCCATCTTCGAGGACGAGCTCGGCGCGAACCTCGAAGCCGAGGTGGACGACGCGCTCGACCATCGCCTCCGTCGAGCTCCCGTTCGGCTCCTGGCGAACCTCGAGGTCGTGCGGGCGGATCCAGGCCTCGCCGAGGCGGTGCGCCGGCCCCACGAAGCTCATGACGAACTCGTTCGCCGGGTGCTCGTAGAGGTCCCGTGGCTTCCCGGTCTGTTCCACGCGACCCTCGTTCATCACCGCGACGCGGTCGGCGACGTCCATCGCCTCCTCCTGATCGTGCGTGACGAGCACGGTCGTGACGGGCACATCGTCGTGGAGGCGCCGCAGCCAGGCCCGAAGCTCCTTACGTACGCGTGCGTCGAGCGCTCCGAAGGGCTCGTCGAGGAGGAGGACGCGCGGCTCGGCTGCCAGCGCGCGGGCGAGCGCCATTCGCTGGCGCTGACCACCCGAGAGCTGGGAGGGATAGCGGTTGGCGAGACCCTCGAGCTGAACGAGGCGCAGCAGCTCCCCAACCCGGTCGCGGATCTCGTCTCGCGGGCGCTTGCGAATCTTGAGAGCGAAGGCGACGTTCTCGCGCACGCTCATGTGCTTGAAAGCCGCGTAGTGCTGGAAGACGAAGCCCACGCCGCGTTCCTGCGGCGGGAGACCCGTCGCGTCCTCGCCATGGATCGAGACGTCGCCCTCGTCCGGGTGCTCGAGCCCGGCGACGATCCGGAGCAGCGTCGACTTCCCACTCCCGCTCGGACCGAGCAACGCCGTCAGCGAGCCGCTCGCGATCGCGAGCGAGACGTCGTCAACAGCGACGAAGTCACCGAAGCGCTTCGTCACCCGGCGAATCGCTATCGCCACCGGGACTCTCCTTCCGAAGCAGGGTCATGAAGAGGAGCGTAATCAGAGCGAGCAATGCAAGCTCGACCGAGGCAGTGTACGCACCGGTGAGATCGAAGCCCTGAAAGCGCTCCTGCACGTGCAGGGTGAGGGTCTCCGTGCGGCCGGCGATGCTGCCCGAGACGATGGACACGGCGCCGAACTCACCGATCGCGCGGGCGGTCGTCAGCACGATTCCATACGTGATCCCCCAGCGGATCGCGGGGAGCGTAACCCGGAAGAAAGCCGTCAGCGGCGACGCGCCGAGGGTCCACGCGGCCTCTTCCTGCTCGGTGCCGATCTCGCGCAGGACCGGAACGGTCTCGCGCACGACGAAGGGCAGCGACACAAAGATCGTCGCGAGAATCATTCCTGGCAGCGCGAAGATCACGGTGATTCCATGATCGACGAGCCAGCCCCCGAACCAGCCCGTCCGCGCGTAGACGAGATAGAGCGCGAGGCCGATGACGACCGGTGAGAGCGCGAACGTAAGGTCGACGAGAGCGTTCAAGAACCACTTGCCGTGGAAGCGCCCCCTCACGATCACGAGGGCACAGATGACCCCGAAGATCGTGTTCGCGGGGACGGCCACGAGAGCGATGAGGACGGTCAGCCAGAGCGCGTGCAGCGCCTCGGGAGTGGTGGCCGCGTCCCAGACGGGCCCGAGCCCCTTCTCGAACGTCCGCCAGAAGACGAGCCCGACGGGGAGGGCGAGCAACGCCGCCAGGTAACCCAGCGCGGCGAAACGCAGGCTCAACCTAGCTGCCACCGGAGAACCTCCAGCGCCGCACCGCGTCGAACGCGAACAGCGTCACGAGCGAGACCGCGAGGAGCACCACCGAGAGGGCCGCTCCTCCGGAGACGGCATCGCTCTCCACCTGGCTGAAGATGTGGACGGAGGCCACCTCGGTCTTGAAGGGGATGTTCCCGGAGATCAGGACGACTGAGCCGAACTCTCCGATCGAGCGGGCGAATGCGAGCGCGCAGCCCGAGAGGATCGCGGGCGCGAGGTTCGGGAGCACGATGCGGCGGAAGATCGCGCGCGGACGGGCTCCCAGCGACGCCGCGGCTTCCTCCATCTCCCGGTCGAGCTCGAGCAGGACGGGCTGCACGGAGCGGACCACGAATGGGAGTGTCACGAAGAGGAGCGCCATCACGACCGCCGTCCGCGTGTAGGCGACGTTCACGCCGAAGGGGCCTCGAGGGCCGTAGAGCGCGAGCAATGTGAGGCCGGCGACGATCGTCGGTAGCGCGAAAGGGAGATCGATGAGCGCGTTCACGATGCCTTTGCCGCGGAAGGAATCGCGGACGAGCACCCAGGCGATCAGCGTCCCCGCGACCGCGTTGACCGCCACAACCACGAGCGAGACCGCGAAAGTCAGCTTCAGAGAAGCGACCGCGGAGGGGCTCGAAACCGCACGCCAGAAGCTGTCCGCCCCGTTTTCGGTCGACTTCCAGACGACGGCCGCGAGCGGCAGCAGGACGATGAATCCGAGGTACGCGGACGCGAAGCCGCGCCCGAGCGGACTCCGCCCGGGCGCGTTTCGAGCCGGAAATCGAAGCGCTAGAGCCTTAGCCGCTATCCGTGGACACCCCCAGGTCTTGCTCGATCTTGGCCACGAGGCCTTCGTCCGGGTCGAAGAACTTGGACTTGACCTCGCTCCAGCCGCCCAACTTCTCGATGGTAAAGAGGCCGGAGGGCTGAGGGAAGCTGGTACCGGCAAGGACGCTCTCCACGACCGGCCGATAGCCCTTGTCGGCATAGAGCTTCTGCGCGTCGTCGGAGTGCAGGAAGTCCACGAACGCCTGCGCTGCGGGGGGCGCGTCCTTGGTAACCGCGATCGGGTTCTCGATCAGGATGGTCTGGTCGGGGACGACATAGTCGACGTCCTCGCCCTTTTGCTGGGCGGTGATCGCCTCGTTCTCGTAGGCGAGCATCACGTCGCCCTTGCCCCCGACGAAGGTCTGGAGCGCCTCTCGCGCGCTCTTGTCCTGAACGGGGGTATTGCTCAGGAGGTCGTGCAGATACTTGAGCGCCTCGTCCTCCGTCTTCCCCAGCTCGATCTGGGCTCCGTACGCCGCCA
>Ga0307278_10001382_pt1 | contig 12077 bp, 11 predicted proteins | sample ER_DNA_117_FD_194482 | JGI IMG/M metagenome (GOLD analysis project Ga0307278, IMG submission 194482) | Bulk soil microbial communities from the East River watershed near Crested Butte, Colorado, United States - ER_DNA_117 | ecosystem: Environmental > Terrestrial > Soil > Floodplain | place... | reverse complement strand
GCGTACGATGGCGGGCTGCTCAGTGGTGCCATCTCCGTCGACAGAAGCACGCCTCGAAACGAGAAACACATTGAGCAGGGCGACAACGGAAAAGCCGATCATGATGTAGAACAGCTGGTTGGCAAGCAGGGAGTGCTTCAAGATCAAATCGCCAACTGGGTTTCCCGGCTTGATACCCAGCGCAGCCTCGAAAGCCAGACCGCTCTGCCTGGCGACATAAGTGACTGCGGTGGCTCCCACGACGACAATGCCCAACGGCCAGCGCGCCCACTGGCGCGTCTTGGGAAATGCGAACAGAAACGCGAGCAGGGCGGCCAAGGGAATGCCGACCACGGCCGCATGGATCACCAGCGGATGGAGCGGAAGGTTTCCGATCTTGTCGAACACAAACTCTCCTCACGGTGATGGTGAGCGGCACACGATCGATGGCCGGACACAGGCCTCTAAAGTTATACGACGAGGTCAGAGAAATGGTTCGATAGCCGCTACCCCATCGCCTACGGCTAGGCAACGGCTGTCCGCGCGGTACGCAGGTCAGCGACGAGGCCGGCAAATGCTGCGCTCCGGTCCTCGCCGGCTGCCCGCAGCACTGCTGATGGATGCACGGTCGCCAACACGCTTCGGACGCCAATCGGAGTGGCGAGTTCCAAGACCTGACCACGCTGCTGGCTGACGCGAAACGTCGTCCCCAAGAGCGACCTGGCGGCGACGGCGCCCAGACACACGATCAGCGCCGGGTCGACGAGAGTCAGCTCCGCTTCGAGCCAGGGACGGCACGCCTTGATGTGAGTGACCTGGGGTGTTGCGTGGATTCGACGCTTGCCCCGCTCGGTGAAACGAAAGTGTTTGACCGCATTCGTGACGTACACGTCCTCCCTGGGTACGCCAGCTTCCGCTAGTGCATCCTGAAGGAGCCGCCCAGCCGGTCCCACAAAGGGAATGCCCTTGCGATCTTCGACGTCTCCGGGTTGCTCACCGACGAGAGCCAAAGGTGCTCGCGGATTGCCGGCTGAGAAGACCACTTGAGTCGCGGGCTTCCACAGCTCACAGCCCCTGCAATCCTCCGCAGCGCGTTTGAGCTCGTCGATGTTGGCGTGCTCGGGCACCCACGCTGCCGCGGTTTGCGTCAAGTCGTTACTGTCCCTCATCGATCGAGCCCGCCCAGGTGCCGGGTTCATGATCATGCCGCCGCCCTTCCAGCTTGATCACGTGGATTACCGCGTTGATCAACGCCAGATGGGTGAAGGCTTGCGGGAAGTTTCCAAGATGCTGGCCGGTATGCGCGTCGATCTCCTCACCGTAGAGATCAAGTGCGCCGGCGAAGGACAGCAGCTTGGCGCAGAGCTTACGGGCGCGCTCATACTCACCGATCTCGCAGAGCGCCGAGACCAACCAGAAGGAGCAGATCGTAAAGCTGCCCTCCTCGCCGCTGAACCCGTCGTCAGTCTCCTCGACCTTGTAGCGCAGCACCAGGTCGTGGATGGTGAGCTCATCGGCAATCGCCATCACAGTCGCCTTGATGATGGGGTGGTCAGCCGGCAGGAACCGCACCAGCGGGGCGAGCAGCAACGACGCATCGAGGGCTTTGCTGCCGTAGTACTGAGTCAGCACGCCACGCTCGTCCACGCCGTTAGTCAGAATGTCGTCCTTGATCTCCTGCGCCGCAAGCTCCCATTCGGCAGCCTTGCCGTCCTCCCCCGTGATCCGAGCGATCTTGGCACCGCGGTCGACGGCGACCCAGCACATGATCTTGGACGAGGTGAAGTGCTGCAACTGACCGCGCACTTCCCAGATCCCCGCATCCGGCTCACGCCAGTACTTCAACGCCTCGTTGACCTGCTTGTCCAAGATCTCCCAGATGCGGTTGTCCAGGCGGTTGGCTGCCTTGAAGTGAAGGTAGACCGAGTCGAGCAGCGCACCCCAGACATCGTGCTGCTTCTGGGCGTACGCGGCATTCCCGATCCGCACCGGACGCGAGTTGGCATATCCCGGCAGGTGGTCGAGCTCGCGCTCGATGAGCTCCTTCTCGCCCCCGATGCCGTACATGATCTGGATGTCGTCCTCGCCCTCTACCAGATCGGCGATGAAGGCGAAGAAGTCCACTGCCTCCCAGTCGAAACCCAATGTGTACAGACCCCACAGGGCGAATGTGGCGTCGCGGATCCAGGTGAAGCGGTAGTCGTAGTTGCGGTTTCCTCCCGGAGTCTCGGGAAGTGACGTCGAGCCGGCGGCTGCAATCGCGCCGGTCGGCGCGTAGGTCAGCCCTTTGAGAGTAAGGGCGCTTCGCTGCAGGTAGCCGCGCCAGGGGTGATCAGGAAACTGCCCGCGGGCCAGCCAGTGCTGCCAGTGATGCGCGGTCCACACCTGGCGCTTGTAGGCGTCGGCGAAGTCCATCGGTGGCAGCGCTCCACCCCAGGAAAGCGCGACATAGCGGACGTCACCCTCTTTGAGCAGCGTCCGGGCGTTGGCTTGGCCGCCCTCGAATCCCAGCCGCAAGTCGCTGGTCAGGGTCAGCTTGAGATCGACACCCTCGGCCGAGCACACGCCCTGGTAGTAGCTGTTGTCGGTATATTCCCACCGGACGTGGCCCAGGCCGTAGTTCAATACGGGCTCACAGTCCACCATGGTCTGCACCTCACCAGACGCACAGCGGATAGTGCGCAGGAAGATGTGCTCCGCCTCGTAGTCATTGGGCGTCCGACGGTAGGTCTTTGACCGGTCCGTCGGATGGTGCCAGGGACCGATCAGGAGCGCGTCCCGAACAATGATCCATCCAGTAGGAGTCCCCCAGCTGGTCTCCAAGATCATGGTGCCTGGGAGGTAGCGAACATCGGCGGGCACGGCAACATCGACCGGGGCGACGCGGAACACGCCGGCGTTCCGTCCAAGCATCCGTCCGAACACGCTGGGAGAGTCGAAGCGCGGAACACACATCCATTCCATGGCACCGTTGGGCGCTACGAGGGCGGACACCTCGCCATCGCTCAGAAACCCGTAGTCACCGATCGGCGTCGAACGGATACGTGACCTGGGAGCACCGACTTGCGCATGGGGCTTGCTCTTCCTATTCGCCATGTGGAAAGCATTGTCTGGTCAGCACGTCCTGGCAAGCATCAGGTTGGTGGCTCGATCGTCTGGTTGATAACCCACCGAACGTAATCAGGATTTCCAGCCTCAACCGGGATGGCGAGGACGCAGGGCACGTCGTAAGGATGCGCCTCGCGGACACGGTCGATGACGTGCTGCACGAGGCTGGCGCGGGTGTGTAGCGCTACCCGCATCTCGCGGTCATCGTGGATCGTTCCGTCCCAGCGATAGATGGATCTGATTGGTCCAATGTGCTGTCCGCAGGCGACGAGCCGGTCCTCGACAAGGGATCGGGTGAAAGTGATCAGCCAAATCTCATTGTCAGCGGTAATGATCACTTCACAGATTGGCTCGGTCATCTGGCTTGACTCCCTCTGCGTCAGCCCTCAAAGCGACACCGGCTCAGTGGCCTGGGCCCGTCACGATCTTCTTCCGCTCCGACTCGTGAGCTCCACCTTTCTTGGCCAGGGTGTTGCAGGCCTCCTCGATGTCACGTGCCAGGGTGTCCACATGCTCCCGGCTCAAGGTCTCCTTGACCAGGGCGCGCATGATCGTGACGTCTTGAGCGTCGGGCGGAAGTGTGTACGCCGGGACCATCCAACCGCGTTCGGCTGAAAGCTGCCAAGCGACATCGAACTCGTTGTAGCCGTCATCGACCGCGAGTCTGAAGGCAGCCAGCGGGAGTTGCTCTTCCTCAGGACCGATCAACTCGAACTTGCCCATCGACTCCAACTTCTCTGCGAGCACCCTCGCGTTCTCCTGCATGTTCTTCATGATGTAGCTGTAGCCGGCGCGGCCATAGCGGACGAAGTTGTAGTACTGCGCCAGAACCATCGAGGAGCCGGTGGAGAAGTTCAGAGTAAAAGTGGGGTCGGTCTTGCCAAGATAGTTCTCTTCAAACACGAGGTCTTGGGCCAGATCGGATTTCTCTCGAAAGATCAGCCAGCCGATGCCCGGGTAGACCAGCCCGAACTTGTGTCCGGAGACGTTGATGGAGCGCACTTGTTCCAGGCGGAAATCCCATTCCGAGTGGGGGTAAAGGAATGGCCAGACAAAACCGCCGCTGGCGCCGTCTACGTGCAACGGAACATCGATGCCGCGCTCTGCCTTGATCTTGAGCAGCAGGTTGTTGATACCAATGATGTCGTCCTTGTGCCCGGTGAACGTCGTACCGAGTACCGCTGCTACCCCAATGGTGTTCTCGTCGATGTGCGGGCTGACATCGTCTGGGCCAATCGTGTACTTGCCCGGCTTGAGTGGCACAATCCGCGGCTCGACATCCAAGTAGCGGCAGAACTTCTCCCACACCACATGAACGTCCCCGCCGAACACCAGGTTCGGGTTCGTTGTTGATCTTCCTGCTGCCTCCTGACGCTTTCGCCAGTTCCACTTGAGGGAGAGGCCGCCGAGCATGATCGCCTCGGACGAGCCCACCGTCCGCGCGCCGGTCGTCTCGCCTGGTGCATGGAACAGGTCAGCGAGCATCCTGATGCAGCGCTGTTCGATCTCGGCGGTACGTGGATACTCGGCGTGGTCGATGAAGTTGCGGTGCAGATTCTCAGCAATGATCCTTTGTGCCTCCGGCTCCATCCAGGTGGTGACGAAGGTGGCGAGATTGCGTGCCGGATCGCCCTCGAGGGCGAGGTCTTCGGCCACCAGCCGCATGGCATCAACGGCGGTCATGCCCGCCTCAGGGAATTCGCGACTGGGCACCTCCTGGGTGGCGAAACGATTGCCGAAGAGCATCGCGTCGGGGACTTGGTCTGAGATTGCGGTCACTGCGTTCTCCTTTGATGTTGTCGATCTTCGGGGGTTCGTGGTTTGGTCGCTGCTTGAACCGCACGCCTCCACGCCGGGAACAACAAGATCGCTCCGAGGAGGAAACAGACCGCACCTAGCAGCGTGCCGCCGACTGAGACTGGATTGTTGATCAATTCGCCGGTGCTGGGAAGCACGAAGCTGGCGATCGCCGAGGCCATGAAGAAGATCGATCCGATCATGTTCAGCCAAGCAATCCACCAGGACAAGGAACGCGGTTGGAAGCTGAGCAAGCGCCCTAGGGTGAGGATGGCGAAGAGACTCGCCACGAGGAACAGCGTCGATCCGTAGAAGTCAGGCCGCCAGACCCGCCGGTCTTCCTGATGTGTAGTGGCGTTGTGCAGAAGGGCCGCGAAGGTGCTGACATTGAAAAAGATCGTGCCCGGAAACTGCGTAATGGCCGCCAGCCAGTTGCGATCGTGCGGAAGCCACGCCCGAAATCGAACCGGCGCCCGCGTGTGCTGCGAGTCGGCGTCGACCTCGGTCATCGCCGGTGTCTGAGCTTGCAGGAGCTGGGCGAATGACGCCGAGGTGAAAAAGATCGAGCCAACGAAAAAAGTGACGCTGTCGACGGTCTCTCCAACTGCGTTCAGGTACGCCGGCACGCTTCCCAACGCGAACAGCGACGAGCCAACGATGAACAGCCACGCCATGGCAGCGTTCAGCGCGACCGGCCTCACCGCCATGGCGCTCCCCTCACGGAGCCAGCGTGGTTCGTGGCCCCTTGCAGACTCCACCTGTACCGAAGTCGAGCCGTCGACGCATCACCCGCGAAGGATGAGAGCCCGCCCGCGAGCCGCTAGGTACGTGGCTCCCGCCAACCGGCGCCAAGAGTAGGCGATGAGCTAGTTGATCACTTGGGAGAGATCATCGTAGCCGACTTGAGATCGAAGAACTCAGTCTCTCCGACGGAGAGCTTGTTCATCTCCTCCATCTGGGCCTGTAGCTCGGGCGGTGGCTCTTTGCGCTCGCCTTCCCGCGCCTCAGGCTCCGAGGTGAAGTACAGGACCATGGTGTAGCCGCCGTCGTCATGGCCTATTGCGACGCTACCTAGGACGTCGGGACGGAACTCGGCCCACTTGTCGGCGTCCTGGTCCATGAGTTGCCGGGCCCGTTCTGGATCGCTGCTGCGGCCTTGCATAATCTGGATGAACCCTGCCTGGTCGGGATCGCCCTGAACGTCGACCGTGACGTCATTGCTGTCTTTGAAGGTCGCCTCACCGTCAAAGAGCTTCGAAGTCGCGGACCACCACTGGTCCTGTTCGGGACGATTGCTGTTGCGGCGGGCATCCTCCTCGGATTCGAAGCGGACAACCGCGATGACACGGCCATCTTCAGTGACCCCGCTTGTGCTGCCAAGCCACCCAGTGGCGCCCGGCGCAAGATCCTGAACCCACCGCTTGATGGCGTCATCCAACGCCTGCGGTTTGGACGTCTTGCCCTGGATAACTTGAGCGAACATGGTGAAGCCTCCGATCGATGACGGCGAGATTATTGAAATGCTTTCCTCTGCGGACGTTACGACCGCACTATGTCCGCGTCAATACGCAAAACTGCTGCACCATTGATCGTTTCGGCCGGCTTTCACGAACCGTTGTCCATCGAGCTCAATGGACTCGCGTACGCCATGTCCACGGCCAGGTGATCAGCGCCCAGAAGGCCGCCAGCAGTGCCAGAACCGCAACCAGATACCACGGCCACCCGCCCATGAGGTCCAGTAGCGAGGCGCCGCCCGGCTTGCCGTTGAGGTAGCCGTAGTTGGTACCCAGAGCACGGTTGATGGCAAAGACGATCGCCCCCCAAGCCACTGTGACCGCCAGGGCCAGTCGGTAGCTGCGCCAAGTCGGCCGCAGTCCCAGACCCCAGGTCAGATAGACCGCGGCCCACATCACGAGTACGTGCTGCAACCAATACGAGGCGAATTCCAGTGCGGGTGCAATGTCTAGCTGCAGGTCGGGGGTGAGGATCGCCTGCGGATTGAAGGTCAGCCCCCAGTAGTACGTCAGCGCAAACGCCCATGGCCGCCGGCTCCACAATGCGTAGGCGGTCACCAGCCGCAAGATGTCGGAGAGGTGCAGCGGAAGGGACTGGTGCAGATCAAACAGTGGTGGAGCAAGCCAGACGATCATGAATCCGAGCGTGACCGTCAGCTGAATGATGGCGAAGATCCGTGTGAAGGTCTCCCCCGCCGGCGTGTTGCGGTGGCGGCGACCGAGTCGTGCCAGCAGCACGGCTCCCACGACGGTCAGGGCGATGATCACCCAATGGGTGAGGCCGTACGGCCTGAACGTGAGGGCAGCCGCCGGCATGTCCACGTCAACAACGCTAGAGGTCGTTGGCGTTCAAGTCCTTTTCAGCGTCGGCGGCTCTGTGGCAAAGTCACCCGCCTCGTGGCCGGCGCGGATGGTGGAGGGACCACTGGGCCGATGTCGCCATCGGGAGCTTCATCCAGGTCCACGATCACCGGGGCGTGGTCGCTTGGACCGGAACCCTTCCGCGCCTGCCGGTCCACCCATGCTGCTCGCACCCGCTCGGCGACCGGCGCGGTGGCAAGCACGAGGTCGATCCGCATCCCGAGGTCCTGGTGGAACATGCCGGCGCGATAGTCCCAGTACGTGAACACTCGCTTCCCCGGCCAGCGATCCCTCACTACATCTCGCAGGCCAAGCGACTGCAGCTGCGCCAGCGCCTCCCGCTCCGGCGCGGTGACGTGGGTCTGGCCGATGTAGGCCTCCGGATCAAACACATCCTCATCGGTCGGCGCGATGTTCATATCGCCACACACGACGGCATCATCCGGGCCGCTGCGGAGTTGTAGAGCGAGCGCGGCCAGCCAATCCAACTTGTACTGGTAGTGGTCCGAGCCGGGCACACGGCCGTTCGGCACATACACCGAATGCACCCGAACCCCGCCGCAGGTCGCCGACACTGCGCGCGCCTCTGGATTCGGAAAGCCGGGTGCGCCGGTCACCCCTTGCACGACGTCGTCCAATCCGACTCTCGACAGGATCGCGACGCCGTTCCACTGCACTTCGCCATGCGTGGCGTACTCGTAACCGCGGCTGACGAACTGCTCGCCCAGCAGGTCGGACAACGCCTCGTCGGCAAGCTTGGTCTCCTGCAGGCACACGATGTCGGGCTGCCGCTGATCCAGCCACGGCAACAACCGCGGCACCCGCTGCTTGATCGAATTCACGTTCCACGTGGCCAACCGCACGGAACCCACGCTAGCCGTGACCACTGACTTTCACGCGGCGTCCACCGGCGATACTCGGCGAGCCCGCCGACTCGGAACCGACCCAGGAAGTAGCTGCCGCACGCGCTTGAAGGGCCGGGGCTTGCGCTGTACCTGCACGGCTCGGCTCGGGTCAATTCCGGTGTGACCTCGCCCGCTGAGTTCTTCAGCCCGGAGAACCTGGAGTGGATCATCTCCCAAATCCAAGATGGCGAGCGCCGTAGACTGACGTGTCGATGGTCCATACCTCCAGCCGTACCGATCACCACAGTCGCGACCGGCTCATTCACTGGGCACGTGTCTACGACGTGGCAGCCGGGCTGCGCGGCCGACGCGGGAACCGTTTACGCGCCATGATGGCTGATGATCTTCAGCTGCAGCCCGGCGATCGGGTGCTCGATGTGGGCTGCGGCACTGGCCGCCTTGCGATCGTGTTCGCTGAGCGCGTGGCAGCCACGGGCGCGGTCAACGGCATCGATGCTGCAGTCGAGATGATCAAACGCGCCACTGGACGGGCGCGCAGACGTGACGTACCGGCGACCTTCCAGGTCGCGTACGCGCAAGACCTCCCGTTCGCCGACGGAACATTCGACGCGGTCGCGTGCACCCTGGCTCTGCACCACGTGGCCGAGGATGATCAGCTGACCGCAGTCCACGAGATGTACCGCGTGCTCAAACACGGCGGACGGCTCCTGATCGCCGAATTTCACCAGGGACAAGGGCGTCGCCATCCGGCGCCGCGATGGCTTCGGCATTCCGGAGAGGACATGCTCGACAAGGCGCTTCGGCTGGTGAGCGCATCCGGATTTACCGATGTCGCCAGTGGAAGCACGAACATCGGTTGGCTGGGCAAGATCACAGCTAAAAAACCTGAAATGCCGGTTACGCCAGATGATCCCGGGCGGTCCAGCTAGGTCCGCACTGCCCGGGTGAGAGGGATAACGTCGATACTTCGCACGGTCGTGCAACGCTGACTCGGCGCTCGGCCGCCGGAAGCCGATGATGGCGCCCAAGGCCGCTACCACCAAGAGACGATGCTGCCAGCCAGCAGCCAGGTCCGCACGGTCGACTCCGCCTGCGCCCAGCCGAACCAGGCAGAGGCGAAGAATCCGAGGAATAGTGCTGTGAGCCCGGCATCTCGAGGCGACCGCACCGTCCCGACGCTATGCGACCCTTGGACGGCCACCCGGGCACTGGCCGGTCAGGATTTTGAGCATGCCGCAAATTTAACTGGTCACACGCCCTGCAACCCGGATTCAAACCCCAGTCAGAACGAGGAAAGGCGCCCTCAGAGGGGAGCCTCAAGAAATTTGATGGCATTTCGACCAGCGAAGGACAAATTATCTGCATCTGTGGAAAAATAGGACTATGGGGAACCTCGGGCCTGTGGACAACTCAAGGTCGAGGCGCTCAGATCGGTTTCTAGCCATAGGCGAAGTCAACCAATCCGATCGACTCGTGGTCGAGCTAGTCCAGCGGTCCGACACGCCGACGGCGATCCTGATCAAGTGGCCAGCACAGCCGACGGTCACTGATCCCGCCAGGCTTACCGAGACCGTTGCGGCGATCGTGCGTGTCCTCGGCGCGGCGCAAATCGAGCTGGCCGCGCGCCGCGCTGCTGGACTGTAGCCCGCTCAAGCTAGCGAAACACGCCGCCCCGCTCTTGGCCTCACTACGTCAAGCAAGCGCGTGCGATCGTCCTCGGGGACTTTTACTGGTGCGCAGGCTGCAGACGCTTTCGCGTAGTTTGTGCGCGAACTGGCGGCTTCGCCGGCACAGCTTCCACATGCGTCGGATCCCCAGTCAGCGATTGCAGGTATCTCACAAAGGCGCGAGCCGATTCTCCGTCTTCATAACCTCCGAGGTAGTACTCGCGGCGTTCGACGCGGGTGGATGCCAGCGGGTCGTCACCCAGCATGGCGTCGAGCGCGTCGTCGAGGGTCGATAGGTCCCACTCGATGACATAGGCAGAGCAGCTGGAGGGGAATCGGGCTCGGAAAGTATCTGTCTTGTCGCCCGTGGCAACCATCGCGAACGGCTTCAGCGATTGCATGAAGTCTGTGACGACCCCGGACACATCGGCCACCATGGCGTCAGCAGCGTTGGCAAGCTCAGCAAAGGTCGGGTCGGATGCCGCCGCGCCCCAACGATGCGGCCGTGACGTCGCTGTGGCGTCGGCTTCGAGGAGCTGCTCAATTGCGGCAATCGCGGCGGCGGACTCCGGCAGTTTGCGGCGGGCCGGGTGCGGCCTGAAGATCACTGTTGCATTGCGCGCGAGTAAGGCGGAGACGATGGCTGTGCCGATACGAAGGGACGAGTGGTTGATCTTGCGTTCGGCGGCGTACCAGGCCGGTGCGTAGAGCACGACCGGCTTGTCGACGGTGGAGATTGAGGCCGTCGCTATTTCGATGTTCTCGATCTGGGGACGACCAAGAATCTTGAACCTCTCCGACGGAATGCGAACCCCATGTGCTGTGTAGCGGTCGATCGCTGCCTGACCAGCCACGACGAGGACGTCGTAGGCGGCCGACTTCCGCCGGGACGAAGACTCCTTATCGCTGTCGCCATGGTGGAGCCAGACGTGAGTCATACGCGGCCGGACCGTCATGAATTCGTCGTTGTTGCCGCTGTAGACATAGAGCGCGGCCCGGACAGTCTTTGGCAACATCGCTCGGATTGCCCGAAGGTCTCCCCTACGCGCGTAGATCACAGGCATCCTGTACCTCTCGGCCACCTGCTGGAATGCGAGGGCGTCGGTGGTCACGACGGTGAAGGGTTGCCCGGTTCTCTCCAGATAAGGTGACCACAAACCGATGTGGAATTCGGCATGCCCGTTATAAGGCATCGTCAGCACCGGACGGTATGCCCGAAGCTTGTCGAGCACCTCCTGGTTGTACCTGGTGAAGCGTGCAAGCTGCCTCCGAATCACGGCCAACACTGCTGCGGCTAGCACTGCAAGCACCGAGAACACCGCCGCTGGCAGCGATAGCGTGGCAGCCACAAAGGCCAGCACAAGAAACCCGCAGATCACCGCGCCGGCCCACCCATACGGCCAGCGCGGAGGGTCAACCGGCTCTTCGGGGGCTCCTGGCAGGTTCCGGGCTTGTAGCTGCACGACGTCAGCGTCTTTTAGGGCATTGCAAAACCACCACAGCCCAGCAAGTACTACGAGCAAGCCAGCAACGACTAGGAACGGCAAGCGCGGAGAGTTCGCCAGATACCAGCAGGCAACTCCAGCACACAGCATGCTGGCCGCGCTCAACCGAACCCAGAAGGTCCCCAGCGTGCGCATGCGGATGCTCAGTGCGAGCAGCGCCAGCTGATGCGCGATCCCGATAACCAATCCAGCAGCGCAGGCGATTCGCAGCCAGAGGACATCCCCGGCCCAGACAGATGTGATACCGGCGAGCAACGCCAGAACGGACCACGCCCGCGAGCGCAACAGTCGAGACATGTGTGAGCCTCCCCCGAGATGCTGGCTCAGACCCTATCCCCTCGGACCCCGCGGCTACAGTGGCCCGATTGTGCGTGTCTTGGGCAGTGGGGCTGTCCTGGCAGACCGTTGAGGGGGCGAGTGTCTGGGGCTATCGTCCCGTAAGAGGATCTGGCTATGCCCGAATTGCCAAGTGGCACCGTTACCTTCCTGTTCTCTGATATCGAGGGGTCGACGCGACTTCTCGAAGAGCTCGGAGACGGTTACGTGGCGCTGCTGCAGGAGCACAACCGGATCTTTCGAGAGGTGATGCTGGAGCACGATGGGGCCGAAGTTAGCACCGAGGGCGATTCGTTTTTTGTCGTGTTTCGAAGCCCCTTGAGTGCTATCGATGCGGCCGCCGCGATACAGCGAAGACTGGCAGATCGGCGTTTTCCTGCACCGGTTCGGGTCAGGATGGGCCTGCATACCGGATTAGGCCAACTCGTCGGAGGCGATTATGTG